>OIWQ01002925.1_pt1 | contig 16383 bp, 13 predicted proteins | sample 1587571 | NCBI WGS metagenome assembly OIWQ01 (sample SAMEA3888910, study PRJEB22519) | human gut metagenome | biome: human gut; feature: human-associated habitat; material: faeces | place: Denmark | collected 2010 | reverse complement strand
GCGAACGGTTTAATAACAAACCGGGCATCGGAGTTATTAACTGCTCCGATGCCCGGTTCTTTATTTTGTTACCGTCGTTCAGTTTGCCGCGGCGAACACTTGGCCGATCTTCTGCATCTCCCGTCCGATAAGCTGTTCGGAGAATTTCGCGTAATGGCGCGTCATATTCGTATTGGAGTGTCCCAGAATCTTCGCCAGCACGTCTATCGGCATTCCGTACTCCACGGCAAGGCAGGCGAACGTATAATCATCCGTAACATGATATTTCAGTCTCGTATTTTTCATAATTATCTCTTTAACACACGAAGATACGAATTATCAAATAAACATAGAACACCCACCTCTTAATAGTGCCTACGGCACACCATATAAAGAGAGAAGAAAAATGAATGATGCAATTTTTGGAATGTCCTTATAAATTGAATTTCTACAAAAACTGTCATTTACCTATTAAATAGGGAAAAGCCCTGCATGCGTTAGCATGAGGGCTGTATATGGATTATTATTTGCTGGTTGCTATTCAAATGCAAAACCTTTGAAATCTTCCTTATCGAGTTTGTTTTGCTCTGCCTGTTCTATAACTGCATTATATTGCTCCTGCATATCGAGAGCCTTTATTAAGTAGGCCAACGATACCTTTTCGGGTAGGTTCTTGCATCGTTTATCGAGTTGGTAGGTTATGCTTATTGGCTCGGTATTCGGTACGTCGATAACATTGTATTTCGTAAGCAGTACAGACATGGCCCGCTTATCCCACTTGGGAGCAGCAATACCTTTCGCCTTGCAGAAATCGCATATCTCCTTATAAATTCCTGCATTGGTCTTTTTAACAGAGGAATTGATAAAACAGCCTGCTGTCAGTTCGTAGCCGTTAGAAATAGGCTTTATAAGCCCTAATTGCAGACACTCTTTAATGAGAGCTGTTATTGTGTTTCTCGATAATCCGATACCCTTTGCAATTTGGGATATACTTCATTGAATGGTATCCGTATTATTAAGGCAGATTGCCTTTAATAAGAGCAGAAAGCCTGCAATCTTGGCGGGATAGTTCCTCTTAAAGAAACTGTTATCGAGGAAGAAATAGTTGCTCTTTTCTGGCTTTATATAGTAGGAATTTCGCTTTATAAATCTTCTGTCTGCATCTTCTTTAATGGTAGTCTGCACAGTTAGAGAACCTGCATCCTTTAAGCGTTTAATGCTCCGTCGTATGGTTCGTTCATCCAATCCCGTCAGCAAGGATAGTTTTTCCTCTGTTATATGGGATATGTTTGTCTTGTGATTGGAGCAATATTTAATGGTTGCTCACACGTAAATATCAGTAGGCTTACTGTTGCCCGTCTGAAAGTTTACGATTGATTTGGGGATTACGGTATAATTCATCGTTAGCAATGGAATTTTGATTGTTCGTAAATATGATTTCTTTTAAGTGCAGTAGTTTTCGAAAGCAGGCAATGCCGTAATGGTCTTTTGCCTGTTTGCGGTTATCGAATCACCTGCGGTCTTTAATGTGGTAGTACATGGTCGGTACGACTTTAATAGGTAGTGTATAAGTAGGTAATGTATATATAGGACACTTTTGAGCAGTTTGCATAGGACAGATTTGAGCAACTCTCTATTCCGTCATTCAAAAACCTACTATCTCTTTAATTGGAATCTTCCATATTTTCTGATTCTGAAATATATTCTTTATAGGAAATCTTCATTTCGCACTCAAAAAATGTGGTAACACAACGCAAAGAAAAGGCAGACGAATCTGCCCTTATATGAACTGCTCAATTTGTAGTGTGGGATTCTTTACTGAATTGCTTTGTAAATATACTAAATATTTAATCAAAAGTCAAGTAATTTAATAAATATTTTTTGTGATTATTTGATAATGGCTTCATATCAAACATATATAATCAGCACGGCATTTTTAACTTTGTAATGTCGTGAGAAAAATTCTGTCGATGCTCCAACCTTTGGGCAACGGTCGGAGGTAATTAGTTGCCCCTCTGTTAAAGGACAGAGTAATTAAAAGCCATGAAAAAGATGGTTATTCAAGACGACGACACAAAGCGTAAAATGGCATTTGTGAAAGGTAATCGTCCTACCAATTCCGACGAGGTTCATCGGAAATCAAACTCTTATCGGGTCTATGGACAGTTATCTCCTATTACAGTCGCCAAAGGGGAGGATGTTTTGCGTTCGGGAGGTCATTTAACGGATTTAGACGGGAAAGACATACCCGATGAGCAGGCCCAAAACTATTATGCTGTATTGGACGGACAGCACCGATTACAGGCTTTCAAGCTATTTGACCCTGATATGGATAACATCGTGATTATGGAATCATTGAATACCCGTGTATCGGTCATGAAACAGATTGCTGAAATGAATATCCGTACAACCGTGTGGAAAGGTACGGATTATATGGCTGGGCCTGCAATGACACTGAAAGAACCTAACGCTGTCTTTGATTTTGCCATGTACTTGCGTAGTAAAGGCTTCCCGCTGGCAACGATTTCATTATGGTGTATAGGTAAAAATTCATTGAAACCATCCAAACTTATAAGGTACATTGGAGCAAGAAATTTAGACGAAACCTTTGATAATACTGTATGGCTTTCACGTAGCCAGAAATGGTATGAGGCGGCAGAAATGAAATTCGATAATACATTCCTTGCTAAAAAATATTTGATAAATCACATTATCGACGAATATCACAATGCAGAAGACCCGACGGCTTTCACGGCTCAAATGGTGGAAAGAATCAATAATCTGACAGAAGAACAAGCTAAAGAGATTATGAATCCCAAGAAAGTAGAAGACCAGACACGAGAACAAACCACATACAATCTGTTGGCAAAATATCTCGGATAGTCGGTGGCAGGAATTTGTTAAGGAAAAAGAGGTCGGGAAACAGCAAATGCTCCCGACCTCCAATTTCTATAATAAATGTTGCATTGCAGCGTCTATTTGGCTGTTCTCGAAACTGTCCAAGTAAATCTGCGTAGTGGATAAGTCAGAGTGTCCCAACGATTCAGAGATCAAGGCTACGCTTACGCCTGACCTCTTTAAGACGGTTGCGTAAGTATGGCGGGCTACATAGGTCGTTAAGGGCGTATGCAGTCCTATTTCCTCACTCAATTCGTGCAGGCGTTTATTGACGTGTTTCAACGTTTTCTTAACACGTTCCAAGATTTGTTTCTCAGTCGTGTGTACGTTGCGGTCGAGGATTGGAAAGATATAATCCTCCTCTACTTGGTCGGTGTGGTACTTGTCGATAATCTCCTGTGCTTGTTCCGTCAGACAGCAATTCATCATCTTACCTGTCTTGCGTCTTGCATAGTAGATTCTGCCGTTCTCGATGTCTCCATAAGTCAGCAGGGCGATGTCTTTGAAATTGATTCCAGCCATGAAATACGAGAACAGAAAGATGTCTTTGGCAAGTTGGGTGTAAAAATCCCTGTCCGATAAATCCAACTCAATCAGTTTGTGGATGTCCTCTTTCGTGATAGCACGCTTGCGGGTGTTCGTTCATAGGCTACCCACTTTGAACTGCTGGAAAGGATTCGATTTAGGCACGAATACACCCTCTGAAACTGCCTTATTATAGACTGCTTTCAGTACGCTGAACTTGGTAGCAAGGCTGTTATTGACATTACCACGCTGACGCAGGAAGATTTCAAACTCACGCAGGTAGGTTAAATCCACCTCTTCAAAGCGCATGTTCGTACTTTTGAAATGTTGCATCAAAGCAAGTGTTACCTTATGTTTGCTGGCGGAACCGTACTTTTCGACCTTTTCCAGTCTGTCGATTATCTGTCTGAAATAATCGCCTACCGTACAATCCATACGCTTACCAATGGTCTCAAACAGCGTTTCAAAGGTTACAGGGATTTCGAGGGCTTCCAATTTCTTAATCTTCTTCTCGTACTCTTTGATTTTGGCGGTTATCTGAAACTGAATATCGTCCCTGTTGGGGCAATCGTCAGTTACCTTTTGTGCTTGTGCATCCCAGCAAGAACGGACTACGGAAACACCCAAACCGACCGATTTTTTGCGTCCGTCATGGAAGAAAAGCAGACACAAGGGGCTGGTATTGTCTTTATAGATTACATCTGTTCGGATTATTACTCTGAATGTCATTGCTTTGCATCGTTAGATGCAGGAGGGAAAGCGCATTTCCAATGGAGAGTTTTATGGAGAGTCTATGGAGAGTCAGGGCTGTGAAAAGGCTGTTTCAGCCCTCTTTTTCCACCGTATGCAAACAAAAAATCAGCAACCTCTTTCTGTAAGTTGCTGATTGTCAGAGCGGAAAACGGGACTCGGACCCGCGACCTCAACCTTGGCAAGGTTGCGCTCTACCAACTGAGCTATTTCCGCATGGCATGTTTCGTAATTGCGAATGCAAAGGTAGTTAAAAAATCTGAATCTCCAAATTTTTCAATTCTATTTTGCAAATTCTTTACGATCTGCCCTTTCTCCTTTTGCCGTTATTTGAAGACGCGCAGGCGTTCGTCCAGCGGTTCGAAGCTCTTCTCCTGGGGTTCGCCGGCCGGAAGCCCGAACGGCATCTGGGCGATAAGCCGCCATTGTCCGGGCAGTCCCCAGTGTTCACGAACCTCATTGTCGATCAGTGGATTGTAATGTTGAAGCGAAGCCCCGAACCCGGCGTCTTCGAGCATGGTCCATACTGCCAGTTGATGCATTGCCGAGGTGTGCTCGGACCAGACGGGGAAGTTGTCGGCGTAACGCGGGAACTGTTCCTGAAGTCCTTTCACGATCTCCGTGTCTTCGAAATAGAGCACTGTGCCGTAGCCCGATGCAAAACTGCCGTCGATCTTTTTCTCAGTGGCGGCGAACGCCTTTTCTGGGACAATGGCTTGCAGCGTTCGTTTCACCAATTCCCAGAATGCTTTGTGATGTTCGTGCAGCAGCAGCACGAGCCGTGCAGACTGCGAGTTGAATGCCGAAGGGATGTGTTTTACGGCGAAACGCACGATCTCCTCGATCTGCACGTCGTCGATTGGGGATTGGGGCGCCAGTTCGTAATAGCTGCGGCGGTGGCGCAGGGCCTCTTTCAGATTTCTCTCCATAGTCGTATTGTATTAATGTCGAATGCTTTCTTACAAAAATAGCACAACTTCGGGAAAAACGTGCAGAATTCAGGGTGAAATAGTATCTTTGTGTTCGTGAAAAACGCAATTGATCTCTTTTCCGAACTGGGGGTGCGTCTGCGCGGATTCGGCGACGACAATGCGACGCGGGGCGTTGTGAATGCCGCGTGCCGTGCCAACGGTTGGTTTACGCCTGCCGAGGTTCGTCGTGCTGTCGGGGCGATTGCCCGGGATATGCTGAGCCGCGAAAAACTCGAAGCTTGGTTGGCGAACTACCCTGCCGTGCCGGTCGCCACGCCGCGTCGCGTGCTGGTGGTCATGGCCGGAAATATCCCGCTCGTCGGCTTTTTCGACCTGCTGTGCACGGTCGTCAGCGGCCACTGGTGCCTGATAAAGCCCTCGGCCAAGGATACCGTGCTGATGGAGTATATCGTCGGCCTGCTCCGGGATATTGACGATTCGGCGCCTGTGGAATTCTACGACGGAGCGTCATCAGTAGATGTGGTGATTGCCACCGGCAGCGACAATGCCAACCGTTATTTCCGCGCCCGTTATGCCGGGATTCCCTCGTTGCTGCGGGGAAGCCGCCAGTCGGCCGCTGTGCTTTCGGGCAATGAAACGCCGGAGCAGTTGGCCGGATTGGCCGATGACATTTGGGCCTACTCCGGACTGGGTTGCCGCAGCGTGTCGCTGTTATTTTTGCCTGAAGGATATGAACCGATGCTTCAGATGCCGGCCGTAAACGGCAAATACAAAAATAATTACCGCCAGGAAAGGGCGGTGCTGGCGATGCAGGGGCATCCGTTCCTCGACCTGGGTGCGGCCGTGGCTGTCGAGCAGCGGAATTTCCCGACAGCCCTGAGCCGGATTTCCTATACGCATTACAAAACGTTGGACGAGGTTGCCGGATGGCTGGCGGTGCACGACGAGGAGCTTCAGTGCGTCGTCACCGAATGCCTCCCCCACAGCCGCCGCGCCTCATTTGGGGGCGCTCAGTCTCCCGCGTTGACCGATTATCCCGACGACCGGGATGTAATTGCATGGCTTGCGGGGCTGCATTAAGAAAAAGTATTATATTTGCTATACGGACAAAAAATACATTACTACGATGTCGATGGTTTTCCGATTCCGAATGTTGAGCGACGAGAACGACAACTTCGTGCGTGATTACGAGGTGTTGTACGATATGACGTTGCTCGATTTCCATAATTTCATCCTGCAGTCGCTCGAATACGAGGAGTGCATGGCTTCGTTCTTCACGGCTGACGATCACTGGGAAAAACAACGTGAATTTACCTTCATGGATATGGACGACGGCAGCGAGAATGCCCCCATGGCTATGGAGAAAGTGACGCTGGGCCAGATTATCCATGATCGTCGCGACCGCCTGATCTACCTCTTCGACCTGTTTGGCGACCGGGCTTATTTCCTCGAGTTGACCGGAGCCTATGAAGCTGACAAGGATGGCGCTTATCCGCGCGAAATCTACGCACAGGCCGATGCTCCGGACCAGTACGATCCTTCGAAGAACCGCGTGGAGGGTGAAGGTTCGATCTTCAGCGAGGTGATGAGCGATTTCAACGATTTCGAGGGCGACGATAATTACGACGATGCCTACTAAACGGCTGTTGGTCGTCGTCGGTCCGACGGGTTCGGGCAAGACGAACCTGAGCATCCGTCTGGCTCTTCACTATGCCGTGCCGATCCTTTCGACCGACTCGCGTCAGGTTTATCGGGGTATGCCGATCGGTACGGCGCAACCTTCTGTGGAACAACTTCAAACGGTTGAACATCATTTTATTGCTTCGCATGACCTCAAAGACAGGTTGAGCTGCGGCGAATACGAGGTGCAAGCTCTTGGGCGGCTCGAAGAACTCTTTGCCGCGTGCGATTGCGTCGTTGCCGTCGGCGGGTCGGGACTTTATGTCCGGGCGTTGTGCGAGGGTATGGACGACCTGCCGCAGGCCGACGAAGCCCTGCGGGAAGAGATGAATCGTTGGCTGGCGGAGGAGGGCCTCGGAGCGCTTGCCGAGAAGCTCCGGGAGCTGGATCCGGAGTATTACCAGATCGTCGACCTCAATAATCCGGCGCGTGTGGTGCGTGCGTTGGAGGTTTGCCTCCAAACCGGTATGCCCTATTCCCGGCAGCGCACCGGCGAACGGCGTGAGCGGCCGTTCGAAATCATCAAAATAGGCATCGACCTGCCGCGTGAAGTGCTTTACGACCGCATCAACCGCCGGGTGGATCAGATGTTGGCTGACGGACTGGAAGCCGAAGTCCGGGCGTTGTATCCTTATAGGGAGTTGAATGCGCTCCAGACGGTCGGTTACCGCGAGTTCTTTGACTATTTCGACGGTCGTATCGGCTATGACGAGGCTGTGGAACTGATTAAGCGCAATTCGCGGCGTTATGCCAAGCGGCAGCTCACGTGGTTTCGCCGCGATCCGGAAATCCGTTGGTTTGCACCCGACGACGATGCGGCGATAATCGCCTATGTCGATTCGAAATAGGTAAAACGGCGGATTTTGGATTGCCGCAGCGTTATGTTGCGGATGTTTTGGCAAATCGCAAATATTTTCGTACTTTTGCGTTCGTCTTTCGCCGAAAGACTGCGCCCGGATGGTGGAATCGGTAGACACGCCGGACTTAAAATCCTGTGGCCAGTAATGGCCGTGCCGGTTCGATCCCGGCTCCGGGTACCAGTAAAATCGCTTAATTTGTTGATTATGACAGGTTAAGCGATTTTTAATTTTCGGGTTTTCCCCGCATTTTCCCCGCAGAGAAGAAATGGTTGAATGCGAAAACCAAATGTTGATATTACTTTTGTTTTGTGTAATCCGTTGGTTGAATTAAAACAAAGCATATTTGATAAGACCATTTTTTCAATTTTTGTGCTTGCTGTAAAAATTTTCTATTGTTTTCGAAATGCAAATCAGCAAAAATCTGTCTGTGGAAACCGGAGTATTGCGTTGTTATGGCAGACAACGTGCTACTAATCTCTATTTTTCCGGTTCTCGCAGACAGATGTGAAAGAACGGCGGCGGGATTTAAATGCAGGAATGTTTGCAATGGTTCACCGCGATCAAAAGGCCCGCCGCCGATTAACTATTTGTAAATCGAAATGAGTTTTCGAAGTTCAGAAAACTTGAATTGCCTGTTATTTCGGTCTTTATCGCCTTGTGTGTATTTCTTCTTTGAGCAAATGCAGGTCTTCCACACCCATTATTTCGGTCGAACATTCCCCAAGCCAACCGTTCTCTTGGTTGACACCGGTGTATATTTTTATATAATCGACTCCCGGCAGGTTGACGCTGTTTCCGCTCGCATCGACAGCCCAGCTTATATCGATCGACGAGTCGTCATAGCTGTTGATTTCATTGTCCGCATAGCCATAGCGGAATTTGTAAAGAACGAAATAGGTTCCCGAACCACTTTCGTCAATGGCATTCTGAGGCAGGCATGTGCCTGTAAACGACAGCGTATTTCCGGCCCAAAGCGGATAATACGGTTGTGAATGATACTGATTTTTCATTTTGTAGCCGGAATTTCCCTGATTATCCTCCCATTTTATATACGTATCCCATTCGTCTCTCGATGTCGGTTCGCTGTCGGGACGGTAATAGGTTATCCGGTAATCGAAGTAAATGTTTACATCGTTACCATTGACCTTCGCCATTTCATACCACGGTTCCTTGGTAGGATCCACATGGGCGCTGCCCTGTATTTCATACCATTGTACGTTGTCCGGTCCGAGATTGTCGGGATCATAGGCCACCATAATTACTCCGGGCTCACAGCTTCCGCCCTCTGGAGCATCCGGATTGGGATTGGCATTTGCATAAAAGGCATTGCCTAAAACCCGGAAGTCTCGCAAGCCTTCGACATTCTGGATTGTATGGTCGAAACCGACCGTTACGTAGCCGCCGAATCCGCCGAGGGTGATCATTCCGCGTTTATTATTGCCGATGGCGTCCAATACTTTCTGATTCATTGTCTCCTGCGTATCCCCCTCCTCGTACAGCGGCAGCGTATTGGTAAATTGTCCGACTGCCGGCATGTAGTCGAAGACTTTGGTGATATAGGGATTCGCCCCTTCCGCAGGCGGGTCGATAGGAGCATATTCGACAAAAACAGTGAAATAATAATCAAAGAAGATATCCCCTTGCGATGCTGTTAATTTCAAGCCGATAGCGCCGCCATGTGAAAACATGTGCTCAAAATTCTTGGTTTGAGCGACCGGCTCCTCATCCTCGAACCATAAGTAAGAGACACCGTCGTCGGACACGCTGGTTACTTCTATCCGAAACAGTTGGTCGACCTTGGCTCTAAATCCTCCTTCGGGCTCTTCGATGGTTATATCTTCCTTTTTGAGTACGTAATCGGTGGTTACTTTGACCTCGAAATCATAGTCGAAGGTGGTCGTTCCCTGGCTGGCATGCAGCGTAAGGGTGAATGTCCCCAACGAAGTGAAGGTGTATTCCAGATTCTTCGAATCGGCTATTTTCGAATCGCCGAGAGACCATTCATAGGAAACGCCCTCATCCGAAACGCTTTTCACTTCGATCCGGAAAGGCTGGTTGACCAGAGCCTTAAATCCCCCGTCGGGCCGGTTCACAGAGATGTCTTCCTTTTTCAGGAGATAACCGTCGTCTCCGTTATCAGCGTCGCTGCACCCGGCAAGAAATCCAACCGAAAGCAACGCCGATAGAAGCAATAAAACAATTCGCTCATAATTTTTTTTCATATTCAAGTGTGTTAAGTTACTCTTCCAGCGGTTGCAATTTTTTATGTGTGAAAACAATATGTGCCGGTATGTTCCCGGTGCTTATCGACCATTTTCGTATGCCGTCCGGCCCAAAGCAGTGCAGGGTTCCGGCACGGACGTAGTCTTTGGCATCGGTAACCAGAAACTCTCCGGTGTTTGGGTTGACGGCGATTCCATAAGGTGTCTGGATACGCTTTTCGGTGCCGTCTTTGATAAAGTTGCGCGTAACGATCTCCCGTGTGCGCGTGTTTACGATGGCATAGGATACCGTCCAATCGTTTGTCAGATAACTCCATTCGGTACTGTAAAGGAACAGCGAATCCCGACACAGGGTCATGTGCGTGTTGGGCAGGTCCTCGAACTCGTATGTGACCTCGTCAGTCGAAGTGTCGATTATGAATGTTTTGGAAGGTACTTCATAATAGTCTCCGCGGGAAGAAACATACAGGTTGCCGTAATTGTCCGGCTGTATCCGGTGAAGGTTGATAGCGACATCTATTTTTTTCTCTTCCGTAAAAGTTTTCAGGTCGATAACCGACACGGTACGGTCGTAATTCGGGACACGGTAACCGCCGGAATTGGCGACATAGAGTTTATCGCCCACAATGGCCATCTCTTCGGGCTGATAACCTACGATGCACTCATCGACGACCTGGAGGCTTACCGTATCGATTTTGGCTACATACCCGATCCGGGCGTCTGGGGCTATCTGCACGGGGCCTGCGTAGGCACTCACATAGGCGTATTTGCCTTTGAATGCGAGGTAACGGCAATTGGGTATCGCTATTTTGGTGATATGCTTGGCTGTATTGACATCCATTACCTCGACATAATTGGAACAATTTATAACCGCCCAGAGTTTGTCACCGTAGATTTGAATGTCGTTTCCCACGTCGCCGAGGTCTTTGACCTCATAAGGGTTGCGTTCGCCGTAAATATTTCGCGTGTAAACTCCTGTCTCATAGTCGTAATAGTCGAGCGAAGCCTGGTTCGTTCCCATATTGCCTTCGTTGAGCAGAAAAAATCCGTATATATCGCCAGTAACCTGTTCCCACGGATTCACCAAGGTCGGCTCGGAGGGTAATACCGGATCGTCCTTGCGACAGGAAGCCGCAAGGATGAGAATGCCGATGAAGACTGTAAGCCATTTTAAATAAAATCCCTTCATAATGTAAGACTTAGAATAATCTTGAAATTGGTTCCCGGCATGGGATACCATTTAACCACTTCGTATTGCTGGTTGAAAATGTTATTCACCTCCGCGGTGATACGAAGCTGAGCGTGTTTGAATGGGAAATTTCGCGACAGCGACATATCGTGCGTATACCACGGCTGGATATAATTGACCGGAGTATTGTTGCCGAGCATATATCGCTCTCCCGTATAGATAAAACTGTAATTAAAATCCCACTTTCGATAGGAAGCGTTAAGAATCACGGAGCCGCTGTGCCACGGAATGTAGGGTATCTGGTCGCCATATCCGTCCATAACGGTTTCCTCCCAACCTTCATCCTTCTCCTTAGTGAAGTCCTGTGCCTTCTGATAGGTATAACTCAACCGGGCGTCCAATGCCACGCCGCCTAAATTGAAACAGGGATTGAACGTCACATCCACACCGCGTATCTCCACATATCCGAGATTAACCATTGTCCAGACGAGCTGGTTGGAGGTCGGGGTGGCGATTATCTTGTCTTTCACCTCGTTGTAATAGGCATCCACCGTAAGATTGAGCGTCGACAGCACTCCTTTGCCGAATCGTTTGGAGTAGACAACTCCCACATTGTATTGTGTGGCGTATTCCGGCTTCAGAAGCCGGTTGCCCAATTGCACGTAATAGAGGTCGTTGAAGGTCGGCATCCGGAATATCTCTTTATAAAAGGCTCTTATATCAAGGCCGATCTTTTCAAACGGACGGTACGATGCGATTACCGTGGGAGAGAATACGTTTTTATCCGGCGCTGTTTCCATCCTCCGAGCGCTCCGGTCATGTACATACGTGTAAAGCAGGCTTGCCTGCATGCTGAATCGTTTGAGGTTGACCGATGTGGCTATGGCTCCCAGCAACGTATAGCGCCTCGGTTCGATGAAATGCGCATTGAACATATCGGTGCCGTCTGCATCGAGTTTGTTCCATTGGAAATCTGTGGACAGATTCGCTGTCCACCACGGGGTGAAAGCGAACAGATTGGCAGCCGTAATATAAACCTCCTGCTGCCAATAGTGATTATCCATCGGTTGTACGGTACTTTCGGGCGGCATGACGTAATTCATATAGTCGTTGGCGTATTTGGCTTGGATTTTATAGCTGTAGAGATCCGTCACCTCTTGCCTTAAGGAACCTTGAAAGAAAAAATTACGGTCTTTCTGCCGGTCTTCGTTCAGTAATGAAATACCGTAATCCTTTTTTACGGCTGCACCGGGATAGCCTCGCTCGGAATTGTAGAAATATCCTTTCGCCTGCCATTCTCCGCGCTTTACCTTGCCGAAAAGAGCAGCCTCGGCGCGAAGAAACCGGACATCCCCGTTGCGTCTGACTTCGGTGGTGTCATAGCCGCCGTCCTTATGATAGCGAAATTTATATTTGCCGGAAGTGTTCAGATATTCAATATTGGCCGACGACGAAAGGTTTTCGCTGATCCGGTGCTCCCAAAGGGCGGAAGCGTTGATAAGGTCGAAGGAACCGCCTTTGAGTTTTACATTGAAACGGTTTCTGCGTCCGCTCTCGAAAACAGGTCTGCGCGTCACCATATATACCGCACTTGCCGAGGCGAAATCGCGTGCGGACTGGAATATGTCGCTTTTCTGGCCGTTATAAACGGATACCAATTCCATGTTGTCAAGCGAAAATTTACCGAGGTCCACCGTCCCGTTCTGGGCATTGCCGATCTGTATGCCGTCGTAGAATACCCCCACGTGTTGGCTGCCCATACTACGGATGTTGACGGTTTTCAGACCCCCGATACCTCCGTAGTCCTTTATCTGCACACCGGAAAAATAGCGCAACGCATCCGATACGGAATGTGAGTTGAGCCTTTGCAGTTTCTCGCCGGAGAGGAGCTGTGCCGGGACGACCGCCCTGTTCTGTCTCCCAAGCACCGTCACCTCGTCGATAGCCAGTATCCGGACCGAATCCGGGATTTGTCTATTCTCGGCATCTTGAGCATTCGTAGTGCCGCAGGCGAGAAAGTGGAACAGTATCAAAATTACCGATATTCTTTTCACTTCTTGATAGCGCTTGTTAATTAATGGAGTGCCGGGATTTTCTTATCCCGGCACTCCGGGTGTTGTCGCAAATGAGGGCCGGTTATTCGAACCTCACCGCCAGGTCGTCCCACGCAAAATATGCCGGCTGGCTGAACCCATAACCGTTATCGCTGTCGCCTGTGACGTTGAATTCGATGCGGCTGACTTTTCCGAGTTCGGAAAGATTCCATTTCTGCCAATCGATGACGCAGCAGCGACGCTACCACTCGACGGTAATGTCATCCACTGCATAATACGCAGGCAGCGAGTAACCGTAACCGTTATCGGCGCCGCCAGCCTGGTTCAGCCGAAGCGAAACGATCGGCCCCAGTTCGGAAAGATCCCATTTCGTCCATGTTTTCGTGATGGCTTCGGGCGTAGCGAAAATCATCGTAATGGTTTTGATTTCGTTGCCGTTGGCATCGAACCCCGTAGCGTAGAAGGTTACGTCTTTGGTCAGTTCGGGCGACAGTCCGTTGCCGGAGGTGGCAACCGAGTAGAAATAGCAGGTCGAATTGACGTACAGGCTTCGGATCGTCCGTGCTTTGTTGTCTGCAAATTCGAGAATGGGACGTCCATCACCGTAAGGAAAGTCAAAATCCAAATAGCCGAATGTCGTCAGGAAATTATCGGAACCATTGCGGCCTCCGCCTGTCATACTATCCTCTACTCCGTCGGGATTGTACACATACAGATCGTATAAATAATTGCCATATTTACTCTGATCCAGCGAATTGGAATTATAGGAGCATACGAACCAAGGATAGCCCCATCCGTTCATGAAGCCGGTAGGACGGCCAGTAGTGAGCTGCGTGGTTTCATCGACCCAGGCATAATCGTCTGGACTCCCTAATTGTGTCGTTGAATATTTTCCGGGGTTATAGTTGCAGGCGACCCATTTGGCCCAGTCGCTACCCTCGAAGGTTATTGTATAGCTATGCGTATCCGCCGCACTTACTGTCAGTTCTGCCATGCACGAGGAATTCCCGGCCATTCCGATCAAGGCGATCACACCCTCCGTTTCTGCATAGCTGTTCGCTTTGGCCGGCGCTACAACCGTCAGTATATTGCCTTCGACCGAAACTTTCCATCCGTCGGGTTTAGTCCATGTCATCCGTTCGACACCCTTGCTCTCGATTGTAAAGGTCTGCGTCTCATCGTAAACGAATATGCCTCTCTTTGCGGAAATCGCGAGATTCAACGCACCTTGCATGGGAATTTCGAGTTTTCCGCCGTCGGCAAGCGTAAAAACCGCCATACCGGGGTTCGAGACCGTATCCACCGACTCGAACATCGAATCGCCATCCGTTCCTTCAGCCCTGACACCCATCGAAGTCCATGTAGTACCATTGTCGATCGACATTTCCCACTCCTTGGTTTCGGTATTGATACGCAATTTCGGAGACACGGCATTCTGTCCGGGGGCGCCGTCCTCACCCTGCGCCTTGATCTTTTCGCCGTCGACCAGTATGAAATCGCCATCGAGCGTCCAGTAATAAAGGCCGTCGCCATCTTTTTTCACCGAGATAGCGGGAGCATCAATTCCATTTTTTCCGTTGGTGATCGTGGCGGTTTCACCATTGGAGAATGTAATTGTGTATCCGTCATTATTTTTGATGACGGAGGTCACAGTTACATTCTTTTGTAAAGCATCGACCAGTTTTTGGAGTGCATCGATATCGGTGTTAGCACTCTTCATGGCTTGCTCCATAGCTTCCATGCGCGAATCGAGGTCATCAACCGCTTTCCACAAATCGTCGTCGTCATACGAGCAGCTCCACATCGCAACGCCGAACAGGGCGATTGCCAAAAGGGTAAATAGTTTTTTCATTCCTGTTGTATTTTAAGTTTGACAAATAAAAAATCAACCGTATCCTTTCGGGATACGGCACAACAGAAATTCAAAACGGATTTACACCTTTCGTAGGGCTGTCGGAAGCCTCGTATTAGACCGGAATGCCGGATGCAGGGGGAAATCGCTGTTTTGATTTTCACCCGTACACCCGCAGGTTGCAAATCTTATAAATGCATCGGCAGGTCTTCTGACTTGTTCCGGTTTTACGCCTTCCCAGCCTTGCGGCCAGTGGCAAAGATTGTAAAACCTTTTGCGCCCCATGTTTGGGGCAGGAACTCACAGCAACGGGTATTGTCGCAGATTCTCACTGCATTCCCTTTTCATTCTTCATCGCGTAATCGGCGATTCGGAAACCTTTGCGACGGCAAATATACAAATTTTTGCTTGTTAGGTATCTTCGATACGAAAAAAAAATGCAATCCTGTATTTTGGGTATTTTACAGTTATGAATCATACTTATCTGATTTGAGATTTTAAGAATAATTACTTTTTTCTCAGATGCTCTGCATCTTGAAGTAGCTTATACGCTTTCCGCTCTTTAATTGAAGCCTGTTCCAGCTGCTCAGCCCGCCGCCTTACGCCTTCTTCGTACCGCTCGACTTGGTTTCGGACAGTATCGCGTATGGCCGTGTGCTGCTTATCCCTGAATATCGTTTCCAACTCTGTCAGCTTCTTTTCGGTGATTTCCCCGCACATCTTCACGTAACGGTATTTCAGGTCGTTCGCGGCCAACTGCTGATTGCTTACCGAGATCCGGTAAATAAAACCAATAAGGAGGGCAATTATTACTGCCATAACGAATATTACCAGCGCGGTTTTCGAGGATTTGATGTCGAGCGTATAAGTGTGGCGGTGTTCCTGCAGGGGCAGGTTTTCGGGCTTTGCCGCTGTTTCGACGGCTTGCCCGACTTGCTCGATCAATGTATGCGTCTGCCTGTTCTCTTTGTCGATCACCTCCAATTTCCCAGCCAACTGTGCCAGCAGTGTGTTGTATCTGTCGGTAAATTCTCGTACCTGCTCGGTTTTTATTCCGGGCAAGGCCGTATGCCGTTGCAGGTGTTCGAGCAGCTGTGCAATCTGTCTCTGCGAAAGTTCCGCGGCCTCTATCAGCCGCTCGATCCGTTCGGTTTGTGCATTGTCTGAATGTATACTGCCGTCGGTTTTTCCCGTCTTGGCGTTTTTAATGGCTTTGACAAGTGTTTCCTTGAGGTCTTCGTACATTTCGATCGAGAGGTCGATCCTATTTTCGTCGTTCATGGCTTTTGAGATTTTCTAATTCGGTTATATTTTCATTTTGGCTCTTCTTTTCTGTTCTTCGAGTCTGCGTCGGTGTTCCATCGCAGCTATTGCCATCGCTTCGGCCGCGGCATCGAGCAGTGCCGTGATTCGTGCTATATGCTCTTCGGGACTTTCTCCCG
>OIWQ01002919.1_pt1 | contig 16412 bp, 9 predicted proteins | sample 1587571 | NCBI WGS metagenome assembly OIWQ01 (sample SAMEA3888910, study PRJEB22519) | human gut metagenome | biome: human gut; feature: human-associated habitat; material: faeces | place: Denmark | collected 2010 | reverse complement strand
CCCCGCAATCACCAACACGGGCAGATCGAGCTTTTTCAGTTCCTCCGGGATCCGGATCTGATAATCCAATCGATCGCCATACCGCATCTTCTGGATGTCTAGATAACTGCGCACATGGCAGATCTCTTGCTCCAGCGGAATGATCTCCCGCCCCCGGCTGAGGCCGATGCGGAAAAAATTTGCCAGATCACGCACCATCTGGCTGATGTCCTCCGCTCCTGCGGCCTCTGCCTTCCACCGGATGGAGTCCAGCGTGTTATACAAAAAATGCGGGTTGATCTGGGCCTGCAAAGCCTGCAGTTCCGCTCGGCGTTTCAGCCGTTGCTCCAGTTCAATGGCATCATTCTTTTCCTCGAGCTGGTGGCTGTATTGCTTCTCCCTGTCCAGCATCTCATTGCTGCTCCGGAGCATCTGGTTGTAGCTTTTTGTCAGCAATGCGATCTCATCGTTGCCTTCATAGCAGAACTCCTGCCTCACATTCTGGCAATTGATCAACTCCCGCAAGGGGGCTGTGAACCAATGGAGCATCAGCAGGCACACTATCCCTGTTACCATGATCAGTGTCCCGCCTTCCACAAGCAGCAGCTGCAGATAGGATCGGGATTCTTCCCGTGCTGTGGTAGATGCCTGCAGACACACGATGGTCCACGGTGTTACCGATACCTTGCGGGCGACACCGTAATACCTTTTTCCGTCTAATCTAACATCCAAAACTGTATTTTTTGCGGCGGTCAGCCGACTCAACAGCTCCGGTTCCCTCATCAACTCTTCCGCTGCGGCATTCACACAGGTCACGGGGTTGCCTTCCTGATCCAGCACAAGGATCGCCGATTCCGCTTCGGGAACGATTTTTCGGATCAGTGCCTGAATCTCCTTACAGTCCAGATTTACCACTAAAATGCATTTCCGGGTGGCAGAATACACCTGCGCTGAGGAGATACTGAATCGATAGAGCACTGGTACCACCCATTTCCGGGAGCGGAAGATCTCGTCATTGCGGACGGTGCAGAACTCCAGAAATGAATTTCCTTCCCGGATCTCGGACCACAGCGCAACTTTTTCCAGTGAAAACCCCGGAGTCAACAGGGTGCTGCCGTCCGTAAATGCACCATAATCCGTGTAGAGATACAGATCGCTGATCAGACTGTCGGACACCTTTTTTGTGGATAGGGGTGCAGCGAGATTGGACATTGCCACGCTGTAGGCTGCCGCATTGGGGTTTGCAAAGTAATTTGCCAAAATGCTGTCCAGCCCCGATTCAGCCTTAAAATAAAGCAGCCGCTCGATGCTCCCGCTAACGCGGGTGGACAGATAGTTCTCTGTCTGTTCCGCTGTTCGCAGAACGGTCTCTTCCATATTCTCCTCGATCGTGTCGTTGATATGGCGGTTCAGGATGATCTGATTCAGGGTGATGGCAACCAGAAAGATCACGGTGATGGTGGCAGTGACCTTCAGAACGATCGAACCATTGTGATGATGCGTGTGATTGTTCATACAGCTTCTTTCTTCTCAGAAGCACCAATAGAGGGACCCGAAGCCGGGTTCCTCTATTGGTGCTTCACATATATGGATCAAATGGGAGCGGAGTTCAGTTTAAGTTCCGATGCACGCGGGCATCTGTTATCAAACGGAAGTGTCCTGATTCTTTGCGGTAAAGTTGGGATAAACGATACGCTTTGCCCCATCGGCAACCGACTTATCATAGGCGTTGTTGTACCGATCGTTCAGCTCGCTGATGGCCTGATCAATGTCCTTTAGACCAAAAATGCACTGAACCGCCACGGTGGAGTAATCCTCGCCCTCGATGGAAATGGCGGGGCGGATCGGCCAGTTCTGATCATTTGCCCCAATGGCCAGATCCGGCATGGTCTCAATGGAGGCCGGCGGTTCTGCACCTTCCACGGCGCTCTTGATCATGACAGTGCCGAGACCGGCGGTATAATAGGGCCCCATGACCTCATCGCTGTGGAGGAATTCCATGACTTTCCATGCTTCATCCGGGTGCTTTGTGGAGGCATTGATCGCCTTATCGGAGCCGCCAAACCACAGGTTCTGCACACCGTCCGTATTTCCGGACAGGCTGGGGATCTGGCAGCAGTTCCAGTTGATATCCGTGGGAAACTGGCTCTGGTAAACGCCGGGCTCTGCATGGCTCAAGGAGAAATAGAAGGCAATGTTGCCTGCTGCAAACTGGGTGCGCAGGGGGTCAATGTCCAGAGACTCGCTGCCGGGGAATGCCACACCGGTGGAGTACATTTCACGGAACAGCTGCAGGACTTCTCTGTAGCTGCTGAAATCGTACTTGCCGTTCTTGAAGTCAAAGCCATAGCAGGTGCCGCCGCTGACCTGAACCACCGGATCGATGGAACGCATCACTGCGCTCATTGCGGATTTATAGTTGCCGGCAATGCCGTAGATCCCTTCGCCGCTCAGCTGCTTGGTTACCAGCGTAGCATCATCCACCAGCTCCTTCAGGGTCTTGGGAGGAGCAGAAATGCCCACCCGATCCAGCAGATCCTGGTTGTAAAACAGGCGACAGGCAGATGCGGTAAAGGGCAGGGAGTAGATCCCGTCGCCCCAGGAGTTGATGCCCTGCACAAAAGCGCCATCCCAGAAACGTGCCTTGTACTCCTCCGTCATATACGGAGAGAGATCCAGCAGCATCTTCTTTTCGTCCACCTGTACCTCCAGCGGGTCCGTTCCACTGAGCTTGAACACATCCGGTGCAGTGTCGGTGCTGAAGGCGAGATCCAGCATCTGAGAATAGTTGTCGGCATAGACCTGGTAGTCGATATAAATGTTGTCCGAATTGGTCTTGTTGTATTCTTCGATCAGCGGAGTCAGATACGCCTGATCGTGACGGTCCGTGGTCCAGTAAGAGATGGTGATCACGCCGTCATCGCCGCCAGCGGTAGAACTGGCAGCCGCGCTGCTGGAACCGGAGTCCCCACAGGCGGCCAGAGATGCCGTCATGCCAACAACACCCATGACTTTAAGAAAATCGCGCCGGTTGATCTTTTTCTTCATAATATTTCCTCCTCTTTTGAGAACAGAACCTTCTTCTACTGAGAGCATACCAAATCTGCCGGATTTCAGGGAGTAAAATATTCAGTTTTTATGTTCAAAAAATTACTTCAGCCATTGTGAAAATCCAAAAAACGCAGAAACATTGCCCAATCCCATCGGGTAATATCGTGGCCGCCGGTGCGGCGGTGGTATCCAATTCGCCCGGTCAGGTATCCCGAGTCATTGGCAGGCGGCTGGCTGGGCAGAGGAGCATCCCCGAAGAGCTCCCAGGCACAACTGGCGCTCTTTGCACCATTCCACTCTGCATCAGGGTCGCTCCACCGATCCTCAGAGCCGCTGGTTATGTAACACAGCCGTGGTGCCACACAGGCCACCAGCTGGTGCTGATCGAAGGGAAGGGTCTCCTCTTTCCATGCATACTTCTGATAATTTTTGCAGAACCAATGGGGAAATGCTGCCGTGATGGAACCCACCGTCTCACCATGCTTGCCACGGGACACGGCAGCACCAGAGCAGCCGGAATCATTGACGAGGACCCCGCAGACCCTTTCATCCTGTGCCGCACACCAAAGCGCCGCCTTGCCGCCGCGCGAGAAACCACCCACCGAGATTCGGGCCGGGTCGATGCCCGGGTGTTTTACCAGCAGGTCTACCACACAGCTCATCCCAAAGGCCCAAATGTCCAGGGTCCCCCATGCATCGGCAGGCAGTGCATCTGCACTGAGCCCAAAAAGCTTTGCCAGTGGGCCGGGATACTGCGCAGCATCGTCGGGCTGCAATGCACTTGCATAGAAGGTCACGGCTGACCGGCCCGATTGTACAATCTGTTCAGCAGGCCAGTATTCCTGCTCCGTTTCCTGTTCGATATCAATGAGCGACGGCCCGCCGCTTCCGGCTGGCATATTCCGGAAAAAATTCATGGCCTCTTTGCGCCACGCTTCCGGGGCACTGGCCAGCAGTTTTTCCATCTGATCAGGCCCCATTTTCGGCCCGGGAGAGGCTGTCTTTTCGTGATTGCAAAGGAACAGGACTGCCGGGACCTTCTGCGTTCCCTCCGGACGCACCAGCACCACGGGGAATTCCAGACTTCCCTGCTTCGTTTTCAGACAGATATCCCAGATCTGCCGTATGGCTTTGCATTTTGGCAGATACTCTTCTGACCGCAGGTGTTCGGTCTGTTCATAGGGGACTTCCGGCCGGATGCCGTACTCCTGCGAGCGGAACAACGCGAGCAGCGCTTCCCGCCGTGCATTCCAATTCTGCGGAGTCGTATTCTTTTCCAATACCAACGGCAAATTCATCTGATATTCCTCCTAACCGGGGACGGATCATGCCCCTTTTCATCATATCATCCGCAGCAGCATGGCGGGTTGAAAAAATTCAGGAGATGCTTCAAAATACACCGAACCTGATACAGTGATGTCGCTCCGGCCAGCCGAATGACTTATAATGTTTTATATAAACAGATGCCCAGATGCCAACACGGTATCAGGGTACTTTAGTGAGGAATGAGCATGAAGCATTTTGAGATCTACAAAAAAGACCCCGCCACCGGCGCTTTGTACCCGGAAGGACAGCGGCGAAAAAAGGGGCTTGCCCGTATCCTGGAGATCGTTGTGCGGGACTTTTGGCAGTTGCTGGGTTCCGGCTTGATCGCCACGGCGGCGGCTCTGCCCTACGGACTCTGTATCATGCTGTTCCTGCCATCCAATGCTCTGGGACTGCTGATCCTTTCCTGTGTTGTCACCGGCGCTCTGGCCTCTGTCTTCGGGATGAACCTGCTGGATACCATTTTGCGCTGTCTGCGGGATGAGGCCGGTTTTTGGTCTTTCCAATACAAAAAGTCGCTGAAGAACAACACCCTGCCGGCCGCTTTGTTCGGGGCGGTATTCGGCCCGTTATTTGCTGTGGATCTGGCAGGGTTAAGTCTGGCGGTACGCCGCGGCCAAAGCGTGTTTCAGGTCGAGTTTCTGGTGATATCCATAATCTTCCTGCTGGGCTTTGCGCTGAACCTTGCCATCCAGATCCCCCTGATGCAGCTCCCTGTATCAGCACTGCTCAAAAATGCCTTTCTGCTGTTTCGGGGCAACCTTGGGCGCTCGCTGATGGCTGTTGCCGCATTGATCGGTTATGCTGCACTGTTTGTTCTGCTGCCAGCCACTTTGTCATTCCTGCTCATCGTCTCCAACCTGTGGCTGCCGATGCTGACAGCAGCATTTCTGCTCTATGGCTGTGTTGAAAGAAATTTTAGCATAGAATCACGGATCCTGCAAGGAAACAACCTGGATCCTTTTCTGTAACCAAACAGGCCTGCTCCGCATCACTGTGGGGCAGGCCTGTCTTTTGTTTATGAGACCACCCGATTTTGGGATCCCGGCCCCAAAAAGAATGCCGGTTCGTACATTCCCCTCTGCTCTCTGGCAAATTACAGTGCGGATGTGATATAATGGAAAAAACACCGGGGAACGGCACAAAAGAAGGAGGCTGGCATGATGGGGCAGAGGCAGCGAGAACAGGTTCAAAGAGGCTGTGCGGTGGGCACCGTGGTGCTGCTGGCATGGCTGTGCCGGGTGCTCCCGCTGGAGGGGATGCCCTCCGGCCTGCAGGAAGCCTGCGGCATCCTCCGGAGCCTGCTGTATCTGAGCCTGTTCGCAGGGTGGGGGATCTCCCTGTACAACCGCACGGTGCATCCGCAGGTGCGGCGGCTGCTGCTGAACGTGGATCTGTTGATGCTGTTCTGGATCATTGTGCGCACCCTGCGGTTCCAGCTGAACACTTCCCCGGGGATGGATCGGATGCTGGGGTACCTCTACTATGCCCCCATGCTGGGGATACCGGTGCTCTGCGTTCAGCTGGTCCTGACGGTGGACAGATCCGAGCGCTACCGCCTGTCGGCCTGGGCCAGAATGCTGTGGCTGCCCTCGGCAGTGCTGCTGGAGCTGGTGCTGACCAACGACCTGCACCAGCAGGTGTTCCGACTGCAGCAGCCCTGGAACGAAAAATACCAGTACGGCTGGCTTTTCGGTCTGGTGGTGGGGTGGATCGTGATCTGCATCCTGCTGGCCTTTGGGATCATCGCCCACAAGAGCCGGAACCCCCGGATCCTCCGGCGGCTGCCCCTGCCTGCCATTCCGATGGTGCTGCTGGGGGTGTACGCGGTGCTTTACGGCTTCCATTTTCCCCTGATCAGGCAGTTTCTGGGGGATATGACCATCGTTCACTGCCTGATGACGGCGGCTTCGCTGGAAGGGGGCCTGCGCTGCGGCCTGATCCAGTCCAACACCGGCTATGTGGAGCTGCTGCGCGTCACCTCTCTGGCGGTGCAGCTGGTGGACCGGCAGGGCAACGTGTACTGCTGCTCCGAGAACGGCCGCATGGTGGACCGCCGGGAGCTGCAGGCCGCCATGCATGGCACGGTGCAGCTGGACGAGCACACCCTGCTGCGCAGCGCACCGGTGCAGGGCGGCTATGTGATGTGGCAGACAGACATCACCGAGCTGGTGGAAAACATGGAGCGCCTGAAGGAGAACCGCACGGAGCTGGCGGAGCGCAACTATCTGGAACAGCAGAACTACGAGGTGGAGCGCAAGATCAACGCCCTGCGGGAGAAAAACCGCCTGTACGATCTGCTGCAGCGCCGGCTGGCCCCCCAGATCATCCGGATGGATCAGCTTCTGACCCGGTACCGCGCGGCCCCGGAGGAAGAAAAGCGGCAGTTGCTGGGGCAGGTGGCGGTGCTGGGCGCTTACCTGAAACGGGGTGCCAACCTGATGTTTCTGGCCCAGCAGCACCGGTATGTGCCCTCGGCGGAGCTGCGGTACGCGCTGGAGGAATCCATCAGCAGCCTGGAGCTGGCCGGGGTGGAGTGCGCCATGGAGGTGACCTACGGGGTCCGGCTTCCGGCAGAGGCGGCAGCGGCCTGTTACAGCCGATTCGAGTCGGTGGTGGAGGGGGCGCTGGGGCAGCTGGATGCCCTGTTTGTGCGGGCCATCTGGAAGGACCACCGGCTGAACCTTTATCTTTCGGTGGAGACCGGGGCAGACCTGAAAGCCTCCTGCCCCGCCGCTGTGCAGGAGGCCCCGGGCAGCTGGGTGCTGAACGATCACTTTGAAGGAGGTGCCCCGGAATGTGGAACAAACTGAAGCAGTGGCTGCACCCGGACCACATCACCCGCAGCTCCATCAAGGAGGGCTTTGACGACCTGCCCGCGGCGGTGTGCTACTTTACCCCGGACGGCATCATCCGGCTGTGCAACCGGCAGATGTTCCGGGTCTACCGTGCCCTCTCCGGCCGGGATCTGCAATCGCTGGAGGAGCTGCACCAGCAGGTGTGGGCCCCCACCCATGGCCGAAGGGTGGACGGCAAAAATCCGTCTTTTGTGCTGCCGGACGGCACCTGCTGGCTCTACTCGGAGCAGACCGTGTTCGGGGAGGGGGTCCGCCCCCATGTGGAGTGCATCTTTTCGGAGGTGACAGACCTGCAGCGCCAGCGGCAGGAGCTGCTGCGGCAGAATCAGGAGCTGCTGCGGATGAACCGGGAGCTGCGCCGGCTGTCGGAGAACGTGCAGGAGATGACCCGGGAAAAAGAGATCCTGGAGTTCAAGACCCGGCTCCACGATGAAATGGGCTACGGCCTTACGGCGGTGCGGCAGTGCCTGCTGCAGCGGAAAGACCCGGCGGAGCTGGAAGCCTCCCTTGAACAGATGAACAAGGCGGTGCAGCTGTACCGGAAGGACAGTGAGACCCCGCCGGAGGAAAACGAGTGGGACGTGTTTGTGGAGGACGCGGCCCAGCTGGGGGTCACGGTGGGCCTGCAGGGGCCCATGCCCCGGCAGCGCCAGCAGCTGCTGCTGACCATTGCCCGGGAATGCATCACCAACGCGGTGCGCTACGCCGGGGCCAACCGGTTGGAGATCACCATCACCCCGCAGGGCGGGGGCCAGCGCTGGCAGTTTGAAAACGATGGCCCGCCCCCCGCAGACCCCGCCATTACGCCGGGCGGAGGGCTTACCGCCATCCAGCGCCGGGTGATGCAGGCGGGCGGCACCATGGAGGTGCAGGCCCGGCCCCGCTACCGGCTGTGTGTGAACCTGCCAAAGGAGGAAACGATATGACCAGCGTTTTGATCGTGGAAGACCAGCGGATGCCCCGGGAGAACATGGAGCACCTTGTGGAGGACAGCGGCCGCTACCGCCGGGTGGCCTCCCTGAGCACAGCGGAAATGGCGCTGGCCCAGTGCGCCCGGCACGCCGTGGATCTGGTGCTGATGGATGTGTGCACCAAGGGCAGCCGGGACGGCATTGATGTGGCGGCAGAGATCAAGGCCCGGTACCCGGAGACCAAAGTCATCATCATCACCTCCATGGTGGAGGAAAGCTACCTGAAACGGGCAAAGGCCGCCGGGGCCGAGAGCTTCTGGTACAAGGATGTGTCCCCGGAGAGCCTGCTGGAGGTGATGGACCGCACCATGGCGGGGGAAAGCCTCTACCCGGACCGCACCCCGGAGACCCGCCTGGGGCAGGTCAGCAGCACCCAGCTCACCCCCCGGGAGATCGAGGTGCTGCGGCTGGTGTGTGAGGGGCTGGAATATGAGGAGATCGCCGCAGAGCTGGGCATCTCCTCCCGCACCGTAAAGCGCTTTGTCTCTTCCCTGCTGGAAAAAACCGGCTACTCCAACCGCACCCGCCTGGCCATTGCCGTTACCAAGAAAAACTTCATCCTCCCCCATCTGGAGGAGTGAGATTTTGCCGTGCAAAACCCCTCAGTCACGGCTTGCGCAAAGACGGAAGGGTTGTACAAAGGCGAAGCCTGCCCGTGAGACAGACCCACTCTCCCCCCTGCAAAGGGGGGCTTTTTTTATGCGCATTTTGCTCCCAAAAGTGCCAAATTGTGGAACACGCCGGAAATACTGGAAAAACTTTGGGCAGAACACCGAAAAATTTTCACAGTTTTGTCCCTTATGGCCCATGCGGAGCCGCGGGGCGGTGTGGTATCCTTGATACAGTAAAACGTTCTGCATCCATGTGGCGAGACACTGCCCGGAAAGGAGGCCGTGGACATGAAATGTGTCGTAGTCGATATGCGCAACAGGCTTTTTGGCGATGCGATATCGGGTTCCCTGCAGCACTTTGACTCAGGGTTCCGGGTCTACCAGACCGAAGGAACCGCTGCGGAGGATCTGTGTGTGGATACCCATGCCGATGTTCTTGTTGCAGAGGTCACGGCCTACCCGCCGTGGCGGCTGGAACAGCGGCTGGACCTGTGCCGGAGGCTGCGGCAGGGGGTGCCCGGCTGCCGGGTGGCGCTGGTGGTAGATGAGGTGTGCGAGCCTCAACTGGCGGACCAGGTGCGGCGGGCGAAAAAGGACGGTCTGATCGACGGGTTCTTTTACAGCTCTGTCTCCTCCGACTATCTCTCTGCTATGATCGATGCCCTGTGATCCCTTGAAACAAACAGCATGATTCTGGAAAGGAGCAACTACCATGACGAACAAGAAACTGAAGATGGCGGCAATGTCCGTGGCCCTGACCGCCTGTGTGGCCGCAAGCCCTCTGGCAGCAAGAGCAGATGCTCCGGAAGCAGCTCCGGGAGAACCGAAAACGGAGCCTGTGGCGGAGGAAACCGAAACCAAGAAAGAGGAAAACACCGCAGAACCTCAGGTCAATCAGGAAGCGAAAAACGCTCAGGAGACCCTGAAGGATGCGGAAGTCAAATACAATAAAGACAACCCCACGACCAACCCTGACGGCTCCCAGAAGCTGGATGGCGTGATCGTGACCAACCCCGAGGGCAGCGGTGAGACCAACCCCAACCCCAACCCCGAGGGCGGCGGTGAGACCGGTGGTGAGACCGGCAGTGAGACCGGCAGTGAGACCGGCTCCGGCGAGACTGACCCCAACCCCAACCCCGACAGCGGCGAGACTAACCCCAACCCCCACCCCGACAGCGGCAAGACTGACCCCAACCCCAACCCCGGCAGCGGCGAAACCAACCCCAACCCCGGCTCCGGTGAGACTGGCTCCGGCGAGACCAAGCCCGAGGAGATAAAGCCCGAGGAGATAAAGCCCGAGCAGATCGGCACCGCTGAAAAGACCGAGAAGACCGAGACCAACGTGGAGACGAAGCCCAACCCCGGCGCAGAGCCCATTGTGGACACCACCACCCCGCCCACTGTGGAGAAGAACCCGGACGGCTCCTCCACCATCACCCAGTCCACCGTGACCCACGGCACTGAAATCACCACCACCACCGGCAGCGGCACGGCCACGGGCAATCTGAACGAGAAAGAGGAAGAAGTCAAAGAAATCGATCTTGACAAGGAGCTGGGCGAGAACCCGGACATCAGCTGGGATATCAAGCAGGGTGATAAGGCAGTTGAGGGCAAGGACTACACGGTGCAGGAAGTCAAGAACGATGACAACAAGCAGACCCTGGTGCTCCGCAAGGAAGAGACCAAGACCGCTGAGATGACCGCTGAAGACATCGCCAAGCTGGTGGATGCCGAAAAGCCCACGGTGAACCCCGACGGCACCTATACCCTCACCCGGACCGAGACCATTCCGGATGCAGAGGGCAACCCCCAGACCCGTACCACCTACATCACCATTCAGGGTAGCAAGGTTACCACTAAGACCACCACCGAGCTGACCATCACCCGGCAAAAGGCAGAGCAGGATGGCGGTGAATCGTTCAGAGACGAGATGACATACCCCAGTATCCAGATCAAGGATGGCGACAAAGTGGTTGAGACCATTCAGCCCGAGGATCTGGAAAAGATGCTCAATAAGGGTACAGCGGCGGATGACGGAATTCATTTCACCAAGGACGGCAAGGAGTACGTTATTCAGGAGACTACCCAACCCGGAGAAACGAAGCTGAGCAACGCAGAGATCGTTGACAGACTGAAAAAAGATGGCAACAAGAACTACGAACTGGGTGCGGACGGCGAGATCTACTACACCACCCCGCACAAGGAGAAAGTTAAGCTGGACGTAACGCAGAACGAACTTCTCCGCCGGAGCCTCACTTATAAAGTGACCCTGACGACCACGACGGAAGGCGAAAAAGGGACCGCCGGTGAGCAGGATGCCACGGAAAACGCCCGGAGAGATGCCACCCGGGATGCCCTGACCAAGGCAGTGGACAAGTTGGGCGTTGATGAGGCTACCGCCGCCCAGCTGAAGGCAAAAATCAGCGGCCTGCCCATTACAAAGGAGCAGCTGGACAACGGCGACACCTTTGAGGTGACATTGGAAGACGGCAAAAAATACACCCTGACCTACAGCGCCGCTGAGGCAAAGGTTACGGCCAGCACGCCCACAACGGACAAATCCGACACCGGCAAGAAACCCGAGGACATCACCGATGTGAAGGACCATACCGTCACCGGTACGGCGTATGTGACAAGCGGCACCATCAGCTGGACTGCGGAGGGCCAGAAAGGCGAGTATACCGCAACCGTGGGCGATGCCAGTGTGCTCACTCCGCCGGAGGGCGCAACGCCTGAATATAAGGACGGACGGCTCACCGGTTATACGGTTACCTCCGAGGATGCCGACGGAAATACGGTTACCACGACCTACACCATCACCTACGGTAACACTTCCAGCATGTCCCCTGATGAGCTGAATCGGCTGGCTGTGCAGAACCTGATGGAAAAGACAGGCTGCAAGACCTTGGAAGAACTGGCAGCCGCAGGCTATACCAATATCCGGTTTGATAATGCTTCCACCGTGACGTGGACGGTGACCCAAACCACCCAGAAAAAGACCACAACACCGACAGAGCTGAATGAAATGCTCACCTTCGAGGACGACAAGAATTGGACAATTGTGGGTGATACCCTGACCTACGACGGAAAGGACTATACAAGGGATGAAAAGGGCAAATTCACCCGTACTGCAATCGAGGACGGCAAAACGGTCACCTATACCGCTACGGAACAGACTCAGACGAATGAAAAGCTGACTGACGATGAAGCCAAGGCAATGCTGGCAAAGAGGTTTGAGGTTAAGGCCGATGACATTACGCTGAACGCTGACCGCACCACCGCCACCTTTACGAAGGACGGTGCCCCTGTTACGGTTGACTGCGCCAACCTGAAAAAGCGCACCCTGAAGATCGAACGCAGCGAGGCTGCATCGGTGCAGAAGACTGTGGTGGTCACGGACGAGGCAACTCTGAATGCAGCCTATGAGGAACTGTGGGACGAGATCGTGGCGAAAAAGAAAGGGCTTGGAAAAGACGAGACCCTCTTTGTCGGTGACATTGAGATCAAGGATACGGGCGAGGCCGTCAAGACGGAGGTCATTAAGTATATCAGGACAAAAGTCACGCAGGCTGATATGACCCCGGAGCAGCTGAAGGAAGCCCTGAAGAAACAGGCCGAGGCCGCAAAGACGCATATGGTCAAGGTCAATGAAGGAACCAAGTACGAGGATACACTGCCCAACTACTACGCTGGCGATAAGGCAGACACCTACTACAAGACAGAGGACGGCCAGCGATTAGAATGGTATCAGGTCGAAAAGGATAAGAACGGTTATTATTACTTGCAGTGGAACGGTGGTTTCGACTGGGAGAAGGTGTATGTCGAGAAGGTGGAAGTAAAGCCCACCAACATCAAGCACCTTGACCTTGCATCCGGCGCACAGCTGGAGAAGCAGGACGGCACATCCACGGATTGCGTGCTGGTCAACCCGACCCTGAAGTGGAACTACGAGGCCGATAAGCTGGTGGATAATGACCCGAGCAACACAGACGTGGGTCTGGACAGCAAGATCAGCTTTGACAACGAAGGTGGAAAGGGCCCGGGCCACTACGAGTACGAGCGCGGCGAGAACAATAATCCGAACCAGAGTGCTTTCTACAAGGTCACCGGTACGGTGGTCTACGATGCGGTGAAGGAAAACGGAAAGGTCAAGCTGTTTGGAAGTAGTAATGCAGCCTTCAATGCCTATCTGGAAGAAACCGGTCAGACGGAGACGTACCGGAACCTTGGCTGGCGGGAGAAGAAAGCATTCAGAGAGAAGATCAAGCAGACCTACATTGTGGAGATCGGGTCTTCCGATTCCAACCCCAACAGCCCGAGTGGCTATCAGGTCTACACCCAGAGCGCCGACATGACTGCCTATGGTTATATGACCCGGGATGCCAACACCTGCATCAACCGGACCTACAAACGGCAGGACGGTACTTGGGAGTACGTCGGCGGCTACGACCTGATGATCTCCAGGCTGGTTCAGACGAAGGAAGGCAAGGTGGTGGGCGAGACCGAATCCAAGGTCAAAAACATCTTTGCTCCCCTTAGCATCCGCACGTCGACAGACTACACCCACCGCAGCATGAAGCTCACCCAGATGACCACCGTGACTACTCAGCAAACAGAGGAAAAGAGAACGGATTTGGGCGGCAGTCAGGAGAAGGTAAAGTACCTGTATGATCAGGAGATGACCGACACCCTCATTACCGATGTGAATAAGGTCGAAGGCACCGGCACTGGCTCCTACAAGAGCTTTACCAACCTGATCCGGAACATCTTTAACGGTGATGGCAAGGGCACCGTGGAAGGCGGCTTTATCAAGTACGAGTACCACACCGAGAAGACCAAGGACGGCAACCCCGTGCAGTTTGAGGCAGACCGGATGGTAGTGACCACCAAGCAGGATGCGGAAGTGCACTACACCTTTACCTCTCAGGAGAGCCGGGATGTGTGGATCAAGGGCTACACCCAGACCGTGGTGCCGCCCGTGAACCCGGGCCCCGATTCCCCCGAGCTGCCGCCGGTGGAGGACGCAAAGCCCGCCCCCGCCCCGGCTCCCGCCCCCGAGGCTCCGGTGCTGCCCGTGGTGCAGGATGCAAGACCTGACCCCGCTCCCGCCCCGGCTCCCACTCCGGCTCCCGCTCCTGAGACCCCGGTGCTCCCGGCGGTGCAGGATGCCAAGCTGATCCAGACCGGCACCAGCGGCTGGCTGGCAGACCTGATGCTGGGCGCAGGCATGGTGCTGTCTGCAGCGGGATATTGGATGGAGCGCAAGCGCAAGGCCATGTTCTACAAGTCCCAGCACTGAACCCCAACCCCCAAAGGCCCCGGGCAAACGCCCCGCTGACCCTTTGGGCCATGCATCACATTCCTTTGTAATCCCCCAAAAAGTTACTTCCCAGAATCTCCTGTCAATCGCTATTCCCTGAGGCAGCGGGCCCGCACGCCGCTGCCTCGCCCCGGAGGGTCCCGCAAGCCCTCCGGGGCTTTTTTGTTGGCCGCACAGCCCGTTCCGGCAGAAAAAAACAGGGCTGCTCCACATCTCTGTGGGGCAGTCCTGTCTGGCTGCGCGGGTCGGCGCACGGGCTTCCGGGGTTTCCGAAAGGGTGCGGCTCAGCGCGCGGTTTTCTTTTCCTCCGGAGCCTCCGGGTTGTTTTCCAGGTTCAGCTCGGGCATCAGCTCGTTGCTGATGATGGTCAGCATCTGTTCCAGCTTCTTCACGTCCTCTTTGGGGAAGCGCTTGTTCACCCGCTGGACCACCGTGCTCAGGTAGGAGTAGCTGATGTTGTAGTAGTCGATATACTTCTGGGTGGGCCGCAGGTGATACTCCCGGCGGTCGGTGGTGGACTGGATCTTTTCCACATAGCCCTTGCGTACCAGCGAGCCGATCTTATACGCCGCGTTGGGGGTGGAGATCTGCATCATCCGGGAAAACTCCGCAATGGTGGGCTCCCCCATGGCCATAATGCCCTCCATGCAAAAGGATTCCACTGTGGTCAGGGTCGCCTCACGGGTGGCAAAGCGCTGGAACACGTTCTGGTAGAAATGGAGCTTGAACTTGGTATAGACATCGTTGAATGCTTTTTCCAGCATGGTACGGTCTCCCTTCGAACACTCAATTTCCTTTAGTATATCACGCTTTGGTCTTTTTGCCCAGCTTTACGCGCAGAATGTTCAGCACCACCAGCTCCAGCACAATGGCAACGCCCAGCAGGATCAGCGAGGTCCACAGGCTGGCGCTGCTGCCCAGGAACATCTGGGTCAGGCCGGTGATCACATAGCACGCGGCGGAACAGGATGCGGCGGTAATGGCGTAGGGCAGCTGGGTGGAAACATGGTTCACATGGCTGCAATGCGCACCGGCAGAGGCCATGATGGTGGTGTCGGAAATGGGAGAGCAGTGGTCGCCGCACACAGCGCCGGACAGGCAGGCCGCAATGGAGACTACCAGCATCTCGCCCTGCGGGAAAGCGTGGCAGACAATGGGGATCAGGATGGAGAAGGTGCCCCAGGAGGTGCCGGTGGCAAAGGCCAGGAACACCGCCACCAGGAAGATGATGACCGGCAGCAGGTACTGCAGGGCGGCAGCGGAGCCGCCCAGCAGGTTGGCAACGTAATATTTTGCACCCAGCAGGTTGGTCATGCCGGAAAGCGTCCAGGCCAGGGTCAGGATCAGCATGGGGCTGACCATGGCCTTGAAGCCCTCGGGGATGCAGGCGGCAAAATCCTGGAACGTCATCACGCTGCGGACACGGTAGAACACAAAGGTGAACATCAGGGCAATGCTGCTGCCCAGCACCAGACCGGCGGAGGCGTTGCAGTCGGAGAAGGCGGTGATGAAGTCCACGCCCTCAAAGAAGCCGCCGGTGTAGATCAGGCCAAGGATGCAGGCCGCGATCAGCACCAGCACCGGGGCCACCAGATCAATGACATGGCCGTGGGCATCGTCCTCGGTATCCACATCGTCGCCGTAGGGACGGTCAGCCGTGGTGAAAAGGTCACCGGCCCGGGCGTTGTCCTCGTGCTGCTTCATGGAGCAGTAGTCCGTGCCCGTGAAGATGAGGAACAGGCTCATCACAATGGTCAGCAGGGCGTAATAGTTGTAGGGAATGGTGCGCAGGAACATGGTAAAGCCGTTGATGCCGGAGCAGGTCTCGGCGTACTCGGTGCCGAAGGCGGAGACATAGCCCAGGTTGTTGTTGCCCGTCTCCAGGCTCTTCAGACCGGCGGCCACACCGGCCAGATAGCGGGCCTGATAGATGCGGCCAAAGTAGTTGTTGAAGTTGGTATCGTTGCTCATATAGCCGGTGGCGTGGGAGAAGATCACGTCGGGATACTCCTGAGCCTTGTCGGCCATGGCCTGCATATAGCCGAAGGAGGTGCCGAAGATGATGTTGCAGTCGGCGGCCACCAGGGTGTCCACGGCGCTGGCGATGCCGTCATAGTCCTTGTCGTTCACCTCGTCCACAATGACCAGCTGGCTGTCGGGGTCCAGGCCCAGCTCCTCCATGGCCTTGGTGATGCCGTTGTGGTGGGCGTAGGTATAGCCGGCGGTGTCGTTCTTGCTGTTGATGTAGATGGCGCCAACCTTAAAGTCGGCGTTGGCAGCGGAACCGGCCTCGGAG
>OIWQ01002916.1_pt1 | contig 16444 bp, 10 predicted proteins | sample 1587571 | NCBI WGS metagenome assembly OIWQ01 (sample SAMEA3888910, study PRJEB22519) | human gut metagenome | biome: human gut; feature: human-associated habitat; material: faeces | place: Denmark | collected 2010 | reverse complement strand
AAATAAGATATATTTCAAAAATATGTTGGTAGAAAACAGTGATTATGAAGAACTGCCTCAGATGCATTCTCCTAAGAAGATGCTTCAGATCGTTGGAAAAAAATCCGAGTATGGTGCCCTTCCATTAATCGAGAAGCGTGGTCTTCGTGACTGCCAATATAGAGCAGAAGTAAAGTTTGAAGAATCATTAAAGATGGGAAATAAGAAGAACTTGGCAGTGCTTGCAACTGGTTCTGGTAAGACATATCTTGCATGTTTAGCTTCATATAGATTGCTTAACTATACGCCAACAAAGAGAATTTTATTTCTTGTAGATAGAAATAACCTTGCAAGGCAAACAGAGTCTGAATTTAGCGTGTTTGATCGTACAGAAGGACAACAGAAAATGGGAAACCTTTATACAATCAACAGACTTAAGAAGGAAGAAGATATCAAGGGTGATATTGTAATTTCTACAATTCAGAAATTATTCTGTGTATTAACTGGTCAGGAAATTAGTGATAGTGATGAAGACGCTGAGGATGAGAAGGTAAAAGCTGATGAAGAAAAGGATAGTAAGACTGTAGTTGACCTGGGTAATGATTTAAAGCTTCCACAAGATTATTTCCAGTTAATAATTGTGGATGAATGTCATAGATCTATTTATGGCAAGTGGAAGAAGGTATTAGATTATTTCTCTGAGGCAACGGTGCTTGGTCTTACCGCTACGCCTACACCAGAAGCATATGCATATTTTAACAAAAATGTTATTGAAGAATATACCTATGATGACTCTGTTGTAGATGGAGTTAATGTTCCGCCTCGTATATATCGAATTATTACTGATGTTACAGCTCATGGTGGTACGATTGAAAAAGGAGCTAAGATTACAGAAACATCTAAGAGAACTGGAAAATCTGAAATAATAGATGCCGGAGCGTCTGTTGAATATGGTGCAGCGGAATTGGATAGATCTGTTGTGAATAAAAAGCAGATAAAAGAAGTGCTCATGGCATATAAGAAAGCTATTTATGAGGATTTATATCCTAGTCGTGAGCAGAAATGGGAATACATACCCAAGACGTTAATCTTTGCAAAAGATGATAATCATGCAACTGAAATTGTAGATATTGCAAAAGATGTATTTAAGTCGGAATTTGAAAATGATGCAATACCGGAAAAGTTTGTACAGAAGATCACGTACTCTGCCGGTGATTCTAATGCACTTATAAGGGATTTAAGAACTGAGAAGGATTTTAGAATTGCAGTAACGGTGACTCTCGTGGCAACCGGAACTGATGTAAAGCCGTTAGAAGTAGTTCTCTTTATGAAGGATGTTCATTCAGACGTTCTTTACACACAGATGAAAGGTAGAGGCTGTCGTGTTATCAGTGATGACAAATTAAAGGAAGTAACTCCAAATGCTGACACAAAGGAATGCTATTACATAGTTGATGCAGTTGGTGTAACTGAGTCTGAGAAGCATATTCCAAAGCCTGGTCCTGATGGCTCTGGTAAAAAGAATTTATCATTGGAACATCTTCTTGAGAGGTTAGCGCACAACGAAGTGAGTGATGATAATCTTATGCTTCTTAGGGATTACTGCTCAACCATCAATAGAAGATATGAGGAAAGCGTGCTGTTTGGAAGACACCTTGATTACTTCATTACTAACTTTGGTTTTGCACCAAGAAAACTGGCAAATGATATTAATACCGCTTTCACACAAGGTACATTAGTTGAATACATTAGTCCATCTCATGATAACTCAATGAGAATGGGATTGATATATTGTTTAATTGGAAATCTTCAGGCAAGAAATAAACTTCTTGAAATGCAGAAAGGTTATCTAGTAGAAACCGGAGACGATGACAAGGTTCTATATGCAGGGTTCTCAAAGGAGACTGCAAAGACGTATATTGAGAATTTTGAGAAATATCTGGAAGATCACAAGGATGATATAGAGGCACTTAGAATTATCTACAATTCTGAGGATAAGGTTATCACACACGATATGCTTATGGAATTAAGAGATAGATTGCTCTCTGAAAGTCGTCAATATGGCGTATATCAGATTTGGAAGAATTATAAGCTTCTTGATGAACAGGGTGATGTGGAAGTTCTTGATGGCAAGGTAAATGTAAATGCTCTAACGAATCTAATTCAAATTGTTAGATATGCTTACAAGAAGAGCCAGAAACTTACAAGTTTGATCAATGGATATGCGAGTAGATTTAGTTTGTATTGTGGTCAAAATCAGCGAATACTTACAGAAGAACAGAAGGATATCATGCAGCAGATTGCAGAATACATCATTAATGATGGTGCAATCACTGTAATGGAATTAAATGAAACAGATACTGAACTTTGGAAGAAGGCGGTAAAAAGCTTCGGTGGTAAAACACTTGCAAGCGAAATTCAAACATTATCAAAATTTATATTAAAGGTGGCATAATATGGCAAATCAAAAAAGCGAAGCGGCGTTACTTAAAAAAGTGTGGGATATAGCAAATGTACTTGCGGCAGCAGGTGTTGGTTTTACTGACTATATCACACAGCTTACATATATCCTATTTCTTAAGATGGATAGTGAAAAAGAAGAATTAGGACTTGGTAGTTCTATTCCAGAAGGGTATAAGTGGGAAGATTTAGAAGGGCTTAGTGGAACAGACCTTGTAGAGAAATATGAGGAAATCTTAAAGGAACTTTCTGAGAGTGAAGGTATCATTGGCACAATCTTTACAAGAGCAACTAATAAAATTGATAAGCCTGTTATGCTTGCAAAGGTTATTGAAATGGTATCTTCTGAGCAATGGTACATGATGGAAGGAGACGTTAAGGGAACTATCTATGAAGGCATTCTTGAAAAGAATGGTCAGGATAAGAAGAGTGGAGCAGGTCAGTACTTTACACCAAGAGCACTTATACAGGCAATCGTTGAAGTAGTAGATCCTAAGATTGATGAAACAGTAGCAGATCCTGCGTGTGGAACAGGTGGTTTCTTACTTGCAGCGTATGAGCATATGAAGGGACAGAGTAAGGATATTGAGAAGCAAAAGTTCCTTAAGAATCATGCTTTATTTGGTGCTGATAATACAGCGCTTGTAGTAACACTTGCATCAATGAATCTTTACTTACATGATATCGGTGTAAACAAGAGCCCTATTGCATATCAGGATTCTCTTATTGATACATCAGATAAGATGTACCAGGTAATTCTGGCGAATCCTCCCTTCGGAACTAGACCGCAGGGAAGTGTGGAGGTTGCAGCTAATAGACCAGAGTTTGTAAAAACATCGGATAATCAGGTGAATTTCTTACAGCATATCATGTCAATTGTTAAGACTGGTGGGCGTGTAGGAGTTGTCCTTCCTGATAGTGTACTTACGGACACTGGTGCAACTGCGCAGGTTAGAGAAAAACTTTTGAAGGACTTTAATCTACATACTATTCTTAGACTTCCTACAGGTATTTTCTATGCAAATGGCGTAAAGACTAATGTTCTTTTCTTTGAAAAGGGTGAACCGACAAAGGATATCTGGGTATACGATTATAGAACTGGAATCAAGCATACAATGGCAACAAAACCTATGACTAGAGCGCATCTTCAGGACTTTGTTGATTGTTATAAGACTGGTGCAATTCAAGATAGAGTGGCAACCTACGATAAAGATACAAATCCTAATGGTAGATGGAGATGCTTTACCAAGGATGAAGTTAAGAGTGCAGATAATCTTGATTTTAAGTGGCTTGATTTAGAGGAAAAGGATGAAAGAACGGTTGCTGAAATCCTTGATGATATGCAGGCAGAGTCGGATGGAATAGCAGAAGCTGTTTCTATGCTCAAGAACTTGTTGGGAGGGATTGAGATTTGATAGATACAGGTGCTTTACGAAAAGAAATAATAAACTTGGCAGTTCAAGGGAAATTGGTTTCTCAAAAATCTGATGAAGGAGATACAGAAGATATATATGATCTTCTGAGAAAAAAAGGGAAAAAAACATTTGCAGATATTTCAGAAGAAAACATGTCTTTTAGCATTCCAAATTCATGGAGATGGGGGACACTATCCGATTTAACTTTTGATAATGAGTTGAACGATGGAAATTGGGTATTAAAGGAAGATATGGTTGATTTTGGACCAGTTAAGTTAATACAATTAGGTAATATTGGTGACTGCAAATATATTGAAAAAGGATATAAGTATTTAACCGAAGAACATTTTTTAGAATTGAATAGTAGGCAGATATACCCTGGATATTTGCTGATAAATCGACTCGTTGTGAAGGACATGTATTCATGCATAATACCTGATGTTAAAGGTATTCTGATGACTGCAGTTGATGTGTGTTGGGTTGCACCTAATATTGAACATTACAACATTGAGTATATTATGTATGCGTTATCTTCAAACGATTTTAGAAATAAGGTACAGTCACTTGGTCATGGTGTTACAAGATTTAGAATTAGTAAGACAAATTTAATAAATATTGCGTTCCCTATACCGCCTATCTCTGAACAAAATAGAATAGTAAAAAAAATAAAAGAATTATTCAAACTTCTTGATCGAATTGATGCATTGCAAACTCAGTATTCATCAGACCTTGAGGTCTTGAAATCAAAGATTATTGATGCAGGAATTCAAGGAAAACTTACAGAACAGCTTCCGGAGGATGGAACTGCGGAGGAGTTGTTGGAGCAAATTGAGATTCAGAAAAATACAATATTGAAAAACAGAAAGGGAAGAGTAGATAAAAAGATTAAAGCTATTGATGGTGACTTTCCGTATGAGATTCCAAGTCATTGGAAATGGATTAGGTTTGGAAATATTGGATTGTTTAAAAAAGGGCCGTTTGGAAGTGCATTAACTAAGTCGATGTTTGTTCCTAAAGGAAAAAACACTGTTAAGGTATATGAACAACAACATGCTATTAACAAAGATAATACATTAGGAACTTATTACATAACACGTGAGTATTTTGATGATAGCATGAGTGGATTTGAAGTCTTACCAGGAGATATTATTGTAAGTTGTGCAGGAACAATTGGAGAAACATACATTATGCCAGATGATATTGAACAAGGAATAATAAATCAAGCACTAATGAGGGTTACACTAGCTGAAGGCGTAAATAGGAAGTTTTTTCAGTACTATTTTGATGCAAATCTAAAAAAATCTGCACAAAATGAGAGTAATGGCAGTGCGATCAAAAATATACCACCATTTGATGTTATGAAGAATTGGTACTTTCCGATACCACCACTTGAAGAGCAGGAAAGAATTGTTGAAAAAATAGAAAATATACTTACGTTATTATGATTTTAGCGAGGAGGTGAGCCATGATGACAACTGAAAATTACGTCTATAAAAAAGAGGTAGACTGGTCTTTATTGCAAGAAGGGCTCACCTTACCTTTTGATAATCAGGTTGTATTTGGACAGATTATGGGACGCTTCTTGAAAAGAGGTGAGTCAAAAGATATCACACTATATCTAAATGGAAAATCTTTTAAGGCGAAGATAACTAATGTGAATTTTGATCCTAAATTTAAAAGGAAAAAGGATACACTGCAGATACGATATTCCAAGAATGGTGAACTTGCAAAGGCATTGCAGGTATGCTTCTCAAAGAGCTATCAGTTTATAAAGACCACGCGTGAAATGCGTGAACCAGGCGACAGAACAATGATAAGGTTACCTGAAGAGTGTAAGGAATACCTTGCAATATATACAACAGAATATGATGATTCTTATATTTTAGAGACCATTGTTGCAGATGATATTATTTCTCTGCGGCAGGCTGTTTCTGGTCAGAAGGAACGCGTAATGGAAGCAGAATTTAACTATGATGTAGAAGATTCATTATCTACAATTCTTGAAACAGAAAGGATTGTAAAAATTAGAAAACTCAACAAGAAGATAGGAGATAATCTTAAGCTTCTTTATGGCTATCGTTGCCAGATATGTGGCCAGCTAATCGGTGAAGAGTTTGGCTCACATATTGTGGAGGCACATCACATCGATTATTTTGTATCCAGCTTAAATAACGACGCAAGTAATCAGCTTATTGTGTGTCCAAATCATCATAGCATAATACATGACACAAATCCGGTATTTGATAGGCGAAGATTGTTATACATATACAAGAATGGTTTGGAACAGAAGTTGGTATTGAATCAGCATTTGTAAAGAGGTGAAAATTTGGAAGATTTAAATGTATATTCTGGAAAATTGACTTATAAAGATATATGTTTTGATTTTGTTTATGATAAGCAAGAACTAAGATTGATTCCTCCCACAGATAAGAAGAGAGAAATATGGAATTGGAAAATGAAAGAGTTATCTCCTGGTGTTTTCACAATGGGTGATCCATTAACTTTAGATAGTCCTTATATTGAAGGCACTATTAATGAAACGGCACAAAAAGTAATATTTATAACAAGGCAGGGATCGTCTATTGGTTGCTACAATTCGGTATTGATTATTGAAGTAGTGGCAGTAATATTATTCAGTACTGAAAATAATTTAGTTAATAGAATTGCCTTTGCTGGACCTGAGATTAATGCTATTCATTCTGTAGGAAATGCATTTACATTAGTATATGATGAAGAACAATCGCAAAAGGGAATAATTTCAATACAAACAGTTGAATATGAGAAAACGACAACAGAAAAAAGAAGTTTTATTGTAGACGATAATGAAGTATCTGTTCATTTTGGTGTTGGAAGGCGAGTGAGTATGGGAGTGCAAGATACTCCGCTGAAATTGACTTCTACAATGGTATTTGAATTTGAAACTACTGATAATTATGCATTTATTTTTCGATTATATAACATAGCAAAATTGTTTGTTCAGTATTTATGCTATAGAAGGAATATTGTATTTGATGCTGTTGAGCTTAGTGCATTGATGGATGATGGAAAGTATCATACATGTGCTAAAATGCAGGTTTTAGATAGCATCTCGCAATGCGAAGCGAAACCGATAAAGGATGGACGCTATATTAAGCAACAATATATTGAGGGATATGAAGGTAAGATATTATCGGATATTGCTTCAGATACGATTTATACGAGACATTTGCCAGATACATTTGAGGCAGGAAAGCATATTGATGCAGCAAGGTTTGTTATGATTACAGCTGCTTTTGAATGGGAGTTTCGGCGTATTTTTCCAGAAGGAGTAAAAAAGAAAGAGGCTAAAATTAAAGCAGAAGAACAGGCAAAGCAGGTATTACAGGAATTGATTGATAGCAGTAAAGGGGAACTGAAGGGCATATATAAATATATGCAAAAAAATATTGGTTCCAGCCCATTGAGTGGAAAGATTACTTTTGTTGGAAAGAACCTTGTAGAAATAATAGATATGTTTGGAAAATATTTATATAGCTTGAATGGTGAAGACTTAAACTATTCAGAAATGGGTGAGAGGCTGTCGCAGCAAAGGAATAATTATGCACATGGAAATTTAGATAAAGATTTTGTAGGCCTATCACTGTTAGATTTGATTTTTCTTGAAATTGTATTATATGCGATGCAGCTAAAATACTATGGGCTTGAAGATATAAAAATAAAAAAAGCATTAAATGAATTATTTCACAAAAATATAATGATAAAAGATAATTGATAAGGCATCGAGTGTAAAGGGAGAATACAATTATTGCATAAGAAAAATACAATATAAACTTGGAGGATACTATGAAACAGGCGATTGAAAATTTTTGCAGGTCAACGGATACGGGATTGTTCTTGTTAGATATGCCGACCGGCTTTGGAAAAACATATAGTGTACTGGATTTTATGGTCGACAATTATGATGCGCCTGAATTCAAGGATAAGAAGATTTTCTTTGTTACAACCCTTAAGAAAAATTTGCCTGATAAGGAGTTACGAGAACATTTTGCAAAGCGCGGAAAAGAAGATGATTATGATAAATACTGTTTGCGAATAGAAGCTAATGCAGATATGGTTGTAGAAAAATTGGACGAGTTATATCGTGCCAGAAAAATTCCAAAAGCAATCACTATGAAACAAGAATTTAGAGATTTATATGGTTCGGTAAAATTATTAAACGAATACAGAGATAAAAAGCGTGAATTAAAAGGAACCAGTAGAGAAATTATTAATGTTTTGTGCAAGAGTGCAGAAGATGCTATTCGCAAGCAACAGGAAAGTGCTTTTCGTAAGGTGATAGAAAGCGAATTGAAGCAATTTAAGACACCAAAGGAAAAGTTAAAGAACATTGCAAATAATCCTGATTATCATTGGATAGGAGAATTATATCCAGCAGTATATACGAGAGAAAAACGGATATTTTTCATGTCTATGGATAAGTTTTTCTTGGGAAATACAACAATTATTGAACCTACATACAGCTTTTACAATAATAACATTACAAAAAATGCAATTATTTTTATAGATGAATTTGACGCAACAAGAGAGAATCTGCTGAATCAGATCATAACAAGAGGCTTAGAAAATCATATTGATTATTTAGGCTTGTTTCATCGTGTTTACGCATCTTTGAAGACTAGAGATTTTCCGACAGAACTAACGACGCCATCAAAGTTACAACAAGCATATCTTGATGAACACAAAAATGCGAAAAATCCTATGGAAATTATAAAAAGATTTGGTAATGTGTTTAATGAAACATATGATCGTTTTGTGATGCAATACAGCTTCAAAACAGGAGACGGCAAGGATAATAAAAGTCGTAATTTTATTTTTAATGACTTACAGTTTCATTCGGTATTTGAGGGGCAAAATGCTTTTATTGATATAGATACCGATATGAAGGCAAGACAAAACTGGTTACGTTTTACAAAAAGAAGACCAACAGAGAAAGATGGTGGCGTATTAAGTTTGCTGGCCAGTGTTAAAGGCTGTTTGACTTATTTTCAGAATGGAGTTAGAAATCTTTCGATTAATTATAAGCATCATAAGGATGAGGATAAGAGACCGGGAGAGGATGATTATACGTTTGAAAATGCAATTGAGTCGGTGCTTACAGAGTTTCATTTGTCAAGAGAACAGATAAGGTATTTGAAACCGATTGTAATGGGAGGACGGGTAAAGTCGAGGAGAGATAGAAAAGACAGTAATGGAAAAATGTCGTTAAAGTATTTTGATCGATCTGTCTATGATAGAGGATTTCGTTATTATGATTTTATAGATGATCCTAATCACAGTATGCGTTCAGAGATTCAGTTATTTGATTTTCAGGATTCGCCAGAACGTATTTTACTTCACTTATCTGAAAAGGCCCAAGTTATTGGTATTTCAGCTACCGCAACGCTTGATACGGTTGTTGGCAATTATGATTTGGAATATCTTCAAAGGATGCTGCAGGATAAATATTATGTGATGCCAGAAGCAGACAAACGTAGATTGCAGGAGTCATTTCAGACTTCTGTTGCAAATTACGACAAGGTAAATATTCATGTGGAGCCAGTTTTTTATAGTGCGGATGACAGAGTTGAGTTATCAGAGATATTTAACGGAAACGAAGCACTTGTAAAGAAGTATGCAGAAAAATTAGCAATATCATTTGATCGTATTGAATATGCAAAGAATAATTTTATTCGTGTTGTAAAGGTTATGAAGGCATTTATCTTAAATGAATCGGTTAAATCCTTCTTGTGTCTTAATAATAAATTGCCACAGGAGAATAAGGGGCTTTTTGATATTAAATTATTAGAGGAATTTGCAGACGTTATTATTAAGCTTTATGACATCAAAGGATTAAAAGCTAAAGACTTATTATACAGTATAAATGGTGATGATTATGATGCTAAGCGTGCCGAGTTTATACAGAGATTATCAAAGGGAGAAAAGCTTTTTGTCATATCTTCCTATAAAACTGTTGGCGTGGGACAAAATTTGCAATATAAGGCACCGGGGAATGTTGCTATCGTGTCAGTTAATGATTATGATAGAGGAGATATGGAAAAGGACTTTGACTGTATATATCTTGAGAAGCCGACACATCTTTTGGTGAATGTGGACAGTAAAAAAGGAATTGATGCGGAGAATTTAATTCGCTTTATATATCAGATGGAATTCTTGATGGAAAGAGGAGAAGTTTCCCGTAAAGATGGTATTGCTGTAATTAAAGATGCTTTTATATGTTTTAGCGGTGGATATACTTTTTCGGGGAAAAAGAGAGAACCATATAAAACAGATTCTGTAAATAATTTTGCACTTCGAACATTAATACAGGCGGTAGGAAGAATATGTAGAACTGGTCTCAAGAATCCGGATGTATATATTTATGTGGATAATACCATTCTAACAGAATACGATTTGTCAGTTGTGGAGCAACGAATGTTGAATCCTGAATTTGCGGAACTGGTTAAAGTGGGTAAAACATATTTTAATGGTCAGGAAAATGACAATCCGGATATAGTCGTAATGGAAAATCGTGCCGGAACATTAGCATTGAAGGCAATGCAGATTATAAATGAGCTTAAGCGCAATTGGACGGATGATAGCATAGACTATTGGAAAGCATTGCGTGAGCTATGTCTTATGAGACCTACACTAAGCAGAAAAAATGTAGAATATAATTCGCAATATCAGCTTGTCTATATGTGTGCGCCGGGCGAAATTACAGCTTATTCTTATGAACAAGAAGGGGACTATAATAAAAATATAACTATTAAGTTTGACGATAGTCTTCCGCAAAAGATGTCAGAGGATGAGGTGCATTTGAAAGAGATTATGCAAATTCCAGGAGTGAAAGCACTGTTTGAAAAGCATGGATATGCAACTAGCTTTGTTCCAAATGAGTTTATATTGACACCGCCTATGTTTAATAATATTTACAAAGGTGCCTTAGGCGAAGTTGTCGGTAAATATATTTTAGAGCAATATGCAGGAGTAAGGTTGCAGGAAATGCCGCCGGAGTTTTTTGAATTGTTTGATTATACCCTAGGTAATGGCGTGTATGTTGATTTTAAGTTATGGAAAGAAACCATGTTAATATCTGCGGAAGAAGAGAAGAAAAACGTTCTGAAAAAGTTAGATAAGTGTGGAGGAAAGAGAGCGGTAATAATCAATATTATGCTTGATCACAATATGCAAATTACGTCTAGTGATAGTGGTAGAATTATTGAGATACCATATTTATATCGGTTGGATAGAAAAGAAATAGGAACGGAAATTATAGCAAAAATAAATCGGGAGGGATATTTGCAATGAGTATAAAGAAGCTTTATTCGAATGAACTCCTGGTGTCGTTAGAGTATTCTAACATTGACAAAGATTATGATTTTTATTATGTTACTACATCGGATAAATACATAAAAGGTGGAGCGTCTTTTTTGGATATTGACGATATGAAGGTATCAGCTCTGCAATTTGAAAGTGGAAAGAGTTTTTGGGTTATGCTTCCTAAAAATGTTATTTCCAGAGCTGGGTTTGTTCGTTTGCTGAATGCAAAAGAGGATGGAGACAGTTTGTCTATAAAATCTATGACGAGTAGAAACATACCGGAGTATTTGTTGACACAATTATTTTTCAATGCCTTAACGAGTCCGGTTGATGAAATAATATCATTTAATAATCTGTCAGGGAAATTATTATGTTTTCGACCTGCATGGTTGAATAAGGATAAGGAGAATTTTATATGGGGTATGCAGTGCCTTGAAGTGAAAGTCGGAGATGATATGTGTGTAAAATTGGTAGCACATAGGATGACAGCACTGGCACTTAAAAAGCAAATGAAATTTGAAAAAAGAAAGCTACAGGATTATCCGCAATACGAGTTCAGTTATAACAATAATACCTTAAAACGAGTATCTAATGAAAATAAAAATCGTAGAGAAAACTTTATTATTAAACCCATAGATGGCGAAAGGGGTAGCATTACATTCTTTGACTTTACGGATTATGAAACGTTTTCATGTAGCAAGATGGGTGTTTTATATGATATTTTGAACACCTTACATGATGAGTTTGGTAAATATGTTTGTGTTAAATTTAAGCAATATAGTATTGATGAAGTTTTGGAATATAAGCGTTTGCCATTGGAGTTATATAAGGATATTGTTAAAAAGGAAGTTTTGAATTCTGGAATTAATATAGTGGATGCTGTACACTCTGAAACTTCTGAAGATTATTTGCTGGATGTAGCGAATGGTATTAATAAAATTATTCCGGAGGCAAAATGTAGCGTTGGAAAAAGATTATCAAAGAAGAAGCTTAATGTACGATATATACATGATAAATCCTTCTATTCAGATTCGAAAGTGGACCCGCATCAAGAAAACATGGAGGATTATGTTGTTCAGCATATTACAGTAGAGAATTTTAAACACCAATCATCCGCGGCAGTTTATAATATTCTGAAAGAGCTTGTAATTAAGAAAGACGTTGCAACTGGTAAAATTACATTGGTGGATTGGAGTCTATATAGATATAAAGCAGACTGGTTATTTGGTGTAGTTGCAGACGATACGTATTACTTTATGACTATTCATCCGGACGGTGCATTTAAAATCGAAGCATTGAAACGAAATCTTTTTACCATGACAGAGTATGATAAATATATGGATTATTTCGGCTTGAATGAAGAGAATAGAAATGATTATAGAGGTGTTATAGGTTTAGTAAAAGATGCAGAGGGTAATATTAATCTTATAAAGGATACCAATATGTATTCTATGCCTGATTATACCGCGATGGGTGACGTTCTTAAGAATGTAGCTAGTGAAGGAAGGTTTCCAGGAAAAGACGTGGCAACTTGGCTTCGTGCAGTAATGAATACAACAGATAAAATAAAAGTACAGGCAGAAATGGATATAGTCATCCCGCATATCGATGTGAATGCGGAATACACGAAAGCCGATGTAATGGGATTATTCAAAGGAATTACTACAAAGAAAGAAGTTGTGCGCTATGTTTTTGAGAATACCGGTATTATGCTATATGCCTATTTACGCGGAGAAGAAGAGAGACGCGAGTATCTTTCCGGAAATATAGACATTAATTATTTTGATAATGATGATACGCACGCAAAATATTCAGTTGGTGAAATTGGTAATGGAATGAAATACACAATTGAGAGAGCCAGCGTAGTACGTGAGATACAGGCGGTTGATGGAAGTAAATTGTTTTTTAAAAAATTATTGCCACTTATGGGCGTAGAGTTTGTAAGGTATGGAATGTTAACGGTTGTTCCATTTCCGTTTAAGTATTTAAGGGAATATATTGCAACAAACGAGCAAACGTGTGTGCTAACGACACATGTATGGTGACAGAGACGACCAATAATGGAATTCTTTAATTTGGATTTTGTTAGTGATAGTATGATAATGAAAAGTTAAAAGATTTGCATAAAAATACATAAAATATAATGAAAAACTATTAAGATCATGGATGAGATAGAGTCGGATGATGCAGGTGCATTGTCCGGCTTTTTTGATTGTACTCGAAATAAAAATATTGAAAACAAACAAATATAATGTTATTATAAATAAAAATGGTTATTAAGAAAGCAAGGATGATGGTATGATGGATGAAATAAATACAATGTTTGGTACTCACTTTCATATATCGCCAATGGATGATGTTAAAGGACTTCCGGTATATATGACATTAAAAAGAACATTTACCAAGGTACAAGATGGTGATAGTGTCTTTGTTTTGATAAGTGTATCCGATCAGGGGCGATTTGGAGTGGTTGCATTGGACAAACAGAGAATTCTTTATGAGGATATGTTTGGTTGTCCGATTGCATATTGGTTTACTCATGTTACAAAGCTGCAGAGAGAGGCACTGATTGGACGTAGAATTCCGTTTGTTGCAGATGGATGTCAGCTGTATTTGCCATTTCTTGGCATGGCTGTTTATAAATCAATAAAAAAAGAGGTAAATATGGATAAGATGTCACCCATTGCACAGAGCTTATTTTTGTACCTGCTATATGCAAACAGAGGCTGTAAGGTAATGAAAAAGCAGGCGGCAGAGTTTTTAGGAGTAACCAGAACTTCTCTTACCAGAGCGAGTGAACAATTGTCTGCGATGGGGTTGATCTTACAGGAAGCATGTGGAAAGCAATATTATATGTGGATGGACAATGCCAAATATGAGATAATAAAAAAGGCATTACCCCATATGATAAATCCGGTGCAAAAATCCTTTACCACAGAGAATATTGATATGCTTCATGAAATGCCGTTATCGGGAGAGAGTGCTTTGGCGATGCAGACAATGCTAAATCCATCTAATATGAAGTGTGTTGCAATAGATAAGGCAGTGGCAAAGGAATATTCATTTGTAGAGATTGATGAAAAATGGGAAGAATGCAATAATTTAGTAAAGCTTGAATTATGGAAATATGATCCGAAGAAATTCGCAAGAAATGGGATGGTTGATCCGGTTTCCTTGTATATGACTTTCGTGGATAATATGGATGAACGGATAGAAGGTGCATTGGAAGAGTTATTGGAGGAATACAAATGGTAACGGGGATAGATACATTTAGAGAAAAGTTTAAGGATTATACAGATTGCTATACAGTGATCGGAGGAGCTGCCTGTGATATTATTATGTCACAAGCGAATTTTGATTTTAGAGCAACCAAAGATATTGATATGATTTTAATAATAGAAGATCGGTATCCTGAATTTGGAAAAGTTTTTTGGGAATATATTAAAGAAGCAGGCTATAAATGTGGGTCGAGAAACAGCGAGGATATGCATTTTTATAGATTCACTGATCCGAAGGCAGGGTATCCGGTCATGATTGAGCTTTTTTCCAAAAACCGGGTTATAAATTAGAGGTTGATGAGGGTATTATTCCAATTCATATGGATGAAGACACTTCAAGTCTTTCAGCTATTTTGTTAAATGATGATTTCTATAATTTTATGCTGCAGGGAAGGGCTGTGGTAGATGGGATAAGCGTATTGCGCGCAGAATATCTGATTCCATTTAAGATGTTTGCGTGGCTTGATTTAAAGAATAAAAAGCAAAATGGTGAGCATGTTGACAGCAGAGATATAAAAAAACATAAATATGATGTGTTTCGATTGTTACAGATTGTGGATAGCAATACAATAATACCTACCGATGGATTAGTGAAGAAAAGCATAAATGAATTTTTTGAGGAAATTTTGAAGGAAACGCTGCCTTTGTCCCAGCTTGGGCTTTTGTTTAATCAGGAAGAGGCAATGGGAATTTTGCATGATTTGTATGGGATTTAGTTATTAGAGACGGCATGATTAATGGAAAAGTGATGGCTACGTTATATGATGTCGGTACTAACACTACTAATTATCATATCAAGAAAATATTTGAGGATAGTGAGTTGCAGGAGAATTCAGTTATTCGAAAAATGTGATATCAATGCATATGGAGGATATAATAAAGGAAATCAGAGAGCAGGAAATGTAAAGGAGAACGACAGTAATGGCCTATGGAAAATCAATAGAGCTGTTCCTTGTTAATGGAACGGCAGACAGCCTTATCATAGCAGAATTATCTAATTGGAATGGAAAAGCAATTAAGATTCCTCGTATTGAGGTTGCATCCTGCAATCGCGACGACATAACGCAGGCAGGAGTATACTTCCTTTTCTGCAAAGAAGACGATGGTTCAGAATCAGTTTATATCGGCGAGGCTGAGAATGTAAAAGAAAGGCTTGTACAGCATTTACGTGATTACCAATCTGAAAAAGAAAAATACTATTGGAGTACTGCAGTTATCTTTATCGGCAGAGATTTAAATAAAGCACTTATTAGATATCTTGAAAATCGTTTTGTGGAAATTGCCAGAAGCAGCAAGAGATATGCGGTTCTCACAAAAAATACATACCGGAATACAGTAATGAAAGAATCCCAGATAGCTGTTATGGAAGAATTTATTGATAATGTCAAAATACTGATTAATGCTCTGGGATATAAGGTTTTGGAACCATTTGCGCAGATAGAGTCTACTTCGGCAACAATGGATGATGAAGTCCTTTCATTAACAACGAGTTCTGCAAATGCTATAGGAAAAGTAACAACAGAAGGTTTTGTTGTCTTTGGAGGAGCTTCTGTAAATGAAAAAACATCCGTAAAGTCTTTGAGTGCCGGCATGCAGAAGATGCGACAGATGTTATTTGATTCTGGAAAAGTTAAAGATTTAATTACAACGGAGGATATTTTATTTTCAAGTTCATCAGCTGCGGCAGATTTTATTCTTGGATATAGTGTTAGTGGTCCTCAAATGTGGAAAGCAAAAGACGGTCGTACACTGAAAGAAATCGAAAATAGTGAGACAGATTAATTATGCTTAAGTGATTGAAAAACAGAAACCAGAAGGAGGAATCCTATTTGAAAAAGAAAAAAGATGAAATAACCATCCGTTCCAGCGCAGCAGAATACCTGACCTATGTTGCATCTATCGGCGATCAGCAGGACAGTATTGAGATGCGCTATGAGGATGAGAATATATGGCTGACACAGAAGATGATGGCCA
>OIWQ01002915.1_pt1 | contig 16453 bp, 10 predicted proteins | sample 1587571 | NCBI WGS metagenome assembly OIWQ01 (sample SAMEA3888910, study PRJEB22519) | human gut metagenome | biome: human gut; feature: human-associated habitat; material: faeces | place: Denmark | collected 2010 | reverse complement strand
AGACCTTTCGCCTACTTTCATCGAATTATTATTTCCACCGTCTAAAGGCGATCCTTGACAAAAAGAAAGATTAACTACTCCGGGGATCCGCATCATTTCACTCCGTAAAGCATCCTTCTGGGAAGGATCGACCACGTTGTCCAGGTAAATGACATTTTCCCGATCGAATCCCAGTTTATAATTCCGTAGATAATAGGCTTGCAGTAAGATGGTAAACGTAGCAATCGTCAGAGCTATTGCAACGACATACTGGAAACAAATCAATATATTTCCATAAACGCTTTTCATCCTCTTTTTAAATATCCCTTTTACAACTTCTATAGGTTTGAAGCGGGTTATAATCCAGGCAGGTACAAGACCGACAAGACCTCCGAAAAACAGAAGCGACAGAAGAAATATAATTCCGTTACCCCAGGTCAACATATCCCGATAAAACAAACGGGTGTCGAAAATCTGTTCAAAAAAGGGCATCAAAATCCAGGAAAATACCAAAGCGATCGCAAACGAAAAAGTACACAGAATCAATGATTCTACGACAAACTGCCAAAACAAGGTCGTATTATTGATTCCTAACAATTTTTTGATAGCCGCTTCTTTGGCCCGATTCGTAGTCTGAGCAATGGAAAGGTTATTGTAGTTTATTAAAGCCAATATCAAAATCAATAAAGCGATTACGGACAATCCCACCAGGGTTGTTTTGCTGTTTCCCTGTGTTTTGCTATTAGATGTCTTTCCTCCCCAATATACCGCACTCAATGGTTCAAAATCCAGTTTACTACTAAAACCATCACGATATTTCCAGTAAGTACTCTTAAAATCCCGCAGGATAATGTCCTTTTTTGAAACGATATCCGTACCCGGATAAGTCAGGAGATATAATCCGAAAGAACTATTACCGTTTTCTTCCAATATCCGTGGCATTTCCCAAATATCTGCCAATAGACCGAAACGGACAAATCCTTCTGTAACCCCAAAATGAGTATTATAAGGAAGATCTTCCATAACGCCTGTAACGATCAGCCGATGTTTACCGTTGATAACAATTTCTTTTCCCAGAATATCCTCAGAACCATAAACTTTATGGGCAAAAGAACGCGTCAGTACAATATTATTCTTATCGAGTAACACAGTAGCAGGATCGCCTTTAATCAAGGGAAAGGAGAACATCCGGAAAAATGAAGAATCGATCAGAGCTGTTTGCATCAGGATTTTTTCCTGATGAGGAATTTCTACCATATAGTTCTGATTATAATATCTTGTATAACATTCGATCTCAGGATATTTACTTTGCAGTTCGCTACCAATCACAGCCCCCCAATACGATCCCTCTTCATCGACCACCCGATAAATCCGGTCTTTATTTTGATGAAATTGGTCTACCGATAGTTCCTGACGAATATAAACACTCAACACCAGTACAAAAGTCAATGCGATAGCAAATCCCAAAACCGTAATAGCAAAATAAAGCTTATTGTGAATCAGGTTGCGTACAAATAATTTAATATCGATCATAGGAATATGGATTTTACCCTAGATCCACAATCGACATGCCAATTTAACTAATAAATTTATATTCAGATATTTATCAAATAAACAGCACCTTAAATCTGTCAAAAAAACAGACAATACTTGTATAATTTATTGACAAACGTGTTGGAAGAATTATTTCATACCCAAAACTTGACGGGCAAAATCGAAAGTTTGTTGTCTGACTTCAGGAATAGCTTTCGACGATAAACCACAGGCAATAACGTGTACGCCTGCATTCGGAAAAGCAACGGCCCGTTTCTCGTCTTTAGGAGTTCCTAATTCGTCGAACATGTTCAACGCCGCTTTAACTTCTATCGTCTCATCCTGATGATCGGAATCTTTGTAATAATAACCTAAAAAAACAGGCTGAGAGACTTTTTCGAATTCCCGTCGGTTCATTCTCATATCCAGCAGTTGCTGTAAATAAACCTGTGCTTCCAAGCGGTATTTACAATACCAGTATTTACAATCTTCACTATCTGCCGGATCATCCGAAACGGCATATTTCCCTCCATGTACGGCCCGGCTGATCTGTAATCCCCAGGGACCGCTCAACAAGGGGGCCATAGGATTTTTAATTTTAATATTCGGTGAATATAAGATCAGGGCATCCACCAGCCTGGGAAAATCGGCCGCTAACATCAAAGCTAACGTACAACCGGTGGATGTCCCCATTATAATAACTTTCTTCCCCAATTTGTGAGCGATCACCAAGGCTTCTTTAGCCGAATTGTAAAGATTAGCCGGCGTCATACCGAGCATAGCCTCCGTACCTTGCAAGCCGTGGGCCGCCAGCCGGGGAAGATAAGCATTCACTCTAAATTCTTTTACAAAATCGGATATGATCGGCTGGCCTTCGAAACGGCTGGCCGTAAATCCATGCAGATAAAGCAATACGTAGGTTGTAGGCCGAGCAACCGAATCTCCCCATAAAATGATTCCCTGATTATCGGGCTTCACCGGTAACCGAGCCTCCCTGTCCTGCACATACTCACTGATACGGTCGATTCCAACCGGTAGATCCGGTAGGTCCGTATTCAATTCCGTACGAGGTAGCCGGGGGCCCGCCCAATAGGCAATGCCTAAAACAACAAGGATCAGTAAAGGTATCATATAACGTCGCTTCATCATATCCTCTTCTACTTTTCGTTTTCCCTCACTTCTTCCAGCAACATTTCCATGGCTTTAGAGGCTGCCTTCGCTATATTCCTTTCGCGGGTAAACGAAAAAGTGAACAATTTTGCATAACTCTTCCGGGGTGTCGCTACTCCGATCCAAACCGTCCCTACCGGTTTCTCCGGCGTGCCACCTCCCGGTCCTGCTACGCCTGAGGTCGACACCGCATAATCTGCTCCGGTGATCTTTCTTACTCCTTCGGCCATCTGTAATACCACAGCCTCACTCACAGCTCCTTCCCGTTCCAAATCTGCGGCATTCACTCCCAATACATTTACTTTCACCTCATTCGCATAGGAAACTACACTTCCTTTAAAATAATCCGAACTCCCTGCAATAGAAGTGATCAAATGAGCGATGTAACCTCCTGTACAACTCTCGGCCGTGGCCATAGTGACTTTCTTATTACGCAACAGTTCGCCTAATTGTTTCTCCAGAACGTCGTCTCCCTCGGCATATCTCACGTCCTTTAATACTTCTTTCAGGCTTTCGTAACATTCATCCAGGTGTTTTACACTTTCCCCTTTCGCCGTAATACGTAATCTCACCAGTCCCGGAGAAGGAAGATAAGCCAATTTCAATCCCTCTTTTAAGGCATCTTCCCAATTTTCCAGCATTTGTGCCAATTGGGATTCTGGGACATCGTATACTTTCAGCATCCGGTATTCCAATTGTAAATGCGGATACTTCTTTTTCAATTCCGGCATCACGGAAGTATCGATCAAATGTTCCATTTCGAAGGGTACTCCCGGTAAAGAGATCAGTGACTTCCAGCCTTTTTCGAACCACATTCCCGAAGCTGTACCTTTATCATTACGTAAAATCCGGCAATTATCCGGCAATAAAGCCTGGGAGCGATTTCCTTCGTTCATAGTCAATCCTCTCCTCTTCAACATTTCTTCGAGCCGAGCGAATACTTCCTCGTTCATTTTCAACTGTGAACCGAAATATTCAGCGAGTACCTTTTTAGTAACATCGTCCTTCGTGGGTCCCAAACCTCCGGTTACGATGATCAAATCCGCCTCAGACATCGCATATTCCACCGTCTCATAAATCTCGTCCCTCTTATCCGGGATCGATAAAATCTCTGTAATCTCTACCCCCATATCGGTCAAACTCCGGGCAATATATTGCGAATTCGTGTCCAGAATTTGTCCCATTAAAATTTCATCCCCTATGGTTATAATAATCGCTTTCATCAGGTCAATATTTCATTATCTATTCAATCCTTTGCTATCATGCCTCCTGCAAACAAATTTTATACCAACCCCCAACCGATTCTTCCGTAAAATTCAGTCCGGGAATTAAATTGGTTTATAAAGTGCGTCAAGAACCTTAAGTGATGAAGGAGCACCTCTAAATGGATCCGTGTCACTTCGTTTCTGGTCAATGTCGCCTTGCAGGCTCCTGATTGGCGAACCTGCGGTTCTGAAAGGGAATTTTTTACCCGGAACGAAGTTCCACCACTCAGCGTAGCACTAACCAGAAACCGTAGCCTTTACTGATCTTTTCTGTCAAACCAGAAAAACCTGCTCATTTTTCGGTAATTCCTTTCCACTGGTCTGTACGGAAGGGAGAAGCCAGCAAACCGGCGCTATTTACGAGGTTGTCGTCATAAGGATTATTGCTCCAACCGTAACGGACAGCTACCGGATTCGGTACTTTCTCACTGAAAACAACGACTTTATTCCCATCGATGTAAGCCTTTGCCCATACAAATTTCCGATCAGCTCCGGCAATGGAAAAACCGTTGACATACCCATAACGGTTACGATCGCTGGTCGTCAATCCGTCGCCGACATTCCCGAATGTCAGGATCACTTTCTCTCCCTCCACTTTCATAGACTTATAAACGGGACCTTCTCCCAAAACAGGTTGTCCGTAAGCAACCTGCAGAGCTGCTTTCGCCAATCGTTTCCCCACCTCCTGTTTATTTTTGGGATGAATATCGAAAGCCTCACCGATATCGGTAATAACGGCTTGTCCGGTCTTCGGCAAACTCAGGGTCATATTCTGTGCTTCACGAAGTTCTGCCCAATCGCTGTCTTTCGGCTGATCTTCCACCGCCATAAAATTAGCTAATTGTACCCACAGAAAAGGGAACTCATATCCCCACTGCTGCTGCCAATCGTTTATCATGGCCGGAAACAACGTACGATATTGATAAGCTCTGCCCGCATTATTCTCTCCCTGATACCAGATCACCCCTTTTATCCCATATCCGATCAAGGGATGCACCATCCCGTTGTACAACAAGGAAGAGAAGCTATTCGGACTAATCCCACTGACTTTATACATCGAAGTCACCACCGAAGGCTTATACACCCAATCACCGGCAAGCGAATATCTCTGTCCATCGATTTCCAGGTATACTTCCTCAGCTTTACCGAGGATTCCTCCCAAGCCGCCGGTATCCGTAATGCGAACAGCAATCACATTATTTCCCCCTTTCAGGACACCTGCCGGAATTTCATAAGACCTGTTGGGCATCCAGAAATTCATTTCTCCTACTTTCACCCCATTGACATAGGTCAGGTCTTCGTCATCCACTGCCCCCAGATTTATTCTGGCTTTTTTTCCTGTCACACCCGCCGGCAAATCAATGGTTTTCCGCAACCAAACAATCCCATCTTCGTTCGCCAGTTCTGCCTCCCAGACTTTCGGCACTGCCATCGTCTTCCACCCTTTGGTTTTATAAGCCGGAACATACCATTTCTGAACCAAACCTTTGTCTTTTTTCAAGGCTTCTTTATATAACCTGATATTATCCATCGAATACCCCATCGCTTTCTCCTGATCCTTTCCGGCATATTTTTTATAAGTGTCGTTGGTTTTAACAGCCGTCTCCCAGCTGGTCCAGGTTTCTATATCGGTACCTCCCCAGGAAGTATGAATCAATCCGACAGGCACTCCGATTTCGGGTTGCAATTCTTTACCGAAAAAGTAACCGACAGCCGTAAACAGAGGAGACGTCTGAGGATTACAGGCAGTCCATTCGCAAGGCTCCAGATCGAACTGCTCCTTCGATTGCATATTTTTCGGAACATTCAACAGACGGATATCCGGCAAAGTGGAGGCAGCAATCTCCTGCCCGGCATTTATAACATTATTCAAACCGAACTCCATATTCGATTGTCCGCTACAAACCCAAACATCTCCGATCAATATATTGGTTAAACCGATCGTCTCCTCTGCGGATTCGATCTGCATGTCGTAAGGTCCCCCGGCTTTCATAGCAGGCAATTCCACCCTCCAGATTCCATCCTTCCCGGTTTTTGCCGTTTGCACACTTCCATTCAAAGCGACGGAAATCACTTCATTCTTATCCGCTTTTCCCCACACCCGGATAGGCATATCCCTTTGCAATACCATATTGGAAGAAAAGAAGTGAGGCAGACGTACTTTTGCCTGTAAATCCATACACAGCAACAGCAAGACTCCTAATCCCAAAAGATAAATTCCTTTTTTCATACGATTTTATTAAATGTTAATAAGTAAATCCTGAGCACCGGCCTGTTTCTCTGGCAAAAGAGCAAACAATATACCTACACCAAAAACAAATCCCAATAATTTTCCACCAACTTTTTTCATACTAAATACCAATTACAACTGAGTGAGTTCACAATAGACCCGATCTATAACATGGGGTAAATTTAAATAATTATTTTTAAAATAACATAGCCCGCGGGGACAGGGCCCTGCGCTATCTTTTCTCTCACAAACACAGTATTTTTTATTTGCCTATTTTTTCGTATATTTGCTTTAAATTAAAAAGGAAAGGAAATCTATGCGTTATCTCGATCCTAAAGCCGATCTGACTTTCAAACATGTTTTCGGCGAGCATCCCGACCTGGTGATCAGCTTGCTGAACGCCCTGTTGCCCTTAAACCCCAGGCATGAGATCAGGGAGATAGAATACCTTCCGGCCGAACTCGTACCGGAAAATCCTTTACGCAAGAACAGTATCGTGGACGTCCGCTGCCGCGATGCAGAAGGACGTCAGTTTATCGTCGAGATGCAAATGATCTGGTCTCCGGAGTTTCGCCAACGGGTATTGTTCAATGCTTCGAAGGCCTATGTACGGCAAATCGACACCGGTCAGGAATACGAACTGTTGCAGCCGGTATATTCGCTGAATCTGGTAAATGAAGTATTCGAGCCTGAGCTCGAAGGCTTTTATCATTATTATCAGCTAGTACACATGGAACACACTGAAAAAGTGATCGAAGGCCTACACTTGATTTTCGTAGAACTGCCCAAATTCAACCCACATACCTATTCTGAGAAGAAAATGCAAGTACTCTGGCTTCGTTTCCTGACGGAAATCAATGAACATACCCGCGAAGTGCCGCCTGAGCTGTTGGCCAATCCGGAAGTAAAAAAAGCCGTGAACGCCGTAGAAGAATCTGCTTTCACCGAAGCACAGCTTTTGGGTTACGAAAAATTCTGGGATATCATCAGTGTCGAGAAAACACTATATAACAGCGCTATCCGGAAAGGAATGGCAAAAGGAATTGAAGAAGGAATGACAAAAGGCATAGAAGTTGGAAGAGCAGAAGGAATTGTGGAAGGTATAGAAAAAGAGAAGCTCGTTATAGCCCGCCAAATGAAAGTAGACGGTTTACCGTACGACACCATATCCAAATATACAGGGTTACCGGTTGAGAAAATTGAAAAAGCGTAACAATAGCTCACTGCCCTGTCCCCGTGAGCTATTGAGGTATGGTGATGGTGAACTTGCTGCCGATTCCCAATTCACTTTCCAACCGGATACTTCCTCCGTATGCACAAACTACTTTGTGGACAAAAGTCAAGCCTAATCCGAAACCGGTAGTTTTGGTCACTTGTTGATTTTTTACACGGTAGAACTGTTTGAAAATTTGCTTCTGATCTTTGGGTGCGATTCCCATACCGTTATCTTCGACGGTCAGCACATAATTGTCACCGATAGTATAAAAGTCAACTTTCACCACGGGATGAGTACCGCCATATTTAATGGCATTATCCACCAAATTAACAACGACATAATTGAAATATATTTTATCTAAACATGGATACTCCAGTCCTTCAGCAATCCGGTAACCCACCCGTGCGTAAGGCCGGATCAATGAAAACATTTCGGTCGTCATTTCCATCTCGAATTTCAGATCGATCACTTCCCGGTTTATCATCAATACAGAAGTCTTTAGAGAAGTCAGCATCGTATCGGTGATATCCGCCATCTTCATCAAACGCGCCTTTACCATAGTCAATTTTGTCGTATCCCGGGGACATAAGACAGAATCTTTCCCCTCCAGAATACCATTTACTACCGAAATCATCGTTGCCAAAGGCTTCTTCAATTCATGTTCCAAATGCGTCATTCCCATCGTTTGTATCCGCGCACTACGCACTGTCATCCGTATCGAACACCACTGCCAAACCAAACAGAAGATAAAACCGATCATGAATATCAATTCAACCCATAAAATACCACTTAAGGCGCGAAAGATAAAGGGAAGCTCGAAAGTAGCTAATAATTGATGTTTATTCTCATACCCTAACTCGATAGGAAGGGTCATAATAGAATTAGAGGATTTTCCAAAATTTTCAGTAGACAATAATTCTTTTCCCTCTATATTCAGTACCTTCAATGTTGGATTTTCAATAATACCTTTTTCCTTTAAATAATTTATATACAATTCATTCAATCTAAAAACATCAAATAATCCATGTTCACTCAAACAATCATAAATTACCAATTTTCCTAATTCAGCTACCATATCAGGAGATTTAATCGAGATCATGTTCTTTCTATTATCATAATACCAATAGAAAAAATGATGATCTTTTGTTAAACCATATGTTAATCTATAATTTTTAGCATAATTCAGACCTTCATCATATAAATATTTATAAGTGGTATTTAATAAAACTTCATTTGCACTTTCACGAAACTCCCTAAGTTTTATTTCACGTACATGGTATAACCAGATTCCTTGTCCTAATAAAACACATATTAATAAGACAACGGACATTTGTCCCATCGTTTTTATACTATTATTCTTCATACTTTAGCTTAGAGTATATTATAGAACAAAAAAAAATTTTACAAAATTAAGAATCTTTCCTAACTTTGTACTGTCACAATCAATATTTATAAAAATGAGAAAAAAAGCCAGAATTTTTATGGGAGGAATTATTATTCTGACCACACTGTCTATTAATTTTATGTTTTCTAGAGAATCTACCATCACCAATATTACTTTTGATAACATAGAAGCTTTAGCCGAAAAAGAATCCATTGATCCAGATGCTACATGTATATATGTAGGGGCTTTTTGTTTTGGTATTGACTCAGATGGTATTGTAGGTGATCATTTTGGATTAAGTGCCATACAAGAATAACATTAATTAGAAGAACAATTGATATGAAAAAACTATATTACTTCATCATCCCTGCTCTTCTGCTCGGCAGTTGTCAATCCGATCCGACCTTAGAGACCGAATCTTCTCCGTTAGTACGGACGAAGGTGACAGAGCTTCAATATGCCCAAACAGACAAAATCGATGTGGAGGCATTGAACATTATCTCTCCTTATAAATTTGTAAAAAAAGGAAACTTATATGCTTTTCTTACTCCCAGTAGCGCTTACCGTTTCGCCATTTATAACAGCGAAAACGGAACCGTTACCCGTTTAGTACCGGCAGGCAGAAACGAAAGAGAAGGCATGTATTTTATCAGTATGAACCTAAACGGAGACATCGTTTCGGCATTCGATTTCGGAACTAAAAAGTTCGTGGAAATTAACTTGAACGAATATGCGACTCCGGGTTACCAGCCTACGTTCACTTCCCTCACCGACAACAACAAGACCCCTATCGGAGCCATCCGGATCGGTGACCGCCTGCTGTCGACCGGAGTTTATACCCAAGGCCGTTATTGCATCAGTCAAGCATCCGGAGCCGACACCTATAGTGTAAGTTATCCGGCCTGTGCCGACCCCACTCTGACGGATACGCTCAAAAGTGCATTTTATGCCAGCAATACCTTAGCAGTAAAACCGACGCTCGAACGCTTGGCCTGCGCCAATATGCAAACCGGTTGCCTGGACATTTGTGAAATCAACGGTAACGAACTGATCCGTGTCAATGAAGTGCATCTGACCCCTGCCAAGGTAAAATTCAACCGTCACCGTCCCAAAGGCCGTGGTTTAGTCCATCCGGTCAATTATTCCAAATATCATATTTTCGGGTTCTGTGATCTGGCTGTATCGGATGATTACATCTATGCCCTGTATTCAGGACGGACGCTAAAACAACATAATCTGGACGTCGACAAAGGCAAAACCATACTGGTATTCGACTGGAACGGTTCGCACGTGCGTACTTACCGCCTGGAAAATGCTTGTTCTTCGATCAGCTATAGTGCCGAAGAAAATACCATTTATGCCTTATCTCAGGAAAACAATCATTCCGAGATTATAACACTCCATCTCTAGTGTTGTTGCTATACTATAGAGGAGAGCGAACTTGAAGTAAGATTGTCTGCCAGACTCTCTTCTCAAGTTCCTCTCTATTTTTTATGCCCTTCCTTCAAGAAAAGAGGAGCGAGCGGTAATCGCCGTTTCGTACTTCAATTAATTCCGTTTCTGTGGTAAAGTGATCACACACTTGTTTCCGTTCGGTTTACTTATAAAGCGGATTTTTCCTCCATAACCACCGACCACTTGCTGTACGACAAAGGCCAGTCCCGCCCCGGTGGATTGTTCCGGCTGCCTGTCTCCCGGATCTATTTTCCTGCCATTATCTTCGACTGTCAACATATAATGTTTCTTGTCGGTATAAAATTCGATCCTCACTACGGGGTGAACTCCGGCAGATACAATAGCTTTATCTACCAAACAAAGGATCAGATAATAAAAATATACCTTATCCAAACAAGGATATTCCGCTCCTTCGTCGATTTGGTAACCCACCAGTGCCTGTGGCCGGATCAGAGAAAACAACTCAACGATCATTTCCATCTCCGATTTCAGATCGATATTTTCCCGGTCGATTTTCCATACCGAGGTCTTTAAAGCACTCTGCTGCATATCGATGGTTTCAGCCATTTCCACCAAGTGCGTTTTTATCGTATTCAATTTCAATTCCTCCTCCACAGACAAAGCAATCCCCTCGCATTGCAGCTTACCGTCGATCACTGCCATCCACTCCGTTAAAGGTATCTCTTCCGAAGGTGTCTTCCCCATCATCTGTACCAGTGCCCTTCGTTCAATCCTTTTCGCCACAACCCTTTGCCAAACTAAACAAACGATAAACCCGATCAGGAAAATCACCTCCACCCACAAGATATCGTTCAGTCCCCGGCCGACCGTCTGCTCGAATCCATGATTTTCCATTTCACGTACCCGATACAACCAAATTCCCTGTCCCAGTATTATACAGATCAGTAATCCCAACGATATACGTCCCAGTATTTGCATCTTATTCTTCATACCATCCGTCTATAGAATATTTTTTACAAACTTAAGAATTTTTCTTAAGTTTGTATATATTAAATTTACAAGTATATTTTCCCTCTACAAGGATGCAAAACCGATGTACGCAAAATCCCTTTCTGAATTTGCCGGTATCCTACTTCTTTCCGACTTTATTCAAACCCATATCCTTTTTTGATAAAAGCTTTTACCAGTATCACCTTTTCTCCCGGTGTTTCATTTATAATCCGGTAAGTAGCGGCAGCAGCAGGAATTACAAACGTTTCGGCATAATTAAAGCGTTGCCTCATTCCTTCGCGAGTCTCCACCCTTACTGCTTTCCCTTCCACCACCATCCAAACCTGGCAACTCCCTTCGGTTTCTACTTCCACCGCATCTTCGACGGTATACCGATGGACATCGTAAAAATGCTTTTCATGGGTCGGCAGATGTTCGAGTGTATAATGTTCGTTTTTTTCCAATACCTCGGGATGACAAACCAATTCTTTTGCCACCCGTTCTCCCTTCCGTTCGAAATAGAGGTTATCCATTCCCCGCTGTACATTCAACGGACGGGGTTTCCCATTCAAATCCAATCGCAGCCAATCGTACATTTTAAAAGTAAAAATATACGGAGCACTACTGATTTCCAGCACCATACAATTCTTTCCGGAAGCATGAACCGTTCCGTTGGGTATCAGAAAAAGGTCGTGTTTGTGTGCCGGAAATTTCTGTACATATTTTTCAATGTCTATCGTCTTACCTTCTGCCTGGCTCTGTTTCAATACCTCGCCGAACTCTTCAGGCCGGATATTTTCCTGAAATCCCAGATAAACCTGGGGATTCTGCCGGCTATCCAGGATATAATACGTCTCATCCTGTGTAAAAGGCATATTAAACTGTTCCCGGATGTACGTAGTCCGGGGGTGACACTGTACCGACAGGTTACCTCCATCGAAAGTATCCAGAAAATCAAAACGAATCGGGAAATCGGTTTTAAACACATCGGCCGATTCTCCCAGAACTTGACGGTAATCGTTATACATCAGAAAATCGAAAGAAACTTCCAAACGATATCCGTTACTTTCGAACATCAGTCCATTTTCCAAAACCATCAATTCGAAAGACCAGGCTAAATTAGGCACTTCTTCATTCAATCCCGGGATGTGTTGTTTCATCCATTGCCCTCCCCATGCGCCGGGTTCGAACCAAGGGCGAACCCGGAAGAAATTTCTTCCCATCCGGTGTAATCCCTCTCTCAAATCCTCCCCGCTCATCATCAGCAATTGCTGTCCCCTGCGTTGTTCATCCACAATCAGCTCTATCTGTGGCAGACACTCCGCTTTATGCCGGTTCAGCACAACCCAATCCACAAAGAAAAAATGTTTATAGGTTTGCTGATTATTCTTCGGTTTATTCATACCCAGATTTTTCACCCACCCGGCCCGCATGCGAAACTGTATTTCATTTTTAGGTACATCGACATAGATCAAAGGTGCTTTCCATCCGGCCAAAGCAGCTCCTATACCGATCAGCACATTGATATCGGCCTCCTGGTCCGGCCTAAAAGCGTTCAACTTCCCGGGATCAAACCAATCCCTCAATTGTCTCTCCGTCATCCGGCCGAACAACGGATCTTCTCCTCCCAGATCGGGAGCGAGCATTTCCTCCAACGTCCGAGCATCCCGCATCGCGACATCGGTACGGAACCAACGTACACACTTCCCTCTCCGACGAAATTCATCTCCCAGTTCGCTCACCAGTTCGTCCCAAAACACTCCTCCATAACCATCGATAACCACCTGCCCGTGTCGCTCTATCCAATCGGCCAAACACCCTATCCCCGAACGGATCTTATTCTCCCCGACCGGAAAAGCCGGATACAAATCATAAACTCCCCGGGGAGTTGCCTGTGCTTTCATAGGAGCCAGATACTGTTTTGTATTTCTCTTTACCGCCTCTTCTTCCATCCCACTCCGGCCCAAGACCTGATTCGCATACATCGCCGCCCCGATCAGCGGAGCATCTTCCCATAAACGGCAAGTATCTATTCTCACTCCGATCCCCTGGGTTTCCAACTCAGACTTTATCCGTTCCAGAAATAAATCGGCACCCCGCATGATATTTCCCCCGAGCACCAAACAGTCCGGACAGAAATGTCTCAGAAAAGGAGCTATAAATCCGGTAAAATGATCGGCAAACTCTTCAAACAGGACTTTAGCAGCCTGTTCTCCCCGATAAGCATATTCCGCCAATGTCTTCACATCCATCACCGCTTTATCGGGAAAGCGGTGATTCCAGTTCGTTACAAACCAGCGGGTAGAAAAATAGTCGTCCGCAATACTATCCCGAAAAGGAATATTATACAAATATCCGTGTTCCGGAACGGCGGGCGTCGTTTCGTCCAATATTTCTTCCCGGGCCATAAACGTACTTCCCAGTCCGGTCCCGACCGTAACGACCATACTCCTCTCACTCCCCTGAGCCGCTCCCCCATAATATTCTCCCAAAGCATAAGCAGAAGCATCGTTCAGGAAGACAACCGGTAAACTGCATACCCTTTTTATTTCCTCTTTCAAATCCAAACCGAATAAGGCATCGAATTTTCGTACCCCATGAATAGCAGCTATTCCCCGGGTATAATCGAAAGGGCCGGGTATAGCAATTCCTATACCCCGCCATTCGTTTTCAGAACGCCCTTTCTTCAATGCTGTAATCACCCGAAGTATCCCCTTTATAATCGAAGTTGCAGAGCCTCCGGCATCTATTTTCTCATAAACTATAGTCCTCTGATCCATCTTCCCGGTAGTCCCTGTGACAATCCCACCTTTTACATGAGTTCCCCCGATATCGATTCCTAATAAATATTCCATTATTTCACCACATTAATATGTATAGACATTTATACATTGACAAATATAGTGCATTCTTTTTATTGTTACAAAGTTTATCTCTTTTTATTGTTTTACCGACACAAGCCGAACAAATAACAAACTAACGATCAGCATATTATCCAAACATACTACTAAAAAACAATTACTTTTTTTGATTTATAAGAATGAAATTTTACTTTCGCAAGTACAATTTTCCTACTTTTGCTTAAATTTTTCAATCATGAAAATATCGATCGATCACAATAGTGCGATACCTTTATATCTACAAATAGAAAATCAATTGAGGAACATCATCCGGGAACCGGAGTATAAAAAAGGGAAGATGTTACCCAACGAAGTAGATTTGTCGAAACAATTGGGAATTTCCCGGAATACGCTGCGCCAGGCGATCAACAACCTGGTCACTGAAGGGTTATTAGTCCGAAAAAAAGGGATCGGTACTATAGTAGTCAACCAATCGGTCAGCTCGAAAGCCAAAAACTGGTTGAGTTTCACCCAGGAAATGAAAGCGCAGGGAATCGAACCGACCAACTATGAATTACATACCAGCTGGGCGCTTCCTTCAGAAGAGATCTGTCGTTTTTTCTCCATCACCGATGAAAAGAAAATATTAAAACTGGAGCGTTTACGGGGTAATCCGGAATTTCCGTTCGTTTATTTCATCTCTTATTTCAATCCCCGGATAGGGCTGACCGGTAATGAAGATTTTTCCCGTCCCCTATACGAAATATTAGAACAAGATTATAGTTCTGTTGCAAAAATTTCGAAAGAAGAAATCAGTGCCCAGCTTGCCGACAAATTTCTGGCTCAGAAGCTTGAAATCAAGCCCGGGGACGCTATACTCATCCGAAAACGATTTGTATATGACCCGGGGGGACGCCCTCTGGAATGGAATATCGGCTATTACCGGGCCGATAGCTTCGTTTATACGCTTGAGTTCGAGAGGGAAGTATGAATTGGAGTTTATAAAATGCCGGAAGACCATTGGAGCGGGAACGAGTATCCGGTTCGGTTTTTCGAACGACCGATGGTGTCTGACAGAAACGTAACGTAAAGTTTTTTGCGCAGTAAGGGGTTCCGCCGTTCAGTGAGTTCTTCGAATAAGCGAAAGAAAAACAAAAGATTTTGTTTTTCCGAACAGGAGAAAAACCGATAAAATCAACGAAAGTCTTAACGGACCGGTCTGACGGTATAAAATCCGGAATCGGAATAGAAAGAAAAAACATACCTATATTTCAGGTAAACCGGATTTACTCGGCATCCACAGCTTCTACCTGTCCGATCGCCCTGATTCTTTTCAACAAAGAGGGATGCGAATAGTATACCCATTCGTACAGTGGATGGGGGGTGAGATTGCTTAAAGACTTCACAGAGATCTTCTTCAAGCCGGAAATGAGCGATTCACCATCGTAATACCGGGCAGCAAAAGCATCTGCCTGATATTCATTTTTCCGCGACCAGGCATTCATCACCAATCCCAATATCATACTCAACGGCGAATAGAGGATTGTAAAAGCGATCAATCCCAATTGGAAACAGGCCCGGTCACCTCCCAGAGCCATTGACAAAGCCGGCTGGTTGACAAAAAGCGAAAACAACCAAAGGATCACACCGGTCTGAATCACAGATGCCAGCATAAATTGAACGGTATGCCGTTTTTTATTGTGTCCGACTTCATGGGCCAGGACAGCAACAATTTCTTCCTCGGTCAAATCCTTTATCAGGGTATCATACAAGACAATCCGTTTGCGGGGACCGAAACCGGTAAAATAAGCATTTGCCTTCGTAGAACGCTTCGATCCGTCGATTACAAAAATATTGTCCAGTTTAAAGCCCACTTTCTCTGCAAAAGCATTGATTTTATCCCGTAAAGCCCCGGCCTCCAAAGGAGTCTGCTTATTGAACAAAGGCACAATCAACTGGGAATAAAACATAGCCATAAAAACCGAGAATACAGAAACTATTCCCCAGGCATACAACCAAAAGAAAGAACCAGCCCATTCATAAAACCAGACGACAGCCGACAGCAACAGTCCGCCGATCACCCCGGAAACCAACATTCCTTTGAGTAAATCCAATCCATAGGTCTTCATTGTCGTTTTGTTGAAACCATATTTTTCTTCAATATGAAAAGTAGCATACCAATCGAAAGGCAAACCGAGTAGCCCGGAAACCAGCGACAAGCCCAACATAAAAAGTAAGGTCTGTAAAACCGCCTGATCTGTCCAGGTCACCACCCAGGCATTCCACCAACCGAAACCTCCTGTACACAAAAACACCATCATCACGATAAAAGAAAAAGTGGAACTGATCAGATCGAAACGATTCGTTTCGCGCTTATAATTCTGAAAACGTGCATATTCTTTTTCATCGTAAATTCCCTTAAGATTTTCA
>OIWQ01002903.1_pt1 | contig 16489 bp, 8 predicted proteins | sample 1587571 | NCBI WGS metagenome assembly OIWQ01 (sample SAMEA3888910, study PRJEB22519) | human gut metagenome | biome: human gut; feature: human-associated habitat; material: faeces | place: Denmark | collected 2010 | reverse complement strand
TTCGGCCCGTTCGGGCGTGCCCTACGTCTCGATCGTCTACCTGGTCGATGCCTGCACGACACCTAAGGAAAACCCCGGAGCCTGAGCCCCGGGGGTTCTCTTATACCAGCAGTTCGTAGTCGATGTGCCATACGCCCGTCTCCCCGGGGAAGACCCGGAACGGGATGTAGGGTTCGAGACAGGCTGCCGTAGGGCAGGCCCAGAAGACCATGTGCGACAACTGTCCGCTGCCCGAGGCCCGGACGCCCGCTCCCGTGCGGAGGTTGCGGAGACTGAATCCGTACCCCGGCGTTGCAGGGTCCTGACCGTGAAGGTCGCCCATGAAGACCGATTCGCCCGGGTTCAGCGGACGGCTGAAAGCGACGCCGTCGGGCGTCAGCGCCACGCTGTCGTAGGCTTCGCGCCACGTTCCCTCGGGGCGGAACGGGAAATGGATCGAGGTGTCGGGGCCCGTGGCCATGCGGTCCGGCGTGAAGAAGTTGTGGTTGTAGACATGGCCCGTGAGCGGCGCGGGTCCGAGGTTTTTGAGCGTGTACTCGATCCGCAGGCCCGGGGCGTCGGTCAGCCGCAGCGTCTTGCGGTAGTCGTAGCCGTATTCGTCGGTCAGCAGCCGGTGGCGGAACCCGACGCGGTCGCGCTCGGCGGTCGTCTCCCAAATGCCGGGATCGACGATCTCGTAGAGGCGGAACCGGTCGTAGGGGTGGTCGGAAAACTTGCGCAGCGTGCCGACCCCGATTTTGAGGAACTCCTGTCCGGGGCGTGCCCGCTCGTAACCGATCTGGGTAAATTCATCCGCGGGGCCGGTCAGGCCGTCGTGCCGCAGGGGATCGTGGCGCGGCTGCCACTCCGAGACGTAGCGGTGGCCCCGGCTGCGCAGGTCGCGCACGACGCCGCCCCAGTCGAAGCGCGTGCCCCGGTAGTAGCCGCGTTCGGCATCGGGGAGGCATACCAGGGCCGAGACGTGGCGGTTGGCGATACGCAGGACGGGAGCTTCCGACACGCGGGTGGCGGAAGTTCTCGTCGTTGCATCTGGTTGTAGCCCGCGCATGGTCACTTCGTCTTTTCGTAAACCAGCACGGCGAGGTCGTATTGGCCCAGCGTCACCTCGCGGCCGTCGGGCGATACCTGTGCGCCGCCCAGCGTCGAAGCCTCCGTGAAACGGTAGCCCGGAACCTCGATCGCACCCTTCACGGCCGCCCCCTCCTCGGTGCGGGTGGCCACTATGGCCATGCCGTCGCCGTTGGTGTAGGCGCGCGCCTCGATGCCGGGATTCGACAGCGTGAAGCCCTCCGTGTCGCGGTAGGTGCCGACCAGCAGCAGGTCTTCGTACTTGCCTTTGATGGCGTTCACCTGGGCCAGATAGGCCTGGTAGTGCGGCGTTTTGTCGATCAGGTCGCGGCAGCGGTAAATTTCGATGTCGTTGCGCAGACCCTTCAGCAGCGTGTTGTTCACACGGCGTTCGATGTCCGTGTCGTCGCGGATCTCGCGGTCGGAGACGATGATCTCGGGGAAGGTGTAGCGGAACCAGTCGATGAAGCTGTACTTGCCGGCGGTAGTCTGGTAGATGTGGATGTAGTCGCAGTACTGCGCCGTGACGTCGGTCAGCCACTCGGTGCCGAGCGCGAACTCGGGGTCGAAGCTGACGTTGCGGTCGCGGACCATCTTCAGCACCTCGGCCTTGTCGGCGATCACCCGCATGTTGGGCACGGGGAACTCCCGGCTCAGGTCCCAGTTGGTGGCGCGCTCGCCGTATCCGAGCTGATCGTAGAAAACGCTGTTGGCTCCGTACTCGCGGGCGCGGTCGGCCCAGTCGAGCAGCATCTTGCGCCAGATCGGCGCACGGGTGTCGGCCACGACGAACGTGCGGGCGTTGTAGTCGGCCAGGAACGTGCCCTGACCCGTGAAGCGGTACTGTTCGAAGAGTTCGGCGCCCGTGTTGTCGCGGTAGCAGATCTCCTTGCCCCGGCCGCTCTTGTAGAACTCGCTCTCGCGGTCGATCAGCTTGCCGTTGAAGTAAAGCAGCACCTTGCCGCCGTCCTTCTTGTAGTCGGCGATGGCCTTTTTCCAGCCCGCGTCGCCGCCCTGTGCGGGATCGGCGTTGTAGTGGGGATTGCCGTGGTCCATGCCCGTCTCCCACCATCCGAAAGTGAAGACGGCGTCGGCCCCGACGCTCTCGCCGACACTTTTGATGCGGCCCGGCAGGTCGGTGTATTTGAACAGCAGTTCGCCGTACTGGTGTCGGAAGATGATTCGCTGCCAGCTGCGCATCTTTTTGACCCACATCGGCGCGTCGCGGTGGTCCCACCACGTGTCGGCCCAGCGGCGGTAGTGTTTCGAGGTCTCGTGCCACGAACCCGTGTAGGGGGCTATGACGTTGGCGTCGCACGTCCACGTTTCGCCGGCGAAGCACTGCGGGAATTTGTAGAATCCGGATTCCAGCCGCGTGAATTCGCCTTCGGCGTCGGGGTAGAGGCGCAGACCGTGTCCCGTGTCCTGGAACGTCGTGTCGTGGCTGCCGAAATAGATTCCCTCGCTGTCGCCCACGTAGGCGAAGCAATTGGAGGCCATGCAGCCGCCCGTGCCGCCCGTGACGGTGCGCATGGGGTATTTGGCGTCCATCTGGCGGAACTTCTGCGCCGGGGCCTTGTAGGGCGAGGCGTTGCTGTGACGGAAGATCACCGCTTTGGGATTGTCGTAGAGCTGGCCTCCGGTGTGGGTGAGCAGCAGTTTGTGGTCTTCGGGAAGCGGCATGCCGCCCACCAGCGGGTAGTGCAGTTCGCGGACGATCGTGTGGGGCTCGCGGTTCTCGATCTTCGACGCGAAGCGCACCTCGTCGCCCTCGAGCGTGATGTCGAGCGTGAGGCGCATGTCGAGCGTCACCGCCTCGCGGGTGCTGAAGTCGGTGGCGTTCAGGCGGTCGTAGATCACCGTGATCGTGTCGCCCCTGCGCGAGATGCGGGGCGTCTGCTCGTCGGGCAGCACTTCGATCTCCTTGGCCTTCTGCGTGTCGTAGTAGAGGCGCCAGAGGTAGTCGCCTCCGGCGTAGTCCCGGCCGGTTTCGAGGTTTTTGATGCTGGTCAGGCGGCCCCGGTCGTCGACCGTGACCTGCAATTTGTCGTTGCGGAGCGTACTCTCTTTCGGGGCTGCCCCGGCGGACGGGAACAGCAGGATGCCCGTGCATGCGAGCAGCAATTTCACCATTTTGTTCATTGTCTCTTCGTTTGTTGCGGCGCGAACGCCGGACGCCCCGCGAAGGGCGCCCGGCGGGGCTCGCGTTGGCGGGTTAGTAGCCCGGATTGTTTTCTTTGATGTTCTTCATCACCTGCATCGTGGTGGTCGGGAGGGGCCACAGGTAGCTCTTCGGAGCCACGAACTTGCACTCGGCGAGAACTTGGGCGTAGGCGTTGCTGTTAAAGAAGTCGGCGGCGCCTTTGGCTACGGGGGCCATGAAATCCATACATCCGTCCTCGTCGATCTCGGGCACGGCTCCGTGGAACCACATGCCGTTGTCGATGTAGGCGCGCTGGAGTTTTTCGTCTTTCTTGGGCAGTCCGATCCAAGGGCGGTTGAGCACCTTTTCGGCGATGCGCCAGCGCCAGATGTCGTACAGGCGCAGGTTTTCGAAGGCGAACTCCATGCGGCGCTCGATGCGCAGGATCGTGCGGAGCTTGTCCTGCGACCGCTCGGTGATGGCCGGATAGTCGGAGGTGGCCGTGATGGTCGCCTTGTAGGCGCGGGCGCGGACCTGGTTCATGGCGTCGAGCACCGTGTCGTCGATCTCGTTCAGTTCGATTTTCGCCTCGGCGTACATCAGCAGGACATCGGCGTAGCGCAGGATCAGTTTGTCGTTTTCGGGTTCGAACGGAGCCAGCCAGTCCTCGTCGACGTGCTTCTTCAGCACCAGACCGTTGTAGGAGGCGTACTGGTTCGAGGTGCCCTGGATTTTGTAGGAGCGCGAGTCGTTGTTGACCACTTCCGTTCCTTCGCGGGCGCTGTACACCTTGTCCCGGTCGAAATGCGGATCGAAAATTACGCCCAAGTGCTGCGTGCCGTGTTCCACAATGGTGTAGGTGCAGCGCGGGTCGCGGTGCTCGAACGGCTTGTGGGGATCGTAGACCGTCGATTCGTCGATGGGTTTGCCTTGGTCGTCGAGGAATGCGCAGAGCAGGTACCACGACGGCAGGCAGGTCGTACAGGTCGGGGCCCCCGACAGACGGGGCAGTTTGGCCGTGCAGGCCTGACCGCCGAGATACTGGTATTTCGAGTCGTTCGACAGAGCCTTCGAGCGGGGAATGTTGAAAATGCCCTCGGGCGAATGCTTCGTCGCGTTGCGGAACAGCTGTCCGAAATCCGAATGCAGGGTGTAGGCATTCAGCTGCATGCAGTTCCAGGCGGCGTCGCGGGCCTCCTTGAAGAGCTTCTCGGCTTCGGCAGGATCGTCGTCGCCGAACCCGCCCCGTTCGACCGAATCCCATTTGCGGATCGAGGCGAAGTGGAGGGCGAAACGGGCTTTCATGCCGTAGGCCGCGCCGCGCGTGGCCCGCTCGATCTCGCCTCCGTAGGATACGGGCAGGATCGGCGCTACGTCGTCGAACTCTTTGAGAATGTCGGGAAGAACGGTCCACATATCGCTGCGGGTCAGTTCATAGGCGCTTTCGCGGCCCTGTTCGGAGTCCATGTCCATGTCTTCCGGAACCACGACGGGATCGCCGAAGTGGATCATGATGCGGGCGTAGAAGCAGGCGCGATAGAAGCGGGCATTGGCCATGATGCGGTCGTAGCGGGCCTGCTCGATCCGGCCTTCGTGTTTGCGGAGCTCGGTGATGATCTTGTTGCAGCGGTTGATGCCCGTGTAGGTGATGTCCCACATGCGGACCGAGAGCGGAAAGTCGGAGTTCACGCCGTCGATGAGGAAACGGCCCGGGGAGTTGCGGTTTTGTCCGTCGTCCGTCAGCATGTCCAGCTCGGTCTGGTTGCCGGAGGTCCATTCGTTGCGCTCCATGGGCCAGTAGGTGTGGTGGAGCAGGGCGTTGAGGTTCAACTCGAACTGCTCGGCCGTCTGGAACCAGGAGCCGCTGGCCGCCTTGTCCCTGGGCGAAAGGTCCAGGTCGCTGCACGAAACCACAAGGCTTCCGGCCAGTGCGAATAATGCGATTTTAATGGTTTTCATATCTTTTCGTTCTTTGATACGACGTTAGAATTTAAGCTGTGCGGAGAAGAGCACCGATTTGGTGATGGGATAGCCGGTGGTGCCGACCTCGGGGTCCCAGCCCTCGGGAAAGTGGCTGTGGGTGAAGAAGTCGGTGAGCGTCACGGCGAAACGGAGGCTTTTGACATGGATTTTGCTCATCCATTTCTGGGGCAGGGTGTAGCCCAGCGAGAGGTTCTTCACGCGGAAGTACGAACCGTCGAAAAGCCAGTAGTCGGAGATCGCATAGTTGTTGTTCGCGCTGGCCCACGAATAGCGCGGGTATTTGGCACGCTTGTTCTGCTCGATGGTGTTTTTACGGCTCCACGAATTCCCTCCCCCGATGTAGGTGGCGAAGTTATACCACTGACCGCGGAGCGGCTGTACCATCTCGTCCGTCAGATAGGAGTTGCGCTGGCCGACGCCCTGGAACGTCAGGTTGAAGTCGATGCCGCGCCAGGCCAGATCGACCGAACCGCCGTAGTTGAAGTGCGGGAGCGAGGAGCTTAACACCCGGCGGTCGTAGTCCGTCGAGATGAGCGGATTGTTCGGGTCGCCGTCGCCGAAGTTCCGGTAGCGGATGTCGCCCGGGGAGACGTAGGAACCCATGGTCGCCGAATTCGCAACCTCTTCGGGGGTCTGGTAGAGGCCCTCGCTGACGTAGCCGTACCACGATTGGTATTCCTCGCCCTCGCGGATGATCTTGCCGCCCGAGATGACCTCCTTGTTGCCGATGTAGCCCATCTTCGAAACGTCGTCCGAAAGGTTGAACGTGAGTCCGTAGCTGAAATCGCCGATGTGGTCTCGCCAGCCGAGGGTGATCTCCCAGCCTTTGGTATGCATGTCGCCGATGTTGTCATAGGGGTCCGAAAGTCCCATGATCGGGGCGATGGGGACCTGCAGGAGCATGTCGCGCGTCTTCTTGTAGTACCAGTCGGCCGTGACCGACAGCCGGTTGCGGAGCATCGAGAGGTCGACGCCCACGTCGATGGTCGAAGTGGTCTCCCAGGTGATGTCCGTGACGATGGCGGCGGCCTGCGCATAGCCCGACAGGCCCGTCAGGGTCGAACCTACGTAGCCCATCGTGTGATTGTTGGCCAGCACGGCCTGATAGGGGTAGTAGCCCTTGATGCGCTCGTTGCCCAGCTCGCCGTAGGAGAGGCGCAGCTTGCCGTGGTCGAGGACCTTGCGGGCGCCCTCCATGAATTTCTCCTCGGTGAAGACCCAGCCCGCCGAGGCCGAGAGGAACGTGCCCCAGCGGCAGTCGGGCGCGAAGCGCGAGGAGCCGTCGCGGCGGATATTGCCCTGAACGTAGTATTTCGACTTGTAGTTGTACATCAGGCGGCCGAAATAGGAGCGGCGGGCCAGTTCGTTGATGTTCTTCGAGTTGGCCGTGACGCCGTCGGAGTTGCCGGCGTTCAGGTCGGGGATCAGCGAGTGGGCGTACGACGTGTTCTTGGCCACGATCGTACCCTCCTGATACCAGTAGTTCTCGTAACCGATCATGGCGCTGAAGTTGTGGTCCTCGCCGAAGGTGTGCCGGTAGTTGGCATAGACCTGCGTGGTGTGGGCGAAGGTGTCGCCGCGGTCCTCTTCGAGTTCCGTGGTCAGGGCGCTGCTGATGTATTTCGAACTGGTGAGGCTCTCCTCCTGATAGCTGAAATAGGAGGTCTGGCGCTGGAAGTCCTTGATCTTGGTGTAGGAGAACTGGGGCGAGAAGATGCCCGTGACGGTCAGTCCCTTGACGGGGGTGATGTCCAGCTGGAACTTGGCGTTGGCCAGGTACTTGTCGCTCTCCTTCTCGCCGGCTGACATCAGGGCTGCATAGGGGTTCACGCCGTCTTTGCCCGGGGCATAGCGGCCGTCGCTCCATTTGGCCTGATAGATGGGCGGGATGTAGCGCATGCGATCCGACGGCGATGAATGGGGGTTGAGCTGATCCACGTAGCGCAGCGAAATGTCGGCCGAGGCTTTCATCCACTTGAATACCTGTATGTCGTTGTTCAGACGGGCCGTGTAGCGCTTCCACGAGAGGTTCTTGCGGAACAGGCCGTCCACGTCGTCGAAGCCCAGGCTCAGCACCGAGCTGCGCTTGTCGCCGCCCGACTGGATCGTCAGGCTGTGCGAATGGCGCACGCCCACGTCTTTGAGTATCAGATCCATCCAGTCTACGTTCGGATAGAGGTCCGGATTCTCCTGGTTGAGCAGCGTGTAGTTCTCGACGTATTCGCGGGAGTAGTCCTGATACCAGCCTCCCGAGGGCAGGTCGTTGTAGCGCAGTTCATTGACTGCCGCCATGTAGTCGCTGGCGTTCATGTACTCGGGTTTCTGGGACTGGAAATCGAGTCCGAGCGTATAATTATAGGTAACGCTCGCGCCCGACTTGCCGGCACGCTTGGTGGTGATCAGGATGACGCCCGCCGCTGCCTGCGATCCGTAGATCGAAGCCGATGCGGCGTCTTTCAGGACGGTGATGTTCTCGATGTCGTTGGGGTTGACGTCGTCGATCGAGCCGGCCACGCCGTCGATCAGCACGTAGGGGTCGGATGCGCCGTCGGTCATCGAGGTAATGCCGCGGATGCGGATCGTGGCCGAGCCGCCCGGCGCCGAGTTGGTGCGGGTGACCGTTACGCCCGGCATGGCGCCCTGAAGAGCCTGCGAGATGGTCGGGCTCTGGCGGTTGAGGATCGCTTCGCCTCCGATCGAGGAGAGCGATCCCGTCAGGTCCTTTTTCCGCATGGTGCCGTAACCTACGACGACCACCTCGTCCATCGAGGTGCTCTCTTCCTGGAGCACGATGTCGAACGAGGTGCGGCTGCCGATGGGAAGGGTCTGGGACTTGTAGCCCAGGTAGGAGACGAGGAGCGACGCATCCGCAGCGGGCTTTTTGGCCAGTCGCAGGAGAAAGTTGCCCTGGGCGTCGGTTGTCACGCCCTGTTGGGTCCCCGAGAGGATAATGGTGGCGCCGGGAACCGGCTCTCCTTTCTCGGTCTTTACGCTTCCCTGAAGGGTGAAGTTCTGGGCCGAAGCGTACGATGGCGAAAATAGAATCGCTGCCAGAAGCGCACAGAAAGCCGCAATCATCCGAAAATCGCACTTTCTTTGAAATTCATCGTAACTTTTTTTCATCTTTTTAGAATTAGTAGTATATTTGCGCTGTACACCACACCACACAACAGATAGGATGGGCGGATTAGTGTGGTTTGGTGTGGTACAAAAATAAATGTAATATTTGATATTCCAAAGAAAAGACGATTTTTTTTGAATTTTTTCGTTGAATGTCATCCAAATGTAACGAGGACCGCCGGGCCGGGGATGCTTCCGCACTTCGTCCGGATTGTTGAAACCTTAAACGAACCTTATCTTACAGTTATGAAAAAGTATTTGTTATGGATATGCACGGCGGCGGCTCTGCTGGCTGCCGGGACTTCCTGCACCGACGATCCGGAAGTGGACAGCGTCGGCCGGGTGGGGATTCAGCAGCAAAGCCTGACCGCCTCCGGCGACGGTGAAGTGCTGACCCTCAATGTGACCAGCAACGCCTATTGGCATCTCGAATTCGTCGATGCCGCCACGGGCGAATCGATTCGCTGGGTGCTTCCCAACGAGAGCACCGGCATGGGTAATGCCGACGTGAAACTCACCGTGGCCCGCAACCGCTCGACCAACGGTCGTTCGGCCTATGTGAACGTGACCACCGATTCAGAGTCCTCGACGGCTTCGATCCTGCTGTCGCAGGGAGCCGGCACGGTCGGCGGCGGCGACGGGTATGATTTCCCGATCGCCCAGCGGTTCAGCATCGACTCCAATCTCGCACTGGACAATGCCTTTATCGAGGGAGCGGCCTGCTACTTCGACGACGGCATGATCCTGCGCCGGACGGGCTCGCCCGTGAACCTGGAGTTCAGCACCAAGACCCACACCAATCCCACGTCGAACTGGTATTTCCAGCGTGGCGTCGTTATCGGGTCGTGGGAGACGGGCGACGCCCTGCAGCTCGAGATTCCGGTGAAAGAGGAGCTTTCGGGCGACCTGCGCTACTCCTACGGCAGCCGCCGCGACGGCACCCAGAACGCCGGTCATGCGTGGGTCTTCGAGTGGAGCGCCGACGGTGAGAACTGGGCGGAGTTCGACGGCACCTGCTCCGGCGGAGCTTCGGACGCCACCTGGAAGACGATCGACTTCACGATTCCGGCAGACAAGAAGATTCCGGCCGGCGGCAAGTTGTGGATTCGCCACCGCTGCACCGACGGCTCCAAGGCGAGCACCTCGGCAACGAATAAGACCGTGGCTTACCAGAGTGCGTTCTGCATCACGAAGGCTTCGGCCGAGCCGACTGCGGTTCCGCCGATGGACAACGACAAGGTGGTCTTCTCGACCGGTTTCGACGACGTGATCGACGCCAAAGCCGCGTATATCGACCTGCCGCTCGATTTCATGTCGTCGTGGAACGACGGAACCTATGCACTTCCCAAGGAACAGGCCGGTATCGTGAGCGTGGTCTCCTGCTGGACCCGTCCGGGCTTCCTGCAGGTGGGCCGCGGCGACGAGGCGCTCATCACCCGCTACACGCAGGGCGCCTATACGATCAAACTGGCGCCGCGTTTCGAGGCGATGCGCATTTCGAAGTCCGACCTCAAGCTCACGTTCCTCGCTTCGGCGATGATCGATGCCTACGGCAAGCCGACCGATCCCGGCGTGGTCGTGAAGGCCGATGCTGCAAGCGGCGCCACGGTCGAGGGCGGTACGCTTGCGGGCGTAGCGAACAACGAGTTCAAACCGTTCACGGTTTATGTGCGCAATGCGAAACCCGAGACGGAGATCACCATCACTTCGGCCGACATGGCGAACAGCACGGACGACGTGCGTTTCTTCCTCGACGACATTCTGCTCGAAGTGGAGGGTGAACCCGAGCGTCCGAGTGCTGACGATCCCGTGAAGGCGGAAGTTTCGGCCATCCGCGCCCTGAAGGGCCCCGGAGAGGTGACGATCAGCGACAACTATTATATACAGGCCCGCGTGGTGGCTGTGGACAACGTTCCGGCCGACTGCTTCGCCGTGCAGGATGCCGATGCCGGTATCTTCGTCAAACTGGCAGGCCACGGCCTTGCCGTGGGCGATCAGGTCGAAGTGGTCGTCAAGGACGCCCGGCTCGCTGCCGATGCCGACGGGCTGTTGGTGGTGACGCCGACGGCCGCCGACAAGGTGACCAAGACCGAAGCCGCTTCCGAGGTGCCCGCCGCACGGGCCGTCTCGGTGGCCGACCTGACGGCCGGAACCTATGAGGCGATGCTCGTCTCGCTGCCCGAATCGCAGGTGGTCGACGCCGATCTGGCGAAGAACATGAGCGGCAATATTACGCTCGAACTCGAGGACCGCACCACCTATGTAATGAAGACCTATGCTTCGGCGTCGTTCGCCTCGACGGCGGTTCCGCAGAAACGCGGCGCGGTGAAGGGACTTGCCGGGGCGTCGTTCCTGCTGCCGACCTCCGCGGATGACCTCGCGGCCATGACCGGCACCCGCTTCGGCGAAGCCGTCTACGCCATCACGCCGATCTCGGGACTTATCAAAGTTTCGCTCGTGGACGGAGTTGCGGGATTCCGTAACGCTACCTACGCGGACAACACGGTGACCTATTCGTCGCCCGAAGGATGTACGATCACCAAGATCGGTAACGAAGACGTAGCGGGCTGTAAGTTGGCGAATACGGGAAAAGCCACTATTTACGACGGCCGTTTCCTCACGACCGGCTGGGGCGGCGACAACTGGGAGAATAACGGGCTGGTGTTCAAAATCAAAGCTACGTCGCGCATCGTGGGTAACCTGCGCTTCGGATTCGGCCTGTTCGCCAATGCCCAGCCGGTTCCCAAGAATTACAAGATTCTTTGGAGCAACGACAACTCGAACTGGAACGACGACGTAAATGTGCTGACGGCTCCTTTCACAGGAGAGGGAACGAAGGTCTTTTCCATTCCGACTACGGCCAACAGCGGCGGTTACAAGATGGCTTATTTCAATGTGCCGGAGAGCAAGGCTGTGCCCCAGGGTGGATTCATTTACATCAAAATCGTGCAGGCGGACAATACGACGGCGCTTTATCCGGAGCGGGGAATCACCACGGCGGGGCAACTCCTGTTCCAGCACGGGTTCTATCTGGCGACCCATGAAAAACGTGCTTACCATACTTCGATGCTGCCTTCGGGCGAGAATGTGCTGCTGACCGAAGGTTTCGATGATGCTTTCCTGGCACACGACTATTTCATCCCCTCGTGGCAGATGTGGACCAACCTTTCGAATGAATACACGATGCCCGACGGCTGGGAGAAGGCCGGCAGCGTGTACGAGGGAACGGGTTATATCCGGGTCGGCAAGAGCGCCACGGATAATGCGAGCAGCATCACCACGCCTGCGCTGACCGCCCTGGGCAATGCAACTGCCAATGTCACCCTGAAATTCAAAATCGGTATCGGGCTGGGCGGAAGCAATACCTATGCTCCCGATCCCTCGACCGTTACGATCACGGCGGCGGGCGGCGGTGCTGCCGGAACGCTGACTCCCGACCTCACCTCGCTGCTTCCGCAGACGGCTCTGACGGAGATCACCAACGCGACGGCTCCCGAGTATGAGAATGCCTACCATCGCTGGCATGAAGTTTCGGTACCCATCTCCGGAGCGACGAAAGATACCCGGATCACGATCGGAGGCACCGGACGCCACTTTATCGACGACATCGTGATTACCAAGGACTAACCTAAACAACTATAAAAAAAGCTATGAAAACACTGAAGTATCTGCTTTGTGGAATTACAATGTGCGCCCTGGCGTGCTCGTCGAGCAAGGATGACGGGGACGGACCCGGCAAAGGTGCGTCGAACACACTGAAAGTGATGTCGTTCAACGTTCGCTACAACAGCGCCAACGACGAGGGCGATAAGAACTGGGAAGTGCGCAAAGCGGCCGTCGTGAAGATGATCAACACGGTTCAGCCCGATGTGGTCGGCCTGCAGGAACCGCGCACGGCACAGCGGACCTTCCTGAAGAACAACCTCCCGAACTATGCTTATATGGAGGTTCCCGGAACGGGTGACGGAAAAGGCGGCAACACCTGTCTGATCTATCGTCAGGACCGGTTCACGCTGGTGGACAACGGCTATTTTTTCCTCAGCCCGACGCCCGACGAGCCGTCCCGCTGCTGGGATGTGGGGGATACGCAATGGCGGACTTCAGTCTGGGTTCACCTGAAAGAGAAGGAGACCGGCAAGGAGTTCTGGTTCCTCTCGACGCACATGCCCGTGCGCACCAATTCCAGCTTTCCCAACGAGCCGTACATCCAGGCGCGTATCAACAGCGCGAACCTCAATGTCGAGCGGATGAAGAAGCTTGCGGGTGAGTCGGGGATGTGCTTCATCGTCGGCGACATGAACTGCGCGGAGGCCAACGACGACGGCAAGAAGGCGCTGAAGCCTTACCGGGACTGGATGAAAGTAGGCCGCGACATCGCTCCTGCGGGGGATGCCTACAGTTTCAACAATTTCGGTTCGGGAACGGCGGCGCCGACCCGCAATCTCGACCACATCTTCCACCGCAATACGAAGATGGCCGTATCGTTCCGCACGCTGACCGACAATTACGGCGTGACGTATGTTTCCGACCACTATCCGATCCTGCTGACGGTGCTGTTCTGACCCGAAGCACGTATATGAATGAGAAACTCCCCGGCTCTTTCAAAGAGCCGGGGAGTTTGCGTGTTTTCGTGACGGAATCAGTTGACGATGACCGTCGGGAAATACTCCCGCAGCAGGGCCGCGGCGCGGTCGAGTTGTTCGGGGGTGTTCTCCCGCACGTCGCGGAGCCGGTATTCCAACCCCATTGCCTCGTACTTGTGGACCCCGAGGGTGTGGTAGGGGAGCAGTTCGACCCGCTCCACGGATTTGTAACCTCCGAGGCGTTCGCCCAGCGTGCGGATGTCGGCTTCGGCGTCGCTGTAACCCGGGACGAGCACATAGCGCAGCCAGAGCGGTTTTCCGTGGGCTTCGAGCCATGCGGCCGTCCGCAATGTCTGCGTGTTCTCTCGTCCGGTGAGGGCGCGGTGGCGTTCGGGATCGGCCTGCTTCACATCCAGCAGCACCAGATCGACCAGCCCCAGCAGCTCTTCGACGGCCGGGTTCCACACCCCGCCGTTCGAGTCGATGCAGACATGGATGCCGGCCTCTTTCAGCGCGCGGACCAGCGGAACGAGTTCCGCGGCCTGGAACGTGGGTTCGCCGCCCGAGAAGGTCACGCCGCCGCGTTTGCCGTAAAACGGTTTCTGGTCGACGGCCATGCGCAGTATTTCGGCGGGGTCGGTCGGTTTGCCCTCCCCGGCCTCGATCGTGTCGGGGTTGGCGCAGTAGAGACAGCGGAAATTGCAGCCCTGCAGGAAAACGACGAGCCGGAGTCCCGGCCCGTCGAAAGTTCCCATCGATTCGTAGGAATGTACACGAAGCATGATTACATTCGTTCGTGGAAGCTGCGGCTGATGACCTCCAGCTGGTGCTCGCGGCTCAGCTTCGTGAAGTTCACGGCATAGCCCGACACGCGGATCGTCAGCTGCGGATACTTCTCGGGGTGCTCCATGGCATCCTCCAGCATCTCGCGGTTCAGCACGTTGACGTTCAGGTGGTGGGCACCCTTGGTGAAGTAGCCGTCGAGCATCGTCACGAGGTTTTCGATGCGGTCCTCGGCCGTCGGGCCCAGCGATTTCGGAACGATCGAGAAGGTGTTCGAAATACCGTCCTGCGAGTCGCGGTAGCGCATCTTGGCCACCGAGGCGAGCGATGCGATGGCACCGCTCTTGTCGCGGCCGTGCATCGGGTTGGCTCCCGGGGCGAAGGCCACGCCTTTGAGGCGTCCGTCGGGCGTCGCGCCGGTCTTCTTGCCGTACATCACGTTGGAGGTGATAGTCAGCAAGGAAAGGGTGGGACGGGCATTCTTGTAGACAGGCAGCTTTTTCAGTTCTTCGCTGAAATAGTAAACGAGGTCTACTCCCAGGTGGTCCACACGGTCGTCATTATTGCCGAAGCAGGGGAATGAACCTTCAGTGTCGAAACCTTCGGTCAGGCCGATTTCGTTGCGGCGTGCAGTGACTTTGGCGTATTTGATGGCAGACAGTGAGTCTATGGCGATGGAAAGGCCGGCAACACCGTATGCCAGATTGATGCGTGGGTCGGTATCGATGAATGCCATCTGGGCTTTCTCATAATAATACTTATCATGCATGTAGTGGATGATATTCATGGCCTCGTTGTAGACACGGGCTATTTCAGTCAGTACCTTCTTGTAGTTGGCCATAACTTCCTCAAACTTCAGTGTCTCGCCGGTCAATACGGGAATACCTTTCACCATGACAGTTCCGGTGTTTTCGCAACGGCCACCGTTGATGGCAAGCAGCAGGGCCTTGGCAAGGTTGGCACGTGCGCCGAAGAACTGGATTTGCTTGCCGATGGCTTGGTAGGATACACAGCAGGCGATGCCGTAGTCGTCGCAGTTGCGCACTTCACGCATCAGGTTGTCGTTTTCGTACTGGATGGAGCTGGTATCTACAGAAACTTTGGCGCAGAAATCCTTGAAGCCTTCCGGCAGTTCGGGACTCCACAATACGGTCAAGTTCGGTTCCGGAGAAGGACCGAGGTTGTATAGCGTCTGCAAAAAGCGGAAAGAAGTCTTGGTGACCTTCACGCGTCCGTCATTGAAGCGTCCTCCGATGGCTTCGGTCACCCAAGTCGGGTCACCGGCAAAGATATCATTGTATGATTGCATACGCAGATGGCGTACCATGCGCAGCTTGATGACGAACTGGTCTATCAGTTCCTGTGCAAACGTCTCATTGATTTTTCCGTGAGCCAGATCGTATTCAATGAATATATCGAGGAACGAAGATACGTTACCCAGTGACATGGCTGCTCCGTCCTGCTCTTTGATGGCAGCAAGATATGCCATGTATACCCATTGCACGGCCTCTTGAGCTGATGTAGCCGGATGGCTGAGGTCGAGTCCGTAATATTCGCCCATAACCTTGATGTCCTTCAAAGCTTTGATTTGTTCTGCCACTTCTTCGCGTAGACGGATGCGTGCTTCGGTCATCGGGCCGGTGAGGTTGCGCAAGTCCTCCTGCTTGGCTTCAATCAGACGGTCGATGCCGTAGAGAGCCAATCGGCGGTAGTCGCCGATGATACGTCCGCGGGCATAGTTGTCGGGCAATCCGGTAAGGAATCCCAGTGAGCGGAAGGAACGGATTTCTTCGGTATATACATCGAATACGCCGTCGTTATGTGTTTTGCGGTAATGGGTGAAGATGTCTTTTACTTTATCGTCCACTTCCACTCCGTTTTCACGGCATGCTTTTGCTACCACGTTGATGCCTCCGAAAGGTTTGATGGATCGTTTCAACAGTTCATCAGTCTGCAAACCGACAATAAGTTCATTGTCCTTATCAATATACCCGGCTTTATGAGAAGTGATGGTAGATACGGTGGTATTGTCCAGTGAACGGACGCCATTGTTGTTCCTTTCTTCTTCGAGAGCCTTCAGACAGATGTCCCAGATACGTTTGGTACGTTCGGTAGGTCCCTGCAGGAAAGATGCATCTCCGGTATAGGGTGCGATGTTTTTACTGACGAAATCACTGACATTGATTTCTTTATTCCAAAGCCCATTGGTAAAGGTTTTGTTCAATTCCATAAAATTTGTTTTTGTTAGTAGGTTAGATAATGTTATCCTTTAGAGCGCGCAAAAATACTGAATAAATTCCGTAATTTTATAAGAGATACTTCTCTTTTTATGTTGAACAGCATAAAATAACTATTATTAGGTAGTGAATGTCCGGGGGAGTAGAGATGTTAATACTTTCTTTATATGTGGTTTATGAATTGAAACAAGAACCGAATAATAATCTGCATTATTTACAAATGATGTAGGTTTAAGGAACAGTCGTATTCTGAACCTAATTCAGTCGTATACTGAATAGGGTTCAATCGTATACTGAATGTGGCTCTTTGTAAATATACTGATAGCCAGTAAGTTATAAAACTCTGTCTTGCCCTTGATAAATTTCAACAAATAGCCTAAATGCCGTTATGTTCGTTCCGTAGTGGGTATAAACAAGAATTTTGGTATAATTGCTCTGTTTTTGTGCAGAAAAGTTTGTAGAATAAAAAATGATTTGTATCTTTGCACTGCTTTAAAAGAAAAGCACTTCTGAAAAAGAAGTTTTGGAGAGGTGGCAGAGTGGTCGATTGCGGCGGTCTTGAAAACCGTTGT
>OIWQ01002895.1_pt1 | contig 16519 bp, 16 predicted proteins | sample 1587571 | NCBI WGS metagenome assembly OIWQ01 (sample SAMEA3888910, study PRJEB22519) | human gut metagenome | biome: human gut; feature: human-associated habitat; material: faeces | place: Denmark | collected 2010 | reverse complement strand
TGCCCAAGGAGCAGCTGCTGCTGAAGGTGTGGGGCTATGACTCCGACGCCGAGGACAACAACGTGGAGGTGTATATCAGCTTCCTGCGGCGGAAGCTGACCCATCTGCACTCCGCCGTCACCATCCGCACCCGGCGGATGGTGGGGTATTTCCTGGAGGTGGAGGCATGATCCGCCGCCTTCGCTGGAAGATCGTGGCCATCAACATGGCCATGGTGACGGCGGTGCTGCTGGCGGTGTTCGTGGGGGTGCTGGTGTCCAGCCGGGCCGCCGTGGAGCGCACCGTGAACCAGCGGCTCATGCAGGTGGTCCAGACCGGGCGGTATGACGCCTCCCTGCCCGGGGAGGGGTCCGCCGCCCCCTGCTTTGTGGCGGACGTGTACCCCAGCGGCACCGTGCGCCTGTCCGGCAGCAGCTATTACCAGCTGGATGACCAGGATGCCATGGCGGAGATCGTCACCGCCTGCCTGGAGCAGGGGGATTCCTCCGGCATCCTGCGGAGCTATCATCTGCGGTATCTCCGGGCCGACGGCCCCCTGTATACCCGCATTGCCTTCACCGACGCCGCCCAGGAGGACGCCACCCTCCGGGCGGTGGTGAAAATGTGCCTGCTGGTGGGGGCGGCGGCCCTGGCGGTACTGCTGGGGTGCAGCTATCTGCTGGCGGGCCTTGCTGCCCGGCCGGTGGCCCGGTCTTTGGACCAGCAGCGGCGGTTTTTGTCCGACGCGTCCCATGAGCTGAAAACACCCCTGACGGTGATCCTGTCCTCGGCGGACCTGATGCAGCAGACGGCGGTCCAGCCGGACCAGCAGCCCTATGTGGACAACATCCGCTGGTCCGGCCGGCGGATGAAGCGGCTGGTGGAGGATATGCTGACCCTGTCCCGGGCCGACGACGGGCGGCTGAAGGCCGCCATGGTCCCGGTGGACCTGTCCGACGCCGTGGTGGACACGGCGCTGCGGTTCGAGCCGGTGGCCTTCGAGGCCGGGCGGCAGCTGAGCTATGACATCGACGAGGGCATCACCGTCACCGGCAGCCGGGACCAGCTGCAGCAGGTGGCGGGGGTCCTGCTGGACAACGCCATCAAATACGCCCCCCAGGGGGCCGGGGTGCATATGACCCTGACCCAGGCGGAGCGAAAGGCCGTGCTGACGGTGGAAAACGGCGGGCCGCCGATTCCGCCGGAGGTGCTGCCCCATCTGTTCGACCGGTTTTACCGGGCGGACGGCAGCCGCACCCAGGGGGGCTTCGGCCTGGGGCTGTCCATCGCCCAGGCCATCGTCCGGGAGCACAAGGGAACCATCCGCTGCGAAAGCGACCGGCGCTCCACCCGATTCATCGTGACCCTGCCTGCGGGCGGGAAGAAATAATCACGCAAAAGAAGGGAATCTCATGTTTGATCTCATCATCCGGGGCGGAACCGTCTATGACGGTTCCGGCCGCCCCGGCATCCAGGCGGACGTGGCGGTGTCCGGCGGCAGAATCGCCGCCGTGGAGCCGCTGCCCGCCGCCCAGGCCGCCCGGGTCATCGACGCCCGGGGCAGGTGGGTGACCCCGGGCTTCATCGACATCCACCGCCACGCCGACGCCGCGGCCTTCCGGCCGGGCTTCGGGGAGCTGGAGCTGCGGCAGGGGCTCACCACCATCGTCAACGGCAACTGCGGCCTGTCCTGTGCCCCGGTGGGGCCGGAGAACCTGCCGGCCATCACCTCGTATCTGGAGCCCATCTGCGGCCGGGTGCCGCCGGAGGCGGCCCGGGAGACCCTGGCGGAATATTTCGCCGCCCAGCCCGCAGCCCCCCTGCACACGGGGATGCTGGCGGGAGCCGGTACCATCCGGGCCAGCGTGGCCGGGTATCAGGTGCAGCGCCTGGAGCCGGAGCACTACGCCGCCATTCACCGGCGGCTGGAGGGGGCTTTGGCCGACGGGGCCCTGGGCGTGTCCCTGGGACTGGGCTATGCGCCGGAGTGCTTCTATACCACCGACGAGCTGATCCGGGCCCTGGCCCCGCTGGCGGGGCAGAGCATCCCCATCACCGTGCATATGCGCCAGGAGGGCGGCGGCGTGGTAACAGCCGCCCGGGAGATGGTGGAGGTGGCCCGGGCCCTGAAGGCCCCGGTGCATATCTCCCACCTGAAGGCCATGGGCCGGGACAACTGGAACCGCAAGATCCCCCAGGTGCTGGCTCTGCTGGACCGGGCCAGGCAGGAGGGGCTGGACCTGTCCTGCGACGTGTATCCCTACACCGCCGGGTCCACCCAGCTGCTGCACATCCTGCCGCCGGAGTTTCTGGCCGGGGGCATGGAGGCCATTGTCCGCCGCCTGGGGGACCCGGACCAGCGGAAGCTGCTGGCCCGGCGCATCGAAAGCGGCGATGGCTTTGACGACATCGCCAAACTGGCGGGCTGGGACGGCATTTTTCTCACCAGTCTCCACTGCCCGGAGGATCACCCCTATCAGGGCATGAGCCTGCAGCAGATCGCGGAGCTGACCGGCCAGGACCCCCTGACCTGCTGCTGCGACCTGCTGGTGCGGGAGCAGGGGGAGATCACCATGATCGACTTCATGGCCCACGAGGAGGACATCGCCGCCATTCTGCAAGATCCCTTCTCCAACCTGATCTCCGACTCCACCTATCCCACGGAGGGCCAGCCCCATCCCCGGGTATACGGCACCTTTGTCCATCTGCTGACCCGGTTCGTCCGGGAGCGGGGGGACCTGACGCCGGAGGCGGCCATCCACAAGATGACGGGCCGCCCGGCGGCGGTGCTGGGCATGAAGGACCGGGGTGTGCTGACCCCCGGGGCCCAGGCGGATATCAACGTGTTTGCCCCGGAGGACCTGCGGGAGCCGGGGACGTATCAGGACCCCTGCCGCATGGCGGAGGGGCTGGATACCGTGCTGGTGGCCGGACAGCCGGTCATCGACGGTGGCCAATACACCGGCGTCATGGCCGGGCAGATCGTCAGAAGGAGCTAAGTATGCTGGAGCAGATCATCGACATTGTGCGCCGGGCGGGGGACATTGTCCTCTCCGCCCACGACATTCAAAACGTCACCCGGGAGAAGCACGGCCCGGCGGACCTGGTGACCCAATATGACGAGGCCGTGCAGGTGTTTCTACGGCAGGAGCTGCTGAAGCTGCTGCCGGAGGCGGAGTTTTTCGGCGAGGAGGGGGAGCGGCCCGCTCTGACCCACCCCTGGGTTTTTGTGGTGGACCCCATCGACGGCACCACCAATTTCACCCGCTGCATGAATTGCAGCAGCGTGTCCGTGGCCCTGGTCCACAACGGGCAGACGGAGTACGGCGTGGTGTATAACCCCTTTGTGGGCGAGCTGTTCGCCGCTCAAAGGGGCTGCGGGGCCACCCTCAACGGCGCGCCCATCCGCGCCAGCTCCCGGGACGCCGCCCACGCCATTGTGGCCTGCGGCTCCACCATCTATGACCGCAGCTATACCGACCGGCACTTTGCCATCCTGCGGCACCTGTATGACCGGTGCCTGGACTACCGGCGGTTTGCCTCAGCGGCCCTGGACTGCTGCATGGTGGCCTGCGGCCGGGCGGAGATCTTCTTCGAGTGCCGACTGTCCCCCTGGGACTATGCCGCCGGGTCTTTGATCGCCCAGGAGGCCGGAGGCGTCGCCGTCCGGCTGGACGGCTCCTTCCTGGATCCCCTGCGCCCGGGCTCGGTGTTCATCACCAACGCCGCCTGCCGGGAAATGCGGCAGGGCCTGCCGGAATAAGGTCCGACGCCCCCGCTTGCCGTTGACAAGCGGGGGCGCAGGGCGTATAATGGGGTCACAATCCAATATGGGAATGCATTGAGAGTCTGAGTCATGCACAGGGAACGTCCGGGAGACCGGGCGGGCTTTGGCATGGCTCTTTTTTCACGGAAAGGAGAGATCGCTATGTACGATGCCGTCATCATCGGCGGCGGCGCGGTGGGCTGCGCTGTGGCCCGGGAGCTGAGCCGCTGGCAAGTGAAAATTTGTCTGGCGGAGCAGGGGGAGGACGTGTGCGTGGGCACCAGCAAGGCCAATTCCGCCATTGTTCACGCCGGGTTCGATGCCCCCACCGGCTCTATGAAGGCCCGGTTCAACGTGGAGGGCAGCCGCCGGATGGAGGCGCTGTCCCGGGAGCTGGACTTCCCCTATCGCCGCAACGGCGCGCTGGTGGTGTGCTTTGAGGAGGCGGGCCTGCCCCGGCTGGAGGAGCTTTTGCAGCGGGGCCGGGCCAACGGCGTGGAGGGCCTGGAGATCCTCCGGGGCGGCAGGCTCCATGAGCTGGAGCCCGCCCTGTCGGAGAAGGCCGTGGCCGCGCTGTACGCCCCCACCAGCGCCATCATCTGCCCCTTCGGCATGACCATCGCCCTGGCGGAAAACGCCGCCCATAACGGCGTGACCTTCCGCTTCGACACCCGGGTGGAGCGCATCCGCCGGACTCAGGCGGGCTATACCCTGGAAACCAACCGGGGGACCATGGAGACCCGGGCCGTAATCAGCGCCGCCGGTGTGTGGGGCGACGTGCTCCATAATCAGGTCTGCGGCGACACCGCCCGCATCGTGCCCCGGCGGGGGGAATACTGCCTGCTGGACAGGAAGGACGGCGGCCTGGTGCAGCGGACCGTTTTCCAGCTGCCCGGCCCCATGGGCAAGGGCGTTCTGGTGACGCCCACGGTCCACGGCAACCTGCTGGTGGGCCCCACGGCTGCGGACCAGCCCCAGCGGGACCGCACCGCCACCACGGCGGAGGGCCTGGCCTATGCCCAGGACATGGCCCGCGAAAGCGTGCCGGGCCTGCCCCTGCGGGACGTGATCACCAGCTTCGCCGGGCTGCGGGCCCATCTGGCGGAGGGGGAGGACGACTTCCGCATCGGCCAGCCCGTGCCCGGGTATTTTGAGGCCCTGGGCATCGAGTCCCCGGGGCTGTCCTCGGCCCCGGCCATCGGGGCCTATCTGGCGGAGCAGGCGGCGGCGTATCTGGGGGCGGCGGAAAAGCCGGACTTCGACCCCCTGCGCCGGGACATCGTCCACCTGCGGGAGCTGCCCTTTGAGGAGCGGCAGCGTCTGGCGGCGGAAAACCCCGCCTACGGCAATATCGTGTGCCGCTGCGAGGGCATCAGCGAGGGCGAGATCGTGGACGCCATCCGCCGCACCCCCGGGGCCCGGTCCCTGGATGGGGTGAAGCGCCGGGTGCGGGCCGGTATGGGCCGGTGCCAGGGGGGCTTCTGCACGCCTCGGGTCATGGAGATCCTGGCCCGGGAGCTGGGGGTGCCCCAGACGGAGCTGACGAAAAACGGCGGAGCATCCCGGCTGCTGGCCGGGCGAACCAAGGAGGAAGCATGATGAAACACGTACAGCTTGCCATTATCGGCGGAGGCCCTGCGGGCCTGGCCGCCGCCATCGCCGCCCGGAGGGCCGGGGTGCAGGATCTGCTGATCCTCGAGCGGGACCGGGAGCTGGGCGGTATTCTGAACCAGTGCATCCACGCGGGCTTCGGCCTGCACACCTTTTCCCGGGAGCTTACCGGGCCGGAGTACGCCCGGCGGTTTGCCGACCAGGTCCGGGAGCTGAACATCCCGTACCTGCTGAACACCATGGTGCTGGACCTGTCGCCGGACCGGGTGCTGACGCTGACGGGCCGGGAGACGGGCCTGGTGCAGATCAGCGCCGATGCGGTGATCCTGGCCATGGGCTGCCGGGAGCGGCCCCGGGGCGCGCTGAACATCCCCGGCTGCCGCCCGGCGGGCATCTATTCCGCCGGTACCGCCCAGCGGCTGGTGAATATGGAGGGGCTGATGCCAGGCCGGGACGTGGTAATCCTGGGCAGCGGCGACATCGGCCTGATCATGGCCCGGCGGATGACGTTGGAGGGGGCAAAGGTCCACGCGGTGGCGGAGGTGATGCCCTATTCCGGCGGCCTGAAGCGGAATATCGTCCAGTGTCTGGAGGATTTCGGCATTCCCCTGTATCTGTCCACCACAGTGGTGGACATTCACGGCCGGGAGCGGCTGGAGGGCGTGACCCTGGCCCAGGTGGACGGGAACCGCCGCCCCATCCCCGGGACGGAGCGGGACATCCCCTGCGACACGCTGCTGCTGTCGGTGGGTCTGCTGCCGGAAAACGAGCTGAGCCAGCAGGCCGGGGTCCGGCTGGACGCCGTTACCGGCGGGCCGGAGGTGGGGGACGATCTGTCCACCTCCGTTCCCGGCGTGTTCGCCTGCGGCAACGTGCTGCATGTCCACGATCTGGTGGACTTCGTGTCCCAGGAGGCGGCCCGGGCCGGGGAAAACGCCGCCCGGTACCTGCTGGAGCACCGGCGGGAGGGCAAGACCGTCCGCCTGACGGGGCAGAACGGCGTGCGGTACACCGTGCCCCAGTATCTGGACCCGGCGGCCATGGAGGAAACCGTCACCGTCCGGTTCCGGGTGGGCAAACCCTATCGGGACGCCGATCTGGCGGTTTATCTGGACGGACGGCTGCTGCGCCGGGTGCATAAGCGCATTCTCAGCCCCGGCGAGATGGAGCAGCTGACCCTGCGGCGGGCGGACCTGCCCCGGGGGTTGAAGCAGATCACCATTCAGGTGGAGGAGGGAGCACAATGAGCATCCGCGAGCTGACGTGTATCGGCTGCCCCATGGGCTGCCAGCTGACGGCCGTTCTGGAGAACGGCCAGGTGACCCGGGTCACCGGCAACACCTGTCCCCGGGGGGACGCCTATGCCCGGAAGGAGTGCACCCATCCGGCCCGCACCGTCACCGGCACCGTCCGGGTGTCCGGCGGCGCGCTGCCGGTGGTGTCCGTCCGCACCGCCGGAGAGGTGCCCAAGGAGAAGGTGCTGGATGTGGCCAGGGCGCTGTGCCGGGTGCACTTGACGGCCCCGGTGCAGGCCGGGGACGTGGTGATCCCCAATGTGCTGGGCACCGGCGTGGACGTGGTGGCCACCCGGTCCGTGTGACCCCGCAAATCACCGGTTGACAGGGAAGTGGGGGGCAGTATATAATAAATCGAATCATCATTCCCTGTTAATTCGATGTTTTTCTCTATGAAATCTAATATTTCATATCAGCAAGGAGGTCTTACATGGACATTTTCGAGAAATGCTATGCCCCGTCCCTGGCCAAGGAACTGAAGGAGGCGGGGGTGTATCCCTATTTTCACGCGCTGCAATCCCGGCAGGACGTGGAGGTGCAGATGGAGGGCAAGCGCCGGATCATGCTGGGCTCCAACAACTATCTGGGCCTGACCATCGCCCCGGACGTGGTGGAGGCGGGCATTCACGCCCTGGAGCGCTACGGCACCGGGTGCAGCGGCTCCCGGTTCCTCAACGGCACCCTGGAGATGCACCTGGAGCTGGAGGCGGAGCTGGGAAAGTTCCTGCGCAAGCCCGGCATCGTCACCTTCGGCACGGGGTATCAGTCCAACGTGGGCATCATCAGCGCCCTGGTGGACCGGCATGACTACGTCATCTGTGACCGGGAGAACCACGCCTCCATCTATGCCGGGTGCCAGATGAGCTACGGCAAGATGCTGCGCTATCGCCACAGCGACATGGAGGAGCTGGAGAAGTGCCTGCAGCGGGTGCCGGAGAAGAACGGCGCCCTGATCGTCACCGACGGCGTGTTCTCCATGGGCGGCGACATCGCCAAACTGCCGGAGATCTGCGCCCTGGCCAAAAAGTACGGGGCACGGGTCATGGTGGACGACGCCCACGGCCTGGGCGTTCTGGGCCAGGGCGGCCGGGGTACGGCCAGCTACTTCGGCCTGGAGGACCAGGTGGACATCTATATGGGCACGTTTTCCAAGTCCCTGGCGTCCCTGGGCGGATACATGGCGGCCTCGGAGGAGGTGGCGGACTTTGTGCGCCACGCGTCCCGGCCCTTCATCTTCTCGGCGTCCATTCCCCCGGCCAACTGCGCCACGGCCCTGGCGGCCCTGCGGCACCTGGAGCAGCATCCCGAGCTGCCGGAGCGGCTGCGGGAGCTGAGTCTCTATGCCCGCAAGGGCATGACGGACCGGGGCATGAAGATCCGGGAGTCCGCCCTGACGGCCCCCACGCCCATCATCCCCATCTATACCTATGAGACCTACCACACCCTGGAGGTGGCCCGGGAGATCTATGACCGGGGCGTGTATGTGAATCCCACCCTGCCCCCGGCTACCCCGGAGGGGGAGGCCCTGCTGCGGACCAGCTATATGGCCACCCACACCGAGGCCCTGCTGGACGAGGCCATGGACATCATGGCGGACGTGCTGGTGAAGGGCCATGAGTGAGATCGCTGTCATCACCGGAGGGACCTCCGGCATCGGCAGGGCCACGGCTCTGTATCTGCGGGATGCGGGCTATACCGTGTATGAGCTGAGCCGCCGGGAACAGGGGGTGGAGGGCCTGCACCACATCCGCTGCGACATCACCGACGAGGACCAGGTCCGCGCCGCCGTGGCGGAGATCATGGACCGGGCCGGGTGCATCGACGTGCTGGTGAATAACGCGGGCTTCGGTATCTCCGGGGCGGTGGAGTTCACCGACACGGCGGAGGCCCAGCGCCTGCTGGACGTGAATTTCTTCGGCATGGTGCGGATGAACAAGGCCGTCATCCCCCATATGCGCCAGGCGGGCCGGGGCCGCATCGTGAACCTCAGCTCCGTGGCGGCGCCTTGCCCCATTCCCTTCCAGGCGTACTACTCCGCCGGAAAGGCGGCGGTGAACGCCTATACCATGGCCCTGGCCAATGAGCTGCGGCCCTTTGGCATCACGGTGTGCGCCGTGCAGCCCGGGGACATCCACACGGGCTTCACCGCCGCCCGGGTGAAAACCATGGAGGGCGACGACGCGTACGGCGGCCGCATCGGCCGGTCCGTCCAGCGGATGGAGCACGATGAGCAGACGGGTATGGACCCCGCCAAGGCCGGGGCGTTCATCGCCCGGGTGGCCATGAAGCGGCGGCCCAAGCCCATCTATACCATACGGCTGGACTATCAGTTCTTCGTGTTCCTGACCCGGATTCTGCCGGGACGGACGCTGAACTGGCTCATCGGGCTGCTGTATGCAAAATAACGTACTCTAAAAAACGGACGCACCTCCCGGAAGGGAAGTGCGTCCGTCTATTATTATGATTCCATCTCCGCCAGGGCGGCGTTATACAGGTCGTTGCGGGGCAGGCCGGTATCTTCCGCCACCTGGCGGACGGCGTCCTTCATCCGGACCCCCTCCTGCCGCAGGCGCAGCACCTGCCGCACCCCCTGATCCAGGGTCACCGCCGGGGCGGCGGCTTTTTCGGCCCCGGCCACCACCAGGACGTACTCCCCTCTTGGCTCCTTCTCCTGATACAGCGCCACCGCCTGGGCCAGGGTGGTGCGCACCGTCTCCTCGTGGAGCTTGGTCAGCTCCCGGCACAGGGCCACGGGCCGGTCCCCCAGCACCTCCAGCATATCCGCCAGGGTGGGCCGCAGCTTGTGGGGGGCCTCGTGGAACACCATGGTCCGCTCCTCATGGGACAGCTCCTCCAGCCGGGTGCGGCGCTCCTTTTTGTTGGCGGACAAAAATCCCTCGAAGCAGAACCGCCCGGTGGGCAGGCCCGACACCGCCAGGGCGCACACGGCGGCGCAGCAGCCGGGGATGGCCTGCACGGTGATGCCCTGCTGCCCGCACAGGCGCACCAGGTCCTCTCCGGGGTCGCTGATGGCCGGGGTGCCGGCGTCCGTCACCAGGGCGCAGCTCTCCCCGCCCAGCAGGCGCTCCGCAATGGCGGGGCCGGCGGCAGCCCGGTTGTGCTCATGATAGCTGACCAGGGGCTTCCGGATGTCAAAATGGTTCAGCAGCCGCAGGGACACCCGGGTGTCCTCGGCGGCGATAAAATCGGCCTGGGCCAAAGTCTCCACCGCCCTGGGGGACAGGTCCCCCAGGTTGCCGATGGGCGTGGCCACCAGATACAGGATTCCGGCCATGCTTCATTCCTCCTTGTCTCGAAAATACGCCCGGCGGACGTCCTCGGTTTCGCCGCCATCGGGACCCCGCAGCAGCAGGGGCGGCTCCACGGTGAGGCCCACGCCGCCGCCCAGCCGGGCCTCCAGCAAAAACAGCGACGGCGGGGCCGCCGCCGTGTGGTGCACGAAGCGCAGGCGCTTGGGTTCCAGCCGCACCCGCCGCAGCTCCTCCAGCACGTCCGCCAGCCGGTCCGGCCGGTGCACCAGACAGAAGCTGCCGCCCCAGGTCAGGGCCCGGGCCGCTGCGGCGCACAGCTGGGAAAGGGTGCAGTCCGTCTCCGCCCGGGCGGTGCGCCGGGCGGCGTCCGGGGCCACGGCTCCGGCCTTCGGCGGGAAATACGGTGGGTTGGACACCGCCAGCCGGAAGCGCCCCGGGGGCAGCAGTCCCTGCCGCAGGTCCCCCTCCAGGCACCGCATCCGGTCCTGAAGGCCGTTTTCCTCCGCCGTCCGCCGGAACAGGGCGCGGGCCTGCGGCTGAAGCTCCACCCCGGTGACCGTCAGCTCCGGCTCCCGGGCCAGCAGCAGCAGACTCAGAAGCCCCGTTCCGGCCCCCAGCTCGCACACGGTCATGCCCCGCCGCAGCCGGGGAAAGGCCCCCAGCAGGAACGTGTCCGTGGAGGGGCGGAACAGCCCGTCGTCGTATAGAAATGTGTACCCTCCCGGCCAGAGCCGGTCCCGGTGCTCCATGGCGTCGCCCTCCCCGGTGTTTTCTCCTATTTTAATATACTTTTTCACAGGACGCAAGGCCATCCCCGGCCCCGGGACTGTAAACCGCCACGAAAAATGAAAGTTTCCGGATATTTCCCACCGGCAGGGGGTTGCAATTTCGGATTTTCATGATACAATATGCTCATAATCTAAATGGAGGTGCTACTATGGCTTATCAGATCGGCTCTGCTTGTGTCAGCTGCGGCGCTTGCGCTGACGTCTGTCCCGTGGGTGCTATTTCCCAGGGTGACGATCGTTATGTGATCGATGCTAACGCCTGCCTGGACTGCGGTACCTGCAGTGATACCTGCCCCAACGGCGCTATCAATCCTGCTGACTAATTACATCAGTCTGAAAAAATCCCCGGTGCTTCGGCACCGGGGATTTTTTTATGGGGCGAGGTCGTCATGCAGCAGCTGCGCCCCGGGTCGGCTCGCTGTATGAAAAAATCGAGTGTTCTCAACAGCCCTTCAAATGCTGTAAGAACACTCGATATGGTGCGCGAGGCGGGACTTGAACCCGCACGCCCGTAATGAGCACTAGAACCTGAATCTAGCGAGTCTGCCAATTCCACCACTCGCGCATATCCGAAGTTCTTTTCCCACAAACGAAAGAGGAAAGTGGTGCGAGTGATGGGACTTGAACCCACACGTCCAGTCGAACACAAGCACCTCAAGCTTGCCTGTCTGCCTATTCCAGCACACTCGCAAATCAGCCTCAAATCGAATGCTTACTCATTATAGCATGACGGCGAAAAATGTCAAGCATTAATTTTCAAAATATCAGGGAAAATTTCCTGCCCGGCTTCCGGAAGCCGGGCAGGAACGCCGGAACCGCTTATCTTTCGTCCATAGGCACATAGGCCCGGCGCTTTTCCACGCACTTGGTGGCGGGGCGGATGATCTTGCCCCCCTGGCCCAGCTCCTCCATGCGGTGGGCGCTCCACCCGGCCATGCGGGCGATGGCGAACAGCGGCGTGAACAGCTCCTGGGGCAGGCCCAGCATCCGATACAGCAGTCCGCTGTAAAAATCCACGTTGACAGCCACCGGACGGCCCGTCCGGGCCTCCAGCAGGGCCTTGCCCTCCTGCTCCACGGTCTGATAGGCCGCCAGGACTCCCCCGAAGCCCTTTTCCGCCGCCAGCCGCTCCACGAAATCCCGCAGCACCTCCGCCCGGGGGTCCGACAGGGTGTACACCGCGTGGCCCAGGCCTCCAGGTCCGTGAAGCGCTTGTCCTCCCGCAGCAGGTAAAAGACCTCCTCAAAGCCGAAGCGTTTGTCCGCCAAAGCCCCCTGCACCAGGTCCCGGACGTCATAGCCCTGGTAGTACAGCACGCCGAGGCATGGGATGGTGTCCTGACCGTCCACGGTGTAGCCCTTTACCTCGGATATGCGGGTGAGGCTGGTGAGGACGCCCCGGCCCGTGGCGTCCCGCAGTCCCCGCTTCACATCATATTTTTCATAGAGCTGCCGGTCAATGTGGGCGTTTTTGTCCCACTGACGGGTCGGCTCCCGGATTTGCGGCGTAATGCGGCAATAGGCGCCGCCCTCCGTTTTTCCTGCGACATAGTGGATTCCTCTTTCTGTCGGTTTTTGCAATTCTAACATGATAAACTTGCAAAATCAATACATAGAATGAAAATATTTCCGCCCATATGCAGGATTCAATGAGTAATTATGAAAAAATTCCGCAGCAGGGGAGCGCCCCTGCTGCGGAATTGAAAATCGGGTAAACCTGTGCTATACTACATTATAATTGTGCGAATATCTCGCCGATGGGGCCGTCGATGGTCAGGTCTGCCCCCACGCCGCTGCCGGTCTGGCCCTTGTTCACCACCACCAGGTGGCGGCCCCGGAAATACTGCACCAGTCCCGCCGCCGGATACACCACCAGGGACGTGCCGCCGATGATCATCAGGTCCGCCTGGCGGATATAGTGGACGGCCTTAGCCAGCACGTCCTGGTCCAGGCTCTCCTCATACAGCACCACATTGGGCTTGATGTCCCCGCCGCAGGCGGGGCACTTGGGAACACCGGTGGTGGAGAGGATGGTGTCCAGGCCGTAAAAGGCCCCGCATTTTTCGCAGTAGTTCCGCAGAACGCTGCCGTGCAGCTCCAGCACCTCCCGGCTTCCCGCCTTCTGGTGCAGGCCGTCGATGTTCTGGGTGATCACGGCCTTCAGCTTCCCCTCCTGCTCCCACTGGGCCAGCTTCCGGTGGGCGGCGTTGGGCTGGGCCCAGGGGGCCAGCATCTTGGCCCGGTAAAAGTCGTAAAACTCCGCCTTGTGGCGGACATAGAAGCTGTGGCTGAGGATGGTTTCCGGCGGGTATCGGAACTTCTGGTGATACAGGCCGTCCACGCTGCGGAAATCCGGGATTCCGGACTCCGTGGACACCCCGGCCCCGCCGAAAAACACCATGTTGTCCGATTCCGCCACCCACTGCCGCAGCTTTTCAATAGATTCCGTCATCCGTAAGACCTCCATTTCGTGATTCTATAAGGAGTATGCCATGAACATTCAGATTTTCGGGGCCCGCAAGTCCTTCGACACCAAGAAGGCGGAGCGCTGGTTCAAGGAGCGCCGCATCAAATACCAGTACATCGACCTGGACAGCAAGGGCCTGTCCCCCGGGGAGTACCGCAGCGTCCGGGCCGCCGTGGGCTATGACGCCCTGGTGGACCGGGACGGCCCCGACTACCGGGAGCTGGGGCTGGACTATCTCCTGCCCCAGGCGGCGGAGGAGAAGCTGCTGGAAAATCCCTGGCTGTTCCGGGCGCCCATCGTCCGCAACGGCCGCCAGGCCACCGTGGGCTACTGCCCCGACGTGTGGAAAACCTGGGAATAAGGGGATTATACCACAAAAATCCGCCTGGTGACAGCCTGGCCCGGAAAGCGTCGGGGATTTTGTGAAAACGCCGGTTTTTCCCGGCATATTTCAGCCAAATCCACAAATTTTTCTTTCGTTTCCTCTTGACGTACCCCCGGGAACTGTGCTATAATTTCAAACTGCGCGGGTATGGATTCCGCGAATTTTGCCATGCGGCAGACACACTGTGCCGAGGAGGTTCCCACGTGCTGGAAGAGCTGTCATCCAAAGACAAGGTGGTGGGCCTGAAACAGGTGCAGCGGGCAGTGAGCGCCGGCCGGGCAGGCCGGGTGTTTCTGGCCTGCGACGCCGATCCCCGGCTGACCCGGCCGCTGGAGGGCCGCTGCCGGGAACGGGGCGTTCCCGTGTCCGGGGCGCACACCATGGCCCAGCTGGGCCGGGCCTGCGGCATCGACGTGGGCACCGCCGCCGCGGCGCTGCTGGCAAAGGAAAAACCGCTTCCAACGGAATAAAATTCTTTGTTCCGTGGAAAATATAGGGAGTCATCCCACAAATCTTTAGAAAGGAGTTCATTGCATGCCTACTTTCAATCAGCTGGTCAAGCAGGGCCGGAAACAGGCCACCTACAAGTCCAATTCCCCCGCTATGCAGAAGGGCCTGAATACGCTGAAGAACAAGGAGACCGATCTGTCCTCCCCTCAGAAGCGCGGCGTCTGCACCGCAGTGAGAACTGCCACCCCCAAGAAGCCCAACTCCGCTCTGCGTAAGATCGCCCGTGTCCGCCTGACCAACGGCTACGAGGTCACCGCCTACATCCCCGGTGTCGGTCATTCTCTGCAGGAGCACTCTGTGGTCATGATCCGCGGCGGCCGTGTCAAGGACCTGCCCGGTGTTCGTTACCACATCATCCGCGGCACTCTGGATACCCAGGGCGTTCAGGGCCGTATGCAGGCTCGCTCCAAGTACGGCGCCAAGCGTCCCAAGAGCAAGTAATCCCCGCATGAAATGAGCTTTGCCGAAAAGGTTTATATATATCGTATGTACCTCTTTGGCAGGCCGTACAACAGCCTCTCCGGCTGTTGAGTACCTATGAAATCATATTTTTATGAAGGAGGGAAGCATAGTGCCCAGAAGAGGTAATGTTCCCAAGAGAGAAATTTTGCCCGATCCTATGTACAACTCCGTGCTGGTGACGAAGCTCGTCAACAGCATCATGTTGGACGGTAAGAAGGGCGTTGCCCAGAAGGTTGTCTACGGCGCCTTTGATCTGATCAAGGAAAAGACCGAGAAGGAGCCTCTGGAAGTGTTCACCCAGGCCATGGAAAACATTATGCCCAGCCTGGAAGTCAAGGCCCGCCGTGTCGGCGGCGCCACCTATCAGGTCCCCATGGAGGTTCGTCCTGCCCGCCGTCAGACCCTGGGTCTGCGCTGGCTGACCAACTATTCCCGCGCCCGCAGTGAGCGCACCATGGCCGAGCGCCTGGCAGGCGAGATCATGGACGCCGCCAACAACACCGGCAGCGCCGTGAAGAAGCGCGAGGATACCCACAAGATGGCCGAGTCCAACAAGGCCTTCGCCCACTTCCGCTGGTAAGCCCCGCAAACTGATTAAAAGGAGAACGTTATGCCGAGAAAGGTTACACTGGAAAATACGAGAAATATCGGCATCATGGCCCACATTGATGCAGGCAAGACCACCACGACCGAGCGTATTCTGTACTACACGGGCGTCAACTACAAGATCGGCGAGACGCACGAGGGAACCGCTACCATGGACTGGATGGAACAGGAGCAGGAGCGTGGCATCACCATCACCTCCGCCGCTACCACCTGTTACTGGAAGGGCTCCAAGGACCAGTTCCCCCAGACGCGTATCAACATCATCGACACCCCGGGTCACGTGGACTTCACTGTGGAGGTGGAGCGTTCTCTGCGTGTGCTGGACGGCTCTGTCACCGTGATGTGCGCCAAGGGCGGCGTTGAGCCCCAGTCCGAAACCGTGTGGCGTCAGGCCGACCACTATCATGTGCCCCGGATGGTGTATGTCAACAAAATGGACATGCTGGGCGCGGATTTCTATCACGTGCTGGACATGATCCACGACCGCCTCAAGTGCAACGCCGTGCCCATCCAGCTGCCCATCGGGAAAGAGGAGTCCTTCAAGGGCATCATCGACCTGGTGGAGATGGACGCTGATATCTATTACGATCAGCTGGGCAAGGATATGCGCGTGGAGCCCATCCCCGCCGATATGATGGACCTGGCCAACGAGTACCGGGAAAAGCTGCTGGATGCCGTTTCCATGTTCGACGACGAGATCATGGAGATGTATCTGGAGGGTCAGGAGATCCCCACCGACAAGATCCGCGCCGCCATCCGCAAGGCCACCGTGGCCGTGGAGATGGTGCCGGTCACCTGCGGCTCCTCCTACCGGAACAAGGGTGTTCAGAAGCTGCTGGACGCCATTGTGGACTATATGCCCGCCCCCACCGATATTCCCGCCATCGTTGGCACCAACCCCAAGACCGATGAGGAGGAGGACCGTCACGCTTCCGATGACGAGCCGTTCTCCGCTCTGGCCTTCAAGATCATGACCGACCCCTATGTGGGCCGTCTGAGCTTCTTCCGCGTGTATTCCGGCACGCTGAACACCGGCTCCGCCGTGCTCAATGCCACCAAGGGCAAGCGCGAGCGCGTGGGCCGTCTGCTCCAGATGCACGCCAACCACCGGGAGGACCTGGAAACGGTCTATTCCGGCGATATCGCCGCCGTGGTGGGCCTGAAGAACACCACCACCGGCGACACCCTCTGTGATGAGAAGCACCCCATCGTGCTGGAGTCCATGGAGTTCCCCGAGCCCGTGATCCGCGTGGCCATCGAGCCCAAGACCAAGGCCGGCCAGGAAAAGATGGCCATCGCCCTGGCGAAGCTTGCCGAGGAGGACCCCACCTTCCGCACCTACACCGACGAGGAGACGGGTCAGACCATCATCGCCGGTA
>OIWQ01002889.1_pt1 | contig 16536 bp, 14 predicted proteins | sample 1587571 | NCBI WGS metagenome assembly OIWQ01 (sample SAMEA3888910, study PRJEB22519) | human gut metagenome | biome: human gut; feature: human-associated habitat; material: faeces | place: Denmark | collected 2010 | reverse complement strand
TGCCGTGGCGCCGCTACGAAAACGACCCGTTCTTTGAACGCGGCGGCTACTGGTATCACAAGCTGCACATCTACCTCTACCCCTTCTACTACATCAATTATACGCTCACGACCATGGGCGCGATGGAGTTCAAGAAGAAGTATGCCGAGGACAAGGCGGCGGCATGGCAGGACTATCTTAACCTCTGCAAGGTCGGCGGCAGCCGCAGCTATCTGGAAACGCTGCGTTATGCGAACCTGTCGGATCCCTTCGAGGCCGGTTCCGTCGAGCGTGCCTGCGGATATGCGGAGGAAATTCTGCTTGCGCAGATGGCCGCGCAGGAGCAGAAGGCGTAAGCAAAAGCTTCCGATGGGCAAAAGCACTTTGGTGCAAGCACTTCGAAGGCAGCCTTGTCTGCCGCGGATCTGAGATCCCGGACGGTGCTGCGGCGCACCTGCGCCTGCCGTCGGGCCGTACAGCGGAGCTTACCGGCGGCCGCCGGCACTTTGTCGATTGCGCGAGCTTTTCATGCAGGATTCGCCGCAAGATCATAACGACTCAAAAGGGAGTATTCACCAGATGCAAAGCATTACAGAAATTCTCAAGGGATTTGACCAGCCGTGCCCGTGCGGCAAAAAACACACCTCCGCGCTGGATATGCTCGTCAGCGGGCCGGGCGCGCTTGCGCGGCTTCCGGAGCTGCTGGCGCGTTACGACGCGAAAAAGCCTTTCCTTCTGGCAGATCGGAATACCTTCGCCGCCGCGGGCGGGCGTGTATGCGAGATCCTGACGCAGGCAGGCTTCGGCTATGCGTCCTATGTTTTCCCGGACGAGCGCCTCGAGCCGGACGAGCATGCCGTCGGCGCGGCGGTCATGCACTTTGACGACAGCTGCGATCTGATCCTCGGCGTCGGCTCGGGCGTCATCAACGACATCGGAAAAATTCTCAGCCGTGTGAGCGGCCGGCACTATATCATTGTCGGGACTGCGCCGTCGATGGACGGCTATGCAAGCGCCACATCGTCCATGGCGATGGATGGGCTGAAGGTCTCACTCAACAGCCGCTGCCCGGACGCGATCGTCGGCGACACGGACATTCTCAAAAACGCACCGATGCATATGCTGCAAGCAGGACTCGGCGATATGCTTGCAAAATATATCAGCCTTGCCGAATGGCGCATCGCACACCTGATCACAGGCGAGTATTACTGTGAGCACGTGGCGGCGCTGGTACGCAGCGCGCTGGATGCGTGCGTGAAAAATGCGGACGGGCTTCTGCGCCGCGATGAAACGGCGGTGCAGGCCGTGTTCGACGGACTGATCATCGGCGGCGTGGCCATGGCCTACGCGGGCGTTTCACGCCCGGCCTCCGGCGTGGAGCACTATTTCTCGCATGTGTGGGATATGCGCGCACTGGAATTCGGCACGCCCGCAGAGCTGCACGGCATCCAGTGCGCCATCGGAACGCTTGCGGCAGTGTGCCTGTATGAAAAGCTCCGGACCATGACGCCGGATGCGGAAAAGGCCCGCGCCTATGTCGAGGCCTTCGACTACGAGGCTTGGGCGGCGCAGCTGCGCGCATTCCTCGGCAGAAGCGGCGAGACCATGATCGCGCTGGAGAAAAAGGAAGGCAAATACCGCAAGGACACGCATCCGGCGCGTTTTGCCCGCATTCAGGCGTGCTGGCCGGAAATTCTGCGCATTCTGGACGAAGAGCTGCCTTCCGCCGAAGCGCTCTCGCAGCTGCTTTCGCGTCTCGGTATGCCGCAGGACGCCTCCGTGATCGGCGTGGACACGGAGACGATGCGCCTGAGCTTCCGCGCCACGAAGGACATCCGGGACAAGTATGTGCTCTCGCGCCTTGCGTGGGATCTGGGCGTATTGGACGAGCTGTGTGCGCTGCTCTGAAAAGCGCCGTCCGTCCACAGAATGACCGGCCTGTCCCGGAGCACGCACCCTCTGGCTGCATTCATTGCGGTCTGCTGCTGTCCGCAGCGTTTTCAGTGCTGCGGTGCAAGGCACAATGGATATCCATCCGGGTCCCAGACAGCAGACAGGCTGCGAATATACCTCGCGTCCGTTTATACAAACAGGCCGCACCGTCCTCAAGTCGGACAGTGCGGCCTGTGTTCATCATTGTGTGTCAATCCCATGTTCTATCCCATGTCAGCATCCGCCCTCCGTCGACCAGAAAGCTGGAACCTGTGGCAAACGAAGCATTATCGGACGCGAGGAACACAAGCATGTTCACCATTTCCTGCGGCTGCGCCGCACGCTTCAATAGTGTTTTCATGCCGTTCATTCCCTGCCGGGTCAAGACCGGCCCGGGGCAGAGGCTGACCACCCGAATACCGTACTGCGCGCCGTACATGGCGCAGGCTTTTGTCAATCCATGTGCCGCGCCAGACTTTGCCGCAGAATATCCCATGTCAGAATAGCAGCCTTCCTCGCCGGTCACAGAGCCGATATTGATGATCACGCCGGTTCTCTGCTCGCGCATGTATTTCATGACGGCGTGGTCAAAGTACAATTGCCCGCGAAGATTGACATCTAGCGACCAGTCGTATATGTCGATGGGTATATCTGGGAACTCCATTTTTTTCGTGTCAACACCTAGGATTCTGCATTCCGCACCGCCTGCCAGATTGATCATGACATCAATCGAGCCAAAAGTGTCGGCAGCCTTTTTTACCGCGTCCTCGACTTGCATATACTGCCGCACATCGCAGACAGCGTAAGCCGCTTTCTTCGGATATATCTGGTCGATCTGCTGCGTGACCTCGATCAGCTTTTCTTCATTGATGTCGATCAATACAACATTTGCGTACATTGCGGCAAACTCTTTTGCCGCCAGCAGAGCGATCCCTGACGCAGCACCGGTCAGGAGGACTGTTTTTCCAGAAAAATCAAATTTCATCTGATCTCCTTTCACGTTCGGGCGTCAGCTGCGCGGAACATATCCGATCCAGCGCTCAGCACCGGGCAGGCTCAGATCTTTCTCTTCAGAGAGCCGCCCTTGATCGCGTCGATGGACACTGCAACGAGCAGGACTGCGCCGACAACGATTTCCTGCCAGTACACGCCGATGCCGATGATGGTCATGCCGTTATTGAGGATGGCGATGACCATGGAGCCGAGGAAGGTGCCGAAGATGGTGCCCTTGCCGCCGGTCAGAGCGGCGCCGCCGAGAATAACGGCGGACAGCGCCGTCATGTTATAGTTGACCGCCGCGTTGGGCAGGCCCGCACCGGTCTGCGCGGCCATCAGAACGCCGGAAACGCCGCACATGAGGCCATTGAGCACATAAAGCGCAAATCTCTGACGGTTGACCTTGATGCCCGACAGGAAGCTTGCCTGCGCGTTGCCTCCGATCATATAGACATTGCGGCCAAAGACTGTATATTTGGAGATCAGATGGAAGATCACATAGGTAACGGCCATGATCAGCAGCGAGCACGGAATGGGGCCGATATAGCCTCTGCCGATGAAAATGAAAGATCTGTCGCTGATGGTGACGGAGGAGCCGTTCGTGATCAGATAGGCAAAGCCGCGGAACACCTGCATCGTTGCGATGGTGGTGATGAAGGCATTGAGCTTCAGGACCGTGATAAAGAAGCCGTTGATCGCGCCGACCAAAACGCCGGAGGCCAGTGCGCACAGGACCGTAAAGTACCACGGCATACCTAGCTTCGTCGAGCAGATGGCGGCAACCATGCCGACCGCCGCGATCTGCGAGCCGACGGACAGGTCAATGTTGCCGGAGATGTTGATAAACGTGACCGAACAGGAAACGACGCCGACGATCGCCGCATACAGACCGATGTTCAGAACGTTTTTCACCGTGAGGAAATAGGGGCTTGTCAGCGTAAAAACGATGATCTCGATCACGAGCGCGCAGATAACGGTAAAGATCGAGGGCAGCTTCTTGCCCTTGAGTTTGCTTAACATATCAGTGTCCTCCTATTGCGTAATTCACGACGGTCTCCTGCGTTGCCTCTTCTCTGGTCAGGAAGCCGGAAATGTGTCCTTCAAACATGACCATGATCCGGTCGGACATTGCCAGCAGCTCCGGCATTTCCGAGGTGATGATGATCACGCATTTTCCCTGCGCGCAAAGCTCGTCGAGGATCTTATAGATCTCAGCCTTTGCGCCGACATCAATGCCGCGCGTCGGCTCGTTCAGGATCAGGATATCCGGGTTCAGCTCCAGCCACTTGGAAAGGACGACCTTCTGCTGGTTGCCGCCGGACAGGGAGACGGTGTCGGTCCTGTAGGACGGCGTCTTGATGCGCAGACTCTCGATCCACTTATTTGCGACCGCTTCATCCTTCCTGTAATTGATGAAGACGCTTCTGTTCTTGCAGTAGGACGACGACATGATGTTGACAGCTACAGACTGGTTCAGGACGAGGCCCTCCGTCTTTCGCTCCGCCGGACAGTAGGCCATACCGGCATTGACCGCATCCATGGGATCGTGGATCCGTACCGGCTTTCCGTGTACAAGGATCCTGCCCTTGTGCAGGATATCCTGTCCGAAGATCGCCGTACCGACATTCTGGTGGCCGGAGCCCATCAGGCCGTAGATGCCGAAGATCTCGCCCTTCCGCGTCGAGAAAGAGATATCCTTTACATAGTCAGTCTCCAGCCCCTCGACCCGGAGGATCTCGTCGCCGATCGGGATCGTCTCCTTGGGATACATGTCGGTCAAATCGCGGCCGACCATGCGGGAGATCAGCTCGTCCTTCGTCGCGTCGCGGATGTTCAGCTCGCCGGTCTTTTTGCCGTCGCGCAGAACCACAACGCGGTTGGCGACCTCAAACAGCTCGTCCAGCTTGTGGGAAATGTAGAAAATAGCAACGCCCTCAGAGGCTGCTTTATGAACAAAATTCAGGAGGTTCTTGACCTCTGTGTCATTCAGAGACGAGGTCGGCTCGTCCATGATGATCACCTGTGCATGATTGGAAATGACCTTGGCAAGCTCGATGAGCTGCTTCTGCGCCACGGAGCAGGCCCCCATGGTGGTCTTCGGGTCAATATCCAGGCCCACGACCGAAAGGATCTGCCGGGCCTCCGCGTACATTTTCTTATAATCGACAAAGCCGTGCTTTTTCGGAATGCTGCCGATAAAAATGTTCTCGGCGACCGAAACGGACGCCACATAATTCAGTTCCTGATGAATGACGCCGATGCCGGCGTTTTTTGCCGCAAGCGGCACCTCGAACACGACCCTCTGGCCGTTCAGATAGATCTCGCCCTCGTCCGGCTGATAAACACCGGAAAGGATCTTGATCAGAGTACTTTTGCCCGCGCCATTTTCGCCGAGCAAAGCGACGACCTCGCCCTTTTTGATATTGATATCGATGTTGTCCAGCGCACGGACACCGGGGAAGCTTTTGCCGATCCCTCTTGCTTCCATCACATATTCAGCCAAACCGAATACCTCCATCGCGATATAGGATCCATCCCGCAGCGCATGTGCCGGCCGGAGTACTGCTTTCGCCGGCACAATGTCCGCTGCGGGATGGTCTTAGATTGTACTGCTGCAAGCGGCCGAAAGGCAGGGCCGCGCGACAGAGTTAGCCGACCTGATCCCAGGGATAGTTGCTGGTGTCGTAGACCTCAGCCAGGTTGTCCCAGGAGATCGCAAGCATCTCGCAGGGATTAAGCTCGGGAATGGAGCCCTCGGTGAAGTACTGCTCCACGAGCTTACAGCACTGTTCGCCGTACAGCTCGGTAAAGTTGGAGGTGGTGTACAGCCAGCAGCAGTTGCCCTGCGTTGCTTCCATGGTATCGGTAAAGGTGTTGTCGATGTTGCAGCTGATGATCTTGACGTCGCCGTCACGGCCGGCCGTCTCGGCAGCAGCCATGCAGCCGGTCGCAGCATTGTTGTTAACGCCGAAAACAATGATGGAATGTGCGTCCGGATGCGCGGTGAGGAAGTCGTTGAAGCGCTGCTGGATGATCTGCGCGTCGTTTTCGCCTTCGATCTCGACGGCCTCGCCGTACTTGATGCCCAGGTCGTCAAACGCATCGATTGCGGCTCTGACGCGCTCCTGCACGACGTCGCCGGAGGCAAGCTGTGTGATCACGACCGCATAGTCGCATTCACCGTTGTTGTTGTCCTTGAGCCACTGTGCCATGACCTCACCATTGTAATAGCCCATCGATGGGGAGTCAATGCCGAAGAACGGCGCGCCGGGAAGCGCGATGTCTACCGCCAGAACGGGGATATTGGCCTCGCCGAAGATGTCCATGATGGTCTGGCCGACGGATGCGTCGACGTTCAGATCGACGACAAAGTCAACGCCCTTCTGAACCATGATCTCCGCGTTGGAGACGCCGGTGGGGCCGTCGCCGTTGTTGTCCGCATAGACGAGTTCCCAGCCGCGCTCCTCGCAGGCCTTTTCAAAGCCCCACTTGACGAGACGGCCGAACTGGCCCTTTTCGTTGATGTTGCAGAGGCCAAGCTTGAGTTTTTCGGGAACGCCTGCCGGGGCATCATTTTCCGCCGCTGCGGCCGGCTGTTCCGTCTGCTCCGGCTGTTCCGTCTGTGCCGGCTCCGTATTTGCCGCGCAGGCAGCAAGCGTGAGCGCCATGATGAATGCGAGTACAAGAGCGATTAGCTTTTTCATGTTTGTCCTCCTAAATTGTTTTTTTGCGAGCATTCCTTATATGTGTTTATTCCAAATAGAATACTTGCCGGAATGGATGCGGCTGACTGAGATCGACGATTCCCTGCATGGACGCCGCCCATCTTTTCTGCGCTGCATTGACCGCCTTGACAGCGTCGCGCTTTTCCAGATCCTCGCATTCGTAGTAGCCGAAAACGCGGTCTCCCGACAGAAAGATGGAGTAGTTGCGGATCCCCTGAAGCTTGAGATTCTCGACCATTTCAGGCCAGATGCGGTCGTGCCGCTCGATATATTCTTCGCTTTTTCCGGGAAGGAGCCTGCCCTCCCACATGACTCTGTTCAGCATATCAGCCTCTGATGATCTCATAGTCGATCCCGAGGATCTCGGCGATCTTTGCGACCGTATCCGCTCTGTGGCCGATGCCGAGCGCATAGTGGTGCGTGGGACCGGCCATGACCCACTTCTTGATAAAATCGCGGATGTTGGGGTCGAAATGGCCTCTGGTGTTGGTGTTACCGGTGGGCGGGATGGAACCCTTTTCCGACATACCCTCGCCGATGACGAACTTGAGCTTACCGCTGCCGTCCTGCGTGATCCCGAGCATGGTGATGGGGCCTTCCTTCAGCTTGAACTCGACCGAAGCGCCAGAGCCGGGCTTGCCGTGATATTTCTTCAGGCTGCGGAGCACCGGCTTGCCCTCCGCCACGGCGATGTGGTGCGGGCCGTCGTGTCCGACGAGGATATAATCCTCCTTGAAGTCGATCGGATGGAACTCCGCAAAGCTGCCGCCGATGTTCAGCCTGTCCATGATGAACATGGCGATGCAGGTCTTGATATCAAACTCGCCGCACATCGGGATGCCCTGCGCGTTGAGCAGGGAGTTGCCGACGATCAGCGAAGAGATCATTGCCTGCGTATCCGAGCCGGGCTGCGCATTGTAGTAATAGGCAAGGCCGGTCAGATCGTACTTCTCAATAAAATGATCCAGACAAACGGAAGCCTTCGCCGCCTTTTCCAGATCCGCGTCCGTGAGCTTCATGGCGATCGGATCGCTGCCCGGGTCGGGCGTGTCGAAGTTCTCGAGGATAATGGACTTCTGCGCCTCGATCTCCTCCGGCTTTACCTCATCAAAGACCGCCTTCATGTCGTCGACCTCGAGCAGCGGCACATGCACGTCAAACGCAGCGGAGATCGCGGTGGGATCGGCGTGCATGTCGTACATGGACTCCAAAACGTGGCCCATGAGGCCGAATCTGGCGCCGTGCAGATCGTGGAGCACCTTTGCGATATCACACCATTCGGCGATGGCCGCTTCGGCCTTTTCGTCGCCGTAGAGGGTGCCGATGATCACGTCGTTTACCTTCTTGCCCATGCGGATCGCAACGCCGGTAAACTCCGGAACGGAGCAGATATTGTCGTTTTCAAGCTGGATCCGGGTGCTTCCATTGGAAAGATCAAAGGTCTCGCGGGGCTGTAAGGCGACCAGGACCATGGGCTGAGCCGCGTTCCTGACGATCGGCGCAAAAACAGAGGATGTGGCGTAGGTGAGCATATTGCACATCAGCACGTCGGGATGATCTCCCTGTATTTTCGCAAGCGCATCGTAGGCCTTTGCGTTTGTGTCGATCATGCCGTAATCCACGATCTCCACGTCGTTTTTCGCAAGGATCGCCTTAAACTCCTCGTGATACTGCATCAGCGTATCCAGAAGGCCGGGGAATTGGTCCCAATATACAGGATGGGCGACGCCGAAAACACCGATGCGGCCGACCCGCTTGTTCTTTCGTTCAATCATACTGTCAGAACCCCTTTTGTTATGATTATGCTATTATTTTACCGGGACCGACGCTTTGCGGCAAGAGAGTAAGCAAAGCAAAGCTTGTCGAAAATAAATATGCACTTTTCATAAAGCGCCGAACGCGCCCGAACAGGAAAATATCGGTTCCGGCCCCGGCCGCAAACATGAATTTCGGCTATCCCGTCTTTTTATTTTGCGAAAAGAAACAAAATATTGCGAAAATAAATCTACGTCTTCAACAAAAAATCAGGCATCTCTTTCCTTCTGGAAGCGGACATGCTAATATGAAGCAAAGAGCCGGAGCAGGCCCGTCAGAATGCCCGCTCCCGCTCAAAGCCGATTGTAGCAGGAGGAACGCAGCCCCTTGGAGCAGACAAAGATTATTTCCTGCACGGACATTGCGCCGTTTGTCCGCTATGTGCAAAAATATCAGCCGCCGTACCATCTTACGGATTCCGTAGAGTTCCTGACGGCGTATGACCACCGCCTGTTTTATGTTTATCACGGCGACGGACTGGTCGAATTCCGTGACCACTCGTTCCGCATCACGCGCGGCGACGTGCTTCTATGGCCGTCGGGTTGGGATTATCGTCTCACGCACAGCGTGAACGGCGGCCTGCTTCTGCTGGGCTGCAATTTCGACTACGAGCAGCGATACGCCCACGCGGCCTATCCGATCCCACCGGATATTGCTTCGGATTTTCAACCAAATTTGATCCACGAGCACATTGGAATTAAGGAGTTACCTGCCACAAGTGAGCCGATCTGTCTGCATAATATGGAGGAGATCAAGCCGTATCTGGAGCTTATGCTTCAGGAATATCAGACGCAGCTGGTCTTTTTCCAGATGCGGCTCAGTGGTCTGCTGAAAAATGTGCTGTCCCAGATATTCCGCAGCTGCGCCGTCGGCTCGCCCTCCGGAACGATGTCCTCCGATCAGGTCAATGATGTGATCGAATATATCAAGGAGCATTACAACGAGCCGATCAGCAACAGCATGATCGGAGAGCACTTCAATTACCACCCCAATTATCTGAACAAGCAGATGGTGCAGCATACCAGCAAATCGATCCATCAGTACCTGATCACATACCGCATCACACAGGCGGTCAATCTGCTGGAGAATACGGATATGCCGGTCAGCGCAATCGCCGCCGAGGTGGGCTTCGGAGACGTGTGCCATTTTTCGCGCATCTTCCATCAGCGCACCGGCCAGGCTCCGGGCAATTACCGCCGCTGCCATAAGCGGAAATGACAAGTCGAGATACGCATTTAAGTATGAAATGCTTGGAAAAGCCGAATTAGGCGATAGCGTATTTTCCACAATCCCCATCAGTGCCGTAGTTCATCACGGAAATATCGAACACACGAAACCGACAATTGGTCAACGTTTTCATATGTTTTCGTGAGATACATGCAATTGCCAAGAACACCACTCATCTCCCGAATAAACTGGCAGAAATGCCCGCTTGCCAGAAAAATGTATGGTTGCCGAATTGCGTTTGAGAGTTCACGAAGAATTCGTAAGTTTTCTACCAACTGCACTTCATTTTCGGCAACAGAAATCATTTTGATGATATCGGCCCCGCGTTCTGCCTGCCCTTTTGCACAATCAATTACTATTTCCGCAGGAAGAAATGCTTGGAAATGAGATGAAATTAAGACCTCACACCCCATTTCGTGAATATGATCCACCAAAGCCCTCTGCTTTTGAATTGCGCTCTCGTCTTTTGTGATCTGGTACTGCGATGCGCAATATGTATCCCCCATAACATCGCAGAGAACGTTTGAATACTGCTTCGCAATTGTGCTGGCGAACAGAAGTTCATCTATGCACTGCTCATCTGTCATTCCTTCGTTTGCTCTGTGGCGGTAGGATGTCAGGTATAATGGTTTGCCAGCGCACGCTTCAAAAATCTTTTGATAGTGCGTCTCTGTGCGGTATGCTTTCTCTATGCACTCAATTTGAATACCAATGCAGTCCGCTCCGTCTATAATCGCTTTTCTCACTTTTGTAATGATCTTATCCGGTGTCGCCTCCATGACCATGGCGACGATCGGCGTTTTGGGTGCGTTTAAGAAATTAGTCATTCAGAAATTCCTCTCAGAATCATCCCTGCGGATTTTTCCTACGTTCATTTTAAGCAAAACACTTGGCAAGACGAATGCGGTCGGCTGAAATCGACGATCTCTTTCATGGATTCCCGCCAGCGGTTTCACGCTTCACTGGACGCTGCCACAGCAAGCCTTTTTTGTTGCCTTTGCACTCGTAGCGGCCAAACACACGCTTTCTTGATTGAGAGAGATCAGTCAGAGAGCTTTGACCAATCAAATGCAACTCCAACAGGGAAATCATGTTCTTCCAGCATCCGGCGGTATACTTCCGGCGCTTCCTGCGGGGCGTGAACCTCCGAGATCAGGTCATGGATGTGCAGCCGCCCCATGGAGATCAGCTTCAGCAGCGCAATGCAGTCATCCCGATGCGTCCAATGCCCAGGATAGGACTCGTGATCTGGGCGCGCAAATGTGTGTGCGCCGTACATTTCAATGCCGGGCAGATGCACATCGTAATAGAAATCAACTTCGGTTGGCCGCCGTGTACAACCAAGCAGAGCAACACGCCCCATTTTTGCCATGCAGCGCAAACTCTGATTCAGCGCACTGCCTTTGCCTGTCACTTCGATCATGGCTGCAACTCCCTTGCCGTCCGTTGCTGCCTTCACTTTTTCCTCATAGTCCTCATCAGCAGGGTTGAATGCAAGATCCGCCCCCAGCTTCAGCGCCATGTTTCTGCGCGCTTCACCGTGGTTCACAGCAATGACTGGGACAGCTCCGGCAATACGCAAAAGCTGCACACTCATCTGCCCAAGAATGCCAAGACCGACGACCATTGCGCTCTCACCGAGCTCCACTTTGGTCTTTCGGATGGCGGCCAGCGGAAATGTTCCGATGAAGACAAACGCCGCATCCAGTAAATCAACGTTATCCGGCACAGGAACGACCTGCTCCTCAGGAAGCACTTGGTACTCTCTGTGCTTGCCCCAGAAGCACATAACGCGATCGCCTGCCTTCAGCGAAGTAACTTTCTTGCCAACTTCCACGACGATGCCGGATTCGCTGTACCCGAGGTATCTGGGGAACGGATTCTCCGGCTTTTTGTCGCGCATTCCCGGAATGGACAGATCCCCGTAGAGATTCGCTGTTTCGGTGCCAGTGCTGATTGCTGAATACAAGGTTTTTACCATGACCTCGTTTTCCTGCAATTCAGGCAGCGGCATATCAATCAGTTCTGCTTTTTTATAGCCCGTGAATACGATTTGCTTCATATGTGTTCCTCCCTTTGTGTTCCTCCCTTTATATCGCGTACTATTCTTAGTTGTTCTCATAATAACCCATTGCTTTCAGGCGCTCGATCACATTGCGCCCTTCCAGAATACCGTCATACATCAGTCTGGGCTGCTTGCTGTCACCAATGCAGAGGAGCTGTATACCGCATACCGTGAGCTCTTCACAGACGGTTGCGTCGATCGGCTTTGCACGCAGGCCAAGGCAGCAGAACGCGTAGTCATACGGCAGTTCTCTGCGCCCCGCTTCGCCGGATACAACGACGGCTTCGTCGGTAATGGCTTCGATCCGGTGCGACGTCAGGATCGTCGCATTGTGCTTTTCCAGCAGCTCGCGGAAATACTGGCGGCTGAAGCCGTCCTGCCCGCCGCCGATCTGCGGAAGCAGTTCCACAATGGTGACATGATTGTCATTTTCAGCAAAGAACTCCGCGACATCCAGCGCGACCGGGCCGCCGCCCGCAAGGACGATCTCCTTGCCCTTCACCACAGAAAGCCGTTCGAGCGACCGGAGCCAGCCGAGCACGTCCATGACGCGGGCATTCGCGGCAGACAGATGCTCCACAAGGCCCGGGATTGGCGGATGCGCCGGCTCAGAACCAGTGCACCAGACCACCAGATCCGGCTTAAACGCGAGAATGCGCTCCGGTGTCGCCGTGACGCCGGTCAGACAGGCAAGATTTTTCAGCTTCTCCGCCCGCTGCAGAAACCATGCAAGCAGCCGCTTCATCCGGAATTTTTCCGGCACCTTGGCAAGCAGCCGCAGCCAGCCGCCAAGCTCCTGCTCCTTTTCCAGCAGCGTGACCGTACAGCCGGTCTCCGCAGCTGAACAAGCCGCCTCCAGTCCGGCCACGCCTCCGCCGACCACAACGACGTTGCAGCGCTTTTTTACCTGATGGGCCTTGTGCCATTCCTCCGCGGCAATAGACGGATTGACGGTGCAGCGAATGGGCTGGTTCAGCATTGCACGGTGCTTCACGCAGCCGATGTTGCAGGAGATGCACGGACGGATACACGCGGCCTCTCCGCGCTGCGCCTTATTCGCCCACTCCGGATCGGCGATCAGACCGCGGCCGATCACAACAAGGTCAGTTTCGCCGTTCGCGATCAAATCATCCGCCATTTGGGGATCGCGGATGTTGCCCATGCCGGCGCAGGGAATCCCAAACCGTTCCCTGACCGCCCTCGCCACATAGGTGCGCCAGCCGTCCGGCAGCTGCGGCACGTCCATGGCAAATTTGACGCCGACGGACGCATCGATCAGATCGACGCCGTCCTTCAGATACTCCAGCAGGGCAAGCGATTCCTCGAGCGTGTTGCCGGTCTCCGTGAATTCTTCAAGACTCATGCGCATCAGGACCGGATAGCCCGGCCCGACCGCTTTGCGCACCTCGTCGATCACGAGACGGCAGAATCTGGCCCTGTTTTCGGTGCTGCCACCGAATTCGTCTGTGCGGTGGTTCCACGTCGCGGACAGAAACTGATTGATAAGATAGCCATGCCCCGCATGGATCTCGACCGCGTCAAAGCCGGCCGTTTTTGCCCGCAGCGCAGCTTTTCCGTACTGCGCCGCGATCCGCAGAATTTCTTCCCGGCTCAGCGCCTCGGTGTAAGAGCCGTCTGCCAGCGGCAGCGCAGAGGCGGAAACCGGTGCAGCACCGATGCGTGCAGGCACCGCTGTGCAGCCCGCATGGTTGATCTGCACGGCGGTGCAGCAGCCATATCGGTGCATTTCCTCGTTGAATGCATACAAAGGCGGCATGAAGCAGTCCTGATCGAGCCGGAGTTGCGTTGTGCCGTTTGCACCCTTGGGATAGTCCACACAAACATTCTCCATAATGATGAGGCCCACGCCGCCCGCTGCCCGCAAGCGGTAATATTCAATATGCTCTTGGCTCATCTCGCCGCTGCTTTTTGCAAAATTGCTGCCCATCGGCGACATGACGACGCGGTTTTTTAGCTGCATGGAACGGATGCGAAGCGGAGAAAAAAGATGTTCGTATGTATGCATGATGGATTCCCCATTTTTCGTTGCAATTTAGGCATTTCTCCTAAAAATCTTCTTTTCATCCTAATCATAGCGCACTGACGCAAACTTGTACAATATCAAAAAAGTAGTTGATTCATACCAAAAAGGTATGATACGATGCATGCAAACACACTGCTATCCTTATAAAGAGAAAGGTTGTAACCCACTATGAATACCCGTCAGTTGGAATATTTTATGGTCGCCGCTGAATGCAGCAATGTTACCGAAGCAGCTGAACGCCTGCACATGGCGCAGCCTCCGCTAAGCAGGGCGCTCAAGAATCTTGAAGAAGAACTCGGTGTCACACTTTTTTCACGTTCCAATAGGGGCGTACGGCTAACAGATGCCGGAAGGCTCCTGTACGATGAGGCAAAGCCGCTGTTTCGTCAAATAGAGAACATTCAAACAGTTGTGCGCGAATCCTCCAACGGCCTTTGCGGTTGCATCAAAATAGGCGCATGTTATTCAACGCTTCCTATTGTCACACAAAAAATGAGCATATTTCTGGAGCAGCACCCTGCCTGCACCTTTTCCATGCTCCACGGAACGATCAGCGAATTGGAGTCCTGGCTGCGCGACGGAACGATCGATGTCCTGTTTCTGCGTAACTGTATCGTAGAAAGCGCTGATTTTGTTCATGTGACACTGCCAGATGATCCGCTCTGCCTTGTAATCCATCAGTCTCTTGACGCCTGCCCGACAGAAAGCACAGTCGACATTTCTTACCTGAAAGATCTTCCGCTGTGTCTGCTGGATGAAACGCGCTTCCCAAAGCCAAATTCTGAACTCTTTGGCGCATGTAAAAAGCAAGGCTTCAGTCCGCGTATTATCTGCACCTGTTACGACAATTCCGCCGGTCTGGCACTGGCGCTGAACGCAATTGCAGCAACATTCCTTCCTGTTTCCTCCGTGACAATGAACCGATATGATGAATTGCATGTAAAGACCATTCGTTATGTCGATTTGACCAGCTGCCCAACAATGATCTACAATCCTGGAATCTATCACACAAAAAGTGTTGATGCATTCTTATCTATGTTTTCTGCACATTCTGACTGATTACACGGTATTTTGCGTTTGTGTTAGTTGCGCTATTAGCGAGCATATACTTGTGTGGTGTCCCTGTGACACCGCCCTATTGCAATTCACGAAAAACTCCTTCCCTATCGTCCGTTTGAGCGTCAAGCCCCTCTTTTCATTCCTGCACAACGGTGAATGCTCGTTTCCTTTTTCAACCTGCATGACCGCAAGTTTAGTGCCAGTTAATCAGGAAAACACTCCGGTCGTGCAACGCTTGTGAAGCCTGCCGCGCCGGTAATAACAACATCATTCGCGCCGCCGCTGCAATGGACGATCAGCAGATTGCCGTCTGCGTCTGTGCCTCCAGCGATGCCGACGTGGGAATCATCCGGATAAAAGACCAGATCGCCGGGTTGGGCTTCGCCCCAAGGAATATCCGTGCAGTAGCTGTGCTGCATGGCCGCGCCGCCGCGTCAGCAAGTTTTTCCCGGTGACAGTGGCGCTGGTGTTTGGAAGCAATATGCTGGTGAAGCTGTCTCCGACGCTGACCCTGTCCCGCGGCTCGGCCAAGACAACATCCGCCATTGAAGAACGGATCAGTCGTTCGCCCTACAAGGAGATGGACATTTTTAGAAAATCCGTGCTTCCAGGCTCCATGGGCTGCGGCTTTACATACGGCGATGCCTATGAGAATGCCAGTGGGCAATTGACGCTGACGTATAAAATGCCCCTTGAGCTGTAGAGACGCCTCAGATAACGCATTTGCTGCCGTGAATGTAAAATCAAACTGCTATGAGATTATGAAGACACCGTATAAAGAGAAGGAGCAGAATCCCTGTTGGTTCAAGGGGCGTTTACACGTTGCACTTTCTCCGCTCGTTGCAGCAAGCGATTTCCGCTGCTTGCGAAAATTGCACTGCACTTCTCTTCAACGCTAATCCTTATTCCCAGAGAATCATGCATTGGAGAGACACTGCTTCATACAAACATTACAAAGCGTGGCGTTCTTATTTGAGGACTCTCCTGATAGCGTCAGCGAATGGCTATAGTCGAGGCGCTATTGAGAAAAAGCAAAGGGATGAAGGAAAAATAGGTAGGCAGACTACCTGTGACTATATACTTACAGTTAACAGACTCAATTTCTTGACACGAAAGGTAAGCGGCTAACCATATTGTAAAACAAAATGGGCTGCAGCAAGATGCGGCTATTTTCTCAAGACAAGATGGTTTGCTTCGTATTTTTTTACAGCGGCCAATGGCGCAGGTTTGTTTTTGATAACAGAACTGCGCCATTGGCCGTTTTTTACCAGCCTCGCGCCCCTCCGCTTTTGAAATTTTGGTTTTCTCAAAATTTCAGAAGAATGGAGGAATCCGTATGGGATTCAACTGTGCAGCAGAGAAAGCAAAATTTGATCGTGAATGGGCAAAACTGCGAAAAGAATACGCCAACGCAGGAATGAGCGAAAAAAGCATTCAAAAAATATATGAGTATGACTGGCACTGCTTCTGCCGGAATCGTGCGTATGAACGCAGGGCAACGAAAATGCCGTCAATAGAAATTGATGGTCCAGACGATGATCGGCGTTCTGCCCTATTTAGAAAAAGCGGGGTCATGTCTACCACCTTTGATGAAACTGGTTTTCAAAACCGCTATGCATGGGTCGACACATTGGAAGATGAGCGATTACTTCGCGCCATTATGAAATTAAACAAAAAGGACTTGGAATTGCTTA
>OIWQ01002876.1_pt1 | contig 16588 bp, 10 predicted proteins | sample 1587571 | NCBI WGS metagenome assembly OIWQ01 (sample SAMEA3888910, study PRJEB22519) | human gut metagenome | biome: human gut; feature: human-associated habitat; material: faeces | place: Denmark | collected 2010 | reverse complement strand
GCATCGTCATCATGCGCGACGGCTTCATCCAGCAGATCGGCACCCCGCAGGAGGTCTTCAACCATCCGGCAAACCTCTTCGTCGCCGGCTTCATCGGCACGCCGCAGATGAACTTCTTTGACGCAACGCTGTCCAAGAAGGGCGACAAGTACGTCGCGACCGTGCAGGGCAAGGACTTCGAGCTGCCCGCCGACAAACAGGAAGCGCTCAAGAAGATGGATAAGGTGCCCGTCGACATCATCGCCGGTGTCCGCCCGGTTCATATCCACCTGTCTCAGGACGGCATCGACGCCATGGTCGACGTCTCCGAGCTGATGGGCTCCGAGCTGCATCTGCACGTCAACTCCAACGGCAAGGACGTTGTCATCGTCGTCCCGACGACCGACATCGACCTCGACGCTGTCCACGGCAGCCACAAGCCCGTGAAGTACAGCTTCAAGCCCGAGCTGATGCACTTCTTCGACAAGGAAACCGAGAAGAACCTGTTCTGATCCCCAAATACAAAACGCGCCCGCCGGAAAAGGCGAACACGCACAAGGACAACAACGAAATACCGCTCAGAGCAAAGGAAGTCCTTCCGGAAAACCGGAAGGACTTCTCTTTCGTTCAAAAGTCTGCTGGTTTACGCCCCAGGCCTGAGGATGCAGGATAGGGGGGTATACAAAGAGGGATGTTCCATGAAAAAGGTCTGCTTTTCCATGTTTCTGATCATACTGCTGCTGGCGGCCATTGTGCCAGTCAGCGCCGCTGGGACGCTGCGGTGACGCGCGCGCAGCTGGCGGTGATTTTGAACGGACTGCTGGGGCGGACGCTGTCGTCGCTCGACGATCTTCAGCTCGGAATGCCGATTTTTGACGACAACCGCGACGCGCAGGTGTGATATTTCCTGCTTATTCTGGAGGCGGCCGTGGAGCATGAACGCTGGGCGGGGCTGGGTTGAAGGGTGCGCAGAGCACCGATTGCACAAAGACGCGGTGCGGAGAGGACGCATGGTTTTGTGAAAATGTCGAATCTTGGACTGTGTGCTTGACAAGCGGTGGGAATCGTGCTTTAATGGCCGCAAGTATTGATAACCACGAAATACGATGACGGAATTATGGCCCTGTTGGAGCGTCTCAGAGAACCGGCGGCTGGTGTGAGCCGGTACCGAAGACAGCGGTCAGTCTGCTTCCCGAGTAGGCCCTGCGAACGGCGACAAGTAGCATGGCCCGTTTGGCCTCGTTACCGGCTATGGGCTTGTCAGAGTCCGAGAGTGATCGTCCGCCGTGAGGCGGGGGATAAGCAGGGTGGTACCGCGAAGCTATTTCGTCCCTGAAGCCAGTTGGCTTCAGGGACTTTTTGTTTTCCGAAAAAAGGAGGAACCTATGATGAAACACATTTCCGTGACAGATACCACGATCCGCCAGGCGGGCAAGGCCGCGGGCTATACGCTCTCGTTCCGCGAGAAGATCGAGCTTGCCAAGCTCCTCGACCGGCTGGGCGTGAGCGTCATTGAGCTGCACGCGGTCGAAAACCCAAAGATCGACAGTCTGCTTATCAAATCCGTCGCCTCTGCGGTGAAGGAAAGCGCCGTATGCGTGCCGGTCGCGCTGGACCCGGCGAGCGTTTCGCTGGTCTGGGCCGCACTCAGGGAGGCGAAGCACCCGCGCATCCAGGTCCCCGCGCCGGTCAGCGCCGTGCAGATGGAATACCTCGCGGGCAAAAAGCCCGCCGCCATGCTCGAAGCGATCCGCCAGACCGTCGCGGCGGCGCGGGCGGTCTGCGAGGACGTGGAATTCCTCGCGGACGACGCCACGCGCGCCGATCCCGCCTTCCTCGCTGAGGCGCTGCAGACCGCGATCGCGGCCGGTGCGGCCGGCGTGACCGTCTGCGACGCAGCGGGGAACATGCTGCCGGACGCGTTCGGCAGCTTTGTGCGCGGGATCTACGAGGCCGTGCCGCAGACGAAGGACGTGCGCTTCGGCGTGAGCTGCTCGGACGCGCTGTCGATGGCGGACGCGTGCGCCGTGAGCGCCATCGCCGCCGGGGCCGGCGAGATCAAGGCCGCGGCCTACTGCGTCGACACTGCGAACCTCGCGCACATGGCGAAGCTGCTGGCGGCCAAAGCCCAGGACTTCGGCGTCGTCAGCACGCTGCAGTTCACGCAGATGAACCGCCTGCTGTCACAGATCGCCTGGATGTGTCAGACGGGCCGCAGCCAGCTCTCGCCGTTTGACAACGGCGTGCAGACCTCCTCCGGCGCAGTTTTGACCGTGCACGACACGCAGGAGGCCGTCATGAAGATGGCCGCCGCCCTCGGCTACGATCTTTCGGAGGAGGACGGGGCGAAGGTCTACGAGGCCTTCTGCCGCATCGCGGCGAAGAAGCAGACCGTGGGCGAGAAGGAGCTCGACGCCATCATCGCCTCCGCCGCGCTGCAGGTGCCGCCGACGTACCGGCTCGAAAGCTACGTCATCAACACCGGCAACACCATCAGCGCTTCGGCGCAGATGAAGCTCACGAAAAACGGCCAGACGCTCTCGGGTGTGAGCCTGGGCGACGGCCCGGTCGACGCGGCCTTCCTGGCCATCGAATCGATCCTCGGCCGCCATTACGAGCTGGATGATTTCCAGATCCAGGCCGTCACCGAGGGCCGCGAGGCCATGGGCGAGTCGGTCGTCAAGCTCCGCAGCGGCGGCAAGCTCTATTCCGGCCGCGGCATCTCGACCGATATCATCGGCGCGTCCGTGCACGCGTATCTCAGTGCCATCAACAAGATCGTCTATGAAGAAGCGGCGAACGCCTGAGGAGGAAGCAGCACATGAATGTATCGTTTTCCACACGCGGCTGGCAGCAGATCCCCTGGGAGCAGCAGGTGCAGATGGCCGAGACCATGCGCTTCGGCGGCGTCGAGCTCTATAACGTCCACAAAACGCCGGAGCTGACCGGCCGCGGCGGCCCGCTGCACCGCTATACCGCCGCCGCGACGGCGCGGGAGCTCTGGCAGAAGGGCCTGTGCATCCCGTGCTTCGATACCGCCTGCGACATCGCGGGCGAGGACTGCACCGAGACCGTGACAGCCCTCATGCAGCTGGCGCACGACGTGCAGTGTCCGTATGTCTCCGTGACTGCGCAGCGCGATGACGACGCGCGGATCTCCGCCGCACTCGAAGCGCTCCTCCCCGCCGCCGAGGCGCAGGGGATCACGATTCTGCTCAAGACCAGCGGCGTCTTTTCCGACACGGCCCGGCTGCGCACGCTGCTCGATGCGTTTGCCTGCGACCAGCTGGGCGCGCTCTGGGATATGCACCATCCCTACCGGGACCACGGCGAATCCGCCGACACGACCATCAAAAACCTCGGTGCCTACGTCCGCCACGTTCACCTGCGCGACTCGGACGACGACGGCAGCTATGACCTCATCGGCGAGGGCACGCTGCCCGTCGGCAGCATGATGCAGGCGCTGTCCTCCATCGACTATGACGGGTTCATCTCGCTCGAGTGGAAGCCGGAATGGATGCCCGACCTGACCGACCCGGAGGTCATCTTCCCACATTTCGTCAACTACATGCACCGCTTCGATTCCCCGCGCGGCAAGAAAAAGACGCTCTACGACAACGCCGCGCATACCGGCAAGTTCGTCTGGAAGAAAGACAGCCTCATCTCCGAGACCTTCCCGCAGGTGCTCGACCGGATGGTCGAGGAATTTCCAGACCAGTACGCGTTCAAATACACGACGCTCGACTACACGCGGACCTACGCGCAGTTCCGCGACGACGTGGACGATTTTGCCCGCGCGCTCGTCTCGCTCGGCGTGCGCCGGGGCAGCAAGGTCGCCATCTGGGCCACGAACGTGCCCGCGTGGTTCATCACCTTCTGGGCCGCGACGAAGATCGGCGCCGTGCTCGTCACGGTCAACACGGCGTACAAGATCCACGAGGCGGAATATCTGCTGCGGCAGTCCGACACGCACACGCTCGTCATGATCGACCACTGTCTGGACTCGAACTACCGTGAGATCATCCAGACCCTCTGCCCGGAGCTGGCCGACGCAAAGCCCGGCTCCGCCCTGCACTGCCGCAAGCTGCCGTTCCTGCGCAACGTCATCACCGTCGGCTTCCGGATGCCGGGCTGCCTGACCTTCGACGAGGCGATGGATCGGGCCAATATGGTCCCGCGCGAGCAGATTTTGCGCATGGCCGCGGGCGTGCGGCCGGACGACGTGTGCAATATGCAGTACACTTCCGGCACAACGGGCTTCCCGAAGGGCGTCATGCTGACGCACTACAACGTCGTCAACGACGGCAAATGCATCGGCGACCGGATGGATCTGTCCACGGCCGACCGGATGATGATTCAGGTGCCGATGTTCCACTGCTTCGGCATGGTGCTCTCCATGACCTCCTGCATGACGCACGGCGCGACGCTCTGCCCGATGCCGTATTTCTCGGCCAAGGTCTCGCTCGCCTGCATCAACCAGGAGCGCATCACCTGCTTCAACGGTGTGCCGACGATGTTCATCGCCATGTTCAACCATCCGGACTACAAAAAGACCGATTTTTCCTACATGCGCACCGGCATCATGGCCGGTTCCGGCTGCCCGCCGGAGCTGATGCGCCGGGCCGCCCAGCCGGACGAGATGCACATGACCGACATCGTCAGCGTCTACGGCCAGACCGAATCCGCCCCCGGCAGCACCATGAGCGCCTGCGGCGACCCGCTCGATCTGCGGTGCAACACGGTCGGCTACGCTTTCCCGCACATCGAGTGCAAGATCATCGACCCCGAGACCGGCGAGGAAGTGCCGGACGGCGTCAACGGCGAGTTCTGCTCGCGCGGCTACAACACCATGAAAGGCTACTACAAGATGCCCGAGGCCACGGCCGCCACCGTTGACAAGGAGGGCTGGCTGCACTCCGGCGATCTGGCCTGCCGGGACGAAAACGGCTGCTACCGCATCACCGGGCGGCTGAAGGACATGATCATCCGCGGCGGCGAGAATATCTACCCCAAGGAGATTGAGGAATTCATCTACACCCACCCGGCCGTCAAGGACGTACAGGTCATCGGCGTGCCGGACAAGAAATACGGCGAGGAGGCCATGGCCTGCATCATCCTCAAGGAGCCCGGCAGCGTGACCGTGGAGGAGATGCTGGACTATATCAAGGCCAGCATGGCACGGCACAAGGTGCCGAAATACATCGATTTTGTCGACGCATTCCCGATGAACGCAGCCGGAAAAATCCTGAAATACAAGATGCGCGAGGAGGCGACGGAGCGCTTCGGCCTGGAGGGCGCGGCCGGGATCGACACGGCGCAGACCGCCGAGCAGATGAAGCGGTAAACACCGATAGCCGGTATTAGTAAAATTTATACTTGACAGCCTACAAAGACTGTGTTAAATTTGGGGCAAGTTCAAATCAAAAAAAGCTGTGACGAAGACGGTCGGACGGACTGCTTTCAGAGAGCCGGTGGTTGGTGCAAACCGGCAGCACGAACTCCTGTGACCTATCACTTCCGAGCTGGAGGCCCGAACACCATTCGCAAGTAGACGCCTCTCGTCCGCCCACGTTACGGGATAGGGCTTGTCAGAGCCTGAAGCGGCAGTTCTCAGAGCTGCAATTTGAGTGGTACCACGGGTATTGTGATTCACAAACTCGCCTCAAAGATTCTTAGGAATCCTTGAGGCGAGTTTTTTCGCTCGAAGTAACTTACACAGTTTAACACAGGAGGAACCCACTATGATGATGCAAACCAAGAAGCCGGCTGCCAACCCGCTGATGGAGATTGCCGAGCGTATCCGCGAGATGCGCGAGATCGTCGGCTACAGCGAAGCGGAGATGGCCGAGAAAACCGAGGTCAGCGTCGAGCAGTATCACAGCTATGAGCAGGGCACGGTCGATTTCCCGTTTACGTTCATGCACAAGTGCGCGCTGGCGTTCGGCGTGGAGCTGACGGATCTGCTCGAAGGCCAGAGCGCCAAGCTCTCGAGCTACACGGTGACGCGCCGGGGCATGGGTCCGGTGACGGCCAGCGAGGACGGCATCACCATTCAGAATATGGCGGCAATGTTCCGGCAGAAGCTGGCGACGCCGTATTGGGTCACCTATCAGTATTCCGAGGAGCTGCAGAACCAGCCCATCCACACCACCACCCACGGCGGCCAGGAATTTGACCTCGTACTCAAAGGCTCAATGCGCGTGCGCGTCGGCGACCACGAAGAGACCCTGCACGAGGGCGACAGCATCTTCTACAAGAGCTCCACGCCGCACGGCATGATCGCCGTGGATGGGCAGGACTGTGTATTCCTCGCAATGATCATGGCGAGCAGCGAAAAGGAGCAGGACCTGTCCGTGCGGACACGGGCGTTGGAGGAGACGCCGGAGCAGCAGCTGCTCTGCGACCAGTTTGTCCACGGGGTGGAAAAGGAAGACGGCTCGTTGGAGCGGCTGGAGTTCCACAACGAGGACAAGTTCAACTTTGCATTCGACATCGTGGACGGCCTCGCGCGGCGCGAGCCGGACAAGCTCGCGATGGTGCATGTCGCAAACGACGGGACTGAGCGGCGGTTCACGTTCAAGGACATGAAGGACGCTTCGAGTCAGGCGGCGAACTATTTCACGTCACTCGGCGTGAAGCGCGGCGACCGCGTGATGCTGGTGCTCAAGCGGCACTATCAGTTCTGGTTTGCGATCCTCGGCCTGCATAAGCTGGGCGCGATCGCCATCCCGGCGACGAACCAGCTGATGGAGCATGATTTCGCCTATCGCTTCAAGGCGGCGGGCGTGAGCGCGATCGTCTGTACGGCGGACGGCGACACGGCACATCAGGTCGACATCGCGGAGGCCGACGCGGGTGCGCATCTGACGAAGGTTCTCGTCGGCGGCAAGCGCGAGGGCTGGCACGACTTTGACGCGGAATACGGCCTGTTCTCCCGGCGCTACACGCGCAAGGACGACGCGCCCTGCGGCGACGATCCGATGCTCATGTTCTTCACGTCCGGCACGACCGGCTATCCGAAGATCGCTGTTCACAGCTACAAATATGCGCTGGGCCATTACGTTACGGCCCGGTACTGGCACTGGGTGCAGCCCGGCGGACTGCACTTCACGATCTCCGAGACCGGCTGGGGCAAGGCGCTCTGGGGCAAGCTGTATGGCCAGTGGCTGTGCGAGGGTGCGGTGTTCGTCTACGACTTTGATCGGTTCGACGCCGAGAAGATCCTGCCGATGTTCGCCAAATACAACATCACGACGTTCTGTGCGCCGCCCACGATGTACCGGATGCTGATCAAGCAGGATCTTTCCCGCTTCGACCTCAGTTCCATCCAGCACGCAACGACCGCGGGCGAGGCGCTGAACCCGGAGGTCTATTATCAGTTTGAAAAGGCGACGGGGCTGCAGATCGCCGAGGGCTTCGGCCAGACGGAGATGACGCTCGGCATTGCGAACCTCGTCGGCCAGCCGCTCAAGCCCGGCTCGATGGGCAAGCCCATCCCCGGCTACGGCATCGACCTTGTCAATCAGGACGGCACCCCGACTGCCGACGGCGACACGGGCGAGATCGTCATCCATACCGCGGGACGAGAGCACTTCTGCGGGCTGTTCCTCGGCTATTATCAGGACAAGGAGCGTACTGAGGCCGTCTGGCACGACGGACTCTACCACACCGGCGACCTCGCGTGGCGCGATGAGGACGGCTTCTACTGGTATGTTGGCCGCGCGGACGACGTCATCAAGTCCTCCGGCTACCGCATCGGGCCGTTCGAGATCGAAAACGTCATCATGGAGCTGCCGTATGTGCTTGAGTGCGGCGTGTCCGCTGCGCCGGACGAGGTGCGCGGGCAGGTCGTCAAGGCCAGCATCGTGCTCGTCAAGGGCACCGAGGGCACGGAGGAGCTGAAGAAGGAAATCCAGAACTACGTCAAGCAGCATACCGCGCCGTATAAGTATCCGAGAATTGTGGAGTTCAAAGAAGAGCTCCCGAAGACCATCAGCGGCAAGATCATCCGAAGCAAGCTCTGATGACCGGGATCTTTCGACGATGCGGCGATTGAACCGGACCGGCATACGCTCAATATGTGTTCTCTGGGTTTCGCTGGTTTGCCCCCATATGCAGCTCCGGCAGACAGGGATGATGACAACAGAAAACCACCGAAAATTTTTCTTGACAATTGCATACTTTTTCGTTATGATTCTTAACAACAATAAAGGCTACGACGGAGAGGGTTCCGCGCAAGTCCTGTTTCAGAGAGCCGGTGGATGGTGTGAACCGGTAACAGACGCGCAGAATTTGTAGCTCCCGAGCCGGAGAGAAGAACGCCCGTAATGGCAAGTAGACCTCTCCCGCGTCAGCTGCGTCAGTGCTTAGACTTTGCTGGAAGTCGATGAGTGGTATCTGCCGTGAGGCAGGTGCAATTTGAGTGGTACCGCGGGTATGCTGTATGCAGCCCGTCTCAAAGAATCATTTCTTTGAGACGGGCTTTTTGCATCCACGGAGGTAACACCATGAAAAAAACACTCACAGGGCTGGACTTCAAAATTCAGGAAATGGCGGGACGCATCCGAGAGCTGCGCGAGATCTCCGGCTTTTCGGCGCAGACGATGGCGCTGAAAACAGGCACGAGCGAAGAAGAATATCTTCGCTGTGAGGCCGGGCAGAGCGACCTCAACTTCGCTTTTCTCTACCGCTGCGCGCTGGCTTTTGGCGTTGACGTTACAGATCTCATCGAGGGCAGCAGCCCAAAGCTTCGATCCTATACGCTGACACGCGCGGGTAATGGACAGAAGATCGAGCAGGCCCATGAGATGATCTATTACAACATGGCCTCCGGCTTTCAGAACCGCATTGCAGACCCGCTGTTCGTTGAAAACAAATACTCTGATGAAGCATTCTATTCGGACATTGAGCTGACCAGCCACGTCGGGCAGGAATGTGATCTTGTCATTCGCGGCAGTATGAAAGTTCAGGTCGGCGGACATACCGAGCTTCTGCATGAAGGCGACTGCATCTACTATGACAGCTCCATTCCGCACGGCATGGTTGCTGCGGACGGTCAGGATTGCCTGTTCTATGCGATCGTGCTCCGCCCACAGGAGCCGAGCCTCCCGGAGGCCGGCGGCGACCGCGCTGCCATGATCGAGACGGCGCAGAGTCCGGATCCGGAGGCGCGCATTTACACCCGCTTCGTCGATGCGCCCGAGGATGCAAACGGGAAACTGCAGTCCATCGCTTTCAAAAATGAGCAATCCTTCAATTTCGCATTTGACATTGTGGATGCGCTGGGCCGTGAAAAGCCTGAAAAGCTCGCCATGCTGCATGTGGCTCTGGATGGAACGGAGCGGCGGTTCACATTCAAGGACATGAAAGATGCTTCCAGCCAGGCCGCCAATTACTTTACCTCGCTCGGCATCCGACGCGGCGACCGCGTGATGCTCGTGCTCAAGCGGCATTACCAGTTCTGGTTTGCCATTCTGGGTCTGCACAAGATCGGCGCCATTGCGATTCCGGCTACCAATCAGCTTGTGGAGCATGATTTCTCTTACCGCTTCCAGGCAGCGGGCGTCAGTGCAGTTCTCTGCACGGCAGACGGCGATACTGCGTACCATGTCGACATTGCAGAGGCCGACACCGGGATGAAGTTGACAAAGATCATGGTTGGCGGCAGCCGGGACGGCTGGCACGATTTCAATGCGGAATACGGCCTGTTTTCCCGCCGCTATACGCGCAGGGACGACGCGCCCTGCGGCGACGAGCCAATGCTCATGTTCTTTACCTCCGGTACGTCCGGATACCCGAAAATTGCAGCACACAACTATAAATATCCGCTTGGACATTTTATCACTGCAAAATACTGGCATCAGGTCAACCCGGACGGGCTGCACCTGACCATCTCCGACACCGGCTGGGCCAAGAGCCTCTGGGGAAAGCTCTACGGTCAGTGGCTGTGTGAGGCGGCTGTGTTTGTTTATGATTTCGACCGCTTTGATGCAGAAAAAATTCTGCCGATGTTTGCGAAGTATCAGATCACGACATTCTGTGCGCCGCCCACGATGTACCGCATGCTGATCAAGCAGGACCTGTCCCGATTTGATCTTTCTTCTATTCAGCATGCGTCTATCGCCGGTGAAGCGCTCAATCCTGAGGTCTTCCGCCAATTTGAAAAGGCGACTGGCATGCGCATCATGGAGGGCTTTGGGCAGTCTGAATCGACGCTCATCATCGGCAATCTGGCTGGCGACAGCCATAAGATCGGCTCTATGGGCAAGCCTGTCCCACTCTACGATGTGCATCTGCTGGACAGCAGCGGGCATGAAGCGGAGGCCGGCGACACGGGGGAGATCTGCATCAACATTCAAAACGGCATTCCCTGCGGACTTGCCTACGAATACTACAACAGCCCGGAGGTCACGGCAAAAACGTGGCACGATGGCTTCTACCACACGGGCGACCTCGCCTGGCGTGACGAGGACGGCTTCTACTGGTATGTCGGCCGTGCGGATGACGTCATTAAATCGTCTGGCTACCGCATTGGACCGTTTGAAATCGAAAATGTCATCATGGAGCTGCCGTATGTGCTCGAATGCGGTGTGTCTGCCGCCCCGGATGAGATCCGCGGGCAGGTCGTCAAGGCCAGCATCGTACTGGTCAAGGGCACCGAGGGCACGGACGCGCTGAAAAAAGAAATTCAGACCTATGTCAAGACGCATACTGCGCCGTACAAATATCCCCGTATTGTGGAATTCCGCGAAGCGCTTCCAAAGACCACCAGCGGAAAAATCATCAGAAGCAAGCTCTGAAGGAGGAGTCGGCCATGACACACAAACGCCTAACGCTTTTTGCCGGACATTACGGCAGTGGAAAGACGAATATCGCGCTGAATTATGCGCGGTGGCTCCGGCGAAAAGGCGAAGCCGTGACTGTGGCCGATCTTGACATTGTAAATCCCTATTTCCGGACGAAGGATTCAGAAGAAGATCTGAAAAAAGAGGGGATCGGACTGATCGTCTCACCGTTTGCAAATTCGAATCTCGATGTTCCGGCCATGCCGAAGGAGACCTACGCGCTGATTGCGGAGCGGGGAGAATGCGGCGTGCTGGACATCGGCGGAGACGACCGCGGAGCGCTGGCACTGGGGCGCTATGTTCCGGAGATCCGGGCGGAGGGTGATTATGAGATGCTGTTCGTCATCAACCGGGCCCGGCCGCTGACAAGGACGGTAGCGGATACGATCCTTGTGCTGCGGGAAATCGAGGCCGCCTGTGGGCTGCCGTTCACGGCAGTCGTCAACAATACGAATCTCGGGCAGGCGACGGCGGCGGCGGATGTGCTGTCAAGCATGCCCTATGCGGAGGCGGTCGCCGCGCGGGCAGGGCTGCCGCTCAAGATGACCTGCTGCGCTGCACGGCTCTGTGACGCGCTGCGCGGGAGCATTCCAAACCTGTTCCCGATGGAGATCCAGAAGCTATATTACCAATTACGATAAATGGAGGCACAAGATGGCAAAACTGTTATTTCAGGAAGAACTCTGCAAGGGCTGCGGCCTGTGTGTGAACGCCTGTCCGAAGGGGTTGCTGGCGCTGTCGAAGACGCGGCTGAATCAAAAGGGACATGCGCCCGTGGAGCTGACGGAGCCGGACAAGTGCGTCGGCTGTGCGTTCTGCGCGACGATGTGTCCCGACTGTGTCATTACGGTAGAAAAGTAAGGAGGGCAGGAAGATGCAGGAAAAAGTATTGATGAAGGGCAACGAGGCCATCGCGGAGGCCGCGATCCTCGCCGGGTGCCGCCACTATCTGGGCTATCCCATCACGCCGCAGACCGAGGTCGCGGCCTATATGGCGAAGAAAATGCCGAAGATCGGCGGGACGTTTTTGCAGGCCGAGAGCGAGATCGCGGCCATCAACATGGTTTACGGCGTGGCCGCGACGGGCAAGCGGGCGATGACCTCGTCCTCCAGCCCCGGTATCGCGCTCAAGTGCGAGGGCATTTCGTACCTGGCGGGCGCAGATCTGCCCGCAGTCATTGTCAATGTGCAGCGCGGCGGGCCCGGCCTCGGCGGCATTCAGCCATCGCAGTCCGACTACTTCCTCGCGACGCGCGGACCCGGCCACGGCGACTTCCATGTGCTGGTACTGGCTCCGGCGTCGGTTCAGGAGATGGCCGACCTGACCGGAAAGGCGTTTGACCTTGCGGAAAAATACCGGATGCCGGCAATGCTGCTGGCTGACGGCACGATGGGTCAGATGATGGAGCCCGTGCAGCTGCCGGAGGCGCGTGACCCGGACACAACTGAAAAGGATTGGGCCGTCACTGGAACGAAGTGCCAGCGGAAGCATCACGTTGTCAACTCCCTCTACCTCAGCCCGGCAGAGCTCGAGCGGCTGAACATCGAGCGCTTCGAACGATACGCCGAGATCGAGAAGAATGAGTGCATGTGGGAAGCGTTCATGATGGAGGACGCCGAGGTCTGCATCGTGTCCTGCGGTATTACCGCGCGCGTGTCGCGCAACGCGATCGTCGAAGCGCGCAAGCAGGGCATCAAGGCCGGCATGATCCGGCCGATCACGCTCTGGCCGTTCCCGAAGGCACCGCTGCGCAAGGCCGCTGATCAGGTGAAGCGGTTCGTTTGCGTGGAGCTCAACATGGGCCAGATGCGCGAGGATGTGCAGCTGGCGGTAGCGTGCAAAAAGCCGGTCGACCTTTGCTTCCGCGTGGGCGGCATGATCCCGTCGCCGGATGAGGTGCTGGACGCGATCCGCAAGGCAAACGAAGGAGGGAACGACTGATGGCTGTTGTATTTGAAAAACCGAAGGCGCTGACCGACGCCGTATTCCACTACTGCCCCGGCTGCACGCATGGCATCATCCATCGGCTCGTTGCCGAGGCGATCGACACGCTCGGCATCGAGGGCCGGACGATCGGCATTGCGCCGGTCGGCTGTTCCGTGCTGGCCTATGACTACTTTACCTGTGACATGGTCGAGGCGTCGCATGGACGTGCGCCCGCAGTCGCGACGGGTGTGAAGCGGTCGCTGCCGGACAACATCGTCTTCACCTATCAGGGCGACGGCGACCTCGCGTCCATCGGCCTCTGCGAGACCGTCTCCGCCGCGGCGCGCGGCGAAAATATCACGGTCATCTTTGTCAACAACGCGATTTATGGCATGACGGGCGGCCAGATGGCCCCGACCTCTCTGCCCGGCCAGATCACACAGACGTCGCCCTATGGACGCGACGTCAACACCTGCGGCTGGCCGATCCGGATCTGCGAGATGCTCGCGACGCTGGAGGCCCCGGCGTATCTCGAGCGCGTGACCGTGAACAATGTGAAAAACGTGAAAAACGCAAAAAAAGCGATCGAAAAGGCGTTCCGTTATCAGGTGGAGGGCAAGGGCTTCTCACTGATCGAGGTGCTGTCGGCCTGTCCGACGAACTGGGGCCTGACGCCGCAGAAGGCGCTGGAGTGGATCGACGAGAAGATGATCCCGTACTATCCGCTGGGTGTCTACCGAGACAAGGAGGGCTGAGAGATGGCAGATCATCAAATCGTGATTGCGGGCTTCGGCGGACAGGGATTGCTGTTCTCCGGAAAGGTTCTGGCCTACGCGGGCCTCATCGAGGGGCGGGAGCTCAGCTGGCTGCCGTCCTATGGCCCGGAGATGCGCGGCGGCACGGCGAACTGCAACGTCATTCTGTCGGACGCCCCGGTCGGCTCGCCGATCGTAAACACGCCGAACGTGCTCATGGTTATGAACAACCCTTCGCTCGATAAATATGAAAACGCCGTGCAGCCGGGCGGAAAAATTTTCCTCGACTCCACGCTCATCGCCCGCAAGGTTACGCGCACGGATGTGGAGGCTTATTACGTCCCGGCCACGAAGATGGCAATGGACATGGGAATGCCGACGCTTGCCAACATGATCCTGCTCGGCGCGCTGATCGCGAAGACCGGGTGTGTCCGGGAGGAGAGCCTCGCGGACGCGCTGCACAAGGTCATCCCGGCGCGCAAGGCCGACCTTTTCGACCTCAACATGCAGGCGCTTCAGGCTGGGAAGGAGTTCGCCGGATGAAGACCGCCTGCATCCAGATGGACATGCTCTTCGCGCAGCCGGAGGAGAACTTCGCGAAAGCGAAGCGGCTCATCCGCGAAGCGATGGTGAGCGGACCGGACGTGGTTGTCCTGCCGGAAACATGGAACACCGGGTTTTTCCCGAAAGAGCGTCTTTCCGAGCTGGCCGAGCGGGACTGCGCGCGGGTGAAACGCGAACTCGGCGGGCTGGCTGTGGAGCTTGGCGTGAATCTTGTGGCGGGCAGCGTCGCGAATGTGCGCGGCGGAAAGGTCTATAACACGGCGTGCGTCTTTGACCGCGCGGGGAACTGCGTCGCAGAGTATGATAAGACGCACCTGTTTACGCCGATGGGCGAGCATGCGTATTTCACGCCCGGCGATCATCTCTGCCGCTTCCGGCTCGACGGACACGACTGCGGCCTTGTAATCTGCTATGACATCCGCTTCCCGGAGCTGACGCGGACACTCGCCGTGCAGGGGATGGACATGCTCTTCGTCGTGAGCCAGTGGCCAGCGGCGCGCATCGGACATCTGCGGGCGCTGACGGTCGCGCGGGCGATTGAGAATCAGGCGTTCGTCATCTGCTGCAATTCCTGCGGCGACGCGGGCGAGACACATTACGGCGGATTTTCCGCAGTCATCGACCCGTGGGGCGAGACGCTGGCGCTTGCCGGGGAGACGGAGCAGATCCTGACCGCGGAATGCGAACTGGATGTGCTGGAGGGGATCCGACGCTCGATCAACGTGTTCCGCGACCGAAGGGCGGAGCTCTATCGGGTCTGATCGATGCTCCACCCCTACAAACAGCTTTTATATGTACTATGAACATCAGGAGGAATGAAAAATGGAATACAACTTCCCTGTGATAAGGACTACGCACCCCAAGCCCCGTCCTGCCGACGAGACGAAGCTGGGCTTTGCGAAATACTTCACCGACCACATGTTCGTCATGGACTATGAAGAAGGACAGGGCTGGCACGACGGGCGCGTTGTGCCGCACGAGCCGTTCCTCATCGAGCCGGCGTCCTGCGTGCTGCACTACGCACAGATGATGTTTGAGGGCATGAAGGCCTACCGCACGCCGGACGGCGGCGTCCAGATTTTCCGGCCGGACATGAACATCAAGCGTATGGCCCGCACGAATGAGCGCATGTGCATCCCGGAGCTGCCGGGAGACCTGTTCCTCGCGGCGGTCAAGGCTGTGATTGAGGCGGATCGCGACTGGATTCCCTCCGCGCCGGGCACTGCGATGTATATCCGGCCGTTCATCTTCGGCGATGAGGTCTCGTTCTCGGTTCTGCCGGCCAAGCACTACAAATTTATGATCATCCTCAGCCCGACGGGCTCCTACTACGCGGCAAACGACGGTGGCCTGGCCACGACGCGCATCTATGTGCAGGACAAATACATCCGCGCGGCGCACGGTGGCACGGGCTATGCCAAGGTCGGCGGCAACTACGGCGGCGGCATGCGCGCCAGTCAGGACGCGATGAAATATAACTGCAAGGATGTGCTGTGGCTCGACGCGGCGGAGCATAAGTATGTCGAGGAGATCGGCACGTCGAACGCCTTCTTCCGCATCGCGGACGAAGTTATCACCGCGCCGCTCGATTCCGGCACGATCCTGCCCGGCATCACGCGCGATTCTGTCATCCAGCTGCTGAAAAAGTGGGGCGTGAAGGTCTCGGAGCGGAAGCTCTCGATCGACGAGGTCGTTGCCGCGTCGAAGGACGGCAGCCTGCAGGAGATCTTCGCCAGCGGCACCGCAGCGGTCATCTCGCCGATCGGCTGGCTAAATGTGATGGGCACGGATGTTCAGGTCGCGGATGGGACGGTCGGTCCTGTGGCGCAGAAGCTCTATGATACGCTCTACGGCATGCAAACCGGGACGGTTGCCGATGATATGGGCTGGACGTATCGGCTCCTGTAAGCGCTTTTCTCGACAAGTCCTGCAGAATACGTTACAATATCCCCAAGGAATTCAGACGAAAGGACGGTGCGCAGCATGAATATCGGTATGGTTATGATGATGTGCAAGACCGTCTTTGGCTTGTTCTGAGAGCTGCTCGAACTAATTTCCAAAGGCGGTCATGGGTGCGTTGTCCATGACCGCCTTTCTTTGTCTGACTGTGAAAAAATGAGGAGGAACCCCGATACCGATCAAAATACCGAACGGATTGCCGGCGAAAACATCTCCGTGAAGGAGGAGACGCGCACCGTGACACAGGACATCCGACCGCTGCAGATTCTGGTTTTGAACCCTGATGCCGGCGAAGATCGAAACGAAGACGCACGTCTATTCCACGTTTCACATCTGCTGGGGCGCACAGGCGGGACTCTATTATCATGATGGTATTCACAAGCACGACCTGCAGGAAAAGCTCTTCGGCGTGTTCCCGCACATGGTGGCACGTCGGAGTTCGATGTTTATGCGCGGCTTTGACGACACGTTGCTTTCTCGGCGGCGATACCGCTCAATGATGGCAGTCTCGAAGGACACGCCCTTGAGCCGGGGCATATGGAGCGTGACGTCGCCGGAGG
>OIWQ01002872.1_pt1 | contig 16599 bp, 10 predicted proteins | sample 1587571 | NCBI WGS metagenome assembly OIWQ01 (sample SAMEA3888910, study PRJEB22519) | human gut metagenome | biome: human gut; feature: human-associated habitat; material: faeces | place: Denmark | collected 2010 | reverse complement strand
TGGCGGCCGACAAAATGCGGATATTGTCCGCTACACGCGTTAGTTTGGAATTGGTAGATGACATGAGTATTTAAAGTTTTAAAGTCTTTGTATTAATCAGCGTATCTTCTGCCACAAAAGTAATAAAAAAGATACTACCCAACTTGTTTAAGCTCTAAAATATTTGCTTTTTCTATCTTTTTCTTTGCATATGGCAACGTCACGACGAATTTCCGCGTGTCGGTCGAGGGCAGGTCGAACATCGTGTCCATCATGATCGCCTCGCAGATCGAACGCAGGCCGCGGGCGCCGAGTTTGAACTCGACGGCCTTGTCCACGATGTAATCCAGCACCGCGTCGTCGAACGTAAGCTTGACGTTGTCCAGCTCGAAAAGCCGCTTGTACTGCTTGACGATGGCGTTTTTCGGTTCGGTGAGAATCGACCGCAGGGCTTCGCGCGAGAGGGGCTGCATGTAGGTCAGCACCGGAAGACGCCCCACCAGCTCCGGAATCAGTCCGAACGACTTGAGGTCCTGCGGCGTGATGTACTGCATCAGGTTGTTGCGGTCGATGCGGTCGGCGCGGAGCCGTCCGTACCCCATGGCGCGGGTGTTCAGACGCTGGGCGATCTTCTTCTCCACGCCGTCGAACGCGCCGCCGCAGATGAAGAGGATGTTGCGCGTATCGACCTGAATGAATTTCTGTTCGGGGTGCTTGCGCCCGCCCTGAGGGGGCACGTTGACCACGGTTCCTTCGAGAATCTTCAGCAGGGCCTGCTGCACGCCTTCGCCCGAAACGTCGCGCGTGATCGAAGGGTTGTCGCCCTTGCGGGCGATCTTGTCAATCTCGTCGATGAAGACGATGCCCCGTTCGGCCTGCTCGACGTTGTAGTCGGCGACCTGCAGCAGCCGCGAAAGGATGCTCTCGACATCCTCGCCCACGTAGCCCGCCTCGGTCAGCACCGTGGCGTCCACGATGGTGAAGGGCACCTTCAGCAGTTTGGCGATCGTGCGGGCCATCAGCGTCTTGCCCGTACCCGTGGGTCCCACCAGCACGATATTCGACTTGTCGATCTCTACCTCGTCCTCCTTGGGGGCGTAGAGCAGCCGCTTGTAGTGGTTGTAAACGGCCACGGCCATATAACGCTTGGCGTCGTCCTGACCGATGACATACTGGTCGAGGAAATCCTTGATCTGGGCCGGCTTGAGCAGCTCCTCCATCTTGAGCGGCGCAGCGGCGGCGCTGCCGCCGCGCTCCGAAGCCACGTCGTTCTCGACGATGATCCGGTAGCCGTTCTCAATACATTTGTTGCAGATGTTGGCGCCGTCGATGCCCTGAAACATGATCTCCACGTCGCTGCGCTTGGCGCCGCAGAACGAGCAGCAGTCGCCGCCCGCCCCGTTCTTATGGTTGTTGCCTTTTCCCGATGCCATTATTTCCCGCGTTTGGATAACACTTCGTCGATCAGCCCGTACTCCTTGGCTTCGCGCGCCGAGAGCCAGTAGTCGCGGTCGGCGTCCTTCTCGATCTTCTTGAGCGCGACGCCCGAATGGGCCGAGAGAATCTCGTACAGTTCGCGTTTGGTCTTCATGATCTCGCGTGCCGTGATTTCGATGTCCGAGGCCTGTCCCTGCGCACCGCCCAGCGGCTGGTGGATCATCACCCGCGAATGGGGAAGCGCAGAACGCTTGCCCTTGGCGCCCGCCGTAAGCAGCACGGCGCCCATCGAAGCGGCCAGTCCCGTGCAGATGGTCGCCACGTCGGAATTGACCAGCTGCATCGTGTCGTAAATGCCCAGTCCGGCCGAAACCGAACCGCCGGGCGAGTTGATATAGATCTGAATGTCCTTTTCGGGATCGACCGATTCGAGGAACAGCAGCTGCGCCTGAATGATATTGGCCGCGTCGTCGTAGATCGGCGCGCCGAGGAAGATGATGCGGTCCATCATCAGCCGCGAGAAGACGTCCATCGTGGCGATATTCAGCTGACGCTCTTCGATGATCGTAGGCGACACGTAGGCGCCGCTGACCGACTGGAAATCGTGCAGTTTCAGCGAACTGATCCCGCAGTGTTTCCGTGCGTATTTTTCAAATTCTGACATAATAAATTATCGTAATTGTTATCGTTCGTTATCGTTTGTCGCTATCGCTGTCGTTTTTACCGCCGGCCGGCAGCCCGGCATCTCTTATTCGCGGCCCACGGCCGGCTCCGGGCGGGAGCTGCGGACGGCGGACTGTCGCCGAAACGGCGTTTAAAGCTGTATATCGTCAAACAAAAGGACTTTGCAAACATCACGCCTGCAAAGTCCAAAGATAATCTTTTTTCGGCAAATACTAAAGCGCCTTGGCCAATTTGGCGAAATCGTCGGCAGATACGGCTTTTTCCGTCACCTTGATCTTCGACTTCACATCCTCCACGACCTTCACTTCGTACAGCTTCTCGTAGATCTTCTGTCCCTGATCCTTGTCGGCGAGGATCTTCTCGGCATAGCCGGCCAGCATATCTTCGGGAGCCGACGGCATGCCGTACTGCGCGAACTGCGCGGCGGCCAGCGCCTTGGCTTCCGCGAGCGCCTCGTCCTTGGTCACCGTGATATTGTCCTGCTTGATGAAGTGCTTCTGCAGGTAGTTCCACGTGAACATCTTCAGGAACTGGTCGAAGTCCTTGTCGATGTCCTCCATCGAGAATTTGCCTTCGTTGATCGTATACAGCCAGCGTTTGAGGAACGATTCGGGCATCTTCAGACCGGCTTTCTGCACCAGATAGTCGCGCAGCTGGAGCGTGAAGAGGTAGTCGCTTTCGCGGCGCAGCTCCGGCTCGATGCGCGCGTCGATGAACTTGTCAAGTCCGGCCTCGTCCTTCACTTCGCCGCCGGGGAATGCCGTCTTGAAGAACTCCTCGTTCAGCTCAGGTTCGGCGAACTTGCGGATCTTGGTGATTTCGAGCGTGAATTCGGGTTTGATGCCCTCCAGCTCGTTCTCCTTGACCTGCAGCACGGCGGCGCGCTGCGACGGGTTCTTGTAGAGTTCGTTGACATTGACTTCGGTCTTGAAGCCCACCTTCTTGCCGATGAAAGGCTTGCGCTCCTCCTCCGACATCGAGATCAGGCCCACGTAAGCGTCCGCCACGTTCATCTCGCCGTTGTCGAGCGTGACCGACAGCGCCTCGTCCGAAGTCACCTCGTCGGCATCGACCAGACGGCCGTACTGACGCAGGTAGTTGGCGCGGTAGTCGTCGTGCATCTTCTTGTCCACCTTGATCTTGCTGTAGGTCAGCTTATCCTTGTCCGAAAGTTCGAGTTTTATCTCAGGAGCCTCGCCGATTTCGAACACGAATTCGAACTCCTTGCCGTTCTCGAAATCGAAATCGCCCTGCTCTTCCGAAGGAATCACGTCGCCCAAGTAATCGATGTTCTCCTTCTGGAGATACTCGAACACCGAGTTCGAGGCGGTGCGGTAAGCCTGCTCGGCCAGCACGCCCTTGCCGTACATCTTCTTGACGAGGCCCATGGGCACCATGCCGGGGCGGAAACCGGGAATATTGGCCTTGCGCCTGTATTCGCGCAACTCTTTCTCGACGGCTTGGCCGTAATCCTCTTCGCCCACCGTTACCTTGAGCAGCGAATTGTTCTCTTCGCGTTGTTCTCTTACGATCTTCATAATGAATGCTTTCTATATTGTTATTGTCTTATTTCCGAAATCGGCTCGCAAAGATAGCGATTTTCGCGGACAAACCAATATTTTTTCTAAAATATAGTGTATTGCAGCCGGCGGCGGCAAACTCCGCAAAGGCTGTTTTCGGAAAATGCGCAGGCATCCGAAAACGCGGGTAAATGCAAAGATAGTCAAAAAATTCGTCATATGGCGGGTTTTTCCTATCTTTGCGGAGGATAAACCTCCGCTCAGACAGGCGGCGTCCGGCCCGGCCGAATAAATTCGCTTCCGTTTCCGGCTCGCGCTGTCTTTGCTGACGAATTCACAAGAAAGAGATGAGAAAGTTCGCTACCGTTCTGCTGTCGGGACTGCTGCTGGCTTCGTGCGGCGGCAATCAGGTCCGGGCCAAACGCCCCGCGGCGCCGGCGGAACCCAAGGAATACACCTACGGCGTCCGGGCGGTCCACCCGCACCCGGCGACCAGCTATACGCAGGGCCTGCAATACGCCGACGGCCGTTTGTGGGAAGGCACGGGCCAGCACGGCGAATCGGTCGTGCAGACGCTCGACCTCGCGACGGGCCGCGCGGAGGTCTTCGCACGTCTTCCCAAGGAGGACTTCGGCGAAGGGATCGCCCTCTTGGACGGCAAGGTCTACCAGCTCACGTGGCAGTCGAACAAAGCCTATGTCTACGACGCCCGGACGGGAGAGAAAATCAGGGAGTTCCGCTATCCCGGCGAGGGCTGGGGCCTCACGACCGACGGGAAGAAGCTCTACATGTCGGACGGCACGGCAAACATCTACACGCTCGACCCGGCCACCTTCAAACGCGAAAAGCGTACCACGGTGACGCTCCGGGGCGAGACGCTCAACTTCCTCAACGAGCTGGAGTGGATCGACGGCAAGATATGGGCCAACGTCTACACCACCGACCAAATCGTCATCATCGACCCGGCGACGGGCGCGGTGGAGGGGATCGTCGATCTGACGGGGCTGCTGCCCGAAGAGGACGTGACTCCGGCGACCGACGTGCTCAACGGCATCGCATACGACGCGGCCGGAGGGCGCATCTTCGTCACGGGCAAGAACTGGAACAAACTGTTTGAAATCGAAATCAGAGAGAAATAAATGGCCGACATATACGAACAACTCGAATCCTGCATCCTGCTGCTCGACGGCGGTTTCGGCACCATGGTCCAGCAGTACGGACTGACAGAAGAGGACTACCGGGGCGAACGGTTCCGCGAGTGGCCCGCGCTGCTCAAGGGGTGCAACGACCTGCTGGCCCTGACGCGGCCCGAAGCGGTGCGCGAAATCCACGTCAAATACCTGCAGGCGGGGGCCGACATCATCGAAACCGACTCGTTCAACGCCAACGCCGTATCGCTGGCCGATTACGGACTGGAGGCGTATGCCTACGAAATGTCGCGAGCGGCGGCGGCCGTGGCCCGCAGCGCGGCCGACGAATTTACGGCCCGCAACCCGCAGAAACCCCGCTTCGTGGCGGGTTCGATGGGGCCCACCAACCGCACGGCCTCGATGTCGGCCGACGTGGCGAACCCCGCGGCCCGCGAAGTGACTTTCGCACAACTCGTCGAAGCCTACACCGATCAGGCGCGGGGACTGCTGGACGGCGGAGCCGACATCCTGCTGGTCGAGACCATCTTCGACACGCTCAACGCCAAGGCGGCCCTCTACGCGATCGACGCGCTGGCCGAAAAACTCGGCCGCACGATCCGCGTCATGGCGTCGGGCACGCTGGCCGACGCCAGCGGCCGCACCCTGTCGGGACAGACCGTCGAGGCCTTCTGCACCTCGCTGTCGCACGCGCAGCTGCTCTCCCTCGGCCTGAACTGCGCCTACGGAGCCAAACAGCTGCTGCCCTACCTCGAACGGCTGGCCGAAACGGCCCCGTTCCGTATCTCGGCGCACCCCAACGCCGGACTTCCCAACGTCATGGGCGGCTACGACGAGACCCCGGAGATGTTCGCCGAGGACGTGGGCGAATACATGCGCCGCGGACTGGTCAATATCGTCGGCGGATGCTGCGGCACGACGCCCGCGCATATCTTCGAACTTTCGAAAATCGCCTGCAACTATGCCCCGCGCCCCGTTCCGGCGCCGCGCCGCGTCACGACGCTGAGCGGACTGGAGCCGCTGCGCATCGCGCCCGAAACCAATTTCGTCAACGTCGGCGAGCGCACCAACGTCGCAGGCTCGGCCAAATTCGCCCGCCTGATCCGCGAGGGCAATTACGAAGAGGCCCTGTCGGTAGCCCGTGCGCAGGTCGATGCGGGGGCGCAGATCGTCGACGTCTGCATGGACGACGGCATGATCGACGGCGTCGAAGCCATGCGCACATTCCTCAACCTGATGGCCTCGGAGCCGGAAATCGCCCGCGTGCCGACGATGATCGACTCCTCGAAATGGGAGGTGCTCGCGGCGGGTCTGGAGGTCACGCAGGGCAAGGCCGTGGTCAATTCGATCTCGCTCAAGGAGGGCGAAGCCGAATTCCTGCGCCGCGCACGGGAGATACACCGCTACGGAGCCGCCGCGGTGGTGATGCTCTTCGACGAGCAGGGACAGGCCGACACCTGCGAGCGCAAGATCGAGGTGGCCTCACGCGCCTACCGCCTGCTGACCGACGCGGGATTCCCCGCCGAAGACATCATCTTCGACCCCAACATACTGGCCGTGGCGACGGGAATTCCCGAACACGACGGCTACGCCAAAGCCTTTATCGACGCGACGCGCTGGATCAAGGAAAACCTGCCTTACGCAAAGGTGTCGGGCGGCGTGTCGAACCTCTCGTTCGCCTTCCGCGGCAACAACGCCGTGCGCGAAGCGATGCACTCGGCGTTCCTCTACCACGCCATCCGCGCGGGCATGGACATGGGCATCGTCAACCCGCAAATGGTGAAGATATACAGCGAGATCGAACCCGAACTGCTCCAACGCGTCGAGGACGTGATCCTCTGCCGCCGGGCCGACGCCGCCGAACGGCTCACCGAATATGCGCAGCAGGTGCGCGCCACGGCCCAGACCGAGCCGCAGGTCCCCGACGCATGGCGCGCGGGAACGCTCGCCGAACGGATCGGCCACGCCATGCTCAAGGGCGTCGCGGACTACATCGAGCAGGACGCGCTGGAGGGATACGAAACCCTCGGAACGCCGATGGCCGTGATCGACACCCTGCTGATGCCCGCCATGGAGCGGGTCGGCACGCTCTTCGGCGAGGGCAAGATGTTTCTGCCGCAGGTCGTGAAGACCGCCCGCGTGATGAAGCGCGCCGTGGCGGCCCTGACCCCCTACATCGAGCAAAGCGGCGCCCAGACCCCGCACAACGCGGGCAAGGTGCTGATCGCCACGGTCAAAGGCGACGTACACGACATCGGCAAGAATATCGTAGCAGTCGTGATGGCCTGCAACGGATACGAGATAAAGGACCTCGGCGTGATGGTCGAGTCGCAGCGGATCGTCGAAGAGGCCGTAGCGTGGGGCGCCGACTGCATCTGCCTGAGCGGCCTGATCACCCCGTCGCTCGACGAGATGGCCCACGTCTGCGAGGAGCTGGAACGCCGCGCACTGCGCCTTCCGGTCATCATCGGCGGCGCGACGACCTCGGACCTGCATACCGCCGTGAAGATCGCCCCGGTCTATTCGGGATTGGTGATACACTCGCCCAACGCCAGCCGCAACAGCCAGATTCTGGCGCAGTTGCTCGGTCCCGACGGCCAGCTGTACGCAGACAAGGTCCGCGCCGACCAGCAGGCGCTGCGCAGCGACTACCTGCGCGCCGAACGCACCCGGAACCTGATTCCGATCGTCGAGGTCCGCAAGGCCCGCAAAGGCGCCGCCCCGCACCTGCCCGTCGAGCCGCTGCACCCCGGCCGCATGGTCTTCCCCGACTTCGACGTCGCCGACGCCGAACCCTATATCGACTGGAGCTTCTTCTTCGCGGCATGGGGTCTCAAGGGACGCTATCCCGAAATCCTCGACCACCCCGAAAAAGGCGCCGAGGCCCGCAAGGTCTTCGCCGACGCCGAGACCCTGCTGGCCCGCATCCGCGACGAACGGCTGCTCACGCTACAGGCCGCCGTGGGGATCTTCCCGGCGCGCGCGGAGGGCGACGACATCTGGATCACCGACCAGAAAGGCCGCGAACGCCGGCTGGCGATGCTCCGCAACCAGACGCGCGGGGAGGAGAACCGCTCGCTGGCGGACTGCATCGCGCCGCACAGCGACTGGATCGGCTGTTTCGCCGTCACCGCCGGCATCGGACTCAGGGAACTCTGCGAAAAATTCCGCGCCGAGGGCGACGACTACGGCGCCATCATGGCCAAACTGCTGGCCGACCGGCTGACCGAAGCCTTCGCCGAAGCCGTGCACACGTTCGTGCGGCGGCAGATGTGGGGTTACGAAACGGGCGAGCCGCTCACGCCGCAGCAGACCGTTCGCGGCCAGTACCGCGGCCGCCGCATGGCCTTCGGCTATCCCGCGTCGCCCGACCATTCGCTCAAGCGCGAGGTCTTCGACTTGCTGTCGGCCGAGATGACCACGGGCATGAAGCTCACCGAGAATTACATGATCGATCCCGGCGAAGCGCTCTGCGGACTGATGTTCGCCGACGCCGACTACTTCTCCGTAGGCACGATCGACACCAAGCAGCTGCTCGACTACGCCCGGCGGCGCGGCATGGAGGTCGAAGAGATCAAGAAACTGATACCCAATAATATTTAACGCGCGGGAACGCCCCGGCGGCCCCGCCCGCCGAACCAAAGCAACAACAGACCGAACCATGAATGTTCTGGACATAATCAATACGGCCATCGCCGAACACCGCACGCGCTTCGCGTTCGAACTGCTCCCGCCCCTCAAGGGCGACGGCATGGGCGGCGTATTCGCGGCCATCGACCGGCTCATCGGATTCGACCCGGCCTACATCAACGTCACCTTCCACCGCGAGGGAATCAAGCAGTCCGTGCGTCCGGACGGAGGCATCGACTGGCACGTGGTGCGCCGCCGTCCCGGCACGGTGGGCATCTCGGCCGCCATTCAGAAGAAGTACGGCGTCGAAGTCGTGCCGCACCTGATCTGCGGCGGACAGTCGAAATACGACATCGAGGACGCGCTGATCGACCTCGACTTCCTCGGCCTGCACAACGTGCTGGCTCTCAGGGGCGACAAATCGCAGAACGAGAAGTTCTTCATGCCCCACCCGCAGGGCCATTCGCACGCCGTGGACCTCGTGCGGCAGATCGCGGCCATGAACCGCGGCGAATTCGTGGACGGCGAGGTCGAAGAGTGCCACCACTCGAAATTCTCGATCGGCGTGGCCGGTTATCCCGAAGGGCACGAAGAGTCCCCCTCGCCCGAAGCCGACATCGCCGCCCTCAAGGCGAAGATCGACGCCGGAGCCGGGTACATCGTCACGCAGCTCTTCTACGACAACGCCCGCTTTTTCGACTTCGTGCGCCGCTGCCGCGAAGCGGGCATCGCGGTGCCGATCATCCCCGGCATCAAACCCCTCTCGACGCTGCGCCACCTGACGCTGCTGCCGCAGACCTTCGGCTGCCGCATTCCCGAAGAGCTGGAACGCGAAGTCCTGCGCCACCGGGAGGACCCGAAGGCGATCCGCGAAGTCGGCACCGAATGGGCCGTCGCCCAGAGCCGGGAGCTGAAACAGGCCGGAGTCCCCGTACTGCACTACTACCCGATGGGCAAGGCCGACAATATCATCAAGATAGCAAAAGCGATATTTTAACTGAAATGAATCCCATCCAATTCCGCCGTCACCTGCACATGCACCCCGAACTGTCGTTCAGGGAGCACGACACGGCGGCCTTTATCTCCGCCCGGCTCTCGGAGCTGGGCATCGAGCACCGTCCCATAGCCGGAACGGGCGTGCTGGCTAAGATCGAAGGCCGCGGCAAAGCCGACCCCAAACGCCGGGCCGTAGTACTGCGCGCCGACATCGACGCCCTGCCGATCGACGAGCGGAACGACTTCGACTGGAAATCCTGCAACCAAGGGGTCATGCACGCCTGCGGCCACGACATGCACGCCGCGGTGCTGTTCGGCGTGTTGCAGCAGCTAGCCACCGAGCCGGATTTCCGCGGCACGATATTCGGGCTGTTCCAGCCGGGCGAGGAGTGCAATCCGGGCGGTGCGTCGCTGGTGCTGGCCGAAAATCCGTTCGAAGGCTACGACGTCCGGGCCGTGGTCGGCGAACACGTTGAGCCGCAGCTCGAAGTCGGGACGCTCGGATTCCGCGCCGGCAAATACATGGCCGCAAGCGACGAACTGCGCTTCACGGTGCACGGGACGGGCGGCCACGGGGCCATGCGTCCGCAGCTCAAGGACCCGGTGGCGGCCGCCGCAGAGTTCGTGACGCGGCTCGTGGCGCTCAACCATGAAGAGTGCGTGCTCTCGATCGGCCGCGTGGAAGCCGGGGGCGCCACGAACATCGTGCCCGATCAGGTCTATCTCGAAGGCACGCTCCGCACCTTCGACGAGCGCGAGCGCGAAATCATCCACAAACGCATCCGCAACTTCGCCGCGGACATCGACAAGCGCCACGGTGTGCGGACCGACGTCGATATCAGCCGGGGCTACCCCTGCGTGGTGAACGACGCCGCGCTGGTCAAGCATGCGGCGGCGCTGGCCGCGGAAGCCGGACTGCGGGTCGAGATGCTGCCGCTGCGCACCACGGCGGAGGATTTCGGATTTTACTGCACCAAATATCCGTCGCTGTTCTACCGGCTGGGCGTGGGCGCCGCGGCCGGACGGCCCCACACGGCGACGTTCAACCCCGACGAAGGGGCCATCGACACGGGCATAGACTACATGAAACGTCTCGCCCTCCAAATTCTGAAGAAATGAAAAAGCAATCACAAAAGAACCGTCCCGCAAGGGGCGCGAAAAACACGGACCGGGCAGCAGTCATCCTGAGTCTCTTCCGTGAATTTCCCAATAATAAATTCTCGCTCAAACACCTCGCGTCGGCTTCGGGCGGCGCGACGAAAGAGGGACGCCGCGAGACGTTCGAAATACTGGGACGCCTGCACGACGAAGGCATCGTCGAGGAGTGCGCCCGCGAGAAATACCGGCTCACGCACAAGCACCTGCCCCACTTCGAAGGCATCGCCGACATGACGGCGAGCGGTTCGATATACGTACGGGTCGAGGGCGAGGAGAACGATATTTTCGTCAACCAGCGCAACACGGCCAACGCCCTGAACGGCGACCGCGTGGAGGTGGTGGCCATCCACCGCGGCCGCGACGGGAAATTCGAAGGCGAAATCACGCGCATCGTCGAGCGCAGCCGCAAACCCTATGTCGGCGTGGCCGAGGTGGGCGCGCACCAGATCTTCGTGCGGGCTGACTCGCGCCGCATGCCGATGGACATCTACCTCTCGAAAAAGCAATACCCCGACGTGAAGGACGGCGAAAAGGTCGTGGTCCGCATCGCCGACTGGGCCGAAGGCAGCAAAAGCCCCGTGGGCGAGCTGGTCGAACGGCTCGGCATGGCGGGCAACAACGACACGGAGATGCACGCCATTCTGGCCGAATACGAGCTGCCCTACCGCTTCGACCCCGAAATAGAGCAGGCCGCGGAGGCCATCGACGGCAGCATCACCGCCAAGGAGATCGCCGCACGCCGCGACTTCAGGCAGGTGACGACCTTCACGGTGGACCCGGCCGACGCCAAGGACTTCGACGACGCGCTTTCGGTGCGCAGGGTCCGGGACGGCGTCTGGGAGATCGGCGTGCATATCGCCGACGTGACGCACTACGTGCGCCCCCAATCGACGATCGACGACGAAGCCGTCGAACGCGGCACCTCGGTCTATCTGGTGGACCGCACCGTGCCGATGCTGCCCGAACGGCTTTCGAACGAGCTTTGTTCGCTCCGCCCGCACGAAACGAGTCTCTGTTTCTCGGCGGTCTTCACCCTCAACGAGAACCTCGACATCCTCGAAGAGTGGTTCGGCCGCACGGTGATCTACTCCGACCGCCGCTTCACCTATGCCGAGGCGCAGGAGGTGATCGAGACGGGCCGCGGCGACTACGCCGAAGAGATACTGACGCTCAACCGGCTGGCGCAGGCGCTTCGCCGGCAGCGGTTCAAGAACGGCGCGATCAGCTTCGACCGCGAAGAGGTGAAATTCCAACTCGACGAGACCGGCAAACCGCTGGGCGTCTATTTCAAGGAGCAGAAGGAGTCGAACCAGATGATCGAGGAGTTCATGCTGCTGGCCAACCGCCGCGTCGCGGAGTTCTGCGGCACGCGCAAGACCGACAAGGGCCGTACCGTCGAACGCCCGATGGTTTACCGCGTCCACGACTCGCCCAGCGAGGAGAAGCTGGACCGCTTCCGGCAGTTCATCCTCCGCTTCGGACATATCTTCAAGGCCACCAAGGGCCGTGCCGTGGCCAAGGAGCTGAACAAGCTTTTCGCCCAGATCAAGGGCACGACCGAGGAGAACGCCGTAGCGACAATGGCCGTGCGGTCGATGGCCAAGGCGTACTACACGACCGACAACATCGGCCATTACGGACTGGCATTCCCCTATTACACGCACTTCACCTCGCCCATCCGCCGCTACCCCGACATGATGGTCCACCGTCTGCTGGCGCGCTATCTCGCCGACGGCAAGGCGGCCGACAAGGCGATGCTCGAAGATTTGTGCTTCCGCGCTTCGGAACGCGAAGTCATCGCCGCCGAAGCCGAGCGCGCGTCGATCAAGTACAAGATGGTCGAATTCATGAAGGAGCACATCGGCGAAGAGTTCGAAGGACATATTTCGGGACTCACCGAGTGGGGAATCTATGTCGAGCTGGACGAGACCCATATCGAGGGCATGTCGTTCCTGCGCGACATCGACGGCGACTTCTTCCAGTTCGACGAGGCCAACTACCAGATCATCGGCCGCTCGACGGGCCGACGCATGACGCTGGGCGACGCCGTGCGCATCCGCGTCAAACGCGCCGACCTGCAGAAACGCCAGCTCGATTTCGAAGTGCTGCTCGACGGACTCCGCACCCCTGCGCCCGCCGAAGGGCAGGGGCCGCAGGTGCGCCGCAGCAACCGACGCAAAAACCGATAGGCCGTGCTGCGCATCTACGACAAATGCCGGCGGCGGGAGCCGCTCTCGCGCGAAGAAGCCTACCGGCTCTACGACGAAGCCCCGCTGCAGGAGCTGGCGCTGGTGGCCGACGAGGTGCGCCGCGCCGTGGTTCCCGATCCTCAGGTCGTGACGTGGCAGATCGACCGCAACGTCAACATCACCAACGTCTGCATTTCGGGCTGCAAGTTCTGCAACTTCCACTGCAAACCCCACCAGACCGACCGGGCGTTCATCACCACGATGGAGCAGTACTGCGAAAAAATCGACCGCACGCTCCGTCTGGGCGGCGACCAGCTGCTGTTGCAGGGCGGCCTGCACCCCGGACTGAAAATCGACTTCTACGAACGGCTGTTCAGCGGGTTGAAATCGCGCTACCCTTCGCTGCGGCTGCATGCGCTGGGCGCGCCCGAAGTGGCGCATATCGCCCGCATAAGCGGGCTGACGACGCTCGAAACCCTGCGCCGCCTGATGGCCGCGGGACTGGATTCGCTGCCGGGCGCAGGAGCCGAGATACTCGATTCAGACGTGCGCCGGGCCATCTCCCCCGCCAAACCCTCGGTCGAGAAGTGGCTCGACGTGATGCACGAAGCCCACTGCCTGAATCTGCCGACCTCGGCGACGATGATGTACGGGCACGTCGAGACGCCGCACCAGCGCATCGACCACCTGTTGCGCATCCGCGACCTGCAGACCCGCTGTCCCGAAGGCAATTACGGCTTCATCGCCTTCATCCCGTGGATTTTCCGTTCGACGGGCACCGAGCTGGAACGGCAGGGCGTGGAAACCCGCTTTTCGCCGCTCGAATACCTGCGCATCATCGCCGTGAGCCGGCTGATGCTGCACAATATCCCCAACATTCAGGCTTCGTGGCTCACCGTGGGCAAAGCCACGGCGCAGGCGGCCCTGCACAGCGGAGCCAACGACATGGGGTCGATCATGATCGAAGAGAACGTCGTATCGTCGGCCGGGGCGCACAACAGTTTCGACGCCGAAGGCATTCAGTCCGCCATCCGCGAAGCGGGCTTCATCCCGCGCCTGCGGGACCAGCTCTACCGGATGCGGGAATATGCGCCGCAAACCGGGGAACTTGCGACATCGCTTCAAGACGCCTAACGGCGCATCATGCCGCAACGCCCAAGCACCTGCCGCGGCGCAGTAAACACCACCGCAACGGCAGCAGTCGCATTCTTACACGGCCACACAATGCGGTCGTATCCGGTATGCGCGCGCAGAATCTTTAATCGCCGCAAAACGCATCCGCAGCAACGCACGCCCGCGAAACGAATCGCCGCAGAACGTGCACACACTGCAAAGAAAAAGGAGATGCCGAAAAGCATCTCCTTTTTCATAATCCACGTCTCCGGGCACGGAGCCAAAGTCCCGCAGCCGCCATAAGCCCAAGTGCAGGAAAGGGTTGAAAAATCCTGCCCCGCTACTCGATCACGGCCGCCCAGCCGCCGTTGCGCACCATCTCCACCTTCACGACGGTCGAAGCGTCCACCTCGCGCACCCGTTTTCTGTAGTCCGTGGCCTGCAGGTCGGCGTTCACCCCGTCCTCGAACGAAGTCTTCGTAAAGGTACGGCCCGCAGGCAGGAAGTCGAGCGCGATTTCGGTCGTATAGGGCCGGTCGTTCGTAATGCCGCCCACGTACCACTTGTCGCCCTTGCGGCGCGCCACGACGACCTCACGGCCGCATGCGGCGCGCAGTACCCGCAGGCTGTCCCACGTGGTGGGAACCGCGGCGAGAAACTCCGTGCAGGGATGCTCGCGGCGGTAGAGCACCGGATTGTCGGCGAGCATCTGCAGCGGGCTTTCGAAAACCACGTAGAGCGCCATCTGGTAGGCGCGCGTCCCCGTTCCCATCGGATTGGCCCCCGTCGAACGGTTGTCCTCAGGCTGCGCCGAGAACATCGAGCCGGGCGTGAAGTCCATCGGTCCGACGGCATTGCGGATAAAGGGCAGCCAGTTGCTGTTTTCGGGCTTGCAGCGGGCCCCCTGCTCCATGCCAAGCACCCCCTCGTAAGTGAGCAGGTTGGGATAGGTGCGGTAAAGCCCCTTGGGTGTATAGGAGCCGTGCATATCGACGAAAAGGCGGTGCCGGGCGGCACACTTCATCACCCGTTCGTAATAGCCGACCATCCACTGGTCGCTACGATCCATGAAGTCGATCTTCACTCCGGGAATCCCCCACTCCTCCAGCGTCGCGAAGAGCCGGTCCATGTCCTTCTCGACCGCCAACCACGTCAGCCAAAGTACGATCTGCACGTTGCGCTCCCGGCCGTAGGCGATCAGCTCCTGCAGATCGAGATCGGGATTGGGATGGAAGACGTCGGTCGTCGAAGCCGACCAGCCCTCGTCCATGATGATGTAGGGAATACCGTATCGGGCGGCGAAGTCGATGTAGTAACGGTAGGATTCGGTATTGCGCCCGGCCCGGAAATCGACGCCCGTCAGGCGCATGCCGTTCCACCAGTCCCAGCTGACCAGCCCCGGTTTCACCCACTCCCAGTCGGCGTCGGCCGCAGGTTCGGCGAGCAGCCAGACCAGCTCGTTCTCCAGCAGGGCGGCGTCCTTTTCCGCAACGACCGCCACCCGCCACGGGAAGGTGCGCGTCCCTTGGGTGCGGGCGATATACGGCTCCTCCGCGACGATCTTCAGATTGCGGTCGCCGGCGGGGGCATACTCCTTGGGCACACGCGGAAACAGCGATTCGAAGCCGCCCGCGCCGTCGCCCCGGACAAACATGCAGGGATAATCGCGCACATCGGATTCGGCCAGCAGCACTTTCTTACCGCCAGGCATTCCGACCAATACAGGTAGATAGCTCATGCGGTCCGCCGAATCGTATTCCGCCGTCGCCACGCGGGTATAAGGCTCCTCGTACATCGACCGGAAGCCGTCCACCTCGGAAAGCCACGCTTCGCTTCCGGCGGGAAATCCCAGCCGGCACGCCTCGCCCATGACCTCGACCTCGCCCGGAAGCGACGTCACGAAACGGTAGGCCGCACCGTCGTCGAACAGCCGGAACTCCACGGCGTAACCGCCTGCGAAATTGAGCCGCACGGCGTTGTAACGGTTGCGCACCGAAGCGTTCTTGGTCGGATTGCGCCGTTCGAGCACCTCGTCGGCCGACGAACGCTTCACGCTCCGCAGGCGGGGCTTTTCGCCCAGCGTCCTGTCGGCAAGCGTCAGTGACAGCGTACAGTTTTCCAATATCTTGTCCTCCCCGGACCAAAGGTCGTAAGTGATCCGGTCCGCGACATCGACCGCAAGTCGGAGATTTCCGCCGGGCGACGCGGCCTCGACGGTTTTGGCTTCGGCGGCGCAGGCCAACGTCAGCGCGCACAACAGCGTGAATAATCGTTTCATCATCATTCGGGATTAGCGGAGCGTCATAAAAAAAGAGGGCCGCAGTCAGACCGCGACCCTCCGTAAATTAACCTATTTAACCTCTATCGAATTCAGCAAATCGGTCTTGCCCTCGTTCACCAGCTTGAGAATCAGCTCGCCGAACAGCGTGTTCTGCCATGCGAACCACGAGCGGGTGAAGTCCGCGGGATCGTTCACGTTGAACGACTCGTGCATGAAGCCCGTTCCGGCGTCGGTGGTCATCAGCATCTCGACGCAGCGTTTGATCTCGGCGTCGTCCTGCGACGTGAAAGCCTTCATCATAATGCTCATCGGCCATGCCATGTCGTAACCGATATGCGGCCCCCCGATGCCCTCGCCCGCCGTACCGCGGAAGAAGTAGGGGTTCGCCTCGCTCCACACGAAACGGCGCGTATTCTGGTAGATCGGATCGTTCACGTCCATATCGCCCAGGTAAGGCATCGCCA
>OIWQ01002856.1_pt1 | contig 16643 bp, 12 predicted proteins | sample 1587571 | NCBI WGS metagenome assembly OIWQ01 (sample SAMEA3888910, study PRJEB22519) | human gut metagenome | biome: human gut; feature: human-associated habitat; material: faeces | place: Denmark | collected 2010 | reverse complement strand
ACCTCTTCTTTTTATGAGATAAAAACTTATCTCATTCTCAATCACTTATAAAAAACTTGTAGTTTCAATCTGAGAAACTCACTCCTTTGGTAGGAATATTTTCGGGTAATGGAGCAATTTTTCCGAATACTGATTTTTCTGATTTAACTGATTATCAGAAGAATCAGATGAATCTCTATTCATTTCAGCTTGTTTTTTCGAATACGGATTTTTCTGATTTATCTGATTATCAGATGAATCTCTATTCATTTCCTCAATTAGACTCCACATCGTCATCTGTAATATACTCGACCTTTGGTTTAAGATTAGATCGTTCCATTTCATGGCATGTTTTCTCGCCATGGCAGAGCTTAAGTAAACTTAGCTCTGCTCATCTGGCTTAACGAAAACCTTCGGTTATCAGTATAGTGAAATAATCTTTTATTTTCGCAAAACAAAGATAACAAAAAGGGCTGAAACCTCGTGAGAAGATTCAGAACAAGCATGAATTTAAACTACAAACGAAGCTCCATACACCAGCAACAAATAGCGGAGGAACTTTCCGATGCTTATGCTTGTTATGGATATAACGATGTTGGCCTTCATTAGTCCAAGCAATATTGTTATAGCACTTCCAAGAATGGGCAAGAACGCAAAGAATCCCATCCAAGCTCCACGGCCACCAACAAATCGCTGAGCCTTGTCAAGACTTTCTTTCTTGACGTGTAAGTAACGTTCTATCCAATCGAGTCTGCCCATACGCCCTACTCCATAGTTGAATATAGAGCCAAGAATGTTGCCTATTGTGCCATATATCACTAATGGCAATGGTTCTAAACCGGCAGCTTGCAAGCCTACCATCACAGCCTCACTACTGAATGGGAAAAAACTGCCAGCAAGGAACGCTGATATTAACATTCCCCAATATCCCCAATCAACTAAACAATTTAGAATGGCATCCATATATTTATAAACGTCAGTAAAACTGTTAATATCAATATTATGTAGAATGAAATGTTTGTAATGCGTGTGTATGTCAAGGCGATGTAATGGCCTATCATAGGCGATGTGTTTACTATGAGCAACGCAAGAAGAATGTCGAGATGCTGTGGTTGTAGCCCTATGAACAATATTATACTTAGAGACATAACAGAGAAAATCTCGAACAACATGCGTGTTCTTATCTTGTCTTTATAATTGTTCAGCCTAAAGTGAATCATTCCAATAATAGATAATAGTGCAACGTACGATGCCGTTACTATATGTGTTAATGGAATTTCGTTCCATTCTATTATGTTGCTATTATCATATAACGGAAGGAAGTGATTGGGGATATAATCAAATTTACCATAATATAGATAATAGGTAGCAATAAACAAATATGGCAGGATTAGGCCAAGCAATGAAGCAAAATAAGCTCGGAAACTTCTTATCATAACATTTGTTGCCACAAGAATCCATATTATAGGTAATAAATATAGAATCTGCACAAAAAAGACACTTGCAATGCCAAGCATCATAAACGCATAAAAAATACGTCCTATAGCACGATTGTCTTGATAGGAACTAAATAGGAACAGATAGAAAGCAATAAAACACGATTGTACAATGCCACAACGAATGTCAATAAAAAGGAAATGTGACATTACTGCAAGGGCAAGAAACGAACATGATACCATTCTACTATAAATGCGTATGAGCGCATTGGTATTGTTTAGTACCATTATCAAGAAAGATGAAAGGGCAAGCAAACCAAACTGAATCCACAACTTGTCTGCAAATAATCCACCTGCTGCACATATCAAAAAAGCATATACACCTATAAAAGGTAATGCAATACGGCTCTCGGCCACATGGTTTTGAAATCGCTTAACTATCATTTATTCTTATCCTTTTAACTAAAAAAATAGTCAGGCACCACTAACTGATGTTAGTGGTATGCCCGACATTTATTTGTTATTAACTCAGAACTAAAAGCTCAGACTAATAATATTTTAAAGGTCCTGTCCTATATCACGACGGAAATATTTGTCGGTGAACTCTATCTTTTGAGCCGCGTCGAACGACTTGTTAAGAGCTTCTGCCTTATCCTTGCCATAGCTGCTTACAGCAATAACACGACCACCATTAGTAACGACATTGCCATCCTTTAAGGCTGTGCCAGAATGGAACACGACAGAATCAGCCACGTTTTCTATACCATTAATAATGTATCCCTTTTTGTATGCTTCAGGATATCCTCCACTTACAAGCATAACACAAACAACGGCACGTTCGTCAAACTCTACTGTACATTTGTCAAGGCTTGCTGTAGCTACACCTTCGAAAAGATCAACAATGTCGCTCTTTAAACGAAGCATAACACTTTCGGTTTCAGGGTCGCCCATACGGCAATTGTATTCAATAACCATTGGTTCGCCATCAACATTAATCAATCCAAAGAAAATAAATCCTTTGTAATCAATACCGTCATTAGCCAATCCATCTACAGTAGGACGAATAATACGTTCGTCTACCTTCTTCATCCAAGCTTCGTCGGCAAAAGGTACAGGAGACACACTGCCCATTCCGCCGGTATTCAATCCTGTATCATGCTCGCCAATACGTTTGTAGTCTTTGGCTTCAGGCAAAATCTGATAGTTCTTACCATCGGTCAAGACGAAAACAGAACACTCTATACCACTAAGGAACTCCTCTATAACTACACGTGCAGAAGCATTGCCGAACATACCGCCAAGCATTTCGCGAAGCTCCTTCTTTGCTTCTTCCAAAGTAGGCAGTATTAGTACGCCCTTTCCTGCACACAAACCATCAGCCTTCAGCACATAAGGAGCCTTAAGTGTCTCAAGGAACTTCAATCCTTCTTCAAGTGTTGTGCCATCAAATGTCTCGTACTTTGCGGTAGGAATATTGTGACGCTTCATAAAGCGCTTAGCGAAATCCTTACTACCCTCAAGAACGGCGCCAGCCTTTGACGGACCTATGACAGGTATGTGTTTAGTTCGCTCGTCGTCACGGAAATTGTCGTAAACACCTTTTACCAAAGGATCTTCAGGGCCAACAACAATCATATCTATGTTGTTGTCTACGGCAAACTTCTTCAGACTTTCAAAATCGTCTGCTTTAATGTCTACATTCTCACCGACACTTGCAGTTCCTGCATTTCCTGGTGCAATAAATAGTTTCTCACACTTTTCGCTTTGGGCGATTTTCCAAGCCAAGGCATGTTCTCTGCCACCGCTTCCCAACAAAAGGATATTCATTAGTGTTTATTATTTAAATTATTATTGTTTAATTGATATACATCTACGGAAACGTATAATGTTTAGTGTCTAATGACATTTGCGCTAAAAGCATACAAACAAACATTATACACTAAACATATACTTTTACTTTAAGTAATCAAAGAAATACTGACTTATTCGCTCATGGAGATGTGTACTCTGATGTCCACGCATATTGTGTGGTTCGCCAGGGTATACAAAGAAATCTGGCTGTGTACCGGCTGCTATACAAGCCTTTAAGAATGTAAGGCAATGTTGTGGCACCACAGTAGCGTCATTATAACCAGTTATAATCTGCAATTTACCCTTGAGGTCTTTGGCTTTGTAAAGCAAAGAGGTCTTCTTATAGCCTTCAGGGTTGGCTTGCGGAGTATCCATATAGCGCTCGCCATACATAACCTCATACCAATGCCAGTCGATTACTGGACCACCAGCTACACCTACCTTGAATACGTCAGGATAATTGGTCATCAACGAGATTGTCATGAATCCTCCAAAACTCCACCCATGCACACCTATACGATCGGCATCGACGAATGAAAGACTTTTAAGGTATTCTACACCCTTCATTTGATCCTTCATCTCCTCCTGACCGAGTTGACGGAATGTGACCTGTTCAAACTCTTTGCCGCGGTTCTCAGAACCACGATTGTCGAGAATGAAGAGCAGATATCCATTCTGAGCCATATATGTCTCCCACGAGCGTGATGAGTAATGCCAACGTGCATCAACGTTATGTGCATGAGGTCCACCATAAACATATACAATGGCTGGATACTTCTTCTTTGGATCAAAGTTTGTGGGCTTAACCATACGCCAATATAGGTCTGTTGTACCATCAGCAGCCTTTACAGTGCCACATGAGTACTCGGGTACGTTATAACCCTTCCATGGGTCTTCGGCTCTGAAGTAGCTAAGATGCTTGCCGTTATCTACATTTACGATTGCAATATTGCGAGGTACATTTGGCGACGAATAGCTATCGTAAATATATTGTCCACTTTCACTAAGAAGTCCGTTATGCCAACCATCACCAGTTTCGTCCATCAACGCACGTTTGCCGGTCTTTACATCAACAGCAAAGAAATTGCGCTGAATAGGGCTAAGCTCGTTTGAGGCTATTATGATGCTTTTGCGCTTGGCATTGAAACCAAGAACATCCATTACAACCCATTTGCCTGAAGTAAGTTGCTTGATTTCCAACGACTCTGTATTATGTGCCATACGACTACCATGCTTGCCGAGAGTGCAGAGATAAAGATGGTTGTATCCGTCCTTCTGACTCTGCATAACAAACTGGCTGTTATCCCAAGGCAAGAACATGATAGGATGCTGTGGCTCAACATACTTGGCATCGGTCTCGCGGTAAAGTTCGCCATTCTTTTCACCTGTTGTTGCATCGTAACTAACAAGACGGCAATCGTTCTGGTCGCGATTAAGCTCGAACATATATATAGTCTTGTCATCTGGACTCCAAGCAATATTTGTAAAATATCGGTCGGTTGGATCGCCAGCCTTAAGATATATCGTTTTACCAGTAGTTGTATCAAATACGCCCACCATTACCTTATGTGACGTTTCTCCTGTCATAGGATATTTGTCAGGAGCAGCCTTAGCACAACATGTCTGTGTTTCTGGGTGATTGAAATAGTCAATCTCTGGAATATCCACCTGAGGATAATCCGTAACCATTGACTGGTCCATACGATAGAACGCTATTTTAGAGCCGTCATTACTAAAGTATGTACCCTTATGTATGCCAAATTCATCGCGATGAACACTTTGTCCATAGACAATCTCTCGAGATCCATCGTTAGACAACTGCCACTCCTTGTCACCACGACGTACAAAGAGGTTGTTGTCCTTAAGCAGAACCATTGTTCCTCCCTTATAGTTGGTTTCAAGCAATTCATAACCATCTACGATTTCTGTATCGCTTATGAGTTTATGCTTCTTAAAGTCAACAGTATAAATGGTCGCTCCATTATTGACAACCACTACAGACTTATCTGCATATGGAAACTTAGCTCCCAGCAGTGAGTGAACCTTTATGTCACGAGTAGGAGCTATCCACTTGTTTAGTTCGTCCTTACCAAAGAGTTTTGTCTCCTTGCCAGTGGCTTTGTTCACTATGTAACATGCGTCCCCATCAAGATGCACAAGCTGGTCACCCCACCATGTGCAATAACGATTCTTAGGTACCATATTATGATAGTTGGTACCTCCAAAGTTAAGGTCTTCAAGAGTAAACTCTTTAAGTTGCTGTGCACTTACAGTAAGCGAAGTAAACAATCCAAACAATAACGTAGAAAGATATTTAATCTTCATCATCGTAACCTTTTTTGTTAAACCCTCTGCCACCCTTACGGTCGCCTTTGAATCCTTTACCGAATGGCTTTTCTCCGTCACGTCCACGTCCGAACGACTTTCCTCCACCACGCTTGCCAAACGACTTTTCCTCGTCTCGGTCAAAGCGCTTACTTCCAAAAGAGCTACGTCTGTCGTCGTTGTCTTTACGACGTTCGAATGAGCGGAATTTGAATGAGCGTATATCTGCCTCTGCATTCTCGGCATCCTCGTCAAGGCGCTTCTTGAATTCACGGTTTTTCTTGAAGCGATGTTTTTCTGCCATTTGACGCTTCTCGTCTTCAGTTTTAACAACACCACCTTCTTGACGGAATTCCTTCATTGTACCATCAAAGATGCTATACTTACGGAACTCACATTCAAGCGAACCATTATATACAGGTATCTTTATAGAAGGCTTAAGCCCTATGGCCTCAAAACATTCCTGGCGATAGCTAAGAACCCAAGCTTCATTACCCATAAAAGCATGTTTTAGACGCTCGCCAATCATCTTGTATGTGTTGAGCAAATTTGGAGTAGAAATACGCTCTCCATATGGAGGGTTGACAACAAGAATGCTCTTTTCGGCAGGTTTGGTAAAGTCCTTGAAGTCGGCACAATCAATGGTAATGTCCTTAGTAAGACCTGCTGCACGAACGTTCAGGCGAGCAGTGTTGACAGCTTTCATATCAATATCATAGCCATAGATGTGGTGAGTAAACTCACGTTCCTGCGAATCGTCGTTGTAGATAGTATCAAAGAGTTCGGCATCAAAGTCGGGCCACTTCTCAAATGCAAATTCCTTGCGGAAAACGCCTGGACTCATATTACGTGCAATAAGTGCAGCCTCTATCGCCAATGTGCCAGATCCACACATAGGGTCAATAAAATCGGTCTCGCCCTGCCAGCCAGTCATAAGGATCATACCTGCAGCAAGAACCTCATTAAGAGGGGCTTCTACCGACTCTTGACGATAGCCACGACGATGAAGCGATTCTCCACTCGAATCAAGCGAGAGTGTAACTGCCGTTTCGGCAATATGTATATTAAGACGAATATCAGGGTTGCTTACAGATATATTAGGACGTGTGCCTGTATTCTCCCTAAATTGGTCAACAATAGCATCTTTAACCTTGTACGTTACAAAGCGAGAATTTCTGAACTCTTCGGAATAGACAACAGAATCGACGGAGAAAGTTTTTCCTTTCTCTATGTACTTGCTCCAATCAATCTTCTTTATCTCTTCATATACATCATCGGCTGATGAAGCTTTAAATCTGGCAATAGGTTTAAGAATACGTATTGCAGTATGGAGTTGGAAATTAGCACGATACATAATCTCCTTGTCACCAGTAAACGATACCATTCGTCTACCAATCTGTACGTTGTTAGCACCAATCTGTGTTAGTTCTTTTGCCAGAACAGGTTCAAGTCCCATAAATGTCTTGGCAATAAGTTCAAAATCATTCATATTTTTAGTAAACAGTTTTTATTATCTATTTATTGATTATTATAGTGAATCTCATCGTTTTACAGTGTCAGCTTGCATATCTTCAGTCACCCACATATTTGCGCCTATCACACATCCGTCGCCAATCGTTATACGACCAAGAACTGTAGCATTGGCATATATAACAACGTTATTTCCTATTATTGGATGACGAGGAATGCCTTTTATTGGATTTCCTTCCGAATCAAGAGGAAAACTTTTGGCGCCAAGAGTAACACCTTGGTATATTTTAACATTATCACCAATAACACATGTAGCTCCTATTACAACACCAGTGCCATGATCTATTGTAAAATACTTCCCAATTCGCGCATTTGGATGAATATCTATTCCCGTTTCCGAATGGGCAAGCTCTGTCAACATTCTTGGAATTAGAGGTACACCAAGCATTGCTAATTCGTGGGCTACTCTATAATTGGTTAATGTCTTAATTATAGGATAGCAAGAAATCACCTCGCTTGTGTTTTCTGCAGCCGGATCTCCGTTAAATGCCGCTATGACATCAGTACTTAGTGTTTTGCGAATGGCAGGCAACCGTTCAATTAGTTGAGAAGCCAATTTGTGTGCTATTTGTTTTAAATTGCAGTTGCACTTGTCTTCTTGGTTGTATTCAACAAAACATAGTCCTGCTTGGATTTGTTGGCTCAACAAATGATAAAGACGCTCAACATCTACTCCAATATGATAGTGAAGTGTATGTGTGTTGACTGAAGAGTTTCCGTAATACCCAGGAAAAAGAATAGCTCTTAATAATATAACAATCTCTTCGAGGACTTTCCCCGAAGGTAATGGATTGCCGTCACGATGCGGATGAAATAACCCTTTAAATGATTGAGGGTCGGACAATTTATCTACCGTTGTGGCAAGCGTTTGCATTAAATTATTGTCACTCATCTTTTTCTTTTCGAATTTTCAACAAGAATCTTCACTTAAAATGAAGTAAAAAGCTATAGCTTAGCTTTTATGGCACAAAATTACTAATAATAATCAAGAAATCACACATAATCATATAATTTATTATATTTCTTTTTATTAAAACTGCGAGCTAACGCTATACCAAACGTCTATTGGCATTCTCAAAGTGACAACTAACATGTTGTTTTCGCAACGGGCTGATATTCCACATCCTCGAGCTCCTGTGGCTTCTCCCATGTCGCGCATTATTTGACAACAAACAAGAAAATCCACATCTTGGGTATTAGATGAGAATAAGTCCGTTGGTAATATTCCAATCACAGATTCTAACACTATGTCAATATCAATGTATTTTGCTAATACTTTTCTTTCGAATATTTTAGGTTTAATACCTTTGTTCTTCTTACATAAGATAGAGTACAACAGATCTATAGATGTGTTTGGTGTTGCAAGCGAACCAGAGTCATTTAAAATCTTCACGGCATTAGAAATTAAAGTTGTATATAGAGTTTTATAGTACTCTGCAAGTTCGACAACGATGTCGTCACCTACAAAAGATGGATTTGTTGCAATTAATTGTTTTATTCGTGATGGATAGTACATAGTCTCATGCTTTAATGATGAAAGGCAATTGTCAAGAACGTTGCAAGATATATACACTCTGTCACAATCTAAGATAACACGTCTTAATTCATCTTTGATAAAATTATGCTTATCAGATAGATTTAACATAATCGTAGCATCAGTTTCAAGATCCAAGCAAATTTCATTAATAAGAGACATAAACAACTTGGGACATTCTCCTTTGTACTTATGTTTCTCTTTTTTATTGAAACCAAAAACATTTGAAGTCCAAATGTTTTTTATTATATCCAACTTTCTTTTAGAGTTTAGACTGTTATCACACAAAACTTTGTTTATAGAATTGAACTTGTCTATATACAAATGCAAGTTCATACGCTGGCGATAATATAGTATATAATATGCAGGGAATATTCCGATCAACAATGCAACAAGCATAATTATGGCAATGTTACGATTGTTATTGGCTCTCTGCATATTATAGACATAAGACGACAATGAATTATCAGCACTCACTTCTCTAAACAATTGCGTATATACAGCGTTATTGTAATTATATAAGTTCCAATCGTGTAGAGCTAAGGCTGCAACAGCGGTTTCGTTGCGGATGTCAAGAATGATGCTGAAGTCTATTTTTATACTATCACGCAACCATTCTAATTCGGCTGCCTTTGCTGGATAGTCACCCGAAAGACGTAATAATCTCGCATTTATATGTCTACTTGAACATATTAATGAATAAGTTTTATTAAGGTAACTCAAACAACTGTCTGCGAATGAAATTGTATGTGTATAATTGCCATTAATATTAGAATAGTATGCACTATCCGCAAAAGCACATGCACGAGCTTTTGTATATGACAATTGCTTCGGCAAGTTAGCGAACAATGGTAATCCATTAGTAAGCATCATTCCTAAAATAATAATGCGTACGATTCCTTTTGGCAAGCGAAAATAGAAACGACTACCAAAACCCATCTTGCTTTCAACTCCTATTTTACATACATTAAAAATTGCACTCAGTTTGCGATACTTGTCAATTATTCCTTTACAATTAATAAGTCCGAAGCCATGTCTATGTTCCTCCTCTACGTATGACTCTTGAATTTCATTCGTAAGTTTGTGCTTAAAGACTGTACGTATTTGATCCTCGGTCATACCACGTCCATTATCTTCTATCGATATTTCTACATAGTTATCGTTGTCTGTTGAAAAAACAGACACTGTTCCACCTGAAGACGTATACCTACGGGCATTTTCTACCATGGTGTTTATCATAAATAAAGTAAGCACGCGATCCGCTTTCACTACGGAATTGGTGCTTTTGATGTCCAACTTTATATTATGTAATCTGAACGACATTGTGTTTTGCTTTATTATTTCGAAAAGTTGATTAAGAGGAAAACTCTCTATCCTAAGCAGAAAATCGCCCTGTTTTAATTGTATCCAATGTGTTAGCTGTTGGTTGCATACATCTATAGAATCCAATAGTTGCATTATGTAATCAATACAAGCAGTTTGTTCTTCAGGCTTATGTATTGTTCTGAAAGCCTTAATCTCGTATAACAAACGACTAATCAAGGGTGTAACTGTGGAAGCAAGCCATACTTTGGCTCGCTGTTCGATGTTATATTTACGGAAACGATAAAGTTTGTTGTTGTATACTCTTATTTCTTCTTTAGTTTCTTCAATTCTTCCATTGATGTCATCCACTTTAATAGATCTTTTCTCATTCCACTTATCAAGGGGTCTTCTTAATTCTTCTATAGAAGGAAGATCATTATGCTTATGTCGCCAATAACCTAAATAAACAAGCATTGCAACAATAAGAAAAATTAATATAACAACGGCAACTATCATCATATCAAGCTGTCGTAACGAAGTGTCAAGCTGTTCTGCACGTGCCTCCAAGAAACGATCTTGCCGAGTGTAATCTTGTAAATCAAGATATATATTACGATTGTAATCGCTTTGGACTTTATTATCTATAGCTGCATAAACGATACTTAATTGTTCGCGTATGGAAGCTACTAAATCTGGAGCTGAGTTGATGGCGGTATCATTTTTTAATGCGTTTTCTAAGCATACTAAAGCTGATTGAAAATCAGAAATAGATCGATATGCTTCAGATAAGGTACGCCATGTGCCTGCAGTTTGATACACATCGCCATATTGCTTGAACTTTCCAAGTGCACGTTGAGCAAGATTGCCAGCAAGCAAACTATCAGGCATTAAATACACATTTAGATAGTCGAACTCTTGCATGTTATTGCCTATTAGTTTTTGTCTGTCGCCTTTTTGTAACAAGTGCTCACTTATAGCTTGCATTGAATTAGCTTCCCAAAAATCATAGTGATATTGACGTGACAAGAGGTAACATCGCATAAGATTGTCAAACTCTGACTGCATCAAATCATCATGAGAATTAGCATTAATAACCCCTCCAGCTCCTACATTATAATAGTATGCGAGAAGTTGTGCTGTATCCTTCACTATCGCTCCAACTGGATCTATTTGAGACAACACATCTGATGATTTTTGAATTTGTCCTACGTAATATAGATATGCAGAAAAAACAATGTAATATTCAGATTGGGCATAGACAAGTCGGCGTTGCTGACGTACGTCGAGTAAACTTTTGTCTTCAAGCAAACGTTTCATGCACCCTTCTGCCTGTTGTGTGTAATGATAAAAATTCTTATTGTCAGATTTGCGTTGGCTCAATCGCATTAGTTGTACATCTGCAACTAACAATTCTAACTGATTATCAGTTCTATTAAGGACCTCCTTAAGTAAAGCTTCAGCCTTAACATAATTCATCTTAGCAATATGGACAAAAGCAAGATTATTAAGGGCCTCTGCTCTTCCGTCTGGATACGAAGACGACAAAGAAAATGCTTTTGACGCATAAAAGAAGGTAGAGTCAAGATTACGATAATGGTATGAATAAGCAGAATCATTTAAACGGTTGATCTCTGCTCTATTGGTTTCTTTACTGCATGCGGTTGTTATACATATCAAAAAAAACACTATGATTGAATATGTATGATGATATATTGTATATGCGTGTTTACCCATTGCTGATGAAATAAGTGTATTAAAAACATAGCTTTTTTATAATTACAAAGTTAAGCAAAAATTATAGACTTCAGTATTTCGAAGTATTTATTTTTTGTGAAACACTCAAAAAAAGCTCTGTGCATTCACACAATTCAAGTTTTTGTAGTATCTTTGCACGAAAAATATATCTTAAATTAATCAAGGTGAATCTCGTCATTTATAAATGGAGAAAATAAGAATTAAAGACATCGCAGAAAGAGCGGGTGTTTCGGTTGGTACCGTTGACAGAGTCTTACATAACCGTCCTAACGTTTCGAAACCTGCAAGAGAAAAGGTTGAAGAAGCGCTGAAGGAGATGAATTATCAGCCGAATGTATATGCCAGTGCATTGGCTTATAATAAGTCTTATGTTTTTAATATGCTTCTACCTCAACATGAATCGGAAGCTTATTGGGAAGAAATAGAACAAGGGGTAAAGAAAGCTATTGACGTAAGACGTGACTTTCATATAGATGTAAAGTTGATGTATTATGAACGCTTTAATAACACATCCTTTACAGAGCGGTATAAGGAATGTCTTAGTTCAAACCCTAACGGAGTAATTATCGTACCATCTGACATTGATGTTACCAAAGAATTTACGGATAAGTTACACGAGCTTCAGATACCGTTCATTATGCTCGACTCATATATGCCAGACTTGAAACCTCTTTCGTTCTTTGGACAAGATTCATTCTGTAGTGGTTATTTTGCGGCAAAAATGCTGATGCTTATTGCTGCAAACCAAAAGGAAATAATGCTTTTTAAACAAATTAAGGATGGCCGCGTAACAAGCAAGCAACAGGTTAATCGTGAAGTTGGCTTCCGTCATTATATGCATGATCATTTCCCAAATGTTAAAATTACAGAGTTTTGCATTCCATTCAAGGGTACTCGAAGCGAATATGACAATATGTTAAAGACGTTTTTCGAGACACATCCGGATGTTCATCACTGTATAACTCTTAATTCAAAAGCTCACATAGTAGGTGAATATCTTTTGCGCAATAATATGCGAGACATACAAATTATGGGTTATGATATGGTTGCGAAGAATGCAGAATGTTTGCGGCAAGGTAGCATATCGTTCCTAATAGCTCAGCATGGATATCAACAAGGATACAGTTGTGTTGACACATTGTTCAAAGCTATTGTATTGCGTAAGAAGGTTCAACCAGTAAACTATATGCCTATCGAATTGCTCACTAAAGAGAATGTCGATTTTTATCGACGAACACAGTTGTAAGTTGAGATACACATATATGTTAGCTATATAGTATGTTTATGGCAAAAAACAAAAAAGGATTATTGGCGCTTAGTCCGCTATTGGTGTTCATTTTTATATACCTTTTCACTTCTATAGTGGCTGGCGACTTCTATAAAATGCCAATTACTGTAGCTTTTATGCTTTCGAGCATTTATGCTGTAAGTATTGCTGCCTACCATAACGGATTAAAAAATAGCATTGACATGTTTAACAGAGGTGCCAGTGCTCACAATATCATGTTTATGTTATGGATTTTTATCCTTGCTGGGGCTTTTGCCAAGGCTGCAAAAATGATAGGGGCAGTTGATGCTACAGTACATCTAATGTTGTCAATACTTCCGGACAATATGGTTTTGCCTGGCCTTTTTCTTGCAACATGTTTTATAAGTCTATCTATAGGAACTAGTGTGGGCACTATAGTCGCACTTGTTCCTATATCAGCAGGACTTGCACAAACTACGGGTATGAGTACGCCACTTCTAACGGCCATTGTTGTTGGTGGGGCATTCTTTGGAGATAATCTATCTTTTATTTCTGATACTACAATTGCAGCTACGAGTTCGCAAGGATGTAGTATGAGGGACAAGTTTCGTGTAAACATCTTCATAACATTACCTGCGGCAATCATTACACTTGCGATATATACTTTTTTAGGAGCAGACTTGCATTCGTACGCCAGTACTCATGGTGCGAGTATAGTAAAAGTGATTCCATATTTTGCTGTATTGTTGACAGCGGTCGCAGGACTAAATGTTATGACAGTGCTTGTAATTGGTATTGCTTTGACCGGTATTGTCGGTATAACTATAGGTGTTATAAGTCTATTTGATTGGTTTCAATATATGGGTGAGGGTATAATGTCCATGGGCGAACTCATAATAGTGACAATGCTTGCAGGTGGGTTATTTGAAATAGTAAAAAACAAGGGCGGTATTGAATACATTATAGAATCTATATCTTCACGCATAAAAGGCAAAAGAGGAGCCGAAGCAGTTATAGGCATACTTGTTGCCGTTATAGATATTTGTACTGCAAATAACACTGTAGCTATAATCTCAATTGGTAACATCGCAAAGCGTATAGGTGAAAAATACAATCTTGATTGTCGCAAGACAGCCAGTCTGCTTGATACTTGCTCATGCTGTATGCAGGGTATTATACCATATGGAGCACAAATGTTAATGGCTTCTGGTCTATCAAAAGTTAGTCCGGTTAGTATAATACCATATTTATTCTATCCTTTTGTACTTGTCTTGTGCGTTATGGCGGCTATAATCCTACGACTTCCGAGAAGATATTCTTAGATGTGAATGATGTCAATAGTTATACACAAAATAATATGTATAGGATGAACATTATAAAACGAAACTTTCTCCGACTTTTACGAGTCGGGGCTTTTGGCGAAAACGAAGAAGTTGAGCCGATGTCAGAATTCAAGTGGGAAGTTTTATTTCACATTGCCAATATACATAATGTCATTGGCGTAATCTTCTATGCTATAACTCAGAAAAGAATAGATGAGAAATTGATTCCGTATGGCGTAATCGTAAAATACAAAAAAATAATGGAGTATGATTCGTCTAACAATTCACACCTTGCGACATCTGTCTGCACTTCGATTCAACTCCCTGATGCTGGTTTATCACATATGTGCAACGGTTTTCTCAATAATCGGCTAAAATGTATAAGAGAAAAAGAGCCTCAGTCTGCCGATGCTTCTGTAGAGACACTTAATATGCTTGACATCATCGTACAAGCAACAGAAAGTGCCATGACATATGGCCTGTCTTTTGCAACAATTCTCCGAATTGGTATCTATCTTCGGGTGGATGGCGACAAAATAGACTTTGTAAAATTGGAGAATTGGTTAAGCAAATTAAACCTTTCACGTATGGCACAACTTGAAGGAAGCATACTTATAGACATCTTTGGATTTGAAAAGGATGAGATTCCATTCGTAAATAAGCTCGAACCGGGTGCACATAAAATAGCTATCGAAGCTTTGGAAAAACCAATACGTATTGACGTAGAAGAATGGAAGATAAGGCAAAAATCGACAATCTTTCTTGCCAACAACTCGAAAGCAATGATGAAGACAGTAAAGAATTGCATGAAATACTTCTTCTTCGCACCAGTTGAGGCATCATCTAACTTTTTGCATCGTTTCGCAAGCAGTCTGTCCAATTTAGAAGAGTAGAAAATTAAAACAATGTTAATTCATTGTTGTGTCATACAATAAAAAGTAAACAATAGTATTCTCAATAAAAGCAAACATCATTTATAACATAAACATATTAAAGGTATGAAGGTAAATAAAAACAGAGTAAAGAATACCGCAATTATCGGTTTTACAGCTTTAGCAATAACATCTTGTGTATCATCCAGCAAAGCACAAAAAGATAATGCTATTGTTAATACAAATAATATAGAGAGAACAGAAGATATGGATAATAACTATCTTATTATGTCTGACGCACAACTTTCAGCTGTCAGTAAAAGTAATTCGTTTGCATTTAATCTGTTCCGAACACAAGCTGGAATGGACTCAAAAGTTGTGTCACCTCTCAGCGTTGCATATCTTATGGGAATGCTTGCCAATGGTTCTGAAGGAAACACCCAAACAGAGATTATGAATGCTTTGGGCATGAGCAATGTTTCATTACAAACATTAAATGAGGCTTATAAAGCAATTATTAATACCGCATCAAACCTCGACAAGCAGACAACAGTAAATATTGCAAATTGCATTGCTGTAAACCAGCAAATCAGCCTAAAAGAAGAGTATAAGAAGGCTATGTCTCAAACATATAATGCACAGGTTGAGAGCATGAATTTTGCAGGCGACGCTCTTAAAAGAATCAACAGTTGGTGTGATAAACAAACTAATGGAATGATACCGTCAATCATAAATCAGCTTAACCCCAACGCTCTTACTGTAATTATGAATGCCATCTACTTTAATGGAACATGGGATAAGAAATTCGACAAAAAAGATACTAAAAAAGAACCATTTAAGGGTTATACACGTGACATAAAACGTGTGGATATGATGCAGCAAAAAGCAAAGTTTGATTTCATCGAACAAAACGATTTCTCAGCTATTAACTTGCCATATGGAAACGGCACATATGAAATGACTATTATCCTGCCACACGACGGCAAGTCAACAACCGAGATAATGGAAAAGTTGGATGCAGAGAAGCTATCTGAGTTGAATAACAATATGGAGAAGTGTATAGTTGACCTAAAATTACCTCGATTCAGTACTTCTACAGAAACTCAACTCAACAAACCTATATCAAATCTCGGGGCACCTTCAATGTTTATAGCTGGTAAAGCAGATTTTAATAAAATATCCGACACTCCAATGTTCATATCATCAATGCTTCAAAAAGCTAAAATTGAGGTAAGTGAAGAAGGCACTAAGGCTGCTGCTGTTACTGCTGGTGTGATGATGATGTCTGCATTACCAAATTCACAACCACGTTTGGTAGAGTTTCATGCAGATCATCCATTTGTATATATAATAACAGAAAGACATACTGGTGCAATTTTCTTTATAGGTCAGTATACAGGAGACAATTTATAAATAGTATAGAAACAAAAGAGGGCGTGTCAAAACTCCCAATATAAATAACTAAAAACTCGTTGTACGTTCTTA
>OIWQ01002854.1_pt1 | contig 16660 bp, 5 predicted proteins | sample 1587571 | NCBI WGS metagenome assembly OIWQ01 (sample SAMEA3888910, study PRJEB22519) | human gut metagenome | biome: human gut; feature: human-associated habitat; material: faeces | place: Denmark | collected 2010 | reverse complement strand
AGGGCTTACTCGGGACTTGCACCCATTAGACAATGCTCATGCCGAGCATACCATACAAAAAAAGAGGTATGCCACAAATCATTTTGTGTACATACCTCTTTATTAAAGATTAAAAGCCGCTAAAAGCCTCTATGGTAAAGCATAAACTATCACCACCCTATTTAGCTCGTTGTCGTCATACGGTTGAGCTGTGCAACCTACGGCCTGTGCCTCAATGCGTGATGGGGCTATGCCATACTGCTCTATCAAGATGTTGCGCACCTTATCGGTGCGTCGGATAGAGAGCATCAGGTTGGTGCGCTCGCTGCCTGTAGCCTTGTCGGCATAACCATCGAGACGAATCCGTGCTTTGGGATTGTTCTTAAGATAGTCGGCTATGTTGGCGAAGACTGTCTTCTGATCGCTGCGTGGATTTGCCGAAGCAAAAGCAAAACTGAGCGAACCAAGACGGTAAGGCTCCTGCTTCTTAGTTACCTGCTTCTCCACAATGCGGTCTTGATAGACAGGACGCTCTATAATCTTCTCTACCATATATACGGTATCGACCACTGCCTTACGGCTGCGCTTGCCGCATCTCTTCAAACATCGGGAAGAATTGGCTGGCTTTGCAGCCTTCTTTGAGCCGAAGCGGTAGCTCAGTCCGAGCGACACGCCCAGCGTAGGTTCGTATGTCTTGCCTGTTATGCGTCCGTCGAAGTGGTCGGGCATAAGAGCCGAAGACACCTCAAAGTTCACATCCAGAGACTTCAACACGCGATACTTTGCCGCTACCGAGAAATTGGCAGTAAGAGAATTGGTGCTTGCTGAGCCACGATAGGCAAACGCGCGGGCATATCCCATACCGACAGCCGGCAGAACATCAAACTTGCCATCCTTGTGGAAAAGCAGATGAGCAAGGCTAAACATTACGTCGGCATGAGCATTGACATAGCGCAGATAATGGCGATAGGTTCCGTCAGGATTCACCGTTACATGATTGATTACGGGATCGTAGGTACCATAAATCATACCGTCGGTCTTGTGGTCTCTAAGATACAGGCCCTCTGAGGTGGACATGCCGTTAAGCGAATATCCGCCTACCTGCAGACGCACGGCATACAAGGAATTGAACCACTTGCCCACACCAATAGTATATAAAGGAGTGAGACGCTTGCCAAAGTCAAGCTTGCTTGCATCTCGCGAGAATGTTGTCTGTATACCTCCGCCTGCCTCAATGAACCATTCGTCTTGTGCCGATGCGGGCAACAACGACGCGAAGCCCAACACCATGCTTAATATAGTTTTCTTGTTCATATTCAGATAGGGTTTTAAGCTTATTCAACAATAACGAATGTAGGTATGCGAGGCTCAACGGCTGTGCCGTAGCTACTGCCGCCAACGAAGCTGAAGGCCTTATCTGCAAGATACAGATACGAGTTCTTGGTAGAATAATACTTCAGCGTGACTGCCTCTTCCACTCCCATACTGCCGTTTATCTCCATCTTGAACACATACGTGCCATTGTCGGTAGGCTCTGCCTTAGCTACACCGCGACACTCGTTGCCTACAAATGCAGCCATAACATCGTCTGCCACTGCCTGGCGCACAATGTTCTGCGGCAATGCCACACAAGCTGTCATCTTAAGCGGATGCTTGCCTGTGGTGACGAGAGGCACTGTGAACGGATTTTCCATAGAAGCCCCAACCTTGCCATCAACAAAGGTTAGACATGCCGGAGCGGTGAACACATAGTTGTTGAGATGACTATAGTAGCGGATGTCGACTGCAGCCGATTGTGTACTAACGCCGTTGACAACCATCTTGTAAACCGGACGTCCGTCTTTCTCGCCAACCAATTCGCCCTTGCCGGCACACACATTGCCTATGAAAGCCGCAACGATGTCGCCGCTCTTGTCGGCATAGGCTGCTGTGGTAGCATCGAGCGTTAGATATGCCGTCATACTTCCCTGCGGAACGAAGGTCAGCATCAACGGATTGTCCTTGCTGTTGGCTTCTGACCCACGCTTGCCCACAGCGGATGTTTGCTCCGACAGGAACACTTGCTGCTTCTCGGCGCTGTAGTATCGATACGTCACCTGCTCGCCCTCTTGCTTGCCGAGGATGTCGAACCAATACAGCATGTCGGCCTCGCTATCCACGTGTTTTATTCCGCGACACTCATTGCCGACAAAAGCCTGAAGCTCATCGCCAGGGGCAACGGCAAACGGCAGCTTCTGCTTGTCTACCTTTACCCACTCTTTTGTGGCAACCGGGAAAGGACCCGACTTCTCAAAATCGGGAAGCTTCGGTGCCTCGGCTGTGCCATAAATCTTGTCTACCTCATACTTCAGGTCGGTTGCAGCCGAGGTATACACTCTATTTGCGGCAGCGCTATAATAGCGAAACTCCACAATGCCATTCTCGTTAGACGGAGCCTTGACGTGGATAAAGAATAGGCGCACACCATCGTTAAGCACCTTCTGAGCCACACCGCGACATTCGCCGCCAATAAACGCAGCCATCATATCGCCGTCGGCGGCAAGGGTTTCGAGTATTGGCGATAGACGCACAACAGCCGTCATGCTCGTTGGATAAATGCTCTTGTCGGGGTCTACCCACTGCGGAATCTGTGCGTTGCCGCTGAAGTCGGCTTTCCATAAAGGTGCCGAGGTTGGAGCCGCATCTGCCACTTGCCATGTAGGAGCCTCGCTTACGAAGTCTTCTGCCACTGCGCTCCACTGCGGTGCGGGCTGTGTGGGATAAGTCTTGTCGCCCTCCTCGGTGCACTGTGCCATTAGGAAGCACGTTGCAGCAATCAACGAATACTTTATATATTTCATATTAGGTTTCTGTTTAAGTGTTTCTTGACATTGCATCAAGGGCCTACTGTCTGGCTAAGCCAAATATCGGCACCTTGATGCTTTGTCAAAAGATGAGAGAATGGTTATTACTTCTTAACAGCTTTCATCGAGTATACCTTGCCATCGATAGAGATGCTTACAATGTACACACCTGCAGGAACCATGCCACCGGCGTTCCATGTGATGTCCACGGTGCCGTTGTTGTTGCAGTCGTTCCATGCGGCAACACGCATACCGTTCATATCGCTAACGAATACGTCTGCATATGCCTTGCTGTCCATTGTAGCTCTAATCTTAAGCTGCGAGTGGAATGGAGACGGATAGATGTAGAGTCCGCCGGCATTGCCAAGGAAGCTGATGAGCATAGGCTCGTTGATGGTTCCCACATTGCTGTTGGCAACATAGCCTATAGCGCTCGTTGCCTTGGCGATGAGTTCGCCGTTGCGCTCTATTGCCATATCCATAGCCTCCTGGTTCTCGCCGCCCATAGTGAGCATGAAGATGTTTCGTCCGTCTGGCAGGGTTATTGCCTCTGCCGAACCGCGACGCTCGCCTGATACGTAGCTTACAAGACGGTCGCCCTGCTGAAGCTCTACACCCTCTACCTCAAGCACTGCTGTCATATTGGTAGAATATGGATAGTAGCCTGCATCGGCAACATTCTTAGGCATAAGAGCCCTTGCCTTGCGTCCTACAGATGTCTTGGTAGGATACTGCAGCTCGGCATCGTCCTTAGACTGGCGCTGGAGCATATATCCCTTGCCGTTCTCCATGTATGTCAAGCTTCCTATCCATCCAAGGTTGCCGCTGTACATTGCCATCTGTGTCTGCGACTTCACGATGTCGCCCTCCTTGGCGTCATAGCCTGCAAGAGCCTCCTTTAGCGTGAAGTTGTCTGAAGGCAGATATGAGATGTAGTTCCAGCGAGGTGTTCCGTCGGCCTTGGCTCCACGAATGGTGAGCTTGTGTGTTGCAGGAGCAACAACCGAGCCCGAGATTTGCAGTGCCTGTGCCTCCGAACTGTGAACGAGATACATCTGATCGTTGTTTATGCCACTGAGTGAGCCAACCCATCCATTGCGCTTTGTCCATGAGGCAAAGCCCTGCTCCTCGTTCTTAACCTGGTCGTCGGCAGTCCACTTGCCGTTGGCAAGCAACTTGTTGAGATCGCCGAGCTTGTCTGATTCGATGTTTGTGGAAATCCACGTCCATCCCTCATTCAGGCTGATGTTCTGCACGCGGTAGTCCTTAGCCGTGAATACCACTGGCTTCAACGGGCTGCCCACTACAGAGTTGTTCTCGAAGCTGATAGGCTCCTCGCTCTGTGCGATGTAGGTTCGTCCGGTGCTTGCATCCCAGATGCGGAACTCGAGGTCGGATGTGCTTACCGAGTTAGAGTAGACCGTCAGCATAGCATAGTACATATCGTTCTGCTTGTTGTAGCGGTTGTTGCATACTCCGACACACTTGCCGCCGCTGAATGCAGCGAGCATATCCTCTTCGTCAGTAGAATAAACCTTGTTGATGCTCAGCTTGCCGAATACAGACATGTTGTATTTGAAGTCGGCAGGATTAACCGCCCACTCTGGCTTCTCGCCCTCTACCTTAACGGTGAGTTGCAGAGCCTCTACCACGTTGTTGTCGCCACGCAGATACAAGGTCTCGTCGTATGTACCGATGTTCAAGCTTGGATCGATGGTAAGCACGATGTCGGCAGATGTCATTGGGTCGATGGTGCCGCTTGCCGGCTCGGCATCAATCCACGACGGCAGATTCTCTACCGTGAAGTGCTCGATAGAACCACCCTTGTTGAGAGCCTTCAAGGTGATGGTCTTCTCCTCGTTAAGCTTCTTGACAATCTTGAGTGAGCTATCGCTCCACTTAAGCTGGTTGCGGTCGATGTATGCGCTCCATGTTATCGGCGAGAGTATCTCGTTGCCATTCTTGTCGCGCACACCGTCTACGGTGAAGTTCACGATAGTCTTCTCGATGCGCTCATACGGTTCCTTGAGGGTGATGATGAGAGCGTCGTTGTTCACTACAAAGTCGTAGAGCAGCTTGCTCTCCGGTGCCTTTGCCTTTACAGGGGCAGTGGCCTTTGTCTCCAGATTACCTCCAACAGCGATGGCATCTGCCACGGTCTGTGTTGGGTCGCTCTGTACCTTCTGGTCCTTGAGAGAGAATTGCATCTCCTTTGTGCCCTGCCATTCGATGTAGGTCTCGAATGGATAGTAAGCCAAGAGTCCCTTCTCGCTACCGTCGAGGCGGTTGCTGTTGCCGTTCTCCACAATCGACTCGCTCTTATAGAGGTTCCATACGCGGAATTCGTCAATCTCGCCCTTGAAGTAGTTGTCAACAGTCTCCTGCATGCCATTGTCGGTTGGTGTCCAAACACGGGCGCCGAGGCTGATGTAAGCGGCAGCTATGCCACCCAAATCCTGTGCCTCGAAGTAGGTGTTGAGCTTACCGTCGGTGTATATCTGGCCTCTACCGGTGGTACGGTTTACGGCTACAGCCACGTGGTGCCAGTTGTTGTCGGCGAAGTTGCCCTCGCATACAGCCTTAACACCATTGTTGTGGAACACGAGGTTGCCCTCTTCAAGATTGATAGCAAATAGATTCTTAGATGCTCCCATATCCTCGCCGTCACCGCGTCCGTTGGATGCTATGGTGGCAGAGGTCTGTCCCTCGGCAGCCTTGAACCATGTCTCTATGGTGTAGTCCATAGTGTTGTCGACAACACACGAGCTGCCTGTAGACAGCTTGAGATACTGATCCTTGCCGTTGAATGTAGCCGAGCGTCCCTCTGGGTTAGCCCATTTGCCGCCCTTCATCTCGAGGTTGGCTCCGTGTGCCTTGTCGGTAAGCACGTCGCCCTTTGCCTCTGACATTGGGTAGTAGGCTATCAGGTTGCTTTCGGCTCCAGACAGCATGGTGAGCGAGTTGGTCTGTAGACGTCCAGGTGTCATAACCTTGTCCCAGATGCGTGCTCCGTGTATCTTGCCTGCGTAGTGGCGTGTGCCGTCAACGCTTGCGCCAAACACGTAGTTGCCCTCGCCGTTATACTCGCCAACGACAGCGTCGCTGATGAGCTGCTTGTAGTTGTAGTAGGCAGATACCTTGCCCTCATTGCTATATACAAGAGCCACGTGTGCCCATGTGCCTTGCTCGTAGTCGAATGGCTTCTCGCTGACAACAGTGTTGTCGCCTACCTTTACGCGCAGATGGTTGTCGTTGGTGGTGCCAAGCTCGATAGATGTGTTGGCGTCGCCCTGACTGAAGAGCACTGCATCCTGCGACTTGTCGGCAAGGGTCCACATCTCTACTGTAAGGTTCTTGCCGCTCCAGTTGCGATTGAACTCGGATACCAACTCGTCGTTCTCGCCATCGAGCTGAACGCTTACGCTGTGGTCGGTCTGTGCTCCGTTGCGGATGCCCGTTACCGAGAAGTTGTTGTCGGTAAGCAGACCGTCGGCGATAGGCTCGTTGAATGTAAGCTTTATCTCGTCGTTCACGGTAAGCACGCCGTTGGCAGGCTGTGCGCTACCGAAGAGACGCGGGTTGTACATATCCTTGATACCGCTGTGCACATTAGAGTAGTTGAACACTTCCTCGTTGTTGATCATGCTGGTACCTACGGTGCGCAGGTCGTAGCGCTGATCCTGCTGGTCGTCCATAAACCAACGATACTTGATGGTTCCGGCATCGGCTGCCTTTATCATATCGGCACTCATACCATTCTGTATAGCCTGGTTGTAGAGCGTCTCGTCGTTGTAGTAGCTCATGAGCGTTGTCCAGTCGTTGTCGCTGCCCGACGACGGCTTATACTGAAGCATGATGCGGTGGAAGTTGTCGTAGTTTACATCGAATCCGTCGATTACCACGTCCATATAATGCTTCTCCAAACCATTGACCTCAGCTGTAGGCAACTTGGTGTTGTATGTCCAGTTGTCGGTAGGCTTCTTGAGGCTTACGTCGGTGGCAGAAGGAGTGAAGTGTACGCTGAATGTTACGTCGTCGTAGATGTCGCCCTGGAAGTCGGTTGGGTCGCACTGACACTGCGACTGAAGCATCAGTCGGAGGTTGTCGTAGTTCATAACCGAACCCTTGCGCACCTCGAGTGTCTTGGTGAGCGTTCCGCCTGCAGGCACGAGCAATGCACGGCCGTTGCCGATAGGAGCGCCATCTATAAGCAGCTGTGCTCCGTTAGGATTGCTGCTGTCGTCGATTACGAGGTTATACCAGTTGTCGTCCTGCGACTCTGAGTTGTTGCGCAGATACAGGGTGAAGTAAGCCGACTTGCCTGAAGGTACGTTCTCGATGAAGTCTTTCTCCACTGTTATCTCCGGAACCTCCACCTGTACAGTAGCCTCGTTGAGGACATGCTTGTCCGGCTCGTAGTACTTGGTCTTGAGTTCTGGCTCAAACGGACAAGATGTGGCACCGCCACGTGTCTTGAAGATGAAGGTAGAGAAGGTTTGCTTCTCGTCGTTATTCATGTCCTTGTACTTGATAAACTGGTCGTCCTTCTTGTATCCTGCCTCACGACATACGTCTACAGAGATATAGTCGGAACCCTCTTCTGCCAGCACGAAGCCCTTGCAGTGGCGTGCTGTTTCTTCGGTCGAGAACTCGCCACCATGCTCGGTGGTGAACTTCTCGTCGATGTTGAGCACCATACCAGTGCCGTTGAGTGTCCATCCCACGTTGTTGGTAAACTGTGCACCAACCAAGATAGAGAAGCGCTGTGTCTCAGAGCGTCCCACCTCATACTCCTCAGAGTATTCGTAAGAAGCACCACCCTGGAACGAGTTGTTCTGCATAAGCTCTGCCTTAACCTTCTGTTCCTCGTTGTTGCGCAGCTGCGTCTTCCAGTTTTCTATCGACTGGTTGAGGTACATAATGGTGTCTTCCTTCAGTATCTGTCCTGCAGGAGTGTAGATCTTATAGCTTGGTCCGTCTGTCGGGGTGTTGGCATTAGCACCCTTGAACACCTTGTCGTTGTTGCTCTTACCGAAGTTAGGATCGTCTACAGCAAGCTTAGAAACGTATACAGGCTTCTTGGTGTTGTTGGCCATAGCCTGGAAGTCGACACCTTCTGCCGACTGATGCAACAGCTTGTTGCGCACGTCCTCGAGTTTAGGCAGCAACACCTGCTCGATGTGTACCTGCGGATAGGTGAACATTGTGCCGTACTTCTGCGAGAGTCCAAGACCTGTGGTCTTGACAAGCAGATACTCGTTGCTTTCTGGAGTAACACTGCCAAACAGTTCGTATTCTGTAGGATTGGCGAGATACATCTCACGTGATGTAACGGCGATGTTCTCGGTCTTGCCTACACCGATATTGGTAGAGTAGCCCACGAAGAGGTCGCCATCGGCTCCCACATACTGCGGGTCGCTGCTTGTCTCAAATCGTGTGGTTGTGGTCATTGTCTTTGTATCCGAGTCGGTTCCACCAATCATCTCGGTATGCGAAGCACCAAACGAGAATTCGTTCTTAACATCGTTCTCGTTTACCACACCGGCACCCAGACCGGTGAAGGTGATGACCTTGGCTCCTACCTTTGCCTCGTTGTTGAGCACGCCCTCGTTTGTGACATTGCCCTCGTAGGTACTTGTGGTAGTTACGCTTATACCCTTCTCAAGATATGCATAAGAGTTGCTTCCAGGAGGGTCGCGCAATACAAAGAGCACCTTGTCTGGTCCGTTGGTAACGAAGTCGGAACCCATTGTCTTTGCTCCTACAACAATAGCCTTGGTGTTGCCGTTGCCGTCGAATCCACCCTTCCAGTTGATTGTTGTGGTAGATGTGCTCGTGCTGCTCTCGTTATAGGTCATGTCCATAGCCGCTGAGCGCAGAGCCGATGTCATCTCAGGGTTGTTTACCTGGAATGTCCATTCTGCCTCGCCCTTGTCGTCGGTAGTGATATCCTCAGGAGAGCCATAAGCAAGGTCGCCTCGCTTAAATGAGAGGGTCGACTGTGGTGTAGGCACAACGTCTGCAGCCACACCTGCCTTGTTCTTTCCGTCCTTGTCCTTATACTCGTATACCTCGGCTGTGGTGATGTGATATGTCACCATCTGTCCCTGCTCGTACAGAGGCATGCCGAACGTGTAAGGCTGTGCGGCATTGTCAGGATTGTAGGTCTTAACCTTTATAGTCTTAGTCTGGTCAAGGGTAGAGATGCTAATCTCCTCCTTACCGAAGAAGTCCTGAAGCTTGCCCTTGTTCTTCTCCTTTACGATGATAGACGGGGTATAGCGCTTGATAAACTGCTGCTGCTTGTTGTAGTATACAGTGTCGCTGCAGTTGATATACTTGCCAGGCGATGATATAGAGTCGACATACTCGTTTACAGAGCTTTGCTTGGCAAACTCGTTTACGAGACTCAACTCCTCGCCGCTTCCCGACACGTTGTCGTGACCAGGTACAACCACGTTTATCTTATACTTCTCCGGAATGAGGTCGGCAAAGAACTCACCCGTCTCGGCATTAGGATAAATCGTAATCTTGTTGCCCTCGTACACCACGCGGTTGTCGTACTGCTTCTTGGCATATACACCCTTGAAGTGGTTGAGGGTTTCCTCGTGCTTAGTGGCGGTCATCTGGTAGGCATCGTTCTGATAAGTAAGCTCGATGCGCACGTCGTCTGCAAGATTGTTCTTAGACAGGCCATGGCCTACGACGAATGCCTCCTGGGTAGAACCACCGGCAACACGTCCTATGTAGCGCACTGTTGTAACGTCGAACAGCTCGATGCCAGGAACGTTGTCCTGATAGTTGCGGTCGGTGCCGTCGCTGTTGGTTATCTTGCCGTCAAGCTCGAAGGTATGATTGGCAAGCACTGCCTTTACCTCGTGCTGTCCTACAGGCACGCTGATGTTGAACATACCATGAGCGTCTGTCTTGACAACATTGCTCTTGCCGTCCATTACTGTTACGCCGTCCACGTTGAACGACACGCCCTCTACCGGTACGTTGCCACCCTTGTAGGTAACCTTACCCGATACCTTGAACGACGACTTGTCGGTGAAGTTGACGGTGTGGCTCTGTGCCTGTGCGTTGACGAGGCGCAGCTCCTTGGCCGACTCAAACTGATGGATGCCGAGTGTAGGCACAATCATATATGTAGTTCCGTTGCCGGCATACGGCAAGGCACGTATCTGGTACGAACCGTCTACCAGGGTGTAGCTGCTATAACCAAGCTGTGCAAAAGTTGGAATGTCAGAAGAACTGAGCACTGCATTAGTTGCCACACCATGGTTCATGTTATGCTTGGTACCCTTGTAAGAGATGTCGTAGAAAGCATTGTCTACAGAATAGTCGAAGGTGTAGTAGGCCTGCAAGCCTTCCTCGTTGCCGATAAGGTAGCGGTTGTAGTCGCGTTCGATGGTCTTGGCGTCGAGCGCCTTGTTCCAAATGCGCACCTCGTCAATGGCTCCCTTGAAGCCCGAACCTAAAGTCACTTTATTATCATTGCCCGTAATCTGCGCCGTGCGCTCGGCTTCTGCCTCAAGCACGTCGTTGATATATATATAAAGATGTGTAGCGCTTGCTACTGCCGACACGTGAACATAGGGAGCCGACTTTGTGTACGTCGACACCTTCTTCTTGCTCTTTATTGTCTGCGAGCCAACGCTGAACTCTATCTTGTCCTTGCGGTAAGCGAGGCTGTACATACCCTGCTTCTCCACAATTACACCATCGCCTGCTGGACGTACCCAAGCCTCGATGGTGGCAGCCTCGGTTGCATCCTTAAGGAGGGCGTCGTTGTCAACGGTAAGCAATGCTGTACCGTCGAGTACGTATGCCTTGCCCGATATGCCAGAGCCTTCGGTAGGCTCGGCACTTACCTTTGCATCGGCTACAGCCTGCCCGCTCTCAAACGTAACGCGGCCATAGATATCGCCAGTAGGTGTGCGGAAGCCAACGTCGGTTAGCGTCTCTGCACTCTCAAGCAGATTGCCCGAGCACATCACCTGTCCGCGTATGCGATAATCGTATACGATGCCAGGTATGGCATTGACGTCGCTGTAGTAGTAGTCGTTCTGAGCCTCGTTGCCCTCTGTCACGGCTATCTGCTTATAGTCGGTGTCGGGAGCGCCGTGCTCCTTGCGGTTTATCACAAAACGCTCAAAGTTGCCGTGGCTGCTCCACGCCAGCTCAATGCGGTCGGTGTAGTAGCCCTTGGCGGCTGTAAACGCCACAAGGTTGCCAATGCTTGTAGGCATAACCGACTCGGGAGCTGCCACTGTAGGCAGTGTGCCGTATGCCTCGGCTGGCTTAACGGTAAGGCGGTAACGATACTCGTTGCACACCATTATCATATCGTCAACATACTTGCCGCTTTGATACTGTTCCTTAGTCAGCTCAATGTTGTCTGTAGTGTTGGTTGTAACGTTGATACGTGTGAGCACAGCTTTTGTGCCCGAACTCCATATATTGCCTTCAGTAGCCCACGTAATGGTGGCTGTCTTATTGTCGGCGTTCAATGCGGCATGTACCGAACCACTGCTAACGGTGCTGTGATGTGCCGACGCCGAGATAGATGTCGACTTGCTGTACATATTGTTCCATGCCGAATAATTCTTGGTATGCGAACGCTTGACGTTGAATTCGTATTTGTAGCTCTTGCCCAACGGTACCTCCAACTCATAGCTGTATGCTGTCCTGCCAGCAAGATAGGCAATGTTCGTAGTGGTATTGTCTACGATGTTAGTACCCTCTTCGGTGCGCTTGATAGCAAGCTCCATCTGCTCCTCAATGCAGTTCTGAGTAGGTGCCGCACTAAGAGTCCAGTTCACCTTTATCTTACGTGTCACCTGATCGTAGTTCGCGGTTATCTCCTTAACCTGAGGATAGGCAGGACGGGTATACGATGGACCTTTAGTGGTAAAGGTAACACCATTGTTGAAGCTTGGTGTATACTCCTGCTTTACGATATAGTCCAAGGAGTTGTCAAGGCTCAACTTGCTTGTAGGCACAAAGAAGGTGCCTGAAGTGTTGCTCGCATCTATCTGGTCTATACCGTCTATGGCTGTGCCCGCCGAATTGCAAAGTATATATTTGCCATAATTGTCTACCGAATTGTTGCCAGAACTGTTGCCCTTCTTAAAAGTAAGAAAGTATCCGGGAGTGGTACCTTGCACACCATAATAACCTTTGGTTATTTTGGTTTCGGCGCAAGTGTATGCAGTAGATATGGTTTTAAGATAGCTCACCGTATTGTCTCCTGCAGCACCTTCTCGCCACCACTTTCCGCTGTAGTTTACAGTGACATTCGAGTTAAGGTTAGCTGGTTTTAAAGGTACCTTTACACGTACATAATAAGCATTGCCCGAATAATTGCCGAGCCATTTTACGTATTTGGCGTCTATACCTTTGACGTATCCTTTACTGCCATCCTTGAAATTGTCTTCTCCGTCAATATCGAGCGTATAGCCTGCTACGTCTACTTTTAGATTACCACTTGACGTACAGAATCCACAATGGCCTGCATTGTTTCCTCCCCAATCCTGGAAGATACGGATGTAGAGATCAAGGGTTCCGTCAGCGGGGTTAAATGTTTCCCAGTTCCATTCGTTTTTCCAGTTTTGCATTGCCGATGCCTTCTGAACAGGCAAGGTCAGCATCACAACGAGCATCAGGAAGAAACGCACGAAACACCGGGCAGTCATCCCTCGGGGACGCCGCCTCACTTTCTGTTCTTCTGCAACGACCTTCGACCCGGAAGGAGGCTGCAACAAAATCTGTTTGTTCATGTTAGCTTTAGTTAATTATTGTTGTTAACAAAAAATAATATTTCAACAACAAAAGTACAAAATAACCTTAATATTTTGTGTCCGATTGTTTAGTCTATGTGTCCGATTTGCGCTATTTAGGTGTCCGATTTGCAAATCGGACACCCCATTCGCGAGGCGACATACCTACACGGTCGCTAAAGATTTTGTACAACTGGCTGCGTGAGGAGAATCCGCAACTGGTTGATATTGTGTCGTTACTGTATTCGGGGTGCTCCTTTATCAGTTGTTGAGCTGCGTTGAAGCGAATATCCGAGAGCCAGATGCGGAACGTCGACTGCAGATAAGTACAAAAGAAAGTACTCAGCATTGCGTGCGAAAGCCCCACCTGTTGAGACAGCCTACCTATATTAGTATCGGGATTGCGATAGTTGCCCTCGGCAATCCACTCGTCGAGTGCCGCCTCCACACGCTCCACTTCCGAGGCAGACAACACAGGCGTGTCCACATCTACAGGCTGCACATCTGTACACACGGTATCGCCTGTAGGTTGCAGGTTGTATGCCGAGAAGGTTGCTACGCTGGTAGACTCATCAACCGAAAGCACCCCATTGATAGGGTCGAGCCTGAAGCCAAGCGCCACAAAACTAACGATAAAGACAAGGAGTGCCAACAGCAATATCGGTGCAGCCACATACAGGCCAGGACGCCAAATAATGACGAGGACCATCACCGACGACAATGTACTTAACATCATATAGCTCGACCACATATAGCGCACATATATGGAGATGTCGCCACCGGTGTCGTTTATCATGCGCTTTATGTTGCGGCGTATGCTGCGTATGGGATAATAGATGTAATAGCCCATATAGAACAGGAACAGGCTATGCATAACATAGCGTACACCTTCCTCGTTTATACGGCCAAACGACAACCATCCCAAGAAGAACAGCAGCGTGGTAAGCACACAGCCTGTCGAACCTATACGCAGATAGCGTCTGAAGAGAGACCTGCTACAGCTCATATACACCGACGAGCACGAAGCAAGGAATATGGCTGGTGTATAGAACAGGATGTTGAACATCGAGGCAAGCTCGTCGCTATTGGCACGTATCTCATACTTTATTTGCAACACAAAGTGGACAGCGAACAGCGTCATCGACGAAACGAGCATACGGCGCGCCATACGATACTCTCTCGTTGTGTCGTTCTGGAAGAAGGAGAACACGATGAGAATTGTTGCCAGCAGTGCGGCAAACATAAAACAGGTATATTGTAGTGTGACAAGAAAGTCCATTGCTTTATCTTTTTATTTTTAATAGATCCTACATAGCTTAAATGTAGTTCTGCATAGGCAAAGGTAGAAATAATCTGTGTATTTAACTATTAAAAAGAGAAAAAACTTTAAAAAAGATAGATATGAAGCTACTTCTTCACTCCGTATATCTCATAGTCCTTCTTTCGCCTTTCTACTATCGGAGGATTCTTCCCGTCATAGTACATATCAAACCATGTTGACGATTCTTTTGGTTTCATACTATCACTCAGCACAAAATGTTTGCCGTCCAATGACCGTTGCTGTATGTAATAATGGTATTTTCTATATGCCGTTTTGACAAATACTTCTCTTGATCCCAAGAAGCAAATGTCGTCGTACATCCTTATCTCTGCTCTTCTGTAGGTTTCACCATTGTTTCTTCCACGTCTCATATACACTCCACCAATCTTCAAGAAATCCATGAAACCGATGGTGACAAATTCTGGCTTACGGGTAAAGCATGTCATATTCTCCAAATATACCCAGTATTCCTTGCCTTGCTCCGTGAAATGAAACAGTGCGTTGTCCTGAAGCTCTGCAAACTCATACGTCTGTTCTGGCTTTTCCATTGGTTTGTACAGTTCTGTGCGTACAAGGTATTTGCCTTCTCTGTTCTGCACTATTCTTATACCGTATGCCTGGGGGTATATCTTAGCATAACTGCCTAATGACTCCCATTTATCCAGCCAATTTCTTCGATAATATACTTGGTAATTGTTCTTCGTAACGCAGGTGACTCTCAGATTGGCAGGTTCTTTATAGTCAGCTAACTGTGTTCTGCATCCGATGTGATCTATTTTTATTTCTGGTCTGAAAAAAATTATGTACTGTTTCTTTTGCTCTTCAAACTGCTTGACATCTTCTTCCCATGTGTTTCTCTTTTCTACTAATTCTTCAGCTGTCATAGGATGCAACATGGTATCCCAAGCCTTGCGCCAAGCCAAACCTCCTTGCTCGTCTTCCCAAATCGACAGGTCTTCTATTTTCTCCTTGAACATGTATAGTCTGTCTGGCTCTGATGGCTGCACAAAGAAATTGCGGAACCGCAGCCCTTCGTCTGTCCCATTATTCAACGCATTCCGCAATACAAAACTGTTCTCGTCCATCCGACGTGTCTTTACTCTCGGATAGAGGCGCAACCCGTCTGTAGTGGAAAACTCCAGAAAACCATGCTTCTCGATTCTCGGTCGCTTGAAGTATCGTATTCCATTACGCAAGTCCATCCATGGACGTTCTCTGTCTATCTTCCGTCGAGAATACAGTTTGGTTATTCCGTATGCTTTCAGTTCTATCTTATTATATTCACAGGGTAACACTTCCTTGCCGTCCTTATCCACAACACCCGACAGACCTTCCTTGTTGCTGACAATCTCGTAGCCGTATGCTTCCTCCAAGTCCATACGTTGCCCCTCATGTGTCATCACGGTAATTAGCTCTGTTCGTGCGTCCGAAGTGATTCTCTTTTGTTCGTTGCAAATGGAATAGGCTATGTTATACGGTTCTTCTATTTCCTCTGTCAGAATGCCTTTACCAGCGACACGTCCCTCAAACATGGCTTGCCAGTCTCTGTCATCTGAAGGGAGTCCAAACAAACGGTACAACCCGACATTGTCTAATATCAAGCAATACTTCTTACCCTCAAACACACGCATGCCACGTCCTACTTGCTGCAGGTACTTTGCCAACGACAGTGTGGGTCTCGCCAACTGGATGAACTCTACATCGGGACAGTCAAAGCCTTCACCAAACAAATCAACATTCACCAACACTTGTATGTCGTTGGTTCCCTTAAACCTTTCAATGATCTCCTTTCTTTCTTCAAGCGGTGTCTTGCTGCTTATCGCCACTGCATTTCTGCCATGCTGTCTGTACACTTCTGCTATATGCTCCGCATGGGCTATGTCTATGGCGTAAGTGATGCCTTTCTTGTTTGCAGCATATCTTATCACCGTATCGCAAAGCCTCTCGATACTTGGCTGCACATTCATTTTCTCACTCATCTCTCTCAGCGAGAAGTCTCCGTCGGCACCTCGTTTCTTCAGCGAGTTCACCAAGCGCCAGTCATCGCTGTCCTCTCTGATGGACATATAGTCATACAGCGATAACCACCCATCGGCAATAAACTTCTTTGCTGACCACGACTGCAGTAGCACGTCAAACAAATCGGTGAACCCTCGTTTGGTCAGTCGGCAGGGCGTGGCTGTCAGTCCCAGTTTCTTTGCCTCAGGATAAGCATCCATCACCTCCTTGTAGGTTTTCGCCACGGCATGATGCGCTTCGTCGATAACTATCAATGATGGGTTTTCCTTCATTTCTTGATAGTGTCTCGACAGCCATTGTATCGACATTACTTTTATGCGGGAATCATCCAATAAAAGGGAAAGAGCAGTGCCAGAAGTAGAGCAAGGACTGCTTAGCATGGTTTCAAGCGTTTCTCTTATCTGTTCTACCAATTCACGCCGATGTACCACAATCCACACATACGGATTCTTCACTTTTTCCTTTTCGTTTTTCACTACTTCGGTTAGTAGCACAGTTTTTCCCGTACCTGTCGGCATCTGCACCATCACGGATTGATACGACCGAAAAGCCGCCTCAATCCGTTCTTTCATTTCTGCCTGGTAGTCGTAAAGTCGTATTTCCTTCATATCAACTTCGCCTCGGCAACCACATCGAGGGTATTTCTTTACGAGTCTTCGAATTGGCATTGGTGATGTCTATCAGTATCAGATACCACTGTTCCTTCCTTCGGCGCT
>OIWQ01002852.1_pt1 | contig 16667 bp, 19 predicted proteins | sample 1587571 | NCBI WGS metagenome assembly OIWQ01 (sample SAMEA3888910, study PRJEB22519) | human gut metagenome | biome: human gut; feature: human-associated habitat; material: faeces | place: Denmark | collected 2010 | reverse complement strand
ACAAGAACAATCCGATGAATGGGGGAGAGGGGCTGTATCTTTTCCCTAACGGTTCGTACACCTTGGGCAAAGCTCCTTATATGGAAGCCAGTATCGGCATTGAAAACATCTTTAAGTTCCTTCGCCTTGATTACGTATGGCGTTTGAACTATCGCGACCATCCGGGTATCCAGACGAAAGGGGTTCGGTTCATGATGCGAATGTCATTCTGATATTATGTTTTTTCAGGCACGGATTTCACGGACAACTGTTTTCTTTTCGTGGTGGTTTCCGTGTAATCCATGCCTAAATTATAGAAAGTTGGATTTATTTCCCTTCTTAGAAAGCCTCTGTCATATTCATATAGACCTGCATGCCCGGCTGCCCGGGTTCTTTCCCTACGTCCAGTCTGAAGTTTTTTCCCGGTTGCATCTGAAAGCGGAGGCCGGCTCCGAAATTTAGTTTCCATTTATTCCAGTCAAAAGGAGTTTCCCCGATCGTTCCGGTTCCGACCCATGCCACAAAACCGCATTTTGCCCAAAAATTCCCGCTTTTGTATTTGGCCGGGGAGCCGAACATATGACGGTATTCAACGATTCCGTAAGCCATTGACTTATCCCGGTACTTACCCATATAGTAACCACGAAGGTCGAAAGGAGAACCGAAAGTCGGGAGTTCCGTAAAAGGAATGTCCCCTAAGCCGATCTGGCTTTTGGCAATCCAGGCAAGCGTACTGCGTGGACGAAATACGTTTTTAAACTGTCGGTATTCAAGTTCAATGATCTCGTAGTTATAAGTGCCTCCCCAATATTTACCGAACAATTTGAAATTGGCTCCTAACAACATACCGCACGTAGGTGTCGCCACATCATCACGAGTGTCATATTGGATAAGTCCACCGATACCGACGTTGAAGTATTTCCTTTTGAACTGTTGGAAATAGGGATCTTCTTCCATTACCGGATTGACATCCGAAACCTTTGTGTAGTTCAAGTCAAACAAGCCGCCTAAATAGAAATGTGGGCGGACTTCCCATACGAATCGGGGATACAATTGAAAATAGCTTCGATGAAACCGAGTAGTGGAATCACCCCTTTCGAGATTCTCCGCCTTTTCAAATCCTTTCCCGTAATAGTGTGAAGGCTCGTTCCGATAACCATAATTCATATAGATACGGAAACGGTTTTCATTGAAGAAAAACGTTCCAGCGCCAGCTACAACAATGGTCCCATTTATAGACAGGTTCAAACCGGCAGGCAGGAAAGAACGTTGGGAAATAGTGTCTTGTTTATTCATTCGGAAGCTGGCAAGGACGGCACCACCCACACCGAACGAAGCTTCCGGTGTATATGAAGGACCGCCCAGTACAGACCACCATATGTTTTTGTGGGCCCGGATGGAATCTTTACGCAATTGACGGTAGTAACGTTTCAACTGCTTTTCGTTCAATTCCACTCCGTCTACGATGACAGTCTTCTTTCGAGGCACGGTATCTGAAGGAGTCATTATTTCTTCAGAGGAGAGCGCAACGATATCGCGTTGTTCCTGAGCCTTTGCTGGCAAAGAAATCGCAAGCAAAGAGGCTCCTGCAAATACAACAATATATTTAAGCATTGACTAATCCTATTAATAAGGGCAAATGTACTAAAAAAATCGGATTTATTTCAGAGGGGCAAACGGAACCAAAAGGTCAGCCTTTCATCTTGCTGTAGATCTACATCTATTATTCCCCCGAATTTGTCGGTAATCATGGCAATATAGCATGGGCTGTACAAAAAACGATTGTTTGTGTAAACAAACCATGTGTATTAATTGTTATTAATTTAGAGATATTGTTTAATAACAGAACCTGGCAACCTTAAGAAGTCCTGACTGGCAGGCACACGAAGATGAAAATTCAGTTTGAAATTAAGGAAAAATTGCCTGAGATTATTGCAGAAATAATGCATTCAGACAAGTGGCAAACGAAAATCCTTGAAAAAATGCATGGACTGGAGCGGATAACGATCAAGGATCCGAACTATAAGTCAGAAGCTTGTATCGAAATCTGGCAACATGAAATCCATATCCGGACAGCATGGTCCAATTATACCTATCGTATTTTTACGCGTGGAAATGCCGTCTGGTGTGAATACATCGGAGCCTATCGCGGTTTACTCGAACAGAAGCTCTTGCCGTCTCTTACCCCCAAAATGAATATTTTGGATTCGGAAGTAGTGGAAAGTTCATTAACCGGGAATAAGAGGCAGACCTTGCGTACTTATAGTTCGGAGAACTTGAAATTGAAGAACTTCCGTCGCGATAATTTCAAAGAAGAATATAATGTCACATCTCCGCAGGATCATCCGACTGTTGTATATGACGAATATATAAAGGAAGGGATGCCGATGCCTTCTCCCTATGGGGACAGTCGGCAAAGTAAATAACCACAAAAAGAAAGCACTTGGCTTCAGAACCAAATGCTTTCTTTTTGTGGTTATTTGTCACTTTCGACAATATCTGTATCGGTCGGTATCTAAAGTTCCAGCGATGAAATTGTCCCACTGCCATAAGTTCTGGTTTATCGACAGGCAGGTATATGTGAAATAAGATTAATAACATGTTGCAAAACATATCATTTTTGATCTGTTTATGCGATAAAACACATAAAAAACCTTGCTTTTCGGCTGAAAAGTGTTATATCATTTGGCTAAATAGGGCTTTTACCTGTATATTTGCAGCCGTTAAAAACAAGAAAGCGATTCCTTAGCGAAGGTGAAGCCCTTGTTTATTTCCTGAAAATCAGGAGTCGGAGAAAAAGGCAATTAAATGATGCTCCGATTAAGTTTAACATAAAAATGATGATATGAAAGTAAGAGCTTATGTTCTCTTTGTTGCGGTTGCATTGCTTGCTGTGTCTGCCGGAACTAAAAACGCAAAGCCGACAGTCGGTATTAACCCTGGCGACTTTGCTCCGAGAATAGAGTCTTTAGGAACCGAGAGCAATTTCAGTTTTCAAAATCATTCAGGACGTTACACATTGCTGAATTTCTGGGCAACTTACGATGCTGAATCGCGGGCTCGTAACGTTCAATTATGGAATGAAGTCAACAAGTTGAGTTCAGACAAGATTGCGATGTATTCGATCTCTTTGGACGAGAAAGAATCCATTTTTACTGAAACGGTAAAAGCCGACAAACTGGAAGGTACAAAGCAATTTCATGAAGAACTTGGCAGAAAGTCAGAATTGTTTGGGAAGTATAACCTGCAAAAGGGATTTTGTAACTTCCTGATTGACGACAAGGGGGTTATTATTGCTGCCAATGTAGCCCCGGAAGATCTGACGAAGGTATTGAAGAAGGGTTAATCAGCAGATTATTAGCAAAAAAGAGTTGTCCTTATCAAAAGGGGCAGCTCTTTTTTTCGTATATTTGTTTATTGATTGAATTACTGAACTAAAAACACACTAAACATGTACAGTAAACTGATTACAGCATGTACCCTGACCGGTGCTTTGTTGTTGGACGCATGCTCTTCTACACCTCCAGTGCGGTGCATCAGATTTCTCTGATACCTATACCTCGAGAGATCCAAAATGAAAAAGGCGAGTTTGTCTTGAAAGATAAGATGACAATCGGAGTGGCAGACAAACAACTATTACTTGCCGCCAATTACTTGGTCGGCCTTTTGTCTCGTGCTGGCGTATCAAGATCAAGCAGTATCCGTTGTTTACCGAACGGGGAGCCTGGCATTTAACACACATGACCGCAGTTGTATGCAAATGGCCGAAAGCTAAGACAATCCAGACTTCAAGATTCCGGAGTCCAAACTGCGGGGTATTCGGGGAGATACGTTGTACGGTGGTTTCTATACCCGGGAAGACATAAAGGAAGTCGTAGAATATGCAGGTATCCGTGGCATTGACGTCATACCAGAAATCGATATGCCGTGGCATATGCTCGCCGCTGTAAGCAACTACGCCGGTGTTTCCTGTTTCCATGAAACGGGTTGGGGCTCGACATTTTCTTCGCCGGTATGTCCGGGAAAAGAAACGGCTTTGCTGAATTGGGGTGGAGCGATCCTAACAATATGGACTGGAAAAATTTCTCGGCTTGTATGGTAGACCAGTTTCCTTGCTTGAATATCATGAATGTGAACTATCGTATTCCGGACTTGGAAGGATTTCATTCGACAAATGCATTTATTGGGGAGGGGACGGTGGAGATCACTTGTGCTGATCCGAGTGCGGATATCGACTATACAACTGACGGAAGTGTTTCGACACTGGAATCGTCCTAATATACCGTATCTTTGAAGATTACGGAGACAACAGACTTTACATTCCGTACCTTCCGCCCGAACGGGAAGAAAGGTGATATCGTAAAGACGCGTTATATCAAGAGTGATTACGCTTCGGTAACGGATGTAACCACTTCTCATAACAGCTTGCAAACCGTATGGTATGAATTCAAAAGGAATACCTGTGCAGATATAAAAAGGCTCCGGTGAACGGTACTTACAATATAGAGGATATCGTTATTCTGGCTTCCGTGAAAGGAAATATCGAATTGATAATCAACGGATATTTCAATGTTTCGACAGACGGCATCTACACATTTGCTCTCCTGTCGGATGATGGCAGCACGTTAAAGGTTGATGACGATGGTACAACGACGGACCGCATTCCCCGCGTGAGATAGTAGGGCAGAAGGCATTGGCCAAAGGTTTACATCCGATTGAAGTAAAAGATATTTCGACCAGAATGGCGGAACACTCAAATTGAGCGTGATGGGACCTGACGGTAAGGTACTGCCGATCGATTCCGGGTTGTATGCTTATTAAAATATGAGGAGGTGCGTTGAAACACCTCCTTTATAGTATCTGCTTGATCATTTCCACTACTTTCGGGACAGCCACTTGCACTACGGGAGTCAAATCCATTCCTACTTCGTTGATATCTTCGGCAGAGACGACAATCAGTTGTATGTCCGGTAACTTTTCTGTTAATATCATGGCTTCGATCATGTCGCGGAGACCGATCTCATGTGCACTCATCAGAGGTGGAAAGTCTGTCGCATAGTGAGGACGGATCAGGCGTATCGTTCCCGGAGGATTGTGATCGAGAGTAGCGTCGACCATGATGATCCGGTTATAATCCTGTATCCAGCCTATCAGATGCAGACCACCCGTACCACCGTCCATCAGGGAAACATTAGGGGGGAGTCCTTCCTTTTCGAGGGCCTGTATTACATGGATGCCGACCCCTTCGTCTTTCAACAGCAGGTTACCGACACCCAATACCAATATATCCTTATTCATTTTTGCGGGCAGATTTGGTGATTATTTCTGCTTTTTCCGTTACCTCTTCCTTGTCTGCAATCTCTTCTTCGATGAACTTCCAGCCACCGATGATGGAAGAAGTCTCACCACGTTGTTCGATGTAGTCATGGTAGAATACCAGGTAAATATGCACGATGGTAAAAAGGATGAAGAACCACATCAGGAAATGATGAATTTCTCGGGCAACTAGGTCGCCCCCCATCAGCGGAATAGTCCAAGCGAACAGTTGCGGAAAGACAGCCTCGCTCATCTTGGCATACAGGCCGAACCCCGTAATGGATTGCAGTAGGAAAGCCCAGAATGTGCCGAAATAAATAACGCTTGCCAGTGCATTATGCCCGACACTGTCCACAGGTTTGTTCTTAATCATCAGGATATCTACTTTGATCACTTCAAGAATCTCTTTCCACTGCGACTTCTTCAGCGGGGTGAAGTTATTCCAGCGTGCATATCGGTTCCCGACGAACCCCCAGTACAGGCGGAACACGAAATTGAAGAAAAACACAAACGCTGCCACGAAGTGAATGAAGCGTACCGTGCCGAACCAGTAGCTGAAATTTGCCTCCGTCTCTGTCATGATGGCAAGAGGATCGGCTATGATAAAACCGGTGATGCAGAGTATCACGATGCAAAGTGCATTCAGCCAGTGATAGATACGCACGGGAAGCTCCCATACATATACTTCTCTTAAACGTTTCTTACGACTTTTCATTGAGCTGCTTTTTTAGAACATGTCTATTTGATGCACATATTTTCCCTCTTCGTCATAAAGGTGCACGGCACATGCCAGACAGGGGTCAAACGAGTGGATAGTACGGAGGATTTCCAACGGTTGCTTCGGATCATGTATTGGCGTGCCGATCAAAGAGGATTCGTAAGCGGACAGTTTCCCTGCTTCATCACGGGGAGAAGCGTTCCAAGTTGTCGGTACGACCATCTGGTAGTTCTCCACCTTGTTGTTCTCTATCACGATAAAATGAGCTAAAGCACCACGAGGAGCTTCCGTCAGGCCGACGCCCTGGGCATGGTTCGGCCACGCTTCGCTTTCCCACATATAATGGTTGACCATGCGCGAATCTCCGTTTTCGAGGTTCTTGACTAGGCGATCATAAAACTCAAGAGCCCAACCGGCTGTAAGCTTTGTTTCCAGTCCGCGGGCAACTGTACGTCCGATTGTGGAGAAAAGAGCTTCCACTGGCAGGTCAAGTTGCTTTAGCGTGTCGTTGATCAGCGATTTTTGCGGCTCCTTTCCGGCGGCATAGGCAACGATCATACGGGCGAGCGGCCCTACTTCCATCGGTTCCTCCTTCCATCGCGGCGTCTTGATCCAACTGTATTTGTCTTCAACATTCAGATGCGTGTAAGGGGGGTGGGGACCTGTATAGTTCAGGTGTGTCTCGCCATCGTATGGGTGCAGGCCAATTTTATCACCTTGCGTATAGTTATACCAGGAATGGTAGATATACTCTTTTATTTCTTCCGGAGAGTTGGCATCGACCGGGTACACCTTCGACAGGTCTCGGTCCAGAACGATCCCACGTGGCATCTTGTAATTTTCCGTTTCCCCGTATTCATATATAGGGAAATCTCCATAGGCTAGGTAGTTCTTCACACCACCACCTAGTTTACTCCATTCGTCTTTGTAGGCATTGGCGATCATTAGCAGGTCTGGGATATACACCTGGTCAATAAAGGTCTTCGCCTCTTGCAACTTCTGTTTGACCAGAGCTAGGCGCTCGGTGTTGATCGCATTGGCTTCGTTCAGGTCAATGCTACACGGCATACCGCCAACCAGATAATTGGGGTGTGGGTTCTTTCCTCCGAATACGGCATGCACCTTGACTATTTCCTTCTGCCATTCGAGGGCTTCGAGATAATGGGCGACTGCAATCAGGTTTTGTTCGGGAGTCAGCTTATAGGCTGGATGTCCCCAATAACCGTTAGCGAAGATTCCCAACTGTCCACTTCCCACAAACTTATTGAGCCGTTCTTTCAGCGCTGTGAAATAGCCGGTGGAGCTTTTGGGCCAAGGAGAAAGTTTCTGCGCAAGCAGCGAAGCCTCGGTGGGATCGGCTTTGAGAGCGGAAACGACATCCACCCAGTCGAGCGCATGCAACTGATAAAAATGGACAACATGGTCGTGCATATACAATACGGAGGTCATGATGTTGCGTATCATCTGAGCATTAGGCGGGATGACGATATCGAACGCGTTCTCTACCGCTCGTACAGAGCAAAGCGAATGGATGGAGGTACATACTCCACATACGCGTCCTACGAAAACCCAAGCGTCACGCGGGTCACGGTCTTTCACGATTGTTTCGATTCCACGCACCATTGTACCGGAACTATAGGCGTCTTTAATTTTTCCGTTCTCAATGTCGGCCTCGATCCGGAGATGGCCTTCTATGCGGGTAAGCGGGTCTACGACTATTCTTTCTGACATAACTCTTGATAATTGAAGATTGAAAATTAGGAATAAGTTAAATGGTCGACTTACTTTCAGGTTCATCATTGTCGATCAACTTTTTCTTGCGTATGTTGGTGGCTACGGCATGCACGGCGATACCGGCAACAGTGGCGGCACCAACAGCCAAACCGATTTGGTCCGCAGTCGCTTCAATACCGAAACCATGTACATCGGGTAGTCGCTTGTAGAAGGGACTCATATCCCAGAATCCCGCTTCACTACAGCCCAAGCATGGATGTCCGCTCTGGATCGGATAACTAGTACTTTCGTTCCATTTAATGATACCGCAAGCATTGTAGGTGTTAGGTCCTTTGCAGCCGACCTTATACAAGCAGTAGCCCCGTTTGGCATTTTCGTCGTCGAAACTCTCGACAAACAGACCTGCATCGAAATTGGCACGGCGGTAACAGGTATCGTGTACGCGGCGGCTATAGAACATCTTCGGGCGTCCGAGAGCATCAAGCTGCGGTATACGGTCGTAGGTCAGCATATAGACAATGACGCCCGTCATGACATCGGCGATGGGAGGGCAGCCTTGCACGTTCATCAGAGGTTTGCCTTTGATCAACTTGTGTATGGCTTTTGCCCCAGTGGGGTTTGGATTGGCAGCCTGTATGCAGCCGGCAGAGGCGCAATTGCCCCACGCAATGATCGCTTTGGCACCTTCGGCGCATTCTTCGACAATCTGCATGGCACTTTTCCCACCGACACAGCAATAGGCCTCGTCTTTAGTCGGAATGGACCCCTCGATCATCAGGATGTATTCACCCCAATATTTCTTCATGGTTTCCTCCTTGCAAGCTTCGGCTTGGAAGCCGGAGGCTGCCATCAACGTTTCCGTATAGTCAAGCGAGATATTATCGAACAGCAGGTTCCCTACCGTGGGATGATAAGATCGGATGAACGATTCGCTACAGCAGGTGCATTCCTGCAGATGAAGCCAGATAACCGGAAGTCTCGGCTTTGTTTCCAGTGCTTTTACTACTTGTGCCACACCATTGGATTCGAGTCCGATCAGAGCGGCAACAGTGGTACAGAATTTCAGGAAATCCCGGCGGGAGATGCCTTTTTGCAAGCATTCTTCGTAGATAGACAGTCTTTTATTTTTCATATATTAGTCTATTTTGTTGATTCTTCTTAGTAAGTAGTGCGGTGCGTATGCACCGTTTGATGGTGCCTTTGTCAGCATATCCTCGGCAACTGTTCACCACTGAGCATATCGACAATCCTGTAATTACCATACAACGTTTTCATTTTAACCAATGTATGGTCTCTTTCCTGAATGCAGCCGATAACGGCGGCATTTTTTCCTTCCGGATAATTCCGCATGATGGCAAGCGCTTGTTCCACCTTTTCTTCCGGTAGGATCACCAACACCAGTCCTTCGTTGGCGATATAAAGCGGATCAAGTCCTAAAATCTCTGAAGCGCTGCGCACGGCATCGGGAATCGGGAGCAATGTGGACACCTTTGGGAACGACGCCGATACCACTTGTATTAATGAAGAGTTTGTCACATTTGCCTCGTTCTACCACCTTCGTGTCGCCAGCGACAATTTGTACGCCTGCTCGTTCGGCTGCTGCTTTCATCGACAGGACGATACGTCGGAGATCCACAAGAGGCAGTCCCTCTTCCAGTATGAAACCGGCAGTTAGGTAAAGCGGTCGAGCGCCGCAGCAAGCCAGGTCGTTCACGGTCCCATTGACCGCTAAGTCGCCTATATCGCCACCGGGGAAAAAGACGGGATCGACCACAAACGAATCGGTCGAGCAGGCTATACGCCCAGTTTCTACTTGGAATACGCATCCGTCATGATCTTGTTCCAACAAGGAATTGCGGAAAGCAGGATAGAAGATGCTGCTTATCAGTTGGTGCGTCATTCGTCCGCCGCTACCGTGTGCCAATAACACACAGTCGGAATCGGAGAAAGGAATGGGACAATTTGTCGTTATCATATTCTGAATCTATTTATATCTATAGTAAGCAGCACAAACCCCTTCCGAAGAAACCATCGGTGCACCGATCGGATGCTCGGGTGTGCAAAGCGTTCCAAAGAAAGGACAGTCTTTCGTTTGTTTTGTTCCTCGCATAATATCACCAGCGATGCACTGTCTCTTTTCCACGCTCGACGCAGGATCGTCCAAGCACTTTTTATACGCCTCCGTGTCAGGCGCGAGAAGAAGGTATGAGGCATCTTGCCGTGCAAATATCTCTTTCAGCCGTAATCCGCTTTTCGGAATGGCTCCGATACCCCGCCACTCTTGGTCGTAAAGTTCCAATGTTTCTTCCATCAGGGCACGGGCGGGTAGATTTCCTCCTTCGGGCACGGCACGTTTATAAGCGTTCTCTACCTTATATATACCAGCTTCCAGTTGGAGCAAACAACGGTAGATACCTAAAAGCAGGTCGGCCGGCTCAAATCCAGTCACTACCATCGGTGTCTTATATTTCTTGGCGAGGTGATGATACGCTCCGTTTCCGGTGACAGCACAAACATGTCCCGCTGTCAGGAAGCCGTTGACACGCGATTCGGGATCAGACAGAATCGCTTCGATGGCAGGGGGCACAGTGAACAGGGAGGTAAGTAGGTAGAAGTTTTCCAATTTCCTCCGCATAGCCTCTTTTAATGCCATCATATGTACGGGAGCGGTAGTTTCAAAACCGATAGCAAAAAATACGATTTTCTTGTCAGGATGATTGATAGCCAAGTTGATGGCATCCAATGGTGAATACAACATACGGATATCCGCTCCGCGTGCCTTGACTTGCAACAGGTCTTCCCGACTTCCCGGTACGCGCATCATATCGCCGAAAGAAGCCAGTATGACATCCGGCCGTTTGGCCAGTTCCAATGCGTAGTCGATGGTTTCGATCGGAGTAACGCAGACCGGACACCCCGGTCCGTGGAGCAGTTTGACCTCTTCCGGCAACATTTCTTCCAATCGATAACGGGCGATAGCATGCGTTTGTCCCCCGCATATCTCCATGATATGCCAAGGTCGTGTCACGACTTTCCGGATAGCTCGGACGAGCGACTGAACTTGTTCTTTGTCTCTGTATTCGTCTACGAAACGCATAATTTCTCCAGGTCTTTCAGTGTCTCTTCCGCTTCCTCCGCATTGATGACGGAGATAGCCATACCAGCATGGGCCAATACGTAATTACCAATGGATACGTCGACCCACTGAACACATATATTCTTAACGATTCCGTTAAAATCCACTTTCGCTATTTTAAGCTCAGGAATGGAGTCATCGATACTTACTATTCTTCCGGGTATTGCAAGACACATATTAGTAAAATCTTTGTTATATTTATCTAACTTCAAAAGTAGACAATATGTTTTGAAGAAATATATGATATTACACATTTATATTTATCTTTCGGATAGATATAATTTATAAAGGCCATAGAAAATTGCCATTCGGCATGTTTGTGTATTCTTGTGAAAGGGATTACATTTGTCAAAACGTAAATGAAGAAGATGAAAGAGGAGGAAGTTATCATATCAGTCCTGACCATCCAAGGTTTGGTACAGGGTGTCGGTTTCCGTCCGTTTATCTATCGGATCGCCAGTGAAATGAATATCTGTGGAGAAGTGGACAACCGGAATAATGGGGTCTGTATCCGTGCGGCCCTTACTCCCGTGCAACGGGAACTCTTCATCGAACGCATACGTCGCGAACATCCGAAGGTGGCTTCCATACATAGGATAACCGTTTCGGAAAGGATAGAAGTTAGGAATCCATATATGGGTTTTCGTATTACTCCCAGTCGGTCGGAATCGGACGAGGTGACGCAGGTTGCTCCCGATATTGCCGTCTGTCCCGAATGCTTACGTGACCGGAAGACACAAGCGCAGCGCTTGCAATACCCTTTTGTCAACTGTGCGCATTGCGGACCTCGTTTTTCTATCATCCGTGATCTGCCTTATGATAGGAGCCGAACAACCATGTCAGCATTCTCGATGTGTCCGTCCTGCCGAAAAGAATATATAACGGTCAGCGACCGGCGTTTTCATGCTGAGCCTGTTGCCTGTAACCATTGCGGTCCGTCTTATTACGCCTTATATAATAAGGTAAAGGTAACAGACTATTCGGAACTGCTCAACCTTTCATCCCGTTTGCTTCGTGAGGGTGAAGTGATTGCCGCGAAAGGGATAGGAGGCTATCACCTGATTTGTGATGCGAGGAATGAAAAGGCAGTTTCCCGGCTGCGGGAGATCAAGCAGCGGGATGGCAAGCCTTTTGCCGTACTGTTTCGGGATATAGAGAATATCCGCCGATACGTTTTCTCGAATGGGGTGGAAGAAAAGGCTTTGCTTTCCTGGCGTCGCCCGATCGTTCTGTTGAAGCAACTCCGGCCGTTGGCTCCGTCCGTCAATCCGGGAATGGAGACATTAGGATGTATGCTTCCTTATATGCCGCTCCATTCCGATTGGTTTGAACGGTTGGATACACCTGCATTGGTGATGACGAGTGGCAATATCAGCGAATGTCCGATAACCATTATCCCCGAAGAGGCAGAAAAGCAATTGGCCGGCAAAATTCCCCTCTTGCTCCATCATAACCGGAAGATCCATAACCGGGTGGATGACTCTGTGTTACAGGTCTGTGGCGGTCAGTCCTGCTTGATACGTCGTTCGCGAGGATATGTGCCGGAACCGTTCTTTGCTGACGTTCCGGTTGAAGGAATCTTGGCTTTCGGAGCCGAAAAGGTAAATACGTTTGCTTTAGGGAAGGGAGAAACGATTCTGCAAAGCCAGTATATCGGTGACCTAAAGAATTGGGAGACCTTTCGATTCTATAAGGAATCACTTGAACGTTTTCAACATCTTTTTCGTTTCCGGCCATCCCTTTTGGTCTGCGATCTGCACCCTGACTATCTTTCCAGTGCGGGCCGGTTATTCGATGCCGTTTCATCTTTACTGGGCGTCTGCGATGTCTCCACGCATCAGGCGGAAGCGCCTGTCAAGCTGGAACAACTGGCTTCCGATGAACATCAAAGTCGTTATTCTGTTTTAATAGAAAAGGAGTCTATCTCCATGCGTCCCGTATTGGAAGGGATATTGGAAGATCTGGCAGCCGGAGTTCCGGTAACCTGGTTGTCTGCCCGTTTTCATAATACGTTGGCATGGCTTTTGGTAGAGATGGCGAAACAGTACAGGATGCAGACCGGAACGGACAAAGTCGTGATCTCAGGTGGCTGTTTTCAGAATAAACGTCTGACGGAACAGTTGCAGCGCATGTTTGCCGAAGCTGGTATCCCGCTGTTCGTACCGGGACATATACCCTGTAACGACGGAGGTGTGGCGGTCGGGCAACTGGCAATAGCGGCTTCCCGGAAGAGGCAGTTATAGTATGAATGCAAAACATATATGTTTTGAAAACGAATCATATATGTTTTGATTGCAAAACACCTATGTTTTAAATGAAGTAGTTATATCGTTAAAGTTATGCATGAATTGTCGATCGCTCAAAGTATCGTTCAGCTATCCGAACAGCAGGCTCGCGAACATCATTCTTCGCAGATAGAAGAAGTGGAGCTTGAGATAGGGCGTCTTGCCGGAGTAGAGCTGCAAACATTGGAGTTTGCGATGGAAAGTGCGGTTAAAGGCACTTTGCTCGAAAAAGCAAAGATAATCCGCCGCTATGTAGACGGAGAAGGGCAGTGCTGCGATTGCGAAACGGTCTTTCCTATCGGGAATTTGTTTTCTCCCTGTCCTAATTGTGGTTCTTATTTGATAAATATTACAAAAGGGCGGGAACTTCGGATTAAATCAATTGTTATAAAATAAAAAGACAAACGCTTATGTGTGGAACTTGCGGATGCGAAGAGCATCATCATCACGATCACCTTCATGACCATGAATACGGGCACGGACATGAACATCACCACCATCATCACGATGAAGGGAAAGTAATAACGTTGGAACAGGATATTCTCCAGCGCAATAATCTGTTGGCTGAACGTAACAGAGGCTATTTTGAAGCGAAACATATTTTTTGTCTGAATCTGATGAGTTCTCCAGGTTCCGGCAAAACGACATTATTGGAAGAAACGATACGCCAGTTGAATTCTGATGCCACTCTCGTTTGTCCTGCCATGTTCGATTTGGGAGAAGCGAAGAAAGTCGTTATCGTCAGTACCACCGAAGGGGATGACAAGCCGTTGAAATATCCTCATATCTTCTTGGAGGCAGATGTCTGTGTGATCAACAAAATCGATCTGGCGCCTTATCTGGATACGGATGTGGAGACGTTGCGGAATAATGCCTTGAAAGTAAACCACCACTTGCAACTATTCGAAGTGTCTGCGACAAAAGGCACGGGAATGGATGCCTGGTGCGATTGGCTGGTGGGAGAGTGTGCAAAATGTAAATAAATTACCCTGGATTTGATGGATAAACGGAGAAATAAACTATATTTGTTCCCATTCATTGAACCAAATTAATCAAAATGTCATGATTAACCGAGAATTAATTAATCCTCAGAGCATCGTAGTGGTGGGAGGATCCAATAATGTACATAAACCGGGTGGCCGTTTGGTTCGCAATCTACTAGACGGGAAGTATAAAGGCGAACTATATGTCGTAAATGCTAAAGAAGACGATGTGCAGGGCCTGAAATCCTATCATTCGGTGCATGATATCCCAGAGACGGAACTGGCAATCATTTCTATTCCCGGTCCGGCCTGTCCGGAAGCTGTGGATGTGCTTGCCAAACAGAAAAACGTAAAGGCGTTCATTGTCATTTCGGCTGGTTTCGGAGAGGAAACGCATGAAGGGGCGATTCTGGAAGAACAGATGCTGAAAAGTATTAACGAAGCCGGTGCTTCATTGATCGGTCCGAATTGCATCGGTCTGATGAATATGCATTATCATGGTGTTTTTACTCAGCCGATTCCCGAATTTCATGCAGACGGGGTCGATTTTATTTCCAGTTCTGGTGGTACGGCACTTTTCATTATTGAATCGGCTTTGACAAAAGGACTCCGTTTTTCTTCGGTTTGGTCTGTCGGTAACTCCAAGCAGATCGGAGTGGAAGAAGTGATCGAATATATGGATCGCAACTTCGACCCGGTCCTTGACTCCAAAATAAAGATGCTCTATATCGAGCAGATCAAAAATCCGGATAAGCTCTTGTATCATGCTTCTTCCCTGATTCGCAAGGGTTGTCATATCGCAGCCATAAAAGCGGGTAGTACGGATGTCGGTAAGCGTGCCGCATCTTCCCACACAGGAGCGATTGCCAACTCGGACTCGGCGGTGGAAGCCCTGTTTCGCAAAGCGGGTATTGTGCGTTGTTTCAGCCGTGAAGAATTGACAACCGTTGCCAGTATCTTTACCTTGAAAGAAGTGAAGGGTAAAAACTGTGCGATTATCACGCATGCTGGAGGTCCAGCTGTAATGTTGGCGGATGCACTGGAAAAGGGACGGCTGAACGTTCCTAAGCTGGACGGTCCGCTTGCCGCAGAATTGAAATCCAAACTATATCCGGGAGCTGCTGTCGGCAATCCGATAGATATTATCGGTACAGGTACTCCCGAACATTTGGCCACCGCTATCGATTTCTGTGAGAACCGTTTCGAAGATATTGACCTGATGATGGTTATCTTTGGTAGTCCGGGTTTGGTAAAATTATACGATACTTATGAAGTGCTTCATAAGAAAATGGAGGAGTGCAAGAAGCCGATTTTTCCGGTATTGCCATCCATCGTAACAGCGGGTCCGGAAGTGAAAAGTTTCGTGAAGAAAGGTCATGTGAACTTTTCGGATGAAGTGACGTTGGGTACAGCCCTCTCGCGTGTGCTCAACACGCCGAAGCCCATGAGTACGGATATACAGTTGTATGGTGTTGACGTGCCCGAAGTTCGCCGTATTATCGACCGGTTGCCGGGCAGCGGTTATTTGAATCCTGAAGAAGTCCGTACTTTGCTGAAAGCGGCCCAGATACCGTTGGTAGAAGAGTTCACGTCGACTGACCGCGACGAACTGGTCGCTTTCGCCAAGAGAGTTAAGTTCCCGGTTGTAGCCAAGGTAGTCGGTCCTATACATAAGAGCGATATGGGGGGCGTTGCCTTGAATATCCGAAGTGAGGAACATTTGATTTTCGAATATGAACGGATGATGCGTCTGCCTGATGTGACGGCCGTTATGGTACAACCGATGTTGAAAGGGCAGGAGTTGTTCTTAGGAGCTAAGTATGAAGACCGTTTCGGTCATGTCGTGCTTTGCGGTCTGGGAGGTATTTTTGTCGAAGTGCTGAAAGACGTCTCTTATGGTCTGTCGCCTCTGTCGTATGACGAAACTTATTCCATGATCCGTTCCCTGCGCGGTTATCCTATTATAAAGGGAACACGCGGCCAGCGGGGAGTGGATGAACAGCAGTATGCGGATATCATAGTCCGCCTGTCCACATTGCTCCGTTTTGCATCCGAAATCAAGGAAATGGACATCAATCCTCTTGTTGCGACTGAGCGGGGGTTGTTTGCCGTAGATGCACGTATACGAATTGAGAAGTGATTGATCTTGGATAAATTTCTGATACTAAATGTCCTGTATTCCGAAAGTCTTATAAAAAACTTTTGGAATACAGGACATTTCTTTTAGGCTTTAAAAATTCCCGCACGCAAATGTAGTTATTTACCGAATATGGATGGTAAAAAATAGTTGTAAAACATCTAAAATTATTTAACCATACATGCGAATGCGATCTTTAAATAGCATATATTTGCAGCATTGCAATCTGGAGATAGCAAAACTAAAATCTAAAATTAAATACTGTCGAATATGGAAAGAAAAAGAGTTTACACATTCGGAAATGGAAAAGCCGAAGGTAAAGCGGATATGAGAAATCTGCTGGGTGGTAAAGGCGCTAACCTTGCCGAGATGAATCTGA
>OIWQ01002843.1_pt1 | contig 16728 bp, 17 predicted proteins | sample 1587571 | NCBI WGS metagenome assembly OIWQ01 (sample SAMEA3888910, study PRJEB22519) | human gut metagenome | biome: human gut; feature: human-associated habitat; material: faeces | place: Denmark | collected 2010 | reverse complement strand
TGTTCATCAGGTCCACCATGATGCCCAGCATCACCAGGAAGATCAGGATGGAGATATCGATGGCGTTGATCATGCCCACGCCCTCACCGGCGCCGACAAAGTTCACCACCATCTGCCAGGGCTGGAAATTCGCCAGCAACAGGGCGCCGGCCAGGCAGCCCAGGAACAGGGAAGAGTACACTTCCTTGCTGATCAGGGCCAGGGCAATGGCCACGACCGGGGGGAACAGGGCCCAACCGGTGGCGACGAAGCCGCTGCCATCGTTGGTGACCTTAGCGATGACCAGAGCGATCACAACGATCGCCAGCGCAATAAAATACGCTATTTTGGTACTTTTCTTTTCCATTAGGGTGATTTACCTCCTCAGATTTGGTTCTCTTATCTTACTCGCAAGCGGGATACTTTGTCAAGTTCTTAGCGATACTTTCCATTATTTTAACAAATTGTGAACTCGCCTTTTTACCTTTTTCACAAAGAATTAGCGCACTTTTCTAAATATCCGCTGAGCAAAAGCCGAAATTCGGGACCGGCGGAGGCAACGAACGGGCAGGACCCCATATGCCACTGGCATATGGGGTCCTGCTTTAGTATGCAATATTTTCCGCCCGGGGGCCGTTCCAGTCGGGGGCTACCCGCACCACCGGCCGGGGCGCGCTATCCCGGCTTGTCTCGGGAACATCCCGGGGCCGTCCCAGGGTCAGCGCAGCCAGCAGCAGCCCGCACAGGGCCAACCCCGCCGCCACGATCCAATGCTTTCTCTTGTGCATAGAATTCCTCCTTTTCCTCCTTTTCCTCCTTGGGCCCACCTTATATCAGGTCCCGGCGGATGCCCTCTGTGATCCGGTACATATCCTCCAGCGTGTTCATGCGCACGATCTGCTCCTTGTAATATCCCGCGTGGGGCACACCCTTGAGATACCAGGCGTACTGCTTCCGGGCCTCCAGAATGGCGATGTGCTCCCCCTTGTCCTGGGCCGCCAGCTCGATCTGCCGCACGGCGGTGTCGCACCGCTGGGCCAGGGGCGGCAGCGGCGGGATGGGCTGCCCCTCCAGCGCCGCCTGAGCCTGCTGAAACAGCCAGGGATTGCCCAGACAGCCCCGGCCGATCATCACGGCATCGGCCCCGGTGAAGTGCAGGATCTTCACGGCGTCCTCCGCCGAAAACACGTCGCCGTTGGCGATGACCGGAATGGACACCGCCGCCTTCACCTGGCGGATGGTGACCCAGTCCGCCTGCCCGGCGTACATCTGGGCCCGGGTGCGGCCATGGACCGCCAGGGCCGACACCCCCGCCTGTTCCAGCATCTGTGCCAGCTCCACGGCGTTGATGCTGCCCTTGTCCCAGCCCCGGCGCATTTTCACCGTCACCGGCACCGGCGAGGCCTCCACCACCGCCTGGGCGATCCGGGCGGCCTTCTCCGGGTCCCGCATCAGGGCGCTGCCGTCGCCGTTGGAGACGATCTTCCCCACCGGGCAGCCCATGTTGATGTCGATCAGGTCCGCCCCGGATACCTCCGCCGCGATGCATGCGGCCTCCGCCATGCACACGGGGTCGCTGCCGAAAATCTGGGCGCTGGCCGGGTGTTCCCCGGGGGATAGCTTCAGCAGGCCCCGGCTCTTTTTGTCCTGATAGCACAGGGCCTTGGCGCTGACCATCTCCGTGACCGTCAGGCCCGCTCCCAGCTCCCGGCAGATCAGCCGGAAGGCCAGGTCCGTCACCCCCGCCATGGGGGCCAGCACCAGCTGCGAGGGCACCTCCACCGTTCCGATTTTCATCCCGCATCCCTCCTTTTCGGATGGTTTTCGCCCAGTATATCACAAACCGCCGCAAAAAGAAACCCCTGTCCGCCGGAAAGGGTCGACTTCGAACCGCACAGGCCCCGATGCTCCCGGTGCGGCACAAAAAAGCTGCGGTCGGGCCAAAGCCCGACCGCAGCTTTTTTGCAATTTTAGCCCCACAGGGCGGACAGCATGGGAATGATCTGCTTTTTCCGACTCATGACCCCGGGCAGGAACAGGGCGTTGTCCTTAGGCTCGGCGGAGAAGGCGTTGCGGATGGCCTCGTCGCTGCCCACATACAGCAGCTGCGTGCCCTCCAGCAGCACGTCGGTGAGCATCAGGATCACCATGTTATAGTGGTGCTCTTCCTGGAGGCGGCGCATCACATCCAGGAACTCGTCCTTGCGCTCCAGCATCTCCATGGAGTCCAGGCAGGTGACCTGGCCCACGCCCAGGTTCTGCTCGCCGATGTGGAACTCCTTGAAGTCGCTGCTCACCAGCTCCTCCACGGATTTGCCTCCGGCGGTGGAGAACAGCTGGCGGCCCAGCTCCTTTATGTTGACGCCGCCGATGCGGGCCATGCGCTCGGCCATGGCGATATCCCGCTTGGTGCAGGTGGGGGACTTGAACATAACGGTGTCGGCCAGAATGGCCGCCGCCAGCAGCCCCGCCATATTGGCCGAGGGCATGACGCCGTGTTCCTGATACATACCGGCGATGATGGTGGCAGTGCTGCCCACGGGCTCGTTGCGCACCCGGATGGGCTGGCTGGTCTGGATATCCGCCAGGCGGTGGTGGTCGATGATCTCCAGAATCTCCGCCTGATCCAGGCCGGGAACGGCCTGGGCCCGCTCGTTGTGGTCCACCAGCACCACGCGCTTGCGCCGGGGACGCAGCAGGTGGTACCGGGACAGGGTGCCCACGACTTTTTCGTTCTCGTCCAGCACCGGGTAGCAGCGGTAGCGGCTTTTCAGTACCACCTCGCGGACGTCGTCGATATAGTCCGACAGGTGGAAGCACACGATCTTGTCGTTGTGGCAGGGCCGGGAGATGGGGCTGGCCTGATAGATCAGCCGGGCCACCCGGCTGGCCTCATAGGGGGTGGTGATGATGCAGGTGCGCCCGGCGTTTTCCAGCAGGTCCGGGTCCACCTCCGTCTGGCACAGGATCAGGCAGCTGACGCCGATGTCCAGGGCCCGGCGGATCATATCCGGCTGGTCGCCGCAGATGACGATGTTGTCCGGGTCGCCGAACAGCAGGTTCTCGCAGCTCTGGGGCAGGGCGATGACCACGTTGCCGGACACGGTGTCGATCAGGTCGCCGCTGTCGTTGAGCAGGCGGCCCTCGATGACGCTGAGCAGGTTGAACAGGGGCACCGCCTCCACCCGGGGGTTGGCGATGGTGGTCATGCTGTAGGTGGCGATGTCGCCGGCGGACAGAGTGCCGTACAGGGTGCCGTCCTCGTTGATGACGGGGATGGCGGAGATCTTCTGCTCCCGCATGATGTGCCAGGCCCGGTCCATGGTGACCGTGGCGTTCAGGGCCGGGGGCGTATCGTAGTCCAGGTCCTCCACCTGGGTGCGGACGGTCTGCACCGTCCGGGGGGGCTGGAAGCCGAAGCGGTCCAGCATCCGCTGGGTCTGGTCGCTGATGTGGTCCATATGGGCGGCCACATAGTTCCGGTCGCCCAGGGCGTTGCGCAGGGCCGCATAGGCCATGGCGGACACGATGGAGTCGGTATCGGGGTTGTGGTGGCCGATGACGTAGATTTCGTTCATGGGAGTCAACTCCTCTCGTCTATTTGCATTACCTGTTTACATTATAAAACGCCGCCATTTTGTTTGTCAATGCGAGGTTCTGCCTAATTTTGCCGGAAATGTGGGGGGGCCGACTGGTACTTTATCCGTTAGATAAAATTTTACCGAAGCTGGCCGCAGTCTTTCGCAACGGCCTTCCCTTCCGGTGGCGGAGGCGCTCCGGGTTTTTGGGCCGTCTGGTTTCCCTTATGCATGGAACTCCCGCAAAAAAGTTTGAAACTTTGCGAGAAAACTGTTGACAAGTTTGGGCAGACCGTGTAAAATACATACTGTTCCGCGCGGTTAGCTCAGCTGGTAGAGCACATGCTTGACGTGCATGGGGTCACAGGTTCGAGTCCTGTACCGCGCACCATAGCCGAAAAGCCCTGAAACCACTAAGGTTTCGGGGCTTTCGTCATTCTGTTGGCTGGCTGTACCCCATCCGAACACCCGGGCGTGTCTTTTGACCCGGCAAAAAATATGATATATCGCTCACTGCAAACGGGCGGCCCCTTATGTCTATGGGGCCGCCCGTTTCGCATTATCGGATTGTCAATCAGAAGATTTTTATTTGAACCAAGCACACGAATCTGATATAATCTATTGACCGAACTTACACCTGTGGAGGCGGAAGCGATGGGCGATTGGCATAAGGTTGAATTACAAGAAGATATTGACTTTTTAATGGAGACTTATGGCGGTTTTCATGATTCCTGCATCGTTTCGCTCAGTTTTCAGAGCGGTGCATTCGTTGATAACGATATGGCCATGCATTTTGGAGGCCCAAACGAAAGAATACTGTCCGTTATATGCCAGAGTCAATGGGAGCCTAAAACAATAGAGCTACAGTTCTCGGGGCTACGTCAGATGCATATAGTAGGCTGGCAGGATAATTATCTTTGCCTTATTTTGGACGCATATCTGGCCTTCCACAACGGCTTACTGCCGGGAAGCCCGGATCGGGTGATCGCGTGGTCGGATACGGACTGCTTCGATATTAATAAGATTGATAATTCAATTGCTGAACCGGCAGATACTTATATCATTGCAAATGAGTTGAGATGGCGAATCTTACAGGAGAATCCACATGATCGTGACAATCAATTCCTTTGAGAAATACCGGGCGTTCATCCAGGACATTTCGCGCGACCCGCTCTTTTGTGACCCGCATTTCACATATGACCCCGATAATCTTTACGGTTCACTGCACCGGAAGCACGAATCCGCGTTTGCCGTTGTGGCAGACGGGACCGTGCAGGGCCTGTTCGTCTGGCTGATCCTTCCCGACCGGCGGTACATGGAGATGCTGATCGGGCTGACAAGGTCTGAGGCGGCTTTTTCCGAGATGCTGTCCCATCTGGCGGAAAGCTATCCGGGCTATCAGGCCGATTTCGTGCTCAACCCGAAAAACACGGCCCTATTTCGTGTTCTGACCGGGAAAGGCGCATATTTTGACGGGGAACAGCAGAAAATGCTCCTGACCGGCCCTGGGCCCGCCGTATCAACGGACTGCGTGGAGCCATACGCGGAAAAGTGGCAGGCCCAGTACCGCGCGCTGCATCGCACGGACACCTACTGGACGGCGGAGCGCATTCTTTCGGCTCCGGAGCGGTTCCGTGTTTTCCTCGCCGTGGAGGACCGGCAGCTTCTGGGATACCTGGACGTTACACACGGCTGCGATATAAACGAACCGTATGATCTGTTGGTCAGGCCCGGACTGCCCTTCCGGAAATATGCGGTCCCCCTGCTGGCAGAGGCGGTCAGACGAAACGGGCCGAACCGGATGATGGCGCTGGTTTACACAGACGCGGCGGAGGAAATCGCGGCCTACGCTGCGTCCGGATTCGAGAAAGTCGAGGGGCAGAACAGCGTGTACGCTTCTTACCGGCTCTGATAAACGGGCCCCTGACCGGGGCCGCCCGTCTCGCATGATTGGATTGCGTATCAGTCCACCACCACCGACGACATCTCCTCTGCGGAGATGCGGTACACTGCGCCGTCGAGCCCGTGCGCCCGCAGGGCCGCCAGCACCGCGCCGCGCTCATAGGGACAGCCGGTCAGGGCGCCGCCGATGGTCTCGGCGTCCAGGGTGGAGAAGAAGTCGCCGTACACGGCGGCGCTGCGGATGACGCCCTTCTGCACGTCCAGCCTGAACTGCATTTTGCCGCCCCGGAACCGGCCCACCCGGTCGATGGTGAATTTGGGGCTTTTGCCGAAGATCTGCTCCCAGCTTTGGAACCGCTCCCGGGCGATCTCCCGGATGCGGGCGTCGTCCTCCGGCGTCACGGCATAGGTGTCCCGGCTGCCGTTCATGATATGGCGCACCATGGCCTCCTTGAAGGTCTCCGGGTCCATGGGCTGGGGCAGATGGTCGGAGATGTTGGTGACCCGGTCCCGGACGGACTTGATGCTCTTGGAGGTGATCTTGTAGCTGTCCGGCGTGGTGGCCTCCGCCATCTGCCGGATATCCGTGTCAAACAGCAGGGAGCCGTGGTGCACGATGCAGTCTCCCAGCCGGTACTGGGCGTTGCCGGAAAATTTCCGGCCGTCGATGGTCAGGTCATTGCGGCCGTTGAAGGCGGCGCGGACCCCCATCTCCCCCAGCGCGCCGATCACCGGGGCGATGTATTGGCCAAACTCGATCTCCCCGGCCTCCCGGTGCTGGATGAAGGAAAACTGCCAGCCGCCCAGGTCCGTATAGATGGTGCCGCCGCCGCTCATGCGGCGCACCAGATGGATGCCGTGGGCGTCGGCATAGGGCTTGTTGATCTCCTCCAGCACGTTCTGGTATTTGCCCACCATCAGCGTGGGCGTGGTGCGCCAGAACAGAAACACCGTGTCCGGCAGGCGCTTTTCCACCGTGAAGTAGTTCTCAAGGCCGAAGTTGTAGTAAACGTCCGTGGAGCCGGTCTCAATATAGATCATGCACGTCCTCCAGAGCCTCCCAGGCCTTATAGGAGCTGCGGGCCAGAGGCGCGGAGGCCACATGGCGGAAGCCCTTAGCCAACGCCAGCTCCTTCCACCGGGCGAAATCCTCCGGCGTGGCATACCGGGCCAGGGGGTAATGCTGCGGCGTGGGCTGAAGATACTGGCCGATGGTGAGAATGTCGCAGCCGGTCACCAGAATGTCGTCCATCAGACGGTTGATCTGCTCCTCCGTTTCGCCAAGGCCCACCATAAAGCCGGTTTTGGTCAGCAGGGTGGGGTCCTGCTCCTTGCAGTACCGCAGCACCTCCAGGGACCGCTCATACCGGGCCTGGGGCCGGACGGCGCTTTGCAGCTCCCGCACCGTCTCCACATTGTGGTTCAGCACCTCCGGATGGGCGGCAATCACCGTGTCCAGGGCATCCGTGTTTCCCTTCATATCGGAAATCAGCGCCTCCACGGTGGTACCGGGACATGCGGCCCGGATGGCCCGGACGCATTTGGCAAACTGCTCCGCCCCGCCGTCGGGCAGATCGTCCCGGGTGGAGCAGGTGAGGACCACATGGCGCAGATTCAGCTTTTTTGCGGCCTTTGCCACGTTCATGGGCTCCTCCGGGTCCGGCGGCAGGGGCCGCCCGGTGGTGACGTTGCAGAACCGGCAGTTCCGGGTGCAGACGCTTCCCAGGATCATAAACGTGGCGGTGTGCTTCCGGTAGCACTCCCCCAGGTTGGGACAGTTGGCCTCCTTGCACACGGTGTTGAGCTTCAGGTCCCGCATCAGCTCCGCCACTTCATCCACGGCTTCCTGGTTATAGCGGACCTTCAGCCACTGGGGCTTTTTCTCCATGCCGCTCACTCCGCCTCCAGCACCGCCACCGCGGTATCCACATCCACGGTATCGCCCTCCTCGAAAAGCTGCTTTTTCAGCACGCCGGACTCCGCGGCCTCGATCTGGTTGACCACCTTGTCCGTCTCGATTTCGAACAGGAGCTCACCGGCGGAAACGGGCTCGCCCTCCTCCTTCAGCCAGGCGCACAGAACGCCCTTTTCCATCTCCGGCCGCAGCCGGGGCATGACAATATTTTTCTCCATGATAAAAATCTCCCTTTCTCGCAGAATATCCGGCTACATCAGCCAGTCCATCAGCTCCTCCGCCCCGTCGCCTGCCAGGCGGCGGCAGATGGCGGCGAATCCCTCCGGGTCCAGGCGGGCCCCGTTCAGCAGCCGGGCGGCCAGAGCGCCGTCGATGGCCGGGCAGCGGACTTCCGCGCCGGATACGATGCCGCGTTTGGCCTGATAGGCCACCCGGATGGGCGCCCCTGCGAACACGCCGGTTTTTTCATAGGCAAAGGCCGGGGTCTTGCCCCAGGTCCACTCCCAGGAACGGTATTTCTCGTCCCGCAGGCGGCAGACCTCCGCCTCCTGTTCCGGCGTCAGCGTCAGCCGGGGACTGCCGGGGGGCACCATCCGGTCCAGCAGCCGCTCCCGGAACTCCTCAATGGTCATGGGCCGGGCCAGGTGCTCCCGGATATTGGTGACGGTGCAGATGGCGGACTGGGTCCCCTTGCTCTGGAAGCAGTCGTTTTTCCGGTGGGTGGTGATCCGGTCCAGCACCGCCAGGTCCGACTGAAACAGCAGGGTGCCGTGGTGCAGCACCCGCCCCCTTGTCATCCGCTGGGCGCTGCCGGAGATCTTCAAATCGCCGATGGCGATGTCGCAGACGCGATTTTTCCGGGCCGGAACGCCGATGTCGTTCAGCGCCCGGATGACCGGCAGCAGCACCTCATCATAGCTGACGCTGCCGTCAGACCGCGTAATATAGGTGTAGTTCACGTTGCCCAGGTCGTGGTAAACGGTTCCGCCGCCGGTGCAGCGGCGCACCACGGGGATCCCCAGCCGCCGCAGGGACTCCACGTGCACCTCCCGGCAGATGTTCTGATAACTGCCCACGATCACGGCGGGGTCGTTCTGCCACAGCAGGAAAACGTCGTCCTCCAAAAAGGTCTGATAGACGTATTCCTCAAAGGCCTGGTTGTAAAACGGGTCGTGGGAGGGATTGATCACGGTAAGCATAGCAGGTTCCATCCTTAGTTGGTTAAAAAAATAACTTACTCCCATTATACAGGATATCACCCCGTCCGTCAACCGCCCAGCCTGTTAAGAAAGCTCAAAGCCCTTTTGGGGACAAGTTGCGGCAAAAGCGCCGGTATCGTGCGATACCGGCGCTTTTGCTATAGGGGGGAAGGGGGAAATCAGCGAAGTCAGGCAGACCGCCTGGCGGTCCTGCTTCGATTCAGGAGTCTCGGAGGTGACTCTGAATATAAATTCATTATACACATACAATACTGAAAAATCAACCCGAATTTTGAAAAACTTTCAAAAATTTTGTATGTCACCGCAGCACGGCGCACAGCAGCGTCAGATATCGGGGCAGCCTGTCCCGCCGGGGCCACAGCAGCTCCCAGCCCAGCTCCCCCCGGGCGGCGGCGCCCACGTCGCAGCCCAGGGATTCCAGGCTGTACCCCACCGCCTGCGGATGGCGGCAGGGCCGCCCCATGGGCCGGGTGCATTCCTCACACAGGGTACACCCTCCGGTGGTCAGCACCGCCGCCCCGGGGTACTGCCGCCGCAGGGCCCGGTCCATCTGCCGGGCCTGCTCCGCCGTCAGCCGCCGGGTATATTCCGCCAGCTCCTCCGGGTCAAACCGCCGCTCCAGCATGGCCGGGGTGAAGTGGAACTGCATCCCCTCCAGCAGCACCGTGTCAAACCCCGCCCAGTAGTCCGCCGCCGCCATGTTATAGGGCGGGCAGGTCCAGAACTGCCCGTAGTCCGGGCAGGGGCGGCACCCGGCGGCGGGGTCCTTCAGGTCCACATACCGCCTGACGAATTCCTCCGCCGGCACCTCCGCCCCGGCCTGTACAATGGTATAGCCGCTTCCGTTCATCCGTTTCCCTCTCCGATCTCATAGCCGCTGAAATCGTATGCCGGGCCCATCCGGGCCTGGCCGTCCATGACGGACAGCAGCAGCATCTCGCACCCGTCGGAGAGCCCCGCCTCATCCACGCCATAGAGCAGGGTGTGGAAATCCTCCGCAAAGACCCGGACGCTCTCTGCCGCCGCGCCGTGGGCCAGATGCCGGGACCGCACCAGCCGCTCTCTGCCGCTGGTCAGGCTCAGCAGCTCATAGAGCTGCTCCTCCGCCGTCCGGCCATAGCGCAGAAGCTCCCACTGTCCGCCGTTCCGGTGCAGGAACAGGGCCTCATCCCCGTTCTGTCCCACCGGGCCGGAGGACCACACCTCCGTGCCGTCATACCGCAGCACCCGGAGTCCTCCGTTCTCTGCCGTAAGGCGCTCCGCCAGTCCGTCGCCGTCCATGTCCACATAGGTTATCGCCGCCGTGCCGTCAGGCCGGGACACCCCCAGCCCCAGCAGCACAGCATACCCCGGATGGTGCGCCAAGTCCTCCGACACGGAAAAGGCTCGGGCCTTCAGCTCGTCATACCAGGTCTGCACGTCATACCCGTCATCGCCGGGATCTTCGCCCATGTCCACCAGAATATCCCGGCAGGCCATCCTCATGGCCGCCTGCATCCCATACCCGCCGTTATACCGGCACTCCAGCATGGTGAAGCAGTACCGCAGGGTATCCGCCCCGCCGTCCACCAGCCGCCGGTAATCCGGCAGCTGCCGCATAGCGGCCTCCACGGCCCCGGAAAAGCTGATGGCCGCCACGCTGTCGTCTCCGCTGACGCTGAGCAGCAGGCGATCCAGCTCCAGCACCCGCTCCGGCTCCAGCGGCACCGGCCGCAGCCGCAGCATCTCGAAAACTTCCCCGTCAGCCTGGTGATATTGCAGCAAATACAGCTGATCGTCCAGCCGCAGCAGCTGACAGCCATCCTCCAGCTGGAACAGCCACCGCTCCTGGTACCCGCTGATGTCCGGGCCAAGTCCCTCCGGGAACCGGCTGTCCCACTCCTCCAGGCTGACGCTCTGACCGCCCTGGATGGGATACTGACTGTACTTCTCCGGGTCCAGGGCGCCGGTCAGCTGCCCGCTGGCGTTCTCCTGATACCGGGCCCAGTATTTCACGTCCCCGTCCCGGAATTGCAGCAGCTCCGCCGGCAGGGGAGACGGGCTGGGCATCTCCGGCGTCTGATACACGCACTCCGCCGTCAGATACGTCCCGTCCTCCGGGAATGCCAGTCCCCGCCCGACGACGCTCAGTCTCGTGGAGCCGCTTTCCGTGGGCCGCAGGGCAATCTGCCCGTCCCGGGCGTATACCAGCCAGCGCTCCTGGCCGCCCCACCGGGCCCTGGCGCACCAGATGCGGCCCACGGAGCCGGAAGCATCCCCCTCCGTCCGCATCAGGTCCACATATGCCATGCCGCCCTGCCACGCCGCCGGGGTACAGGAAAAGTCATCTCCCTGTATCACATCCGGCCCGTCGGCACCCTCCTTCGTCGTCATCCGGTACACTCCGGGCAGTCCCATCCGCAGGGCCAGCTCCGTCCCTGCCGGGACCACCTGCACACCCCGGGTATACTCCAGGATGGTCTGCAGCAGCTCCTCGCTGTTCACACCGTAGAGCTTCCCCCGGTACAGCAGCATCAGCGGATACCCGCTGTCGCCGCCGTACAGAAGCTCCCGCTTTCCGGCAGTCCGTCCCATTTGCAGGCGAAAGGGGTCCGTCCCCTGGTCAAAGATATTGTATGCGTAGTTCTCCAGCAGAGGGAAGTCCTCCTCCGTCAGCCCGTTGAGCTGCTCCGCCAGCCGGGAGGTCAGCCCCGGCATTCCGGCCGGTGTCCGGGCAGAGTCCCCTTCCCACAGATACGTCACGTTCAGCCCCCCAGCCGTCACCCGGCTGGCCCACCCATAGGGGGTCCGGTCCCTGGGGTTGGTCAGCAGGCAGACCGCCGCCGCGGCGCACACCACCACAGCAGCCGCCGTCACCCACACGGCAGGCTTTTTATACCGCAGAGCCCGGCGGATGCGCCCCTTGACGCAGATCTCGCCGAAGGCCACCGGACACGCCGTCACCGCCCGCCGGGGTCCGGCGCAATTCAGAAGCGCCTGGGAATACGCCCGCTTGTCCGGCTCCTCCAGGTCCCGCAGCACCGCCTCGTCACAGGCGTATTCCATATCCCGGCACAGCAGGATATACGCCGCCCACAGCAGGGGGTTGAACCAGTACACCGCCAGCAGCAGAAACGCCAGGGGCTTCACCCAGTGGTCCCGGTGCCGGATGTGGGTCCGCTCATGGGCCAGCACATAGTCCCGGCTTCCCCGGTCCAGGCCGAAGGGCAGATAGATGCGGGGCCGGATAAACCCCAGCACAAAGGGAGACGGGGCCTGTTCGCTTTCCCACACGCCGTCCTCCAGCCGCACCGCCATCCGCAGCCGCACCCGCAGCCGCACATAGCTGCCTGCCAGATACAGCGCCATGGCCGCCATGCCCACAAGCCACACCACCGCGGCGATGTGGCCCAGGCTCTGCCCCGTCCGGGCCGCCGTCTCCGCTGCCACCGCACCGGCGGGACTGCCAACGGCGGGAAGCCCGCCGGATACCGCTGTTCCCGCCGCCGTCAGCACGTCTCCGGAGATAGGCTCCGTGGTGGGCACCAGGCTGACGCCGGCCCGGGGCAGCAGGTCCCCCGGCCACAGCAGCCGCACCGCCACAATGGCCCACAGACCGTAGTGCGCCGCCCGGGGCGCTTTTTTCAGCACCACCCGCAGCACCATCACCAGCAGCACCAGCCACCCGGCGGTAACCGCCCGGTTCAGAATGGTCAGAAAAAGCTGTTCCATGGTCAGTTCTCCTTTCCGCTGTCGTCAATAAGCTGCTGCAGCTGCCGGACCTCCTTTTCTGAAAGCCGCCGCCCCCGGGCAAAGGCCGCCACAAAGGCGGGCAGGGAGCCCTCAAAGGTCTTGTCCACCAGCTGGTCGATCTGGCTCTGCTGCACCTGCTCCTTCGTGACCAGACTGGTCACCACGGCGTTTTCATTTTTCACCACGCCCCGCTGGCTCAGCCGCCGGATCACGGTATAGGTGGTGGCCTTGGACCAGCCCAACTGCTCCTGGCACAGATGCACCAGCTGGGTGCTGTTCACCGGCTCGTGCTCCCACAGGATCAGGCAGAACCGGTACTCGCTCTCGAATACCTGGGGTACGCTCATGGCACGCGCCTCCTTTCGGGTTGAATCCGTTAAACCTTACAGTAAGTTTAACAGATTCAACCTCTCCTGTCAAGGCTTTTTATTGACGGAAAACCGGGGGTGTGGTACACTGATGGGACGATCACAAACAGCTTGTGGAAAAGCCTGTCATTGCAGGAAGCCCCCCGCGCGGGCCGCCGAGGACGTCGGCCCCTACCTGGCTCTCCCTTTGGGAGAGCTGTCGGCGCAGCCGACTGAGAGGGCTCGTAGGGGCGTGGGCTCTGCCCCGCCCGAACCGGCTCCCATCAACAGCCTTTTTCCACAAACCGACTATCATCAAGCGAGGGATCATCATGGAAGAAACCAGGAGCTTTGGCTATATCTGCCCCAAATGCGGACGGGCGGTCATGGCCCGGCGCAGCGCCTTTTCCCTGGCGGCGGCGGCCGCCCATATCGAGTGCCCCTGCGGCCAGTCCGACATGCTCATCGAGACCGACGGCTCCCGCTTCCGCCTGTGGGTGCCCTGCGGCCTGTGCGGCGAAACGCACCAGGCCGAGTGCAGCGCCGACGCGGTGCTGCGGGGCCGGGGCATCGGCCTGGCCTGCCCCAAGACCAGGCAGATCTGCTGCTATGTGGGCCAGGAGGAGCAGGTGTCCGCCCAGATGGAGCAGCTGGCCGTCCGGGCCGCCAAGGAGAAGGCGGAGGACCCGGAGGCCTTCACCGACAACATCATTATGTATGAGGTGCTGTCGGAGCTGAAGGACATCGCCGCCCGGGGCGGCATCCGATGCCGCTGCGGCAGCACCCGCTATGGCATCCAGGTCCACCGGGACTCCGTGGACCTGTGCTGCCAGGACTGCGGCGGCAAGCTGCGTCTGCCCGCCGCCACCGACGAGGATCTGGACCGCCTGTGCTGCCAGATGACCCTGACCATTCCGGGGAGGGCGTGACATGATGGAGCTTCTCTCTCGCTGGTTCATCCGGGACCGGGACAACGTCACGGACCCCCGGGTCCGCCGGGCCTATGGCCAGCTGTGCGGCTTTGTGGGCATCGGACTGAACATCCTGCTGTTTGCCGGGAAGTTCTTCGCCGGTACCCTCAGCGGCTCCGTGGCCATCACCGCCGACGCCTTCAACAACCTGTCCGACGCCGGGTCCTCGGTGGTGACCCTGCTGGGCTTCCGCCTGGCCGGGAAAAAGCCGGACCCCCAGCACCCCTTCGGCCACGGGCGGCTGGAATACGTCTCGGGCCTGATCGTGGCGGGGCTGATTCTGCTGATGGGCGTGGAGCTGGCCAAGTCCTCGGTGGAGAAAATCCTCCACCCGGCGGCGGTGGATTTCAGCGTCATCGCCCTGGTGATCCTGGCGGTGTCCATCTGCGTGAAGCTGTATATGTGCCTGTATAACCGGCGGATCGGCAAAAAAATCCGCTCCGCCGCCATGGAGGCCACCGCCGCCGATAGCCTGTCCGATACGGCGGCCACCGCCGCCGTGCTGCTGGCCATGCTCATCGCCAAGTGGACCGGCCTGGACATCGACGGCTGGGTGGGCCTGGTGGTGGCGGGCTTCATCCTGTTCTCCGGGGTCAAATCCGCCCGGGAGACCATCAGCCCCCTGCTGGGCCAGCCGCCGGAAAAGGAATTTGTGGACCGGATTCAGGCCATTGTCCTGTCCCATCCGGAGATTCTGGGCCTGCACGACCTGGTGGTCCACGACTACGGCCCCGGCCGGGTGATGGTGTCCCTCCATGCGGAGGTCCCGGCCCACGGGGACCTGCTGGAGCTCCACGACGTGGTGGACAACATCGAAATGGACCTGTCCCGCCAGCTGAACTGCCAGGCCGTGATCCACATGGACCCGGTGGTCACCGACGATGGCCTGACCGGTCCCCTCCGCAGCCGCGTGGCGGAGCTGGTGAAGCAGGTGGACCCCGCCATCACCATCCACGACTTCCGGGTGGTGGCCGGTCCCACCCACACCAATCTGGTGTTTGATGCGGTGGTGCCCTTTGACGAAAAGCTCACCGCCGCCCAGGCGGCGGAGAAAATCCGCGCCCTGGTCCGCACCATGGACGACGGCCGCTACTTCGCCGTGGTGACGGTGGAAAATTCGTACATCTGACCCTGGACATTATGGCGATTTCCGGCCGGTCGAATCAAAAAAATCAGCGGGACACCCGGCGCTGAAATCCAGCGCCGGGTGTCCCGCCTTGTCCCGGTCCTGTCCCGGGAGAAGCGGCCGGTTTTCCGGGATGACCCGCTTTGTCCCGGCACAGGGCCGGAGGTTATTTCAGAGGCTGGTCAGGGGTTCAGGTGCCGCTTGAAGTTGCCCCGGGTATGTACGCCCTCCTGCATCATGAAGAAGGCGTTGGGGTCGATTTTCTGGACCTCCTGCTGCAATGTCTCGATCTCGTACTTGGACAGGCAGATGCAGAGGATCTGCACCTCATCGCCGATGTAGGCGCCGTGGCCGGTCCAGTAGGTGATGCCCCGGTCCATCTTCCGCCCCAGCTCCCAGAAGGGCTCCAGGTCCCGGAGTTTGGTGACGATGAGCGCCTGGGTGGTGATGTTCTGCTGGTGCACCCGGTCCACAAACAGGGCGTTGAACACCGTGTAAATGGCGGAATAGATGGCCGTGGGGGCGCTGAACAGGACCAGGCACAGGGTATACAGGGCGGCGTTGAACAGCAGGGAGAACTTGCCCACCGTGAAGCCCCGGCCCTTTTTGGACAGATACAGCCCCAGAATGTCCAGCCCGCCGCAGGAGGCGCCGCAGGTCAACACCAGTCCGTTGGAAAAGCCCGCCAGGATGCCGCCCACCAGGCAGCTGGTGAGCATATCCGGGATGATGGGCTCCGCCGGAATGGGGATGATGGACAGAAACAGGGAGTTGGACACCGTGCACAAAGCCAGCTTCACCACGAAGGTCCGGCCCATGGTCTTGTAGGCCAGCAGCAGCAGCGGCAGGTTCGCCAGCAGGTACAGCGTGCCCGCCAGGTCGAAGTTGCTGAAGCGGATGCCCAGCTTGGTGTCCAGCAGGGTGCGGATCACCTGGCACAGGCCCAGCAGGCCGCTGGTGTACAGGTGCTGGGGCACGATGAACAGATTGATGGCCAGAGCCAGCAGCAGCGACCCGAACAGTGCCGCCCCCACACGGGGCCAGCGATTGTGCACAAGCTTATCCAACATAATAGGAGATACCACCCTTTCTCGTCCGTCTTTTCCCTCTATCTCGCAGGGGACCACCTGTCCGCCGGACAGACACAGGTCCCATATAAACCGCGCGTACAGTATAGGCATTATAAGGTTTTCCCCGGAAAAGTCAAGGCTTTTCCGGGGAAAATGTAAGTTTTTTTACAGACTGTACCGCAGGCTGCGGTACAGCTTCCAGGTGCTGCGGGACAGGGTCCGGGAAACGGTGGCCTTGTTGATGCCCAGCTCCTGGGCAATGCGGGTGACGGACATGTTCCGGGAATAGCGCATGCGCATGATCTGCCGCTGACGGGGCGTCAGCTCCTCCTCCATGGCCATGGGAAGGTTCCGCAGAAGCCGCTCGATTCGGGGGCGGTTGTCCTCCTGGTTCTCCTGCTTCCAGAGCTGCAGACTGGCCATGCTCAGCGGATCATAGGGCAGGCCTGCCAGGTCAGATGCGGTATTTTTCACGTCTTATGTACCCCCTGTCATAATAATGGGCGGTGTGCTCCGCCAGCTCCCGGGCCTCCTGCAGCAGGGGCCGCAGCTCCTGCTGTCTGCGGCGCAGGGCCTGGACCCGCTCCGGGTCCCCCTCCGTCAGCGCCTGTTGGCGCAGCTCCCGCAGCCGCCGGGCCACGGCCTCCGCCTGCCGGGCATACTGCGGGGACAATTCCTGCATCGTCATATCAACTGTCTCCTCTCTCCTGTGTGCATGGGTGAATGTGGTGTCGGTGCCGGTTTATGTAAAAAATTCCCGCCGGAGGCGAAAATTTCTGTTGACAAACGGGGTGGAGTCTGGTAATATAATCTTCGCTGGTCAGACGCTGGTGTAGCTCAGCTGGTAGAGCAGCTGATTTGTAATCAGCAGGTCGGGGGTTCGAATCC
>OIWQ01002824.1_pt1 | contig 16806 bp, 18 predicted proteins | sample 1587571 | NCBI WGS metagenome assembly OIWQ01 (sample SAMEA3888910, study PRJEB22519) | human gut metagenome | biome: human gut; feature: human-associated habitat; material: faeces | place: Denmark | collected 2010 | reverse complement strand
GATGCAGAAAGCGTTTTCTTTGTCCCGATGCTGTGCTTTTGCACTGCGAGTGGGCAAAAACGTTCCCTGTACAAAAGAAACCACTAAAAAATAAAAACGGTTTATTTCGGATGCAGAAAGCGTTTTCTTTGTCCCGAAGCTGTAATAAATTACTGCGAGTGGGCAAAAACGTTTCCTGTGCAAAAGAAACCGCTAAAAAATTAAAACGGTTTATTTCGGATGCAGAAAGCGTTTTCTTTGTCCCGATGCTGTAATAAATTACTGCGAGTGGGCAAAAACGTTCCCTGCGCAAAAGAAACCGCTAAAAAAACAAAAACGGTTTATTTCGGATGCAGAAAGCGTTTTCTTTGTCCCGATGCTGTGCTTTTGCACTGCGAGTGGGCGAAAAAACGTTTTCTGCGCCGAAAGAAGCCGTTTTTTAGTCTTTCTTGGATACTTCTTTGATATACTCTCTGAAGAAAACTACACTTTCTTTGAGCGCCGAGATCGGGCAACGCTCGTTGGTTGCGTGCGTTGTAAGGAAAAGTTCAACGGAAACATTGAACGGAGCATAACGAAGGATGTTGTCACAAATCTCTCCGTAACGGTAGGAATCCGTGCCACCCATTACAAGGTAGGGAGCAACGGCAACATCATTGGGGTGAAGTCCTTCTTCAACCTTTCTTATCGCATTGAATGCCCTGGAATCCGTCGGTGAAAACTTAGTTGCTTCCTTACTGTAGAGACGCTCAACTTCAAGATCTTTATAGCGAACAGCCTTGCGAATGTGCTTTTCAACATCGTCAACCGTATCGCCCGGGAGAGGTCTGAAATTGACCGTGATGCTCGGTCTCTGCGGCAAAACGTTCGGCTCGGGACTTCCCTCACACATTGAGATACTCTGAATCGTTCTGACCATGCTTGCAGATTCGGGAATTACTTTAAGCACAAGCTTAATAATCGGCTTGAGAAGCCATACATTGCACATTACAATTCTGCCGAGATAGGTTGCCTTTCTGCCGACCGTATCAAAAAGCTCTGTAAGAAACGGGAGCATATGCGACTTAAACTGATGCCTTTCAACGTCCTTAATTGTATTGGCAAGCTTCGCCATACCGCTGTGCTTTGGAGCTGCCGAAGTGTGACCGCCCTTATCATGAACGGTGAGCTTCATATCCGCATAGCCTTTTTCGGCAACGCCGACCGCAGCAATATATGTATGAATAAGTCCCTTGACGTCAAGACGAAGAAGTGCGCTTCCCTCATCGAGAACACTGTCAAGATGAATTCCTCTTGAACGGAGAACCTTAACGATCTCATCCGCACCCGATTCCTTGGAGCAAACGATCTCCTCATTGTGGCCGAAGCAGAGATAAACGTCTCTTTCCGGCTGGAAGCCCTCCTCCATAAGGGATTCAACCGCCTCCATGACGCAGATAAGATGATTTTTCATGTCAAGAGCGCCTCTGCCCCAGATTATTTCACCGTCGTTATAGCCGCTGAAAGCATCATGCGTCCAGTCGTCCTCCGTGCCCTCAGCAACAGGGACAACATCCTGATGCGAAAGCAGCGCCATGGGCTCAAGATCCGGATTTTTGCCCTTCCAGCGATATATGAGGCTCGCCTTTGAGACATTTTCCTTAACCGTATTCTGCTTTATAAGCGGATAGGCTTCATCAAGAAAAGCATGAAATTTTTCAAACTCCGACCAGTCTATCTCATCGGGATTGCTTCTTGAAATTGTTTTACACTGAATTGCTTTTGAAAGATGCTCGGCAACCTTATCCACGTCGATGTCGGCATCCTCGATTTTAACCCCTTCAAACTTTTTCGGCTTGTAAAAAATTGCCCTTATAAGAGTTACAACAATAAAAAGAGCCAACAAAGCCAATAAAATTTTCCACCACATGATTATGCAATACCTCCTAAAAATACAGTGTAGATTTTAGCATAATGACAAAAAATTGTCAATACTACATATCGTTTTAAAAGTCAAAACAACAGTAAACGGTGTCAAGCAGTCCATTGCATTATATTTTCAGCGTAAGCTTGTGTAAAACGCCAAAAAACACACTTTTTGGCACGATTTAATATGTTCCAATTAGGTAATTATGCACATAGCACAATTTTGATTGGGTAAAAGTGCACAAATTGAGCACAAATTATTTGTGCAAAACGCTTGACAAGTAGATACTTTGGTGCTATAATGTAGTCACAAAAAGAAAAGAAAGGAATGAATGACTTATGACAAACAACATGTACTATGTCGCAGAGGAAAAAATATTAAACGAGATCGCAAATGAAAAGAAGTTTTCATTCCGTGCTATCTTAAAGCTCTTGACAGCAGGCGCTATTTCAAGGAAGTTTTAATAGCATCGGCTTTTGCGAGCCGTTAATATTGAATTTCTCTATGCCCGATTTAACCGCCATGCGGATTGCACCCCGGTAATACCGGCTCCGAAATATCGGAATTGCGTGACGGCAAAGGCAGAACTCATAATCACTCGAAAAGGTTTTATTCCCCCCTTCCTTTTCGGGTGATTTTTTATTTTCATTCGGAAACATTACTCAAAAATTCATAAATTATTAACAGGCGGAAATATTGACAATTGTTGAACAGTAAACTATAATGTTGAATGTCGTACAAATATAAAAGGGAGTGAATATTATGGAAGAGACAGTTCACAACGAGCTGCGGTCACTTTCGCATATTATTTACAGATTTATCGAAAACCTGCCGAATAAAAAGAAAATTGAATCCATGACAGGCACAAACGGCTGTATAATCGGTTATCTTGCCGAGAACAGCGGCCATGATGTTTTTCAAAAGGACATTGAAAAGGCCTTCGGGATAACACGCTCGACCGCTTCAAAGGTGATAAATCTTATGGAGCAAAAGGGTCTTGTGGAAAGGCAGTCGGTAAGCTGTGACGCACGTCTGAAAAAAATCGTCATGACGGATAAATCCAAGGCTGTATCACACCTTATGGCTGAGGATATGACCCTCGTTGAAGGTATTCTGACCGACGGATTCAGCCCCGAGGAAAAGGAAGCCTTGTATGATTATCTCAAAAGAATGAAACAAAATCTCAAAAACTATCATTTAAAGGAAAAGGAGGAATGTTGATATGCATATGGTAAAAAGACTTATGCAATGTATCCGTGAATACAAGCTACCATCTCTGCTCAGTCCTCTGTTTATCACGGGCGAAGTCGTTATCGAGTGCTTTATACCTTTTATAACGGCTCAGCTCATTGACGGAATTAAAGACGGTCAAGGCATGGATTTCATTATGAGCTACGGAATCAGGCTTATAATTCTTGCCGTTTGCTCGCTTACCTGCGGTGCGCTTGCAGGTCATTTCTGCGCCGTTGCTTCGTGCGGATTCGCGAAAAATCTTCGACACGATCTTTTCTATGCGGTTCAAACCTATTCATTCTCAAACATCGACAAATTCTCGGCATCAAGCCTCGTTACAAGACTCACGACCGATGTAACAAACGTTCAGAACTCATATATGATGATCATACGAACGGCAATCAGAAGCCCGTTGATGCTTGTTTTCTCAATCGTTATGACGATCAAACTCAGCCCGAAGCTGACGACGGCTTTCATTGCGCTTATTCCGTTTCTTGCAGTCGGACTTGTTCTGATGATAAAGATGGTAATGCCGCTTTTCAAGCGCATTTTCAAGCGCTATGATGCGATGAACAATTCCGTTCAGGAAAACGTCGCAGGTATCAGAGCGGTCAAGTCCTTCGTTCGTGAGGATTTTGAAAACCGTAAATTCTCTGTCGCTTCCGACAATGTTTGTAACGATTTTACTAAGGCCGAGAAGCTTATGGCACTCACCAATCCCCTTGTCAGCGCCGCAATTTACGTTATCATGCTTATAGTATTCTATTTCGGAGCGAAGATAATTGTTACATCGGGCGGCGTAGATCTTAAGGTCGGCGGACTTTCTTCAATACTGACATACGGTATGCAGATACTCATGAGTCTTTTGATGGTTTCAATGACAATGGTTATGATCTCGATGTCATTCGCTTCTGCAGGACGTATTGTCGAGGTTCTTGAAGAAGGCAGCACGATCAAAAATCCGACGAATGCCGTTTGCAAAGTTGAGGACGGATCGATTGACTTTGAAAATGTTGATTTCGCTTATTCAAAAAAGCAGGAGGTCAATACTCTGCGAAATATAAGCTTCCACATCAACTCAGGAGAAACGATAGGCATAATCGGCGGAACGGGAAGCAGTAAATCAACGCTTATCCAGCTCATTCCGAGACTTTACGACGTTACAAAAGGAAGCGTTAAGGTCGGCGGAATTGATGTCAGAAAATATGACATCAAGACTCTGCGTGATGCGGTTTCCGTTGTGCTTCAGAAGAATGTTCTTTTCTCGGGAACGATAAAAGAAAATCTTTGCTGGGGCGATAAAAACGCAACCGACGAGGATATAATCGGAGTCTGCAAGCTCGCTCAGGCAGATGAATTCATCGAGCAGATGCCCGACAAGTACGACACCCACATCGAGCGCGGCGGCGCAAATGTTTCCGGCGGACAGAAGCAGAGGCTTTGTATTGCAAGAGCCTTGCTCAAAAAGCCGAAAATCCTAATTCTCGACGACTCCACAAGCGCAGTTGATACAAAAACCGATGCAATGATAAGAAAGGCTTTCCGTGAAGAAATTCCCGACACAACAAAGCTCATTATCGCACAGCGTATTTCTTCCGTTCAGGATGCCGACAAAATAATCGTCCTCAACAACGGTGAGGTCAACGGAATCGGCACCCATGACGAACTTATGGAGAACAACGAAATTTACCGTGAGGTATTTGAATCTCAGACAAAGGCAGGTGATTTTGATGAGTAATCCGATGCCGAAAGGAAGAAGATCCCCGATGATGGGAATGAAATCCGGAGCAAAAAAAGGAACGTTTAAAAGACTTCTGAAAATGCTTTTCAGCGAGTACAAATCCCCGCTCATCGCGGTTGTTGTTTGCATAATTCTTTCCACGCTTGCTTCAACCACTTCAAATCTGTTTCTTAACAACTTCATTGTTGAGATAGAAAAAGGAATAAAAACGGGGTGGGATGCGGCACTGCCGAATATCGTCAAAATCATTGCGACAATGGGCTGCATTTATCTTGTGGGCGTTGTAGCTTCTTTCTTCCATGCAAGAATAATGGCAATTGTTACGCAGGGCTTTCTCAACAAAACCCGTAAGACAATGTTCCGTAAGATGGAAAAGCTACCGATAAAATACTTCGATACACATCCGCACGGAGATATAATGTCCTACTACACGAACGACATTGACACACTTCGACAGCTTGTTTCGCAGGCGATGCCGGCTCTCATTCAGTCGGCACTGACAATTATCATTCTTGTAGCTTACATGCTTTATCTGAGCGTTTGGATGACCCTTATTGTTTTCGGCGCAGTAGGACTGATGATGATAGTCGTTAAAATTGTCGGCGGCAATTCGGCAAAATTCTTCGTCCGTCAGCAGAAGGCTCTCGGCAAAACAGAGGGCTTCATCGAGGAAATGATGAGCGGACAGAAGGTCGTCAAGGTCTTTAACCATGAGCAGGAGAGCTGCAAGGATTTTGACAGAATAAACGGCGAGCTTTTTAAAGAAGCCTCAAAGGCTAACAGCTTCGCAAATATTCTTATGCCTATCATGGGCAATATAGGTAATATTCTCTATGTTTGCATCGCTTTCATCGGCGGACTTCTTATTCTCTCGCCGAATGCTCACAATCTTTCATTCTCAGGTCAGGTTCTCGGCATTGCCGTTGTTGTTCCTTTCCTGAACATGACAAGACAGTTTACGAACAACATCAGCCAGATTTCCCAGCACATCAACAGCATCGTTATGGCTCTTGCGGGTGCGGACAGAATATTTGACCTCATGGACGAAAAGCCCGAGGTTGACGACGGCTATGTTACACTCGTCAATGCAAAAGAGATTGACGGCAAACTCATTGAGTGTAAGGAACGCACGGGAACATGGGCATGGAAACACCCCCACGAGGACGGAAGCGTTACCTATACCAAGCTCATGGGCGACGTTCGCATGGAGCATATGGACTTCGGCTATGACCCGAATAAAATTGTTCTCCATGATATTTCGCTCTTCGCCGAACCGGGTCAGAAGGTCGCCTTTGTCGGTGCAACGGGTGCAGGCAAAACAACTATAACAAACCTTATCAACCGTTTCTATGACGTTGCCGACGGCAAAATACGTTATGACGGAATTAACATCAATAAAATTAAAAAAGACGATCTTCGTCATTCGCTCGGAATCGTTCTTCAGGAAACCAATCTTTTCACCGGCACGGTTATGGAAAATATCCGTTACGGCAAGCTTGACGCAACAGACGGTGAATGTATTGCGGCGGCAAAGCTCGCCAATGCCGACGAATTCATTCGTATGCTTCCCGACGGCTACAACACCATGCTGACAGCCAACGGCGGAAATCTTTCACAGGGTCAGCGCCAGCTTATTGCAATCGCGAGGGCCGCAGTTGCAGATCCTCCCGTTATGATTCTCGATGAGGCTACGTCTTCAATTGATACAAGAACCGAAGCAATCGTTCAAAAAGGCATGGACGCTCTGATGAAGGGCAGAACCGTATTTGTTATTGCTCACAGGCTCTCGACAATTCAGAATTCAGATGTTATAATGGTACTTGAACACGGACGGATAATCGAGCGAGGCAACCATGACGATCTTATCGCCGCTCAGGGCAGATATTATCAGCTTTATACGGGCTCGTTTGATAAAGAAGAATAACGTCCTGCAAATCAGCAAAAACTAACCGTGATTTCACTTTAAGACAACATCGCACAAATGAGGAGTTATTATGGCTTTGGTATATGCTGTGCTCAGCGCACTTGTGGATTTTCTCATAACGTATTTCAAGGGATTTGTTAAAGGCTTCGGAGATATTTGGAAACCGCTTTTGCTGTTTCCTTTGGTTTATGTTTGCTTTTTATTGCTTCATCTCGGCATTTTCTGCCTTTATTCTTTCACAACGGATAAGGTCTACACCAGCAACATTCACAATTCATACCGAAGATTCATGCTCTCAAGCATCAATCTTTTCCTTAAAACCGCAAAGGTTCACGTTCATGTCGAAGGCAAGGAGCTTGTTCCGAACGACGGACAGTTTTTGCTCGTCTGCAATCATATTTCAACATTTGACCCGATGATTACAATAACGGCTTTGGCTGATAAAAACCTTGCCTTTGTTGCCAAAAAGGAGATTTTCGGTATATTTGCCGCAGGAAAATATCTTGCAAAATCCGGATGTATCGGTCTTGACAGAGAGAACAACCGTGAGGCGGTCAAGGCAATAAACCGAGCGGCGGACAATATCAAAAACGGCGTGTGTGCAATGGGAATTTACCCCGAGGGCTACGTAAATAAAAAGCCGGGCACGTTGCTCCCGTTCAGAAACGGCGCGTTTAAAATTGCCAAGAAAGCGAAAGTCCCGATTGTGGTTTCTGTTGTGAAAAATACGAGAGAAGCTAACAAAAATATGTTTCGGCGTCATTCAGATGTCTATCTGAAAATTCTCGAAGTGATTCCCTATGAAAAATTTTCCGACCTCAAAACAAATGAGATCGGCGAGACGGTTTATAAAATGATGATCAATGAAATCTGAGGAGCGATAACTATGTTTAAAGAAGATGCGGAAGAACAAATCAAAGAGGCCTATCCCTACAGGCTTGAGCTTCATGCACATACCTCCCCTGCCAGCCGTTGCTCGCAGGTAAAGCCCGAGGATGTTGTCACGATTTTTCATAATGCCGGCTATGACGGAATTGCCATAACAAATCATTTTTTCCCAAGACCCGAAATACCCGATTTTCTTGATATTTACCGCTCTGATTATCTCAAAGCACTTGAAACAGGCGACAAGCTAGGCATGAAAGTTTATCTCGGCGCAGAGCTGAGATTTCCGAGCCAAAACGATAATGACTATCTTCTTTTCGACTTTGAGCTTTCGCAGCTTGAGGAGATGTATTCCTATATGACGGGAACGCTTGAAAATTTTGTCGAAAACTTTAAGACAAATGATATGTTTCTTTTACAGGCTCATCCGTTCAGAGACGGAATGGAGCTCGGATTTGAAAACTATCTTGACGGCGTTGAGGTTTTCAACATGCATCCCAATCACAACTCGAGGGTTGCCCTCGCAGAAAAATATGCAAGAGAACACGGCAAAATCGCCACAGCAGGAACGGATTATCACCACATCGGCCATGATAATCTTTGCGCCACAAGAGCACCGTACCTCCCCGAAAACGAGCACGAACTCGTCTCCCTCCTCCAAAGCAACGACTTCGTTTTCCAAGTCGGCGAACATTTTATAGTATAATCGCTTGAACTAAAATTGAACAAAACAAAAAGCTCAACCGCCTCCGATAACGGAAGCGGTTTTTTGTGCCACAGTTTGCGGCTCGGCATATTCTGTTAATAGGCAAAAGCCAAAAAACAACCCGGCAAAATATATTCGTCGGGTAAAAGGAGTTAACTAAATTGAACAACTATCCATATGAACGCTCCGCTATGGCGCCCATGGGATTTGCAAAGAGTCTTTCATCGCCAATGCAAACGGGTTTCACATCGGCTTTACCCGAAAACCCTGTTGCAACAATGGCATATGTTCCGTTTCAAACTGACGCGACCGTTTATGATGAGATGAAAGCTCTCAGAGCAGGTACACTTTTCCCCGTACTCGACAAGCCCTTCAAGGGTCGTGGTATGAGATGACAAAAGCATTGCTTTCGCAGCAAATCGATGCCGTACAGTTTGCCATGTGGGAACTGCACCTCTATCTTGACACTCACCCGGACGACATCAGCGCATTGGCACTATTCAAAAAGTATGAAGAAAAAAACGAAAAGCTCGTTGCCGAATATGAAGAAACCTGCGGGCCGCTTTACTCAAATTCAGACCCCGGCGTATCATGGCTCAAAAATCCGTGGCCGTGGGACTTAGGGGGTAACAACTGATGTTTGTTTATGAAAAGAAATTGCAATATCCCGTCAAAATCGCCACACCCAACGCCAAATACGCAAGTATTATAATTTCACAATACGGCGGTCCGGACGGCGAGTTGGGAGCTTCGCTGAGATATCTCAGCCAACGTTTTGCTATGCCTTATCCCGAGCTTAAAGGATTGCTGACGGATATTGGTAGAGAAGCCTCTGAAATGTTCCATTCAGAGGCTACGGCTTTTTTTGATGCTTTTGCAACCGTATAGCTCCACTTCATAGGAAGTAAATTCAGATATACATCTATGTTATCCTTATCTTGAACTACCATCTTGTCTAAAATGTGCTTATAGAACTCATCTTCGTACTCCACACCACTGACAATCTCTTTGATTGCATCCTCAATTTCTTTTAGGAGCTGCTGTTGCTGCTCAATCATTTCACGCTGCTTATCCACGCTTTCGATGATAGATTGAAGCTCCTCGATTTCCGCATCGCAGCTTGCACGGGTGGCGGTAAATTCGTCCTTGTCAATCAGATTGGACATATACAGGTCAATCAGATTAGCCCGCTTGCCCTCAATCTTCTTAATCTGCTCTTGCAGCTTTAGGACATCTGTACCCGTCGTATCCATAGCAATAATGGATTGAATGACGGCAGTTAGGTTATTTATGATTTTGTTCCTGTTGTATTTAAGGCTCTTGGTTACGAGATACATAATGTGGGTCGCATCCTCATTGCGGATAGACAAGCCCGTACAGCCGACTCGGTTTCCCGCTTTGTCGATATGGGGGCTACCGTGTTTTGCGGCTTCATTACAGCGCCACGCCTTGTATCGGCTGCCATCCTTTCTGGTTTTATACCTTGCCACATAGCTTGAGCCGCAGCAGCCGCATTTGATTTTGCCAGAGAACGGATAACGGTTGGAGTGCTTTGCCTTGCCCTCCTGCGAAAGCGACTTTGCATCTAAAATGCGGTTTGCTTCATCGAATAACTCACGGGAGATAATCGGCTCGTGATGGTCTTTAATGATAACAAATTCCTCTTGCCCACGGTTGTATTTTTTCTCGTGAGATAGGAAGTCGGGCGTATAGGTCTTTTTCTGCACCAAATCTCCGCAGTATTTCTCGTTGCGTATTACTCGCAGAATGACCGTGTTGCTCCATTCCTTGACCCGCATAGGGCTGATACCTTCCTCACGAAGCTCACGGGCGATGACGTGCGTTCCTTTGCCTTCATTGACAAACTTATGGAAGATAAGGCGTACAACCCTTGCGCCTTCCTCGTTGATAGTCATTTTGCCGCCCTCGACATCGTAGCCCAACATACTTCTGCCGAACACAACGCCTTGTTCCATCTGGCGTTTTTGACCCCACTTCACACGCTCGGAAGTCTTGCGGCTTTCTTCCTGTGCAATAGAGGACATAATCGCCAGACGAAGCTCTGCATCGCCGTCTAAGGTGTTGATATTGTCATTCATAAATATAACACCGACGCCGTGCTTTTTCAATTCACGGGTGTAATATATACTATCAAGGGTGTTTCTCGCAAAACGGGAAATCTCCTTGGTGATAATCAAATCAAAGTCGCCGTTCTTGGCGCACGCTATCATACGGTTAAACTCTTTGCGCTTCTTTGTGTTCGTGCCAGAAATGCCCTCATCGGCAAAAATCTCATAAAGCTCCCAATCTGGATTGCGCTCAATATACTGTCTGAAATACCGCTGCTGGCTTTCAAACGAATTGGCTTGGTCTTCATTGTCCGTTGAAACACGGCAGTAGGCAGCTACCTTTCTTTTCGTTTCAACCATCTTCAGCTCTTGGTTTAGGCGTTCATATCTATTTATCATAGCGAAGCTCCTTTCTCAGTAAACTTTGTTACTGTATTTAATTATAGAAAAAAGAGTGTGCGGTGTCGAATGTGCAAATTTGTTTTTTCACTCGGCTATGTAAAAACGCCAAGCGTTATGCTCGGCGTCTGCTTTTTTGCTCCCTGCTATATTGCTTTTCAAGCTCGACCAAACAGCGTTCCCGCTGAGAATGTGTCAGCAGCTTTCTTTTCTCCAAAGAAAGGAGTATCGACTTTTGGATATTCATAAGGAACGCAGCGTGTTCCTGCTCGTTTAATTCTGGAACAGGGTCGCCAACATAAACAAATTCTCTATGCAACAGCCGCAGCACCTCCCTCGTTTCTAAAATATATGAGCTACCGCTTGTACCGTATAACGAGAGAGCTAATCCTTTTTTGCAAGCCCGATGCTGATAGCGAGAGCTTTGTCTGCGCAATGAATAAAACGCCTGTCAAGAGTTCCTAAGTACTCTCGCAGGCGTTGCTTGTCTATGGTGCGGATTTGTTCAAACAATATGATTGAGTTCTTATCCAGACCGTCGAAGTCTTTAATTAAGGTGTGCGTAGGTAATTTTGCTTTTGTGTGTATCCGACTTGTGATAGGGGCGATAATGACCGTAGGGCTATGCTTGTTGCCTATATCGTTGGAAATGATAAGTACGGGTCTTGTACCGCCCTGTTCAGAGCCGATAACGGGATTTAGCTCCGCATAATAAATGTCGCCACGCTTGATAGTCAATTCCATTGTGTTTGACCTCCCAATATGATTTAGACAGAGGTTTTCTGCCTATGTAGGCAGCCAAACACAAGGAAGTATTTAAGGTCGGGAGAGCATAAACAATATCTCTGTTCTTTTGACCGCCTTGCGTCTGGCTGCTATGAGAAAGCATTTCAATTTGTCCTCGACACCCCGAAATGCTATTGGGAAGTCGCCAAACGGTCAGCAGCGAACTGACGCCACGGGAGTTTCACCCCAACTGTCGTTCTGACAGAGCCGCCCTCATTGCCTGCGACGGTTTTATCACGCTCGGACTGTGACTGGACGGGAGTATCATTGTCCTCTTTGTGGGTTATGGCGAAATCGGGAGCTGCCCGATATTTTGAGTAGGTAGTTGTCGCTCTCTGCTTTACGGCAGGTTATGGCGTACCTCTCGACACGCTTATGCTTATCACAATCACAAAGAGAAGGTATTTGGCGAATGGGTATTCGGTTTTCAAAGAGCAATCCCGTTTTCGCCACACAAAGGAAAACAGGGCGAGAGGTTTTGTCCTCTCACCCTGTAGCCCGTGGGAACGCTCAATTTTCCCCTCTACTCAAAAATTTTTTGGATTTTTTCTTTGAGCCTGTCCAATCGCCTGTAAACGGCTTTCTCCGTGATACGCAAATACGATGCAATTTCACGGGTAGAATATCCCTGTACTTTCATAAAAGCGATATGCAGAGTAAGCCTATCCACCTTAATCAGCACTTGATAGAGCTGCTGATTTTCGATGTTATCCAGAAAGTCCTCAACCGTGTTTATTTCGGGCTGTGTCATATCCGCTGCGACTTCATCAAGGTATGTACCTGTTTCTTGCATACGCTGATAGTAACGCCTGTCGGAATTGAAAATCGCCCAATCGTGAACACGGAGCTTTTCTATGTCTTTCTCGCTGACACCCAAACTCCGCAACTGTTTTTCTTCGGCTTCTTTCCATAGCCGCCATTTCTTTTCTTCTCTGGCTTTGTTGTACGCCATACTGTTTCCTCCAATCTGAATTTTTTGAAAACTCAGACTGGCGGGCGGACTGCGACAACCAACGCCAGATGCGGGCTTGTCCTGTATCAAAGAGAAGCAGGACAAGCAAAAAGCCGCAAAGGTACAAAGACCTCTGCGGCAATAAGCATAACTATACCTACGGCATAGAAATGAAATCTCTATTTGAAAACCATAAAAGTGCCACGAACAGGCGAGGATTTTTTTAACAGCTTATCCTCGTTCATGCGTGACACTCTATATGTATCCGCTGCTTCTGATGAGCAGCGTTGCGGTCATATTAGACCAACACATAAAAAATCCCTCCAAACCTTAAACGGGCTTAGAGGGCTGAGCTATTTTTGTTTGGGCGTGACAGAGCAGCCCACCAAAGCACCGTTTTTTTTATTTGGTGGGCTGTGCTGCCAAATTTATTGATGAAAAAAGAGCCGACGAGCTGTGAGGTATCTCACAGGTTCATCGGCTCTGCGTCTTAGCGTCTGGCACTTCTGCTGTTGTGATATTCAGTTGCTTTGCATTTATCAAGGTCTGCTTATGGCACTTGGGACAGAACAGGGGAAAATTCTTTAGCTCTGTATCCTCCCGTATCTGTACCCTTGTTTTGTTGCCGCAGACGGCATAGTATGAACTTTTCTTTTTGCATTAGGCATATTTCCTCCGACTCACAAACGCAAGATTGCCTTAGCTATTGTTGCCAAGGAAAGCCGCAAGTCCCTTTTGCACTTCTGCTGGGTCTTTGACACTATATGTGAAAGAAAGCGTTGCGTTTGTTTCAATCCAAATCTTAGAATAATCAGAAGTGAAGCTGATTACGGAGTCCATAGAATTGTCTGCTCGGTAAAATGTAATTTTATTATTTCCCTCGCTGTCATTCCAAGAGCCTCTCTTGACTTCTTTCGTGTTGACCTCAATACCTTCTATGAAGGTCAGCAGTTGATTGAAGTCTTCATTGTCTGTAATAGTCGTATTTCCATCGGCGGTCTTTATTGCGGCGTGAGTTGCGGACTGCGTAGCTATTGCGGGAATGCCCGTAATAGCATCCTTTGCCGTCGCATACTGCGGACGATTAGGAATAAGGCATATTGCAATGACCGCAATTAAGATTACCGCCCCTAAGCCTGCAAAGCCAATGATTTTTTTCGTGTTTGATTTCATAACATTCTTTATCCTTTCTTTGGGATTTCCCTCGGCAAACGCCATCGGTACGCCAAGTGTACTTTTTTCAATAGAAAGCTCTAAAAGCGACTGGCTGTATTCTTTGCGAATATCCTCCTTTGAATTTCTGATTACGCTTTCATCGCAGGACATTTCCATATCGGTAACGAACAGCTTAAACGCAAGCCACACAAGAGGGTTAAACCAATGCAGGATAAGAACAACATATCCTAATATCTTCGCAAGGTTATCACGCCGAGCGAGATGCGTCTGTTCGTGGGCAATTACATATTCCTGTGCGTCAGTCAAATTGCTCGGCAAGTATATTTTTGGATTTCGCAATCCAAGCGCAAAGGGCGTGCTGATTACTTGCGAAATATAAATATTATCCCGAAGAAGGACGGCACTCTGTAATTTCTTTTTGAGTTTGGAATATGAGCGTATGCTATACAGGCAAAACGCCAAAACGCCGATGAACCAGATAATCTTCCCCCAAAAGGCAAATATCTGATATACATTTGCGGTAGAACCGAAAACCTCAGTTGCTACAACAGGGTTGATTACGCTGTCTATTGCTTTTATACCCGTTTCCACATAAGGGGTTTCAATATATAGCATATCCGTAGACAGCGGCGTTGTGTTGAACTGCAATATGCTCAAAACGCTTTCAAAGGAAACGGGTACAAGCAGACGGAAAAAGGCAACAAACCACAATGCGTAGGAGAAAACCTTTGGAGCTTTTTTCAGCAGCAACCGTGCCAGTATAATAATTAAGATGGCGAAGCTGCCCGTAATACTCATATTTACAATATCGAGAAATACTTTGTCGCTCATAGTCATTCCTCTGCATTTTGGTCGATGATTTTCTGTATCTCAGCGATTTCCTGCTTTGGGAGCTTTTTGCGGCGGGTAAACGCCACTAAGAATTGTGGCAGAGAACCGTTGAATGTTTCTTCCACGAAGCCCTCACTTTGCTTCGTAAACCACTCCTGCTTTGAAAGGACAGAAACGACATTGCCCGAATTGTTTTGAAAAATGCCCTTATCACAAAGACGCTTCAGCATCGTATATGTGGTGGATTTCTTCCAAGAGAATTTCTGCTCACAAAGCTGAACCAAGCCTCCAGAGGAAATAGGCTCATTCTCCCAAATTAAGTTGGCAAACTCCAGTTCCATATCTCCAAGTTTGTAATTTTTCATTATAATCCTCCTTGCGGGTCTACAAGCATTAGACCCTTGCTTATAGTCTAACACTTGTAGACCCGTTTTGTCAAGAGGAAAACAAAAAGTTCACAAACTCTTTGCTGCCAATACTCAGACAGCATTCAACTACTTTGGATTTATCAAGGTTAGTTTTTCGTTTCGGTTTCCTTGTCTGGCGTTGCCCGATATGCGTGGTTCTCCACATATACCATCATACGGTTATACAGTACCACATAGAAAAGTATAGCAAGCATACTGCCTATTGCACCCAAAAGCGCATAAGAGTCGCTGCCTCGTAATTTCAGCGCAGTCCATATTATAATACCTATCCACGCTACAACGCACAGGACGATAGTTGAAATATGTTCGTGCAGCCATTTCTTCTTAAAAAATACTATCTTTTCTTTCAGCGTAAAGGTGCTGTTGTTCAGCGCCGTAACAAGGTTATCGTCGGCGGCTTTCTTAAAGTCCTCCGCCCAAAGCCGTTCGCCGCTTATAAGTTCGTTAATACTTATGGTCTTTATCGTGCCTTTGACTGCATCTCTGGTTTTTATATCAGCCATTAAAAGCCTCCTTTCCTTGAAGCGGTACAGATATTAGGCAACCTTTTTTCCCACTACAACAAGCCTGCCGTTTTGTGCGGAGTATTCGCAGGTAGAAAGCGTAATAAGCCTGTCGCCATATTCAGCGGTCACACCTGTATCATACAGGGCAAGTTCCTTGCACTTGGAGATATAAGCGTTAAAGGCGTTTTCATCCTCTGCGTTTACAAAATCGTAGTAGCGGAAGCCTGCCGAGCTGTACGCAACCGTTTTGAACACGGCAATGATTTCATACTCGTCCCTCTTTGTGAGGGTATCAAAACGAATGGTCTTGTGTTCCTCGTAAAAATCCTTGCTCTTGTAATTCTCCAATGCGCCGAACATCTTTTGCCCCTTGATGTGATGACCGTAAATAACAAGGTTATCGCTCGTCAATAGGTCGCAATTTTCCTGCACATACGGAGTACCTAAATCGCTGTACTCCTTTTCAAAATTGTGCTTCAGATAATAATTGGGGTTGTTCGGGGTCTGCATTACGGGATAGTTGATGTTCGTGCCGGCAATCGAAAGCCAGCCGATCATATCCGTATTTTGCAGATACAATTCGCCGTATTCCGCAAGCACGGTTTCTTCCTCCGTGAACAGAACATCGGCAGTTTCACTTTCGCCTGTCTGTGCCTGTTCCACAACCTCGGCAATTTTCTCAAAGACTTCTTCCTGCTCGCTTTCGTGCGCATAGTGGCTGTAAATACGAAAGCCGCAAAAAGCCGCCGCACCTAACAGGCACACGGCGGCAATCATACAGATAAGTTTTGTGTATTTCTTCATAAGCGTTATCCTTTCTTATTCTGTTTTAGGGGCAAAAAATAACGCCCACATTTTCTGTGAGCGTTACTGCTGCAATATTGATTTCAGATACAAAATGCGGCATAGAGAGGAACAATTTTTTTGTTATCCTCAAAGCCGAAGTTTTTGGCAGAGAGCTTGATAGCATAAGCGGGCTTGTAGGTGTCCATATAGACCTTCAAGCTCTTGGCTCTGGTGTTGTCGGCAGATTTGACCTCAATGGGAATGAGCTGTCCGTCACGCTGAATGATAAAATCAATTTCAGCCCCACGCTCGGACTCCCAATAGTAGGTGTGGTAGCCGTTAATGGTAAGCTGCACATTGACATAGTTCTCCGCCATACCGCCCTTGAAGTCGTTAATTTCCTCGACCATATAGAGGATGTCATTGGCGGCTAAGTCTTTCTTGGCGCAAAGCAATCCTAAGTCGGACACATAAATCTTGAACGCATCAATATCACGGT
>OIWQ01002817.1_pt1 | contig 16837 bp, 15 predicted proteins | sample 1587571 | NCBI WGS metagenome assembly OIWQ01 (sample SAMEA3888910, study PRJEB22519) | human gut metagenome | biome: human gut; feature: human-associated habitat; material: faeces | place: Denmark | collected 2010 | reverse complement strand
TTTAATTGTTAAAAAATCTATCTCCATTGTCCAAAATGGACTGCAAAGGTACGCATTTTTTCGGAATTACAATATATATGAGCATCTTTTTTCGCTGTTTTCCTGCATTTCAGCCGTTTTGCAATTCTTTTTACTGATACAAATAGAAAACATATAACTTTTTACTTATACACAAATCGACAACCGGCTATTTATCATCGGCTTACATCCGTTCTGGGCGTAGGCACGCACCGACCGCGGCATCGCGGCCATCCGGCCGATTTCGCTATATTTGCAAAAATTCCGAACGAAGCATGAAACGACTCCTCACGACTTTTGCGTTCGCACTGGCGGCGCTCTGCATTTCGGCCTGCGACAGCCGCCGCCAGCCCCTTTTCACGGCCAATCCGCTCGGCGCGGGACCGGTCCTGCTCACCATGTCCGCCGCGCAGATCCCGGCGTCGCATCCGGGGCTTTACGACGCATTCACGACCGACCGGACTCCCGCAGGAGAGACCGTGCTGCGCTTCACGCTGGCCGGGGAGCCGGTCATGGAGGCGCGGGCGTACGGCGACGAAATCGAATCGATCGAAATTTTCGGACCGGGAGTCGGATCGACGGACGGCATCGCGCCGGGAACGGACGTAAAACACCTTTTCGAAAACGGCGGCATCTCCCAGACCGACAACGACGGCCGGCTCGTCATCACTCTCAACGGCATGACATACAGAGTTTCGGGACTCGGCGAAGAAGGCCGGGAAAAGCTCGGAAAAGCGTACGCCGGCGGCGTCACCCCGCGCATCTCGGCGCAGGATTTCAACCCCGGCGCCAAAGTGACGAGCATCCTGATCAATTAACCGCCCGCAAGAGACCGCCGCGGCGCGTCGGCGACACTCTGCGCCGGCACGACGCCGGCGCAGCAAGACAGCAGCCCACCCCAGCTCCACGCAGCGGAACAGCAGCAGGGCAGCGCGACAGCGGCACAGCACGACACCGCCGCAACAAGGCAACGCCCGTCCGCACCCGGCGAAACGGCTGCGGAAATCCGCATCCGCCGCCGCACCCGGAGACGCTCCCCGCAGGAGCGCCTTTTTTCACACCCTTTTGCACCCTGTAAAACATTTTTTCCTATCTTTGCGGGAAATCCGCAACAAAGCGACAAATCAGAACCGAGCTATATCATGGAGTACAATTTCAAGGAGATCGAGTCCAAGTGGCAGCGCCGCTGGCAGGAGGATAAAACCTACAAGGTCGAGACCGATCCGTCGCGGCCCAAATTCTATGTGCTGGACATGTTCCCCTATCCGTCGGGCGCCGGCCTGCATGTGGGCCACCCGCTGGGCTACATCGCCTCGGACATCTACTCGCGCTACAAGCGCCAGAAGGGCTTCAACGTGCTGCATCCGATGGGCTACGACGCCTTCGGCCTTCCGGCCGAACAGTACGCCATCCAGACGGGCCAGCATCCGGCCGTCACCACCGAGCAGAACATCGCCCGCTACCGCGAGCAATTGGACAAAATCGGCTTCTCGTTCGACTGGGACCGCGAAGTCCGCACCTGCGATCCGGGCTACTACAAATGGACGCAGTGGGCGTTCCTCAAAATGTTCGGCTCCTACTACTGCAACGACAGGCAGCAGGCCCGCCCGATCGAGGAGCTGACTGCGGCCTTCGAGCGGAACGGCACCGAAGGGCTGAACGTCGCCTGCACGCAGGAGCTGCACTTCACGGCCGAAGAGTGGCGCGCCATGTCGGAGGCCGAGAAGGAGCAGACGCTGCAGAACTACCGCCTTGCGTTCCGCGCGGACACGATGGTAAACTGGTGTGCGAAACTGGGAACCGTGCTGGCCAACGACGAAGTGCACGACGGACTTTCGGTCCGCGGCGGCTATCCGGTCGAGCAGAAGCGCATGAAGCAGTGGCTTCTGCGCGTGACGGCCTATGCCCAGCGCATGCTCGACGGACTGGACAAACTCGCATGGAGCGACTCCCTGAAGGAGATCCAGCGCAACTGGATCGGCCGCTCCGAAGGTGCTCAGGTCTTCTTCGACATCAAGGATTCGGACCGGAAACTCGAAATATTCACCACCCGCCCCGACACGATCTTCGGCGTCACCTTCATGGTCATCGCCCCCGAACACGAGTGGGTCGGCAGCCTGACGACGCCCGAAAACCGGGCCGCCGTCGAGGAGTACATCTGTCAGGCCAAGAAGCGTTCGGAACGTGAACGCATCGCCGAGACGAAACGTGTAAGCGGCATGGCTACAGGCTCTTACGCCGTCAATCCCTTCACCGGCAAAGCCATTCCGATCTACATTTCGGACTACGTGCTGGCAGGCTACGGCACGGGCGCCATCATGGCCGTTCCGGCGCACGACTCGCGCGACTACGCCTTCGCCCGCCACTTCGGGCTGGAGATCGTTCCGGTAGTCGAGGGCGGCGACATTTCGCAGGAGTCGTACGACGCCAAATCGGGCAAAGTAATCAACTCGGATTTCCTCAACGGCAAGGATGTAAAAGAGGCGATCGGTCTCATGTTCGACGAAATCGAACGGCGCGGATTGGGCCGCAAGCGCATCAACTACCGCCTGCGCGACGCCATCTTCTCGCGCCAGCGCTATTGGGGCGAGCCGTTCCCGATCTACTACAAGAACGACATCGCCTACCCGCTCGCCGAGGACAAACTGCCGCTCGAACTGCCTCCCGTCGCCGACTTCGGCCCCACGGAGCAGGGCGAACCGCCGCTGGCCCGCGTCAAGGAGTGGGCGACGCCGGAAGGCTGGCCCTACGAACTTTCGACCATGCCCGGATTCGCCGGATCGTCGGCCTACTACCTCCGCTACATGGACCCGCACAACGATCAGGCGCTCGTCGGCCGGGAAGCCGACGAATACTGGCGCAGCGTGGACCTCTACGTCGGCGGCATCGAGCACGCCACGGGACACCTCATGTACTCGCGCTTCTGGAACATGTTCCTCTACGACCTCGGCGTGGTATGCGAGGAGGAGCCGTTCCGCAAACTCGTCAATCAGGGCATGATTCAGGGCCGTTCGAACTTCGTGTACCGCATCGTCGGCACCAACAAGTTCGTTTCGCTGGGTCTCAAGGAGCAGTACCGGACGCAGGCGCTCTACGTGGACGTGAACATCGTCCGCAACGACATCCTCGACATCGACGCCTTCCGCGCGTGGATGCCCGAATACAAGGACGCCGAATTCATCCTCGAAGACGGCAAATACGTCTGCGGCTGGGCCATCGAGAAGATGTCCAAATCGTTCTACAACGTCGTGAACCCCGACTACATCGTCGAAAACTACGGCGCGGACACGCTGCGCATGTACGAGATGTTCCTCGGCCCGCTCGAACAGTCCAAGCCGTGGGACACCAACGGCATCGACGGCGTCTACAAGTTCCTGCGCCGTTTCTGGCGGCTGTTCTACGACCGCGACGGCAGGCTGATCGTCACCGACGAGAAGGCCGACGAGAAGGAGCTGCGCACGCTGCACAAGACGATCAAGAAGGTCAGCGAGGACATCGAGAACTTCTCGTTCAACACCTCGGTCTCGGCATTCATGATCTGCCTCAACGAACTGGGCGAGTGCAACAAACGCGAGATCATCGAGCCGCTGACCGTGCTGCTCGCCCCCTTCGCGCCCCATATCGCCGAGGAACTTTGGGCGGCGCTGGGACACACCACCTCGGTCTGCACGGCCGACTATCCGGTTTACGACGAGAAACACCTCGCGCAGAGCGCATTCGAGTACCCGGTTTCGATCAACGGCAAACTCCGCTTCAAGAAAGAGTACGCCACGTCGCTGACGCCCGCCCAGATGCAGACCGACGTCGTGACGCTGCCCGAAGCGCAGAAATGGCTCGAAGGCAAAACCCCGAAAAAGGTCATCGTCGTGCCGGGCAAGATCATCAATATCGTCATCTGATCCGCACCAAAACGACACGTCCATGAAACGAATCGCAACGACTTTGACAGCACTTCTGCTTATGGCAGGCACCGCAACGGCACAAGACTACGGACAGGCCCGCACGCTGAAAATCTGGGACAACAAGACCGCACCCCACGGCAACGGCATCGCCACGCCCGAACGCGAACCCGAAAAGAACCGCCTCACCGACGTTTCGGAAGCGGTGCTCTACATCTTCCCGGCCGCTCCGGAGAAAGCCACGGGGCAGGCCGTCGTAATCTGCCCCGGCGGCGGTTACGTAAAGCTGTGCATAGATTACGAAGGCTATGAAATGGCCCAGTGGTTCGCCGAACACGGCATCACGGCCGCCGTGCTCAAATACCGCATGCCCAACGGCCACCCCGAAGTGCCGCTGGAGGACGTCGAGCAGGCCCTTCGCATCATGATGGGACTCGAAGCGGGAGCCACGGGCTTCACGGCGGACAAGGTCGGCATCGTGGGCAGCTCGGCAGGCGGTCATCTCGCCGCCTCGGCTTCGACGCTCGCCCGCACCAAACCCGCCTTCTCGATCCTCTTCTACCCGGTCATCACGGCCGAAAAAGGCAAGGCGCACCAAGGGTCGTTCAACGCCCTGCTGGGCGACAAGCGCAGTGCGGAGACCGACACATGGTACTCGCTCCAGAACCGCGTGAGCAGCGAAACCCCGCCCACCCTGCTGCTGCTTTCGGACGACGACCGCGTCGTCCCGCCCGTAAACAGCACGCTCTACTACAACGCGCTGAAGGACAACGGCGTCAAGGCCTCTATGCACATCTACCCGACGGGCGGCCACGGCTGGGGCATCCGCAAGAATTTCAAATACAAGGAGCAGTGGCAGCAGACCGTGCTCGACTGGCTACAGGGAATCGACAAATAGCCGCTGCACGACCGGCAAAAAGGGTGTTCCGCCACGCGGACGCCCTTTCGCCGTTTTTTCGGATGGCGCATTGCCGTTTTCCGATTATTGCGTATCTTTGCGCACAAAACGAACATTTATGGCAGACAACACCATTTTGAGCCGTCTCGACGGCCTGAAACTGAAATACGAGGAGACGGGACAGAAACTCACCGACCCCGAAGTCATCGCCGACGTCAAGCAGTTCGTACAGCTCAACAAGGAGTACAAGGAGCTGGAACCGATCATCGAGACCTCGGAACGTTACCGCACGGCTCTGGCCAACCTCGCCGAAGCCAAGGACATCCTCGCCAACGACAAGGACGAGGAGATGCGCGAAATGGCGCGCGGGGAGATCACCGAGCTGGAACCCGCCATCGAGCAGATGGAGGAGCAGATCAAGCTGCTGCTGATCCCCAAGGACCCGCAGGACTCGAAGAACGCCATCATGGAGATACGCGGCGGCACGGGCGGCGACGAAGCGGCCATTTTCGCCGGCGACCTGCTGCGCATGTACACCAAATACATCGAGTCGAAGGGCTGGCGCTACGAAATGACCTCGTTCTCGGACGGCGCCGCGGGCGGCTACAAGGAGGTCGTACTCAAGGTCACGGGTCAGAACGTCTACGGCACGCTCAAATACGAGTCGGGCGTGCACCGCGTACAGCGCGTGCCCCAGACCGAGACGCAGGGCCGCGTCCACACCTCGGCGGCATCGGTGGCCGTGCTGCCCGAAGCCGAGGAGTTCGACGTCGAGATTTCGATGAACGACATCCGCAAGGACATCTTCTGCGCGTCTGGCCCCGGCGGCCAGTCGGTCAATACGACCTATTCGGCCATCCGCCTGACACACATCCCGACGGGCATCGTCGTGCAGTGTCAGGACCAGAAATCCCAGCTGAAGAACTTCGACAAGGCGTTCGAGGAGCTGCGTACGCGCGTCTTCAACCTCGAATACTCGAAGTACCTCGACGAAATCGCCTCGAAGCGCAAGACGATGGTCTCGACGGGCGACCGTTCGGCCAAGATCCGCACCTACAACTATCCGCAGGGCCGCATCACCGACCACCGCATCAACTACACGATCTACAACCTCTCCGCTTTCATGGACGGCGACATTCAGGACGTGATCGACCACCTGATCGTGGCCGAGAACGCCGAGCGTCTGAAGGAGAGCGAACTCTAATCCGCCCAAGGCACGCCCCATGCGCATGCCCGAAAACTTCGACGCGGAGGTTTACGCCGTCGTGGCGGAAATCCCCGCCGGCAGAGTCGTCAGCTACAAGCAGATCGCCCGGCTGATCGGCATGCCCGACCACGCCCGCCGGGTGGGCCGCGCGCTCGCCGAAGCCCCGGCGGGTCTGCCCTGCCACCGGGTCGTCAACAGCGCAGGCCGCACCGTCCCCGGATGGACGCGGCAGCGGGAGCTGCTCGAAGCCGAAGGCGTACGCTTCAAGGCCAACGGCTGCGCCGACCTCGCCCGCTGCGGGTGGGAGGAGATCCGGTAGCGTCGCCATACGACCGCCGCGGAATCCGCAAACGCCCGGCCCGAAGCCATGTCGGTTCAACGCCGCCCCGAACCAAAGCCACGCCGGACAAAAACCACCCAGTCAAAAGCCGTCCCGGTCCAAAACCACGCCGGACAAAAAGCCGCATCGTTGTTCCGCCCCTGCCGCTGGGTTCGGAAACATCAGCCAGTCCCAAAGACGCCCGGCAAGAGCGGCTCTGCGAAGCCCCCTCCGCAAGACGCACAATTAAAGGCCGCCCTGCTAAAGCCCCCGCAAGACGCGCTATCAAGGACAGCCCGAAAAGACACCCGGCCCGGCAAAAGACATCCGGCAAATGCACCGGCAAATACCGCCCCGCGAAAACCGGCCCGAAAGACCCGCTCCGCACGCAACACCCGGAAAGACCCCCCTGCAAACCATCCTGCGGACCGAAAATCGCTGGAAAATTTGGCGTTCCGCAGCAAAACCGTTATCTTCGCACATACCGAACGACGCCTGCGGCCGGGCAATATTCCCGCCCCAGCGACCGTTTATCGGGAAAAGCAACGCATGAAAAGATACTTTCTGTTTATATCGGCACTTCTCGCCGCAACGCTTCCCGTTGCGGCGCAGCAGCCTTTATATATAGTCAACGGCGTCGAAACCGAGCAGATCGCGTCGATCCCGCCCGACGACATCGAGAACGTCGAGATGCTCCCGGCCGACGAGGAGACCATCGCCCGCTACGGCGACAAAGCCGCAAACGGGGTGATGCTCGTCACGCTCCGCTACGACCAGTCCGCCGTTTTCACCGCCGACTCCACCTTCAGCGGCTACATCGCCCGGCAGGTGAAGTGGGGCGACGACGAACCGGCCGCCCGCATCGTCCTGCGTTACACCGTAACGCCCGAAGGCGACACGGTCGTGGCTCAGGAACTCGAATCGACCGACAGCCGTCTCAAACGCCGCGTGCTCAAAGCCGTCGCCGAAGCGCCCCGCTGGACGCCGGCCCGCAAAAACGGCACGCCCGTCGAGAGCGAAGGCATCCTGCACATCCAGCTTCCCGAAGGCAAGCTGATGCCGCGTCAGGTAGAACTGGTCTGGCGCTAACCCATGCAGACGCACTCACATATCACCCTTTCCCAATTGCAGCGGCTCGTGAAGGAGACCCTCCACGAGCGTTTCGCCCTGCCCGTATGGGTCAGCGCCGAAATCTCCGAAATAAAGGTCAATTACTCAGGCCACTGCTACCTAGAACTGGTCGAAAAAGGGGGCGACAACGGCGTTCCGCTGGCCCAGTCGCGCGCCGTGATCTGGCGCACGGCCTATCCCCGCATCGCAGGATACTTCGAAGCCGAAACCGGCCAGCGGCTCGCCGCCGGAATCAAGATTCTGGCCAAAGTCGCCGTCAATTACCACGAACTCTACGGATTTTCGCTCCAGATCACCGACATCGACCCCACCTACACGCTGGGCGACATGGAACGGCAGCGGCAGATAACCATCGCCCAGCTTCAGCAAGAGGGCGTCTGGGACATGAACCGCGAAGCGCCGATGCCCGTCGTGGTGCAGCGCGTGGCGGTCGTATCGAGCGCCAACGCCGCAGGTTATCAGGACTTCCGCAAGGAGCTGGCCAAAAGTCCCTACCGTTTCGACGTAACGCTGTTCGACGCCTTCATGCAGGGCGCAGCGGCCGAAGAGTCGATCGTCGCGGCGTTATGCGCCGTCGCAGAGCGGATGGACGAATTCGACGCCGTGGTCCTCATCCGCGGCGGCGGCTCGGCCAGCGACCTCAACTGTTTCAACGCCTACCGGCTCTGCGCCCACGTGGCGCAGTTCCCGCTGCCGATCCTGACCGGCATCGGCCACGACAAGGACACCAGCGTCGCCGACATGGTGGCCCACACGGCGCTCAAAACCCCGACAGCCGTAGCCGGATGGCTCGTCGAACGGATGACGCAGGCCGAGGGGTGGCTCGACTACGCGGCCCTGCAACTGCACGATGCCACGAAAGCCGCCATGCATGCCTCCGAGGTGCGGCTGGAACGGCTCACGGGCGACCTGCGCCAGATGAGCGGCGACCTGCTCACGCGGCAGCGGCTCCGCGCGGAACACCTTTCGGCCCTGCTGCCGGAAGCGGTGCGCAATTTCCTCGCACGGCAGGCCACACGGCTCGACAACGCCGCGGAACTGATCGCCGGCCGCTCTCCGGAACGCATCCTCCGGCTGGGCTTCGCCGTCGTCCGCACGGGCGGCAAAGCCGTCGTGTCGGCCCGCGGCGTCCGCAAAGGCGACGCCCTCGAAATCGAAGTCGCCGACGGCACGATCCACGGCACCGCGCAAAAAACATTCTTAACGTCATAATAGTCTCGAACATTCCTAACTTAACCTATCTAACTTTATCTCTCTATGAAAAAAATCTTACTCTTTTTGTTTTGTGCATCTACATTAGCAGCTTGTACAAAAGATTTCTCAAATCTCACCTCCAATCATAAAACTGTCCCAACAACGCGAAGTGGTGGCGACAATAAATTTGATGTCCTTGGTTGGGGATACGACGTCACTGAAGATTACTTAAACCCAACATCCGTCCGGGGACAAGTTATTGATATCGAAAAATACGAACGGGAATTTCCGAACCGTTTAATTACCCATACAAACTCTTGGGGTAGCGACTTTTTTTGCTACGGAGCTACTGCCGAAGATTATCTAAAAGAAGTTACAAAAAAATCCAACATGAAAGGTGGACTCAACATGGGAGTCGGAAAATTCGGTTTTTCCGGAACTTTTTCTTCGAGTAAGGACTTTTTTGACAGTTATTCCTATTCAACCAAATATGCATTTGCAAGTTTAGAATGTATCCGAAATCATCGAATCATTTATATTAACGATGACATATCACGTATCTCAGCCTATATTTCTCCGGAATTCATTGAGGATGTAAACCGTTATTCCGCCGAAAAAATAATTGAAATATATGGGACCCATGTTTTAACTCATATTACATTGGGCGGCAGATACAGATTAATGTACAGATCATGTTTTACAAAAACCACCGACCAAACAACACGAAAAAAAACAGTTGCTGCAGGTTTTAGTGCTGTTTTAGGTAAACTCGGTATTAAATTTAACGCTGGCGGCGAGACTGTTACCAATGAAGTTTTAGCAAAAGAGAATGCATCCCAAGAATTATATGTCTATTTTTTTGGAGGCAAAGGAAGCAATTTAAAGTATAGTCTAGATCAAAATTATCCGACGACAATTGACATCCAAAACTGGGACAGCCAAATATCATTGGACGGAAGCAGTGTTTTGACAAACATCGAATGGAATAAAGCCTATCCGATCTATGAATTCATTTCCAACGCCTCAAAAAAAACTGAAGTCAAAAATGCGATCGAACAATATATCGCGAACAAACAGATAACATCTTTAAAGTTAACCCCATTTTATGAAATGTGGTATAGCAAATCGAAAGATACATACTACGTTTACTCTTGGGATACAGTCTTAAACGAACAGCAAGCGGGGAGAGAATTTAAAGGGTTAAAAGGATACATTTTAGCAACTCAAACCAATAATACAGTCCCACTATACGCTATGTGGTATAACGAAACTAAAGACACATTTTACACCACCTCATGGGAAGCAGTACAAAACGACATAAAACAAGGCCGGGAATATAAAGGTCAAGCCGGATACATCTTAAAAAATCCAGCCAATAATACAATACCATTATACCCCATGTGGTACGGAAAAAATAAAGATAGCTTCTACACATACAGTTGGGCCGAAGTAACTGAACAAGTTAAACAAGGGCGGGAATACAAAGGCGGTATCGTTGGATATATATATAACGCTTATTAAAAACAGTTCATCATATGACTGCTCACAAATTTCGGATCGCATTTTGCATATTATGCCACAAATACACACCCGTTCTGGAAGAACTTATCCGCATACTTAATGTTCCGGGCAATGAAATTTTTATCCACGTGGACGGCAAATCCCGCATCCAAGATTTCGCACCGCTCAGAGATCGCACCGGGGTACATTTTCTCGAACCGAGGACAAAAGTCTATTGGGCAGGCTTCAGTATGGTCGAAAGCACTCTTCGGCTTTTCGCCGAAACTCAAAATAAAAATTTTCATTATATTGTATTGATTTCGGGCGACACTTTACCACTATGCCCCATAAGCGAATTGCGTACCTTTCTGCACACGGCCTATGCTGAAAAACGGGAATTTATATCCACTAATCCGGCCATCACATTCGATGAAGCGAACTGGGTACGCCTTCGTCATTTTTTTTCAGACAAATCGACTTTCATGCGTCGTGTCAAACGCACGGCGATGAAGTGCTTCATGCGTTCTGTCAATCCCTATTTCAACCGGATTCCGCCACTGCAAAAAGGCAGTCAGTGGATCGCGATCACGCATCGTCTGAGGGATTATTTTTTCGATTACCTGCAAACAAATCCCGATTACCTGCAGGCATTCAAGTATAGCCACGGAGCCGATGAAATATTTTTCCAGACGCTTCTATGCAATTCTCCGTTCGCCGACCGTAATGCGGACTACTCCCTCGTATACACGGACTGGTCATGTCCCGGAGCGCATCCAAAGACATTCACCACCGACGATCTATACCCACTCTCCGAATTCGATTCGCAAAACCGAAGAGAGAATCCACAATCAGCAACTCTTTTCGCCCGTAAATTCGATGACGCGCTCGACATTGCCCGCTATCGGACAATTATACTCGGAGAACTGCAAAATCAGCATAACCAAAATCCGGCAAACTAATTACAGATATGGCAAAAAAAGAGATGACATACGCCGAATCGATGGCCCAGATCGAGAAGATCCTCGCCCGCTTCCGCAACGAAGAGATGGACGTGGACAGCCTCGCCGCCGAGGTCAAACGTGCCACGGAGCTGATCGCCGGCTGCAAATCGCGGCTGCGCAAGGCCGAAGAGGAGGTTTCCAAAATACTGGAATCGTGATGTCCGGGGAAATCGTCATCCGTGAAACCGTCCCCGCCGACCTCGCGGCGATCGTCGAAGTGCATAAAAAAGGGCTTCGGCTACGACAAGGAGGCCGGGCTGACCGCCGAGCTGCTGTCCGATCCGACTGCCGGACCGGCCGTCTCGCTGCTCGCACTGCGCGACGGGGAAGCCGTCGGCCACATCCTGTTCACCCGATGCCGCATTGCCGGAGCGGAAGTGCAGCAGCCGTTGTTCTACATCCTCGCACCGCTCGCCGTCGTTCCCTCCTGCCAGAAGCAGGGCGTCGGCGGACTGCTGATCGCCGAGGGGCTGCAGCTGCTGCGGGAGCGGGGCGCGAAACTCGTCTTCGTACTCGGACACAAGGAGTACTACCCGCGCCACGGCTTCATTCCCGGAGCGGAAAAACTGGGATTTCCGGCCCCTTATCCGATTCTGGAAAAACATGCGGACTACTGGATGGCGCAGGCGTTGACCGACGACGGATTTTCAGGTCCCAAAGGCCGGGTCGTATGCGCCGACGCCCTGAACCGCCCCGAACACTGGCGGGAATAAAACCTCACCTGCAATGAAAAAACTTATCAAATGGATGCTCAACCACGTGCCGCGGCCGCTCCTTCAGCGCGTCGCCGGCTGGGCCGTTCCCGCCGCGGGCCTGTTCTACAAAGGCCGGGGTGTCGAATGTCCGGTCTGCGGGTCCAGATACCGCAGATTCATGCCCTACGGCTATGTCCAATCACGGGCCAACGCGCTCTGTCCCAAATGCCTGTCGCTGGAACGCCACCGCCTGCTGTGGCTCTACCTCACGCGTGAGACCGACCTGCTGACGAGTTTTCCCCGCACGCTCCACATCGCGCCCGAAGTCTGCATCATGCGCCACCTGAAACCCCATTTTGCGGGACATCCGGGGCAATATGTCACGGCCGACCTCGAAAGCCCGCTGGCCGACCTGCATTTCGACGTACAGCAAATCCCGCTGGCCGATGATTCGGTCGACGTCATCCTCTGCAACCACCTGCTCGAACACGTCGCCGACGACCGCAAGGCGCTGTGCGAACTCTACCGCATCCTCAAACCCGGCGGCTGGGGCATCCTGCTCTCGCCCGTGGAACCGAACTACGAACAGACCTACGAGGACGACTCGATCACCGATCCCGAAGAGCGGACACGCATCTTCGGACAATACGACCACCGCCGCATCTACGGCGCGGACTACACAGACCGGCTGCGCGAAGCGGGCTTCGAGGCCGCGGACATCGACTACGCCGCGACCTTCTCCGAGGCCGAACGCCGGCTTTACGCCCTGCCGAAAGACCATATTTACGTCGTCTACAAGCATTGAGGCAAACCGGCATGCGCTCCCTCCGAGTCAGCACAAAAACGCCCCGTAACTCAGGTTTCGGGGCGTTTTCCCCCTACTGCCCGTATCAACTCAGTACAGAAAAAACACGATTCCCGTAAAATGGGCCGCCACGGCCAGATTGATCAGCAGGTGCCAGACCATGTGGTGGTAGCGGAATCCCTGCCGGGCATAAAACCACGCGCCGAGCGTATAGAGCACGCCGCCCGCGGCGATCAGCGCCAGCAGCGGCGTCGACGCCTGCCGCACGAAAAGCGGCATGAAAAATACGATCGTCCACCCCATGACCAGATAGATCGTCAGGCTGAGGGCGGGAATCGTCTTGCGCGAAAGCGACTTGTAGAAGATGCCGAACAGCACCATCGCCCACTGCAGGATCGTGATGAAGACGCCCTGCCACCCTCCGATCACCGACAGCGCGATCGGCGTGTAGCTTCCGGCGATGGCGACGTAGATGAAAATATGGTCGAGGATATGGAACACGGCCTTGTGTTTCGAGGCCGGATTCATCGAATGGTAGAGCGTCGAAGCGAGAAACATCAGGAAGATCGAGATCACGAAAATGCTCACCGACACCGACGCCAGAATGCGGTCGGGGGCGTGCGCGTAGGCCCACACGGCCGCAAAGGGAAGCGCCACGAGCGCCAGCAGCGACATCACGCCGTGCGTGACCGTATTGGCGACCTCCTCCCCCACGGTCGGGACATAAGCATCCTTTTTCTTCGTCATAATCGGGTGTATTGGTCCGATGTGCCAAATTTATGAATTTTTTTCATATCTTTGTCGTCAAGGTTATGCGGTTAGGGAAAAATGGACTTTTCACGTTACGAAAAACTCCGCACGCTCGTGCGCGCGAACTTCTCGGAGCAGACTCAGGCACTCGTGGACGAGGCGCTGGTCTACGCCGACGGGAAGCTTGCGTCCCTGACCCGCTATGACGGCAGCCCCCTGCTGACGCATGCCGCGGCCGTGGCCGGAATCGTGATCTCCGAAGTGGGACTCGGACGCAACTCCACCATCTCGGCCATCCTGCACGACGTGGTGCGTCTGGCCCACAAACAGCTCCCGGCCGAAGAGTTCCTCGCCCTGACCGCCGACATCCGCAGCCGCTTCGGCGAGCAGGTCGTCGGCATCACGATCGGGATGTGCAACATCTCGGAACTGAAACTGAAGGTCGCCAAGGAGCAGGCCGAGAATTTCCGCGACCTGCTCGTCTCCTACTCCGAAGACCCCCGCGTCATCCTCATCAAGCTGGCCGACCGGCTCGAAGTGATGCGCTCGCTGGAGATCTTCCCGCACGAGAAGTGGCGCAAGAAGAGCTGGGAAAGCATGAACCTCTACGCCCAGATCGCCCACAAGCTGGGTCTCTACAGTCTCAAAAGCGAGCTGGAGGACATCGCGCTGAAATACCTCGAACCGAAGGACTACGAACACATCGTCACCAAGCTCGAAGAGAGCGCCGACGAACGCAAAGCCTTCATCGCACGGTTTCTGGTCCCCATCGAGGAGCGTCTGCACAAACTCGGCATCAAATACCACATCAAGAGCCGCACGAAGTCGATCTTCTCGATCTGGACCAAGATGCACAAACAGCACGTGCCGTTCGAGGGCGTTTACGACATCTTCGCCATCCGCATCATCATCGACTGCCCGAAAGAGCAGGAGAAGCCGCAGTGCTGGACGGCCTATTCGGTCGTGACGGACTTCTATACGCCCAACCCCAACCGCATGCGCGACTGGATTTCGATCCCGAAGTCCAACGGCTACGAATCGCTGCACACCACCGTATCGGCCGAAGGCCGCTGGGTCGAGGTGCAGATCCGCACCGAGCGCATGGACGCCGTGGCCGAGCGCGGCATCGCGGCGCACTGGCGTTACAAAGGGGTCAATCAGGGGGCGCAGACCAGCGAGATGTGGCTGGGGCACCTGCGCGAACTGATGGAGGACACGACCCACTCGCTGGCGCAGCGTTTCGACGCCAAGCCCGCCTCGGGCGAAATATTCGTCTTCACGCCCAACGGCGACCTGCGCAAACTCCCCGAAGGGGCCACGCTGCTGGATTTCGCGTTCGACATCCACACCTCGCTGGGCTCGACGTGCGTGGGCGGCAAGGTCAACAACCGTTCGGTGCCGATCCGCGAAACGCTCCGCAACGGTGACATCGTCGAAATCCTCACCCAGAAGAACCAGACGCCCAAGTCGGACTGGCTGACGTTCGTCATCACGTCGAAGGCCCGCAACAAGATCAAATCCTACCTGCGCGAAGAGCAGGCCAAGCATACGCGCATGGGGCGCGAGGAGCTGGAGCGCAAGCTCAAAAACTGGAAATTCGCCATCACGATCGACGAGGCGGTGGCTTACCTGGCCAAATACTTCAAACTGCGCCTCGGGACCGAGGTCTACGCCCTGATCGCCACCCAGAAGCTCGACTTCGGGTCGATCAAAGAGATACTGGCCCGCCACCTCTCGGGCGAGGCCGAGGAGGAACGCCGCGCCGCGGCCGCCGAAATCGAGCGCCAGAAGGCCGCGCAGCACAACGCACGGGAGAGCGCCGCGCCGCAGGACGCACTGGTGATCGACGACGACATTTCGAAAATACAATATAAGCTGGCCAAGTGCTGCAACCCGATCAAGGGCGACGACGTGTTCGGCTTCGTGACGATCAATGCGGGCATCACGATCCACCGCTGCGACTGTCCCAACGCCAAGCGCATGCGCGAAAACTATCCCTACCGGGTGATCGACGCCCGCTGGCGGCAGAACGCCGAGGGGGCTTTCCGCGTGACGATCCGCATCGTGGCGGCGGATACGACGGGCATGGCCAACCACATCACCGAGGTCATCGTCCGCGACCTCAAACTGGGCATCCGCTCGATGAACTTCGCCCCGGCGGGAAACGGCTGCCTGGCGGGAACCGTCGCGGTCGAGGTGCCCGGCGCAGCCGTCGTGGACACGCTGATTCATCAGATCATGCGCATCAAGGGCGTGCAGCGCGCCTACCGCATCAATTAATCCGTACACAACTTTTTACCCACATAAACGATAAATGAATAACAACACAATCAGCGTCGTATTCGCCGACTCGTCACACGCACATTACGCACCGCGTATTTGCGATCTGATCTATGAGTCGGCCCTGCAGCGGGGTACGGGCATCGCCAAGCGTTCGCCCGAGTACATCGCCGCAAAAATGACCGGTGGCAAGGCCGTCGTGGCGCTGGACGGTGAAAAACTGGTCGGGTTCAGCTACATCGAGTGCTGGGGTCACGGCGACTTCGTCGCCACCTCGGGACTGATCGTCGATCCGGAGTACCGGCACATGGGACTCGCGGAACAGATCAAACGACGAACGTTCGAGCTTGCCCGACGACGATTCCCGTTTGCCAAGTTATTCAGTATCACCACGTCGCTGCCCGTCATGAAGCTCAATTCGCGGATGGGCTACGTCCCCGTGACCTTCTCGGAACTCACCGAGGACGAGGAGTTCTGGCGCGGCTGCGAAGGCTGCTGCAACTACGACATCCTGCAGCGCAACAACCGCCGCATGTGCCTTTGCACAGGGATGCTCTACGACCCGGCCAAGGAGCCGCCCGAGAAGCAGTCGCGCCTGGCGCCCTACCGGATGTTCCTGAGGAACAAAGTAAAGAAGTTGTTTCACCTGAAATAGTAAAAACCGAAATAAAATGGAAAAGAAGAAAGTGGTTCTGGCGTTCAGCGGCGGTCTGGACACCTCGTTTTGCGTAAAATACCTCTCCGAGGAGAAAGGATACGACGTCTACACGGCGATCGCCAACACGGGCGGATTCTCGAAGCCCGAACTCGAAAAAATCGAACAGCGCGCCGTGGAGCTCGGCGCCGTGGCCCACGCCACGCTCGACATCGAGCAGGAGTATTACGAGAAGAGCATCCGCTACATGGTCTTCGGCAACATCCTGCGCAACGGAACCTATCCCATTTCGGTGAGCTCGGAGCGTATTTTCCAGGCCATCGCCATCATCGAATACGCCAAGCAGATCGGCGCCGACGCCGTAGCGCACGGTTCGACGGGCGCGGGCAACGACCAGGTGCGCTTCGACCTGACGTTCCAGATCCTCGCCCCCGAGATCGAGATCATCACCCCGACGCGCGACATGACCCTGACGCGCGAATACG
>OIWQ01002815.1_pt1 | contig 16843 bp, 8 predicted proteins | sample 1587571 | NCBI WGS metagenome assembly OIWQ01 (sample SAMEA3888910, study PRJEB22519) | human gut metagenome | biome: human gut; feature: human-associated habitat; material: faeces | place: Denmark | collected 2010 | reverse complement strand
CCGGGGACACAAGGATTTTCAGTCCTTTGCTCTACCAACTGAGCTATGGCACCGTTGTTTTGTTTAACGGGTGCAAAGATATGAATCTTTTTTGAGTCTTGCAATAGGCAGAGCTACTTTTTACTGATTTTTATTCTTCCAAAGAATTCCAGCCTTGTGCTTTTAGTTCGACTTCGCCTCCATCACGACCTACCAAGTAATTACCGAGATCGGGTTTTGTAATATGACCGATTACTTTAACACCTTTCATTTCAGATACTTTATCATGATCAGTGAGAGGAACAGTGAAAAGTAATTCATAGTCTTCACCACCATTTAAAGCTGCAGTTACCAAATTCATATTAAATTGTTCAGCCATTGCAGCCGTTTGATAATCGATAGGAATTCTATCTTCATATACGCGACATCCGACATTACTTTCTTTTGAAATATGCAAAAGTTCGGAAGACAGACCGTCTGATATGTCCATCATTGCTGTAGGGATAATCCCCGCATGACGAAGCATCTCTATAATATCTTTACGAGCTTCCGGCTTCAATTGACGTTCCAACAGATATTCTTTGCCTGTAAAATCCGGTGTGAAATCTTTTTCACCTTTAAATATCCTTTTTTCGCGTTCTAATAATTGCAATCCCATATAAGCAGCTCCTAAATCCCCGGAAACACATATCAAATCCGTTTCTTGGGCTCCACTGCGAAGAACAACTTTGTCTCTTTCTCCTTCCCCAATACAAGTGATACTGATGCAAAGCCCTGTTAAAGAAGCAGAAGTGTCTCCTCCGACAATATCGACTCCATATACATCACAGGCCAACTTTAGCCCAGCATAAAAATCTTCTACATCCTCAACAGAAAAACGTTTGGAGATGCCAAGTGATACAGTGATCTGCTTAGGCTGGCCGTTCATAGCATAAATATCGGAGAAATTTACAACAGCCGATTTATATCCGAGATGTTTTAAAGGTACATAAGTCAAGTCGAAATGAATACCTTCCAATAATAGATCGGTAGTGACAAGCACTTGTTTATCCTCATAGGAGAGAATTGCCGCATCATCGCCTACGCCCTTTATCGTACTATTATTCTTTATTTCAATCCTGTTAGTTAGGTGGCGAATCAAACCGAATTCGCCTAATGTTGATATTTCTGTCCTGTTACTCATATTTGTTTTGTAAAATATTATTTTTGGGAAATGTGATAATATGTTTTTCTATTGTCTCATTAAAACTCTGCTCATTGTAAAACCTGATTACAATCGGTAGATAATATAAATATTTCTTCCAACTTTCCGGAACAAGAGGACTGTTTTTTAAACGTGCTGCATCTTTTTCTGTTACTAAGATCAATTTTCCCGGTGAAGTCATCTTTTCGAATATCACATCCAATTTCTTGAAATCTGACTTGCTAAACGTATGATGATCAGGAAAAACGACCGGCAACACTTTATTTGAATACTTTTCTGCCTCACGAATAAATGGAGTGGGAACTGCAATACCTGATATCAACAATATATCATCTTCTTTTCCAATATTTTTATGGTTTAAGAAACGAGCTTCCGAGGGGAATACAGGTTTGACTTCTCCATAAACGATGCTGGTAAAAAAAAGTAACTGGTGAGCCCGCAACTTCATATTTTCTTCAATAACACGAAAATCAATCGGCTTCATATCTTCGTCGCATTTAGTAACAACCACGATATCTGTTCGGTTTATATTACTTATCGGTTCTCTCAGGTGTCCGGTAGGCATTAGTTTATCATTATAAAATAAACGATGGTAGTCACTCAACACGATCGAAAGGGAAGGGTGCACATATCTATGTTGATATGCATCATCTAACAAAATTACTTCAGGTCTGTCTTTTTCAGGGAGGGATAAAAGATTTTGAATCCCCCGGCGGCGATTAGCGTCGACAGCGACAAGTATATCCGGAAATTTATTTTTCATTTGAAAAGGTTCATCTCCGATCTCCAAACTGGAACTTTCAGAATCAGCAAGAATAAACCCCGATGTTTTTCTTTTGTACCCTCGGCTTAATACTGCAATGCGATATTTATCTTTCAGTAAACGTATGATATATTCTGTATGGGGAGTTTTACCCGTTCCTCCTACAGATAAGTTTCCTATGCAGATCACAGGAATAGAATATTGTTCGGAATGTAAAATACCCCAATCAAAAAGTCGATTTCGCAACCATATCCCAATTCCATATAAAAAGGAAAGGGGAGCCAGGTAGGAATTAAGTTTTATTTTGTCATTTTTTTGCATGTAACTTCTTATCTGCTGACAAATATAGTTAACTTATCGGTGGCTGTCTGTTTTTTATTTGTTTATTTCAAAAAGAAGATACAATTTGAATCTCTTTGAAAGATAAGTTTGCGTTTATTCTGAAATATTTTCAGGGAGTTTGTGACTATACACATTTATTGTAGAATTAAGTCAATATCCGGATAAGATATCCGTCGTATCTTTGTTGTCTTCTTGATAATCTCTTGTAAATTATATACTTTTGCATTGTCCCAATTAACATGCTATGCCATGAATGTCAAAATAGAAGAAAGCTGGCGAAAACGCCTTCAGGAAGAATTTGATAAACCATACTTTGAGCAGTTGGTCACATTTGTCAAGAACGAATACAGAAGCGCCCATGTGCTTCCTCCCGGACACCAGATCTTCCATATTTTTAATGCCTGTCCATTCGAGAAAGTGAAGGTTGTTATACTTGGACAAGACCCTTATCCCAATCCGGGGCAATACTACGGAGTCTGCTTCTCCGTCCCGCAAGGAGTTCCCATTCCTGGATCACTGGCCAACATATTCAAAGAAATACACCAAGACTTAGGCAAACCGATCCCCACATCCGGCAATCTGGACCGTTGGGTAGAGCAAGGCGTGTTTCCTATGAACTCGGTCCTGACTGTACGGGCTCACGAAACCGGCTCACATCGGAATATGGGATGGGAAACTTTTACAGATGCAGTGATAAAGAAATTGAGCGATGGACGTGAGAATCTGGTATTCATGCTGTGGGGAAGTTATGCAAAAGAGAAGATCGCCCTTATCGACACCCATAAACACTTGGTGCTGACAACCGTGCATCCGTCTCCACGCTCTGCTGACCATGGTTTCTTCGGCTGCAAACACTTCAGCAAGGCGAATACTTTCCTTCAAAGCAAAGGTATTCAAAAGATTGACTGGTAAGAAGTACGAGTTCCGGACATCCGGGTGTAGCCATTCCGGACATCCGGGTGTGGAGAGCGGTAACATCCGGGTGTAGAAAGGCGGAAGATGGGCATGTTACCAAACTTTTCTGCTTGCTTTTCGTTCTTTTCCTACTTGTTTTAGTAAAAAAGTACCTTTATGTTGATGCAACTATCTCCACACAGATGTATATCGGCACGGTTCCCTGCGTTTTTGTAAACAATACCGGCTACCCGTTTCAACGGCAGGTAGTGATACAAGTGTGATACAGGAATCCGGTATGTATCACTCCTTGCACACCATGTTTGTCAATGCTTGCAAAACAAAGTGTGATAGAGTGATAGAGAAACTGGATTATTGTGCAAGAGAGAACCGCAAGCTGATACCGTAGTTTGAGTTTGAAGTCGGATAGGATGCACTCGATATCAACGGTTCATTGATCTGAATATCATAGAATGCACGGACCGTCAACGCACGGCTCAAACCGTAATCAGCCGAGAAGGAGATTGTCTTTGCGATGTTACCGCTAGTAGCCTGCGTCAGTTGAGTGTCGATTTTACGAATCAACGACTGCATCTTGTTGAACGAGAAATCGAGGCGAACGGTGAGGTCATTGCTGAAATCACGCGTTTTCTTCATCTTCAAAACCTTGTTGAACTCGGCATATTTGTAACCCAAACCGATCGTCACTTTCTTGGAAAGTGCTTCGACCAATTGGTAGGATGTCGTGTTCAGGCTTAAATTGCGGGTAGTCGAATAGTCCGCCCGAACCGTCACGTTATTCAACAGCGTCGCATCTGCACCCAACAAAGGACTAAACGCTTCGGTAAGGCTGACAGACGAAATCGAATAAGGAGACGATGGTGTCGGGTTATCGTTCAGAATCGACTGGATATATCCCAGTCCGTCCTGCCCGGCATCCACCCAATTCAAGAAGGATGTGAAAGCACCTACCGAATAAGAACAACGGTACTGGTGACTCAACGTCAAGCTCTTGAAATATTTCTTGACAGCCGGAATCTTGATCAAGCCGTCGTAAGTAACGCGCCAGTTAGGCAACATGCTCTTCAACGAAGGGAAAGCCGTCAAGCCTACCTTCTTCGGGTCCTTACCGGTATAAGCGGCCAGAAATGCAGGAATCAGGACATCCGCCGAATTCCGGTTGACGCCGTTCACATTATCTGTTCCCGGATTATAAGGCATTCCTCCCAAGCCTTTATCATGGATAAAGCCCACATCCGGATATTTCAAGCCGGAATACTTGCTTTCGATACGTTGGGCAATGATCTCGCGGTTTGCCAACAACTTGTCAAAGGCTTTCGAAGAATAGTTATTCATAGCATTGCCACTGCCTCCGAATGCGCTTCCCAGCGCGATTGTCGTCATGGTAAAGTTTCCCCCCATAATCTCCGGCATACCTTCATACATAAATTGTATTTCCGTATTACGCGTATCGTTGCGAAGAGCCGTCAAGTCGATCTTCAATCCAGTGATCGGTTCGAGGTTCGCCCGTATATTCAGATTTTTCGTACTGGTCATGACTGCGGCATTCACGTCTCTCTCGGTATCCGTAATCAGCCAGCCTTTTTCATATGCCTCGTCTATATAGCTACGACGCACGTCACCGAACGCAAAACCGATCCCCGGGGAAAGTCCGAATGAAGAACGTCCCTGGCCAAAGATATCACCGATCTCCGGACGGAAACCGGGCAGCATCATACCGGCAGAGTTCGTAAACTGAATATTGAAACGGCGCACCATCATCAAAAAGCGGGCACTGTGTTCAACCGCCTTGTAAAGAAAATCCTCAGTAGGGGCCGGTCCCGGTATGATCGTCAACTTCAAGCGCACCGTGTCTTGGTTCAAAATCTTAACCTGTGCGAAGTTGATCGGCTTGAACTTGACTTTGTAGACACGCCCGTCCGTTCTTCTGGCCGTGATTTGCACCTTTTTCGTAAACATTCCATGCTCGACAACCGTAGCGCTGTCCGGACTCAAGACAATTTCTTTTTCCAATTTCGGCTTTTTCTTCTTCTCCGTTTTTTTAGCCGTAGTCCGGGTATTGTTAAACTTCTGGTTGATCTTCTTCAAATATTTGTTTTTGTTGTAGAGAGATAACAGGTTCAAGTTCGCCTGCAAATCGAACTGACGCTGGTTCTTGATCGTATTACCCATCTCGATATCTTCGCTTACCGTCGCTCCACGATCCCAGTTGTAAGTAGCATTGTAGCTCAAAGAAGCATTGGTCCAATCCAGAACCGGGATCAGCTGCAACGGCAACTGCCAGGTCGCCATAAACTGCTGGTCATACTTCATCGGGGTTCCCAGGTCAGCGATGCTCTTCTTCACGGAATCTTTCCATAACTGGTAACCGTCCGGGTTCAGTTCCTTATTCACCTGCACATACGGTTCTTCGATACGGGCATTCGTACCGGAGCTGAACGTTATGTTCAGGTTATTCGTAAAAGCCCAGTTCAAACTGAAAGCACGGTCCCAATAGAAGTTCTGGCTGAATGTCACTGGTATATCGTTGGGGACACCTGTTGCCGCTCCTGTCAGGTCGCGTAATTTTATTTCGTAATAATTCCGCATCATGGCCGTCTGGAAGTTGATAGACGGGGCCACATTAAACGCCAGTTGTTTGGCATAGCGCGTATAGCCGTTGTTTTTCTTCAATAACTTATCGAATGGCTTGATCGGCTTGACATAAGGCACATAGCTATAGGCAAAATTAGCACGATAGTCTTTCGTCGTTTCATATTCCGTTTCCGGATTTTTCTTATCATTAATACTGTACGAATATCCGAGTGTAAAGTTTGCCGGATCATAAGGCATCGGATTCTTACTCTTGATATTCACACGCACGTTATTGAATGAAACACTCTTGATAACCGTCCTATCTTGAGAATAATCACGGATCGAATCCTTCTCAACCTTTGTTTCTGCCTTATCGATAGCATCCTTCAGTTTGACATCCTGATCCAGCGGATTGTATTTCGGATCATATGTTTCTTTCGAATAGGCATAATAGAACGGGATGCTGACTTGCGCCTTTTCCGGGAACAGCTTACCCAATTCGATAGAGGTCGCCACGTTATACTGTTTGAAGTCCTCCATCCGGCGTTCATTCAAAGACTGGTCAAGAGCACCAAAGCCGGCCGTTTCGATACGTCCGCCCACATTCACCGTTCCCAAGTCGGAAAGCGCAACATTCAAATTCGCATTAGCAGCCCACCCACCTTCTTCATTGAAGTCGGTCAGGCGCAATTCGTTCACCCAAACTTCCCCGCTCTTCAACTTATTACGCACGTTACGCACACCGATCATGACTGTCTTCACTTCGGAAAGACTCGGATTGCCTTTGACACGGATCGTATTACCATCGTTGTCCGGATCCCTACCAGAATAGACAGTCTGGAAAGACACTCCATTCGTACCGGACCGTTTTTCCCGGTTACGCTCCAGTTTTAGGTCCGTCAAAATCTCCAAACGGAAATTCAACATGTTTTCTGCCGGCCAAACGATTTTCTGGTGTTCCGAATTGTTATAGTTATACTCCCCGTGCGGAGTCAATTTCAACGGTACTTCATATTCGTAATAGTTATTCTTATAGTCCGATCCCAGGCGGATAAAAACAGCGAGATCGCCATCTGCAAGATCGTTTACATCCAATTTCGGAGCCTCGGCATGTGTAAACAGTTGCAAGCGCTTATACTGCCGCAAATCATAATTCGTATTCTTATACACGGCACGTGCATCTTGAGCGGCAAGGTCCGTTATCTTTAAAGAAAGCGCCTGTTCGTTCTCCTGACGGATCTGAGGCTGGCTTGGATCCAGTACACGGCTGACGCCCGGGGGCAATGTATAGCTGACCGGATCCCTGTCACTGTTTTCCTCGATATTGACAGTCGAGACTTCCAATTTACCCTTCACTGCGGGCGGCATCTTCGGATCGGACAAATCCTGCTCGTAGGATCGCCATTCTCCGCGTACCAATTGCAGAGTACCGAAGCGCAACACGACCGATTCCTTAAATCCTGTCATATACATACGCATGAAACGAATCGTCTTGAAATCATTGATTGCCCCCACACGACGCTGGTATTGTTTTACCGGAATCTTAAATTGATACCAGGTAACGGATTCTGTCGTACCATCCGCCAATCTTACTGATGAAGTACGTTTATCCGCAATGAAGTTTTCACCGACAACCGTATCCTGCGGAGTTATCCTGACTTTGTATTCGAAATATTTTTCATTTTTATTCAGAGTATTGTCCTGATTGATGTCTTCTACATCAGGCACGGTCTTGGAAGAAGTGCTGTAGCGCTCGCCCGAATCGTTGATATCTTTCGAGTTTCCTTCCGTTCCATTATAGCGTTTGTAACGTGTTAAGATATCCACCTCCTGAGAATCATAGTCCGAACCACGAAAATAGTGGAACTTGTCACCGGCCGGATCAAAGAAAGGGGACAGCTGTAACGGATCGTTCTCCATCTCGGTTAGGGTTACCGCATTCAATTTCTGGCGTAATTTATTCAGATAATCCTGGTAAGCCGGATATTCCTTTTCTTCATCCGAGGATAAACCGTTCAGGCCGACATCCTGCAACAGACGTGCACCTGCCGTATTGTCGAAGGCATAAACTGTACTCTGCTGTTTTGGAACCTTACCCCAAACAGTATAATCGACCTTAGACGTATCGCCATCGATTGGCAATCCGTTTTCGAAGAACTTCTTTTCATCCTTCAATATGTCTTCCGATATCTCACCCAAATTAAAATACAGATCCCCCCCTGTTGTCTGACGATCATAAATGAACGGATCGAGCATCCAAAATTCGATATATTCGACATTCGCCGTCTCAAAGTCACTCTGGTCTATCTTTCGCATCATTCCACCGAAACGCTTTTCCGGGTTTTGCAATGTTCCGTCAGGATTAATATTATCGGCATCCAAGTTATACGGTCCGCGTTCCTGCGGATAGTAAGCCATGTTCAGAACTGTCAACGTATTACTTTCACTCATGCTTTGCTGCCGTTGCGGGAACAACTCTCTCGTCTCGATAGCACGGACATAATGGTTGGACAAATCTTTTGTCGTAATATATTTCGGACGCAAAGAAGAATTTTTACGCGTGAACAATCCGTCGATCGTGTACCAAGCGAGCAAAGCACGACTTTTCCCGTAATCGATATTATTGGTCAGTCCAGCTTCCGGGAACAATTGGGGCGTACCATCGTCATAAGGCACACTGGACAACTGCCAGGGATAAGGGTCGGAGAGGTCGAAATTGCTCTGTGTCGACTCGAAGTCATCCAGATACGAATATCCACCCGTGTTCTTGTTTTCGTAATGCCCGGCAATCAAATGAGCGAACTCCGCATTGAAAGATATCTGGCTGGGTTTGCTTAGGTTCAGCAACGGCAGCTTGTCGAACATATTGGTAAGCCACTGACTCTCGCCCTTATAAGCCATATTGACACCCCAGAGCGTATTCTTTATCGCTTCGTCGCCCATCGTCGTCTTGGTGGTCAACGGCATTTCGGACATGTGCATGATGGTAGCGCCTACCATCAGATTCGGGTTGAACTGATAGTTCAAGTCCAATCCCATCATGGTCTTACGCTGCATGTTATAGGCTGTCTGGTTTTCCAGCGAGACGCTGACCGGCGTACCTGCGGAAATAATACTTTCGTTCAGGATCGTCACCACGCCGGAAGTATAGTCGACGGTATAATCCACATTCTCGGTTAATATCGCTCCTCCAGCTGTTACTTTCACTGAACCTCGCGCTACGTTGGAAGCTCCCAACTGTATCTCGGCACCCGAAGAGGCTTTGTATTCCCCCTCCAGTTTGAACTTATTCTTTTCAGCAATCTGTCTGGCGACAGTCAATGTCGAGTCGTAGAGTTCCTGGAATACATATTTGTCAGCAATCGCATCATTGTTAATCTTTTTACGCAGATAGGAGCCGAATGGTTCCACACTTGGAAAAATAATTTTCCCATTATCGGCAAGGACGGTCACACCTTCAATAAAGTCGTATATACCATCCGGATGCGGCTGATTGTTGGAATCATAGCTATCCAGGTTCAGCACTCGTAACAAGATTTGGTTGGCAATCGCCCCTTCCGGCAAATAGTTGACATACGTACCGGTTGTATCGCTTTGATACATGATATTCAACTTGAACTTCTCTTTTTGGACAGAGTAAGCTCCTAATGAATAGATATTTTTCATCATCAGGTCCCAAAAAGGCATATCAGGCGACATGGTAATTCCTTTCAACAACTTCACATACAGGCAAGAGGCAGCCGATGAAGGGTTGTCAGTCGAGAACTCGCCAACCTGATAAGTCTTTCCATCCGAATAAGTATAATTGTAAGCGACAGCCAATACCTCATCTGCCTGCAACTGTGTTTTCAGCGAGATATACCCCAACTTCGTATTGACCGTATATTCGGACGCATCCAGCAAACGAGCGCTTTCCACTTCTTCATACTCCGTACCGTTAACAAAAGTTCCTCCCAACGCCTGATTTACCGTGCTGATATCACGAGCACCGGTAAATTGTTGGTTAAGGGTATTATATAATGTATTCGTATTATTATAGGGGATAGACAGCGCCCCCGAAGGAGAAACGACCGCCGTATTCGAAATATTATCATGCTCGGCCAGATCGGCAAAAGCGACCACGTTACGCGCCTGGTCATAAGTAGCCCGTTTGTTTGTCACCCAAACTTCCACCTTGCTGATCGTGACGGGAGAGGAAATCGTATTCAGGTTCTTCACCGCCTCATCATAGCGGTCGCGAAAATAGTGTGACAGGAAAAAGTGACGATTCTCGTCATACTGGTCAATCGTCAATTCGAAAGGTTTTGTCTGCACGCCCCCTTTAGAACTGACCGTTTTCGATTCCGACTCCTGCTGTGCAAACAACGCATTGACTCGCAACTTCCCGAACTGGAGATCCGCTTTCATACCGAACAGGGCTGCTCCTCCGTTGATTAGGGAGTTACTGGTTGTCATACTTACATTTCCGGCTTCCAGCGACTTGATAATTTCATCTTCCTCCCCGGTATAAGCTAATTTCAGTTTTTTGGAGTCGAAATCAAAAGAGGTTTCGGTATTATAGTTCATATCGAAATTCACTTTGCTACCAACCGATGCCTGTACATTCAATTGAACATTCTCATCGAAATTAAAGAAGGTACGGTTACGAGCACGTTCCGGCAAAGAGGGATTTTTGGTTTTATTCTGCTTCAAGCCTAGCTCCACTTCAGCCGAACCTTGCGTTTTCACCCGGACACCGCCCGGCCCAAAGATACGTTCCGCCGCACCGATATTGAACTGCATATCAGCTAAATTGAACTGCTTATTAGCCGCCTTTTGAAATTCTTCCTCGTTTTTCTGGCGATAGTAGGATTGAACGGATTTTTGGAAACTATAATCCTGGTATTCCTCAGGGGTCAACGAAATAGGAGTAGTCAGATCGGCATCACCTAACTTGGTACGGACCACATATGTCCCGGTTCTGATATCATATTCGACCACTGATTTCACGTTATCCGGCGTCTTCAAGTCAGCAGGTGACTGCTTGGTAAGATCCTGATATTCTTCAGGGACCGTCTTGGCTACCGGAAAGCGGGTGCGCACCTTCGGCACCGTATCATCCGGAACGACCGGCTGTTCAGTATCCGGCAACGACATCTCATAGGCCAGAAAATCCGTATTCATAGAATACAGACCTGCACCAAACAGTAGAATTGTTATCCAGAGTATAAATTTCAGTGTCTTTCTCATGTTAATTGACAATTGACAACAGACAATGACAACCGACAATTCCAAATTCTCCTAAATTGCCAATTGCCAATTATCCATTGCTTAAAGCATTCTTAGGGCTGTTTTAATGACCTGCTCGACAGCCAGTGCAGGCGAACCTTTCAATATCGAGTTAACCGCCTTTTGCGAAGCGGCCTTCTGGAATCCAAGCATAACCAATGCCGCCACTGCTTCTTCTGTGACAGCACCACTGGCAGCGACAGAAGAGGAGCCACCTGTCACTGTCATTCCCTCTATCGGCTTTACCTTGTTTTTGAGATCAACTAGAATACGTTGAGCTGTTTTCAATCCGATTCCTTTGACTGACGTCAGAGCTGTTTCGTTCTTATCGGCAATCACCCGGATCAATTCAGATGGTGACAGGGAAGAAAGGATCATCCGAGCAGTATTGGGACCGACTCCCGACACGGAAGTCAACATCAGAAACAGTTCGCGCTCATCTTTTCCTGCAAAGCCAAAAAGCAAATGGGCATCCTCACGTATCACTTCGTACACGTAAATCTTCCCGGTCGGTTTCCCATTATAAAAAGTATATGTATTCAAGGAGATATTCAGTTCATAACCGATTCCGGCACATTCCAAGATCATCCTGGCCGGTGTCAGTTCTACTATCTCTCCCTTGATATATTCTATCATGTATCTTACGTCTTTATGATTCGCACCTATTATAACGCAAAATTAGACAAAAGCGTATATCCGAACTATCTTTTTTGGTATTATTGTTTCCAAAACCCCGGCAACAAGATTGTCAACACCGTAAAGATCTCCAAACGTCCGACCATCATCAGAAAAGACAAGAACCATTTCGATACCACCGGAACATCAGCATAGTTTCCGACCGGTCCCAGACTACCAAGTCCCGGTCCAACGTTACTGATCGAAGAGATAGTAGCCCCGATCGTCTCCTCAAATCCTACCCCATCGATCATCAGCACCATACAGCTGACAAATATTAAAGCAATATAGGCAAAAGCGAACGCCAATACCCGGTGGACGATATCACCAGAAACAGCATGCCCGTTCATTCGTACCGGAATAATGGCATGTGGATGCGTCTGCTTCTTAAACTCATTAAAGAGGTTCTTGGTCAAAATCACAAAACGGCCCATTTTCAAACCTCCACAAGTAGAGCCAGCACAACCACATACCACCATCAGAACTAGCGCTAACAGCCAGAAAAACGGTCCCCACGGAATATAATCGACCGTTGCAAACCCACATGTAGACACCAATGTCACGACCTGGAATACCGTTTGCCTAAAAGCTGTACCAAAATCGTCCACAATTCCTTTATACATGATCCAGACTGTCGATATTGCCGTAATAATCAGTACGAACCAGAAAAACCAGCGTGTTTCTTCATCCGCAAATAACTTCTTGGGCCTACCGTTAAAAAAGAAATATATCAAAGTAATATTGGTCGCACCGATAAACATAAAAATCGTAATTGTATATTCGATATAGGCAGAGTCCCAGTAAGCGATACTGGCATTTTTCGTGGAATAGCCACCTGTAGAAATACAAGTGAGCGCATGATTGACAGCGTCATACAAGTCCATTGGACCCGCCCATAAAAGACCAATAAGGATAATGGTCAGGAACAAATAAACTCCCCACAGGCGCTTGGCCACCTGGGTAACACGCGGACGGAAACGTTCGTGCGTGATACCCGGAGTCTCGGCATTGAACATCTGGGTAGCCCCACCTCCGATAATAGGCATCAGCGCTACAGTAAACACGATCATTCCAATACCGCCCTGCCATTGCGTAAGGCTCCGCCAAAACAATATCCCGTGCGGAAGTGCTTCGATATCGGTCAATATGGTAGAGCCTGTCGTCGTAAAACCGGACATCGTTTCGAAATAAGCATCCGTCACATTATCTATATAGCCACCTAAATAGAATGGTAACATCCCCAAAAGGGAGAAAAGAGCCCAAGTCAATGTAACAGTCAGCATCCCTTCCCTGCGCCCGGCCGTATGTTCATTGGCTCGTAGTCCGATCAGCATAAAAAGGACTCCCGTTCCGAACATGATACCACTCGACTGAAGAAGCGGATAGAAGTCATTTCCTTCATATAAGAAAGCGACTGCCGTTGCAGCCAGCATAAACAACGTCTCAAGGATGAACATCATCCCTAACATCTTAATTATAAAACGAATGTTCAGCATAATATGCTATTAACAATTGACACATTGAACAGAGAAAAGAGACAACCCAGAGTTGTCCATTGACAATTAATTAAAGTAGTCCTCCAATTTACGCATAGCCGTATCCAAACAGAACACCACAACGTGGTCATAAGCTTGGATATGTGTATCACCCTTGATCATCATAGGCTCACCGTCACGAATCAATCCGCCCAACGTCAAATCTTTCGGAAGATTCAGATCTTTTACCTGCTTACGGGTAATTTTCGAATCGGGACGGGCAACAAGTTCCGCCACATCTGCATTGGCAAAAGTTAAACACTTCACGTTCGACACGTCTGCATCCAACAGGAATTGGTAGATATGGCTGGCAGCAATCAGTTTCTTATTGATAACCGAGCCGATGTCCATGCTCTCCGCTAAAGGTATGTAGTCGATATTTTCGATCTTGGCGATAGTCTTGAATACTCCGGCGCGTTTAGCAGCCAGACAAGCCAAGATGTTCGTACTCGAATTATCCGTCAGTGCGATAAATGCCTGTGCATCTTTGATCCCTTCCTGCATCAACAGATCGGTATCGCGTCCGTCTCCATTGATGATCAAGACATTTCCAGGGACAACCTCAGCTATACGGTGACTCTTTTCTTTGTTAGTCTCGATTACTTTTACACGGATATTGTTCGGAAGGTACTGGCAGGTACGGATCGCAATACGGCTTCCTCCCATAATAATGACTTTCTTTACTTCGGGGTCTCGCTTGCCCGCATGCAACCGGACGTCTTCGATATGGCTTTTAGTCGTTGTAAAAAAAACGATATCTCCCGATTCTATACGATCCGTACCACGGGGAATAATGGTCTCGTTCTGCCGTTTGATGGCAACGATATGATAGAGTTTCTGTTCGTTCAGTAATTCGGACAGATGTTTGTTCACAAGTCGGGAATTATCGCGCACCTTTACACCGATCAGAATCAGAGCGCCTCCGAACAACTCCCAGTATTGCCGAGTCCACGGGCGTCTGACAGCCGTGACAATTTCTTTGGCTGCCAGCATTTCCGGGTAAATCATGGAATCGATCCCCATTTTTTCAAACAGTTCCTTGTTTTTAGGGAGCAAATATTCGTAATTGTTGATACGCGCCAACGTCTTATGTGCTCCTAATTTAGAAGCCAGAATGCTGGCTGCCACATTGGTCGTTTCTTCCGGCGTGACACTGACAAACAGGTCGGCCTTTCTGATACCGGCTTCTTCCAGGTCCCGAATGGATGTCGGATTACCCACCATAGGAAGGATCTCCATGCTTGAATTCGTGAAATTCAAACGTTCCTCATTCGGATCCATCAGGATAATATCCTGCTTCTCCTGTGATAACATTTTTGCCAGGTGGGTTCCTACTTCACCGGCTCCGGCTATAATAATTTTCATTTTATATAATAGATTAATTATAAGGATATATTATCCTCTGATAACCATCTTTTTTATTTCTCCTGCAATACTTTTGGCATCCATACCACACAGCTTATACAGTTCGGGAATCGATCCATGTTCGACAAACTCATCCGGCACACCAATCCGTTTTACCTGAGGAGCATATCCGTTATCAGCCATAAATTCCAAAACAGCACTGCCCAGTCCACCTTTGATTACGCCGTTTTCAACAGTGATGACACGGCTGAACCTCTTACCGACTTCATGCAGCAGTTCTTCATCCATCGGTTTTAAAAAAATCATATCATAATGGGCAATCGATATACCATCACTTTCAACCTCCTTTATGGCCTTTATCACTTCGTTGCCAATAGGTCCAAGTGACAAGATCGCAATATCATCCCCATCACGAAGTTTCTTGCCTTTCCCGATCGGAAGGATATGCATCTCATTCCTCCAATCTGCCATCTCTCCCTTACCGCGTGGATAACGGATCACAAAAGGGCCGTTACATTCCTTATACCCGGTGTACATCAAATTCCTCAAATCCAGTTCGTTCAAAGGAGATGAAATAACCAAGTTCGGGACTGGACGCAGATAAGCGAGGTCGAACACCCCGTGATGGGTCGCCCCGTCTTCGCCTACTAGACCGGCACGGTCCAGACAGATTACCATATGAAGATTCTGAAGTGCAACATCGTGTATCACCATATCGTATGCCCGCTGCATGAAAGAAGAGTAGACATTGCAGAATGGGATCATTCCCTCTTTGGCAAGTCCGGCAGAGAAAGTTACCGAATGCCCTTCGGCAATCCCGACATCAAACGCCCGTTTCGGAAACGCTTTCATCATATAAGTCATAGAACAACCTGTCGGCATAGCAGGAGTGACCCCCACGATCCGTTCGTCCTGTTCAGCCAGCTCGACAAGGGTATGTCCGAAAACATCCTGATAAAGTTGAGGTTCGTTCAACTTATGGACAATGATCCGTTCTCCTGTTTCTTTATTGAACAGCCCTGGTGCATGCCATTCCGTTGCCGACTTTTCAGCAGGCTTGAATCCTTTGCCTTTTTTAGTTTTGATATGTAATAGTTTCGGACCTTCCATATCCTTTATATCATTCAGAACCTTGATCATATAACCGACATCATGCCCGTCGATCGGACCAAAGTAACGGATGCTGAATCCCTCAAACAGATTATGTTGTTGAGTAAGCAATGCTTTCAGACTATTGTTAAAACGAAGGATATTTCCCCGACGGTCATTATTGATCAGTTTCATCTTCCGCAATCCGCGGTACACATCATAACGCATTTTATTATATGCCTGGCTGGTTGTGATATCCACTAGATACTGGCTCAATCCACCGACTGCGTGATCTATAGCCATGTCATTATCATTAAGAATGATAAGCAGGTTGTTTGGATTAGCCGACGCATTATTCAGACCTTCAAATGCCAAACCACCCGTCATAGCTCCATCACCGATCACAGCTATTACATGCCTGTCTTTTTCCCCTTTCAGCGCAGAAGCGACCGACATACCCATAGCCGCCGAAATGGAATTTGAAGCATGTCCGGCAACAAATGCGTCATAAGGGCTTTCCAGAGGATTAGGAAATCCACTGATTCCTTTAAATTTTCGGAGCGTATGAAAAGCCTCTCGACGTCCAGTCAGTATTTTATGACCATACGCCTGATGCCCCACATCCCATACAATACGATCATAGGGAGTATTAAAAACATAGTGTAGTGCAACCGTCAGCTCTACCGTACCGAGACTTGCCCCTAAATGTCCCGGATTCTCCGATAGTACATCTATTATATATTGACGCAACTCTGCACATACCTCTCCCAATTTATCGGGGGACAACTTGCGCAAATCCTCCGGGTAATCAATGGAATTTAATATGTGTTCATCCTTGCATTCTGTCATAATCGCTATAATTTTGTGGCAAATGTAAAGAATTAACGGGAGATAAAATAGTTTTAGTATGTCATTCTTTAGCAGTATGACACAATTAAACCGCTTCTTCTCCTTTCCCTATAATCAAATTTAATCCCATATCATCTACCTTGTAATCCCGTTTAACCAGTTCCATGAGGTATTTAAGGCAATTGTCGTAACGTCTTACGGTGATGTCGGCATAGTCCGTCCCGATTAGCTTCCGGCAGTTGTCGTTATGCTCCTTGAACACATTGTATAATGTCTTGAAAGTCT
>OIWQ01002814.1_pt1 | contig 16844 bp, 11 predicted proteins | sample 1587571 | NCBI WGS metagenome assembly OIWQ01 (sample SAMEA3888910, study PRJEB22519) | human gut metagenome | biome: human gut; feature: human-associated habitat; material: faeces | place: Denmark | collected 2010 | reverse complement strand
TATCAGGTCTCACAGGAGGAATGCGAGCGCTGTGTACTGGATGCTTTGCAGGTAGGCTACCGCTCCATCGACACGGCACAATCCTACTTCAACGAAGAGCAGGTGGGCACAGCAATCGAAAAATCTCGTGTGGATCGCAAAGATATTTTTCTGACCACCAAGGTCTGGGTCGAGCATTACGGTTATAAGGAGGCCAAGGCATCTGTGCTGGAATCCCTGCGTAAGCTGCGAACGGATTATCTGGACCTTTGTTTGTTGCACCAGCCGTTTGCTGATTACTACGGCGCATGGCACGCCTTGGAGGAGCTATATGAGGCAGGCAAGATTCGGGCCATTGGCGTGTCCAATTTTTATCCTGACCGCCTCGTTGATCTGTGCAGCTTTGCTCGTATCAAACCCATGGTGAATCAGGTAGAGGTGCATCCGCTGCACCAGCAGGGCAAGGCAAAGGAATGGATGGAAAAGTACGGCGTTCAGATGGAGGCATGGGCTCCCTTTGGCGAAGGTCGGAGTCAGATGTTCACAAACCCTGTGCTGGCAGAAATTGGCGCAAAATACGGCAAAACCGTGGCACAGGTCATTCTCCGCTGGCATTTGCAGCGGGGCGTGGTGGTCATCCCAAAATCCACCCACAGGGAGCGGATGCAGGAAAATCTGGAAGTGTTCGACTTTACGCTGTCCTCTGAGGACATGGAAAGGATCGCCGCACTGGATACCAAAACCAGTGCCTTCTTTGCTCACGACGACCCTGCAATGGTGGAATGGTTCGCCCAGATGGTGGAACAGCGCAAAACCAACCACGATGCAGCCAAGGAGAAAAAGAACCGGTAAATGCGTTTTGACGTACACCCAACCATGATGAAACAAAAATAGGGTGCGCCCTGCGGACGCACCCTGAAAAATCCACGAACGATAACGATATGTACAACAGAGCGTTTCCCCATCGGGAACGCTCTGTTTCTCTTTGCTGGGGGTATGATGCGCCTGTTCCGCCTGCCATGCGGCAAATTCTCTTTGGACTTCCTCGCTGTTCCAGCAGGCAAGGATGGCCGGGTAGTTGGAGAAGTCTATCTCATTTTTGTTGGAGCTATTTTGCAACAGCCCCTTTTCTATTGTCAGGGGGCCATCTTTTCATATTGCAAAAAGCAAAAACATCTTTATAATAGAGCTTGTGCCCCGGTGTGCGCGGGTACTGTTTTGGGATAAGAAAAGGAAAAAGAAACTATGAGTTCATCCGCAAAGTCTCTGACCGAAGGGCCTCTGGCCAAACAGATCCTCCTGGTCAGCCTGCCGCTGGTCCTGTCCAATCTGCTGCAGGTGCTCTTTAATATGTCGGACGTGGCTGTGGTGGGCCGGTTCGCAGGCTCCACGGCCCTCGGCTCGGTAGGCTCCACCAGCATCTTCGTCACCCTGTTCACCGGTTTTCTCATCGGTCTGAGCAACGGTATCAACGTGCTGGTGGCCCGGTTCTACGGTGCGCGCCATGCCGACGATGTGGAGAAGACCGTCCACTCGGCTCTGCTGGTCAGCATCGCCGCCGGCGTACTGCTCCTGCTCATCGGCCTGCTGGGTTCTCCGGCCCTGCTCCATCTGCTCAACACCAAAGAAGACCTCTACCCCGGCGCCGTGCTCTACCTGCGGGTGTACTTCCTCGGTATGCCGGCGCTGGCTCTTTATAACTACGGCAACGCCATCTTCAGCGCCATTGGCGAGACGAAAAAGCCGCTGTACTACCTGTGCATCGCGGGCGCGCTGAACATCCTGCTCAACCTCTTCTTCGTCATCGTCTGCCATCTGGACGTGGTGGGCGTCGCGCTGGCAAGTGCCATTTCCCAGTGCGTCTCGGCCTTCCTCGTTCTGCGGGCGCTGACCCGCGTGCAGGACTGCTACGCCCTGGACTTCCACAAGGTCGCCCTCGACCCTGCCACCACCAAGCGCATCCTCGCGCTGGGCCTGCCCGCCGGATTCCAGAACGCCGTCTTCGCCATTGCAAACCTCTTCATCCAGGCCGGTGTCAACTCCTTTGACTCCCTCATGGTCAAGGGCAACTCCGCCGCCGCCAACGCCGACAATATGATATACGACGCAATGGCCGCGTTCTATATGGCCTGCGCCAGCTTCATGAGTCAGAACTACGGCGCGGGCAAGCCTGACCGCGTAAAGAAGAGCTACTTCATCGCCCTCGCCTACTCCTTCGGCGTCGGCCTCGTGCTGGGCGGTTCGCTGTTCATCTTCGGGCGGCAGTTCCTCGCCCTCTTCACCACCGAGGGCGCCGTCATCGACGCCGGCATGAAGCGTGTGGGCGTCATGGGCTTTGCCTACTGCATCTCGGCCTTCATGGACTGCACCATCGCGGCCTCCCGCGGCCTGGGCAAGACAGTAGTGCCGACTGTCATCGTCGTCCTCGGCTCCTGCGTGTTCCGGGTCATCTGGGTCTACACCATCTTCGCCCACTTCCATACCATCCCCTCACTCTACCTGCTCTACCCCTGCTCCTGGACGCTGACCGCCATCGCAGAGATCGTCTACTTCATCCACGCCTACAAGGACAGCATGAAGATATTCACTCAGCCCCAGCCCGCAGAAGTCTGATAAGACACAAAAATGCCATCGCCTCGCGGCGATGGCATTTCTTTATTTCGTTACTGATAATCGTGGTTGAGGAACATGGCCTTGATCTGGACGATCTCGTCGTACTCTTCCTGCTCCACCTGAACGTCGGCGTTGACCTCTTTGAGGCGGTTCTTCACAGCCTCGAGAGCTTCGGGCAGAGTGACGGCCCGGCCCTCCTGAAGAGCATCGGTCATCTGCTTGAGCACCACAGGGTGAGCGTAAATGTCCGGCACCGGGAAGTTCCCGCCGGGATAGGCTTTGATGTACTCGGCCATGGCCGCTTCGGCCCTGTCGGCACGCTTCATGATAGCATTATGGTTATTGTGGGCCGTAGGCATCATGTTATAGCTGGAGAAGAGGAAGATGGCCGCAAAGCCGAACAGCGCAAAGTAGATACCGTAGTTTCCGGTGTGGTTGATGATGCTCTGGATACCATAGGCCGCAGACACCACGCCGAACAGACTGATGATGAGCGCCACATATTTATACACCGGCTTGCTCTGCAGCTGGGCGCGCTTGCGGCGCTCGGCGGCGCTGAGCTCTTTGGCAAGCTCCGGTTTCCTGGCGAGGTAGTCCGATGCGCGCTTGAGCTGGCCCACGCTCTGCTCTGCCTCTTTCGAGAGCTGGGGCAGCCTCCGGGCGGCTTTCTCGGCCTTCTGGCGGGCAATTTCCGCCTCGCCTGCGGCGCTCAGACGCGGGATGTTGGGTTGTTCTTTCGCCAGAACTTCCAGCAGGGCGTCCACGTCCCGCTCGTCCTTGAAGTTGCACTGCTTCTGTTTGCCGCCGTCGTACTCCACCACAAGGTAGGCCATGGAGGCAAACATTCCCTTGCCGGTAAAGCCGCCCGCACTCATGGCCACCCGCTTGAACACACGGCTGATGCTGCCATAGGGCAGATAATACCGGCGGTCGATGTAGAAGCTGTTGAGGTAGAGGGCCTTTTTGCCCACGCCGCAGGGGCCGATCTTTTTGCAGGCTTTCTTATCGGCTTCCAGCGTTGCTTTGTCCAGATGGGCGAGGCCCAGTTGTGCAGGATGAAACAGCATAGAGAATCCCCTTCTTCCATTTCTTTCCCTCATTCTGCCACTCTGAGCCGAAAAAAGCAAGAGGCAGTTTCAGATGACCTTCTGCTCGAGCCATTTTCCCCGGACAAAACGCACCATAAAGCAGATGGAGCGGAACGCCCAGTCGAGATACATCCCCATCCAGATGCTGAGCAGTCCGCCGCCCATCTTCAGGACCCACAGGTAGCAGAAGCCCACGCGGAACACCCACATGGACACGATGCTGACGGTCATGGTGAAGCTGGCGTCGCCGGCGGCGCGGAGGATGTTGGGCAGGGTGAAGCTGGAGGGCCACAGGATCAGCGATACAGCGTTGAACCAGACCATCAGCTCCAGTGCCATGCCGTAGGCCTCCGGCGAGAGGTTGAACCAGGAGAGCGCCAGCTTGTTCAGGAAGAACAGGCCGGAAAGGTTCATCAGCCAGTCCCCGGCGTAGGCGGTCAGGAGCAGCAGGCGGGAATAGCGCTTGGCCTGCACCTTTTCCCCGGCACCCAGACACTGGCCCACAACGGTCAGTGCGCCGATGCCCACGGCGGAGGCGGGCACGTTCAGGAAGCTGGAGATGTTGCCTGCCACGGCGTTTGCGGCAATGGCGGCGGTGCCCAGCGTGCTGGTCAGGCTGGAGACCGACAGCTTGCCGATCTGGAACATGCCGTTCTCGATGCCGGCGGGGATGCCGACTTTCAGGATGCGCTTGATGAGGTCGAGGTCTGGCTTCAGGTCGGTGAGGTGGTCGATGCGCAGTGCACAATCCGGCTTCTGCAGCAGGAACATCACGGTGAAGCAGGCGATCATCCGGCTCACGAGGCTGGCGGTGGCCGCACCCATCACGCCCATGCCGAACCCGTAGATCAGGATGGCGTTGCCGCCAATGTTCACCACGTTCATCACCAGGCTGGAAAGCATACTGATCTTGCTGTTGCCCTGGGCGCGGAACAGGGCCGCACCGGCGTTGTACACGCCGATAAAGGGATAGCTCAGGGCTGAGAGCAGAAAATAGGTCTCGGCGTAGCGCATTACATCCGCGTCAATGGAGCCGAAGATGCCCCGCAGGATGGCGTGCCGCCCGCCGATGACCACCGCCGCCACCAGCACGCTGAAACTGGACAGCACGAATAAAATCTGCGCAGCCGCCGCCTTGGCGTTTTTGGGCTCCTGATGGCCGATGTACTGGCTGGCGACCACCGCGCCGCCGGTGGCCAGTGCGCTGAGCAGCTGGATCATCAGCACGTTGAAGGAGTCCACCAGGCTCACGCCCGAAACGGCGGCTTCGCCCACCGAGGAGACCATCAGGGTGTCCGCCAGACCGATGGAGATGCTGAGGGCCTGCTCTGCCACCAGCGGCAGGAAAAGTGAAATGAGCTGTTGACGGTTGAACAGCGGTCTTGATGTGGGCGATGCGTCTGTCATGGTGTCCTCCCTTGGCGCGTGGATTCAAACACACCCATGATAGCGCGGAATGACGTGAAAATCAAGATGTTGTATCCAACAAACCTGAAAATCAGGCAAACTCTTTGCTGGGGGTCAGGCTGGTGCCGTAATAAACAATGTAGTCGTAGGGGATCTGGGGGTTGTATGCGGCCAGATCACCGTACTTGGCCAGAATGTCGTTCCGCAGGTTTTCCGGGGTGTAGGGCTGCCCGGCGGAAAGGGTGTCGGCGCAAACCGCGTTCCACATGCTCTCGGTAAAGGCGGCACAGTTGAAGTAGGCCGACCAGTGGTCAGATTTGGCAAGGTTGCGGTTGACCACGTCCAGCTGGCCCTGATCCAGTGAGGTCTGGACAGCATAGATGTTCTGGTAGTAGGAATCGGCCAGATAGCGTTTGTAGTAGCCCTCCAGATTGTACCAGATGCCGGTGTGCTCCCAGCGGTTGCCGCGGGGGCTGAAGGTCATCTCGGTGTCGGGCGCGATCCGCAGGCCGCCTACCTCGATGTCATGGTCAGAGACGTTCCGCACCGAGAGGAAGGAGTGGCCGCTGGAATTGATGGAGGCATCGCCCCGGTCCTCGGCCCGGGCGTAGATGCGCAGCAGGGCCACGGCACCCTCGGCGGGTTCTGCACCGTAGGTCTGCACGGCAGATCTATGGTCGGCCTGTTCAAAATCGTAGGGGCCGCCGGTGCTGGTGGTAAAGCCGACGATGTTGCGGATCTGATCCTCAAGGGGGCTTACATCGGTGATGACACGTTCGTCCTGGGGGGCGGGCGTGGCGGCGGGAGCCTCGGCCAGCGCGGCGGTGCTGCCGGACACGCACAGGGCCAGCGTCAGGCAGAGGGAAAGGGCGCGGAACAGCTTTTTCATGGGGTGACCTCCAAAGAGAAAAAATTCAGGTCAAGGATAGACGATTTTTGGGGCGCTGTCAAGAAAAAGATATCTGCCGCCTTTACCCCCGGGGCCGGTTGTGTTAAAATGAAGCTGGCAGCCGTGCCCAGTGGTTTGGGGCATGGGGCCGATCGGAAGGTAAATGAATCTGACCCAGAGAGGGGAACAACCTATGCCAAAAGAAGCACACAAGGTCGTGGTCATCGGGCACCGCAACCCCGATACCGATTCCATCTGCTCCGCCATTGCCTATGCGGAGCTCAAAAACCGCACCAGCACGCTGGTCTGTGAGCCGCGCCGTGCCGGTAAAATGAATCAGGAGACCGAGTTCGTCCTGAAAAAGTTCGGTGTCACGCCGCCCCGGATGTGCACCGACGTGAACCCCAAGATCCGGGACGTGGATTACCGCGAGATGCCGGGCATCCCGGGCTCCACCAGCCTGCGCCGCGCATGGAAGATCATGCGCGACCAGCAGATCGACACTCTGTCCATCACCAGCGCGGACAACGAGCTGGAGGGCATCATCACCGTGAAGGATCTTGCCACCGCCAACATGGACGTGTTCGATACCGCGGTGCTGGCCAAGAGCCGTACCTCTTATAAGAACATCCTTGAAACGCTGAACGGCACCATGGTGGTGGGCAATGCCGACGCGGTCTGCACCACCGGCCACATCAAGATCGGCACCGCCACCCCCGAGATGCTGGAAAGCAGCGTGGAAAAGGGGGATATCGTCATTCTGAGCAACCGGTACGAAAGCCAGCTCTGCGCCATTGAAAAGGAAGCCTCCCTGCTCATCATCTGCAATGGGGCCAAGGTGGGCCGCACCATCCAGCGCATTGCCGATGAGACCGGCGTTGCCATTATGACCACCCCCGTGGATACCTACGCGGCGGGCAAACTTATCAGCCAGTGCGCCCCCATCTCCTATTATATGACCCGGGACAACATCCTCAAATTCACCCTCGTCACCCCCGTGGCCGATGTGCTGCGGGTGATGGCAAAGGTGCGCCACCGCTATTTCCCCATCCTCGATGAGGAAGGCAAATACTGCGGTATGGTCAGCCGCCGCAACGTCATTGCCCTGCGCAAGCGGCGCATCATTCTGGTGGACCACAACGAGGCCACCCAGGCCGTGGAGGGCTTTGATCAGGCCGAGATCCTGGAGATCATCGACCACCACCGCATCGGCAGTCTGGAGACCAGCGGGCCGGTCTACTTCCGCAACCAGCCCGTGGGCTGCACCGCCACCATCATCACCCAGATGTACGATGAAAACGGTGTGGACATCCCGCCCCAGATCGCGGGCCTGCTGCTGGCGGCTATCCTTTCGGATACGCTGGCCTTCCGCAGCCCCACCTGCACCCCTGTGGATGAAAACACCGCCAAACGTCTGGCCAAGATCGCAGGCGTGGACATTGAAGAGTTTTCCACCGAAATGTTCGAGGCCGGTGAAAAACTGGACGGCAAGACCCCCGAAGAGGTCTTTTTGCAGGACTTCAAGGTGTTCATGTGCGGCGATATCCGCTTTGGCGTGGCGCAGGGCAGCTACATGACCCGCAAAAACCTGCAGGCCGCCCAGGCGCTGCTCCAGCCCTATCTGGAGGAGGCCCGCAACAAGCAGAACGTGGAGGACCTCTACATGCTGCTGACCGATGTGCCCAAGGAGGAGAGCGTGGTCATCTGCACCGGCCGCTACGCCGCCGAGGTGTTGAGCAACGGCTTTGAGAGCCGGCCCGCCGCCGACGGCAGCTGGACGCTGCCCGGCGTGGTCAGCCGCAAAAAGCAGTTCATCCCCGCCATGATGAGCGCCTATCAGGAGCTGTAACCCCACGATACAAAACACGAAGCCCCCGGAACCCTGCATGTTCCGGGGGCTGTTGTGTTTTGTAAGGGAGCGTCAGGCTGCGACTTTTAAGGGAGAGTTATCAGTCCAGATGGTGCCATCCAAAAGCTTTGTTACGGCCAGTGTGCCGTTCACGCTGACCCGCGCGGGGTCCAGCGCATAGAAATCGCTCTCCCGCAGGTTTTCGGGGTCTGCCGTGGGGGAGATGCCCACCACGCACACCCAGTGTCCGTAGGTGCTGCTGGTGGCGATGTGGGGGTAATTGACCTCTTTCCAGCCGGAGCCGGAGAGGTGGTATTCATAGCTCGTCACGCGGTTGGTGTGCTTGGACACGCCGCTGACAGCGGTGTTTTTCAGATGTACGATGACGGGCCGCCCGGCCTGCAGCTCTTCATACAGGCGGGAAAGACAGCCGGAAAGGGAGCCGCTGTATGTGTAGTACCCGGCGGCAGACCATACCGCGCCGTTCGACCACATCCCGCTGCCTGAGCAGGGCTTGCCATCCAGAATGGTGCGGGCGTAGCGCAGGGCGTACCAGCTGCACCGGCCCGAGGTCTGGTTGCCGATGGAGACGATCTGCTGGCTGTCGAAGGACAGCAGCGTGATGCCGTTCACATTCTGCAATTGTGCCGCCGCAGCCTTTGGCGCGGCCAGAAAGCTCAGGCACAGCAGAACTGCTGCCATGAAAACGCGCACCGGAGCGCGCAGGGAACCATGCTGCATGGGGCAAACTCCTTTTCCTTGTTCAGGAACGGCACCCGGCGGTTCCCATTGCTTTAAGTTTAGCACCAAATCGTGGTAGAATTGTGTAAACGCCGGAAATATTTTCCGGTTTTTGCCCCGGGTGCGGCAAAGGATCTTTGCGAAGATTCGTTCTGGAAAAAACAACAAAAGCAGGAGAAAATGTTTGGTGAAGCTGGCAATTGACAAAAGCGACAGTCGTTGGATAAAATAAAGTCAGAAGGGGCCCTGCTTCAAAATGGAAAGGCACCCCGCATATTATGAAAAACACAACAAAACGACTGGAGGTCCCGACATGAAAATGCTGAAAAAACTGGCCGCTTTGATTCTGGCGGCGACCATGGTACTTGTTCTGTTCACCGCCTGCGGCGGCGATACCGCCCAGAGCCCCGAGGCTCAGGCGGAAAATCAGGTAATGAGTGCAATCAATGCAAATCGCCCAGAGGGAAAGAAACTGGAAAACAACGCACAGTGCAGAGCGATTGCAAGCCAAAGTATTGATGAGGCAGCAAATGGAGATTTGAACTTCTCGCTGAATCTGTTTGGCTATTCGTCTAAGGTTTGGTTCAAAATTGATGGCCCCAAAGATGGTAAGTGTGCAGCTACATTTGTGACGACATTTGACTATGATGGCACAAAGCTGAATAAGTTCGTTCAGAAAATTGCCGAAGGCGGCAATCTTGGAAACGTGAATATTGCACAGAGCACGAAATGGACACAGGTTGGCGTTGTTGTCAAAGCTGTGAATGGTCAGACCTACATGGCTATCTCGGTGGCTATTGATACAAATGCCTGAGCAAAACAAATTATATGATTTTTCCCCGGAGCGTGGCTGAAAGGCCGCCCTCCGGGGCTTTTTGTATTTGTGGCAAAATCCTTCTGATTGTGGTACAATAAAAGATAGATTTTATCGAAAGAAAGGAACCTTTGGATGCAGCTGTTTGAACTGGTCAGCCCGCGGCTGTTCCGCCCGCTGGCGGGGCCCAACCGGGCGTTTTATGCGGAGCTGCTGCTCCTGCTGTGGGAGGAGTGCCGCCACACGGCGGATTACTCCATCTCCCGGGCAGAAGCGGTGAGCCGGGCCGAGGATTACTTTGCGGCACTGGCAAAGCCGCTGGCACTGGATGCCGATGACGCGGGCGACGAAGCCGAACAGCCCACCCGGGATCCCCATACCCTTGCGCTGGGCTTTCTGCTCCGCCTGCGCCGCACCGGCTGGCTGGAAGAGCAGCCCGGCAGCTATGAGGAAGAGCCTGCCCTTGCCTTTGTGCCCGAGGTGGCCCCCCTGCTGGAAGCGCTGGAAGAGATCCTGAACCCGCGCGTTGTCACCTACACCGGCAAGCTGTACAAGGCATGGCAGCTGCTGCAGAACATCGGGGAGGAAAAGAGCCCCTATGAGAATGTGCTGCGGGAGGTGGCCTCCGATCTGGAAGCATTGAACAAGTCCCTGCGGGCGCTGAACGCATCCATCGGGCATTATATCGACCGGCTCACCCGCAACCGCACCCCCCAGGAGGTGCTGGAGCTCTTTGACCAGTACGAGGAAAAGGTGGTGGCCGCCGCTTACCACCGCTTCAAGACCAGCGATAACCTGTTCAACTACCGCGCTTATCTGGAAGAGGAGCTGGACGACTGCGAGGCAGAACACCTGCCCCGGCTGGCGCTGGATTATGCCCGGGTGGAGCGCTGTGCCCCCGGCGAGGCAGCCCCTGCCGTGCGTGCCCTCATCCAGAAACTGCGGGATTCGCTGGAAGAGATGAGCACCCTGATGCGCCAGATCGACCAGAGCCACATCCGCTACCGCAAGCGGGCCGTGCAGCGGGCACAGTTCCTGCTGCTGAGCGACCGTTCCTCGCAGGGCAGTGTCACCGCCCTGCTCCGCCGCTATGCCGAGGAGATCAAAACGCCCGACCAGCTGTTTGCGCCGGATGACGGCCCGGTGGCAAAGCACCTGCACCTCTACCCGGCGGCGGTGTTCGGGGCAAAGCCCCTCTACCCGCCTGCCGCGCCTCGCAGCGAAACGCCGCTGGCTCCGGTGCGGCAGGCCGGGCTGGATGCGGAGCAGCTGCGCAAAGAACAGCAGCTGCTGCTGGACTACGCCCGGATGGCAGTGACTGAGGAGAACGTGGGCCTGCTGGCAAAACAGGCCCTTGCCGCCCGCAGTGCGGTGGCCGCTTCCACGCTGGCGGAGGAATACCCCCGCGATTTTGCCCGCATCATCGGCCTGCACACCTACTCGCAGTCGCCGCGCCGGGCTTACGATATCACCCTTACCGGAAACTGGGTCGAACGGGGCGGCTTCCGGTTTGAAGAGTTTATTCTGACACCCCGCAGGGAGGACGCTGACCATGGCCGAACCGAATAAAATGCTGGAAGAGACCGCAAACTATCTGCTCAACCACTGCTTTGTGCTGGGCGGTGTGGAGGATCAGCGGGCAAAATACCTCTATGTGCAGGATCATCTGCCCGAGGTGCGGGCCGTGTTCGCGCCGCTGGGCTATGCGGTAACGCTTTACCCGGCTCCGCTGCAGGCTGCGGCGCTGGTCAACGAGCATGAGGGCAGCCAGGCACGGCTGCTGAAATACGAGAGCATCCTGCTGCTGGTGCTCCGCCTGCTCTACCTGCAAAAGCGGGAGAGCCTTGCCGCCAGCGCCGATCAGGTGCTGGTCACGGTGGAAGAGGTGCAGACGGAGCTGCAGAAGATGAACCTGCCCCGGCGGCTGGACCAGCGCACGCTGGAGGAGCTGATGCGCACCCTGCGCAGGTACAATCTGGCCCGCCCGGTGGGGCGGCTGACCGGTCTGGACAGCCGCATCGAGGTGTTCCCCACCGTGCTGCTGGCTCTGCCGGACGCAGACCTTGCCGATGCCGCCGCCGAGAGCAGCCGCACCCGGGAGGAACTGGCCCTCTACGAGCGGCCTGACGGAGATGCCAGCGGGGAGGAAGAAGAATGATCGAATTAAAGCGCCTGAAGCTCATCAACTGGCACAACTTTGAAAATGTCACCTTCGATTGTGCCCGTCTGACTTATATGATCGGTGTCAACGCGGTGGGCAAGACCACCATTCTGGATGCCATCCGCTACTGCCTGACCACCAACCGCAATTTCAATGCCCTGGGCAATAAAAAGAGCGGCCGCACCCTGCAGGGCTCTGTCCACGCCAAGCAGCGCGGCGAGAACGCCTACCGCCGCCCGGGCCGCACGGTGGCATATATCGGAGCCGAGTTCTGGGATACCGTCAAGCGGACAAACTTTGTCATCGCTGTCCGGGTGGAATCCGAGGGCCCCATGCAGGAGCTTCACCCCGGCGACCAGACCTGGTACATCTCCGAGGACGGCATCACGCTGGAAAAGCTGCCCTTCCTTGATCCGCGCACCGGTGCCCCCAGCGCCAAGGAGGACTTCAAGCCCGCCGTGGGCCGCCTGTCCTACACCCGCAGCCCCAGTGAGGCCCGGGACCGCATCTGCCGTGCCCTGGGCATTGGCCGCGCGTCCAGCCCGCTGGGCAAAAAGTTCAACGAAGTGTTCCAGATGGGCACCAGCATGGACGAGATCCCCAACTTCCGGGAGTTCCTGTACCAGTACATCCTGCCCCAGCCTGAGCTGGATCTGGAAGCGCTGCAGGGCGACCGGGTGGAGCTGGAAAACCTCCACGCCGTTCTGGCCGAGGCCCAGACCCGTGCCGCCGCACTGGAACAGATCGTGGCGTATGGCCGGGAAGCCGCTGCCAAAGAGACGGATGCCCTTGTCAACCGGGGCGCGACCCTGCTGGCCCGCGCCGAAGCGGATGCCGGTGAGGATGCCTCCTGGCAGAGCCATCTGGACGCAGGCCGCCGCCAGCTGGCCGACCTGAACGCAAAATACGAGGCCGCCAAGAACGCCGAAGCCGAAGCCCGCCGGGCCTATCTGGCGGCCCACGGTGCGGCCGGTGACAGCGGCGCGGGCCGGGCGCTGGATGCCCTGACCGAGGAGCTGGCCCGGAAAAAGAGCGCGCTGGATGCAGCGGCCCGGACAAGGAACGGTCTGGAAGCGACCGCGGATACCATCACCGGCCTGCTGACCCAGCTGAACCGCAGCGGCTTTGCGGTGGAGAAGGAGCTTTGGCCCCAGCGCCTGACGGCGGAACATCTCCCCGCTCTGACCGAGGCACTGGCCCGCATCGAAAAGCCGCTGGAGGAGCAGTATTTTGCTGCCCGGCAGGCTTCGGCGGATCTGGCAAAAGAGCAGGAGAGCCTGCGGGCCGAGCTGAACGCCGTGTCCGGCGGCAAGTGGGTCTACCCCCACGGCGATGCCGCCACCAAAGTGCGGGATGCCGTGAATGCCGAGCTGAAAAGCCGCGGCATGACAGCGGATGCAAAGATCTTCTGTGAACTGCTGACCGTGGCCGACGAGAGCTGGCAGGACTGTGTGGAGGCCTGCCTGGGTGACCGCCGGTTCGATATCCTTGTGCCGCCTGCCCATTATGCCGCCGCCAAGAGCGCCTTTGTGGCGCTGGGCGACCGGGTGGGGCCCATCAGCCTGCTGGATACCCCGGGCATCCGCAAGGCGGACCGCCATGCGGAGACAGCCCCCGCCGACAGCCTTGCCGCCCAGGTCACCAGCGAGAACCCGCTGGCTGCCCAGTATGCGGACACCATCCTGCGCCGCATCGTCTGCTGTGACACCCCCGATACGCTGGAACATTTCCCCGACAGCGCCACCCGGGACCTGCTGCGCCACCATCCCTTCCGGCTGGAACGCCTGCGCAGGCCCCAGCGCTATATCGGTCTGGATGCCCGCAGGGAGCGTGCCGAAGCGCTGGAAGCACAGCTTGCCGCCCAGACCGACCGCTGCCGCGAAGCCGCCCAGACCGAAAAGACCCTGAAATCTGCCTACGACCAGTACCAGAACGTCCTGCGGGGTCATGCGCTGGAACAGCTGGCCGAACTCTGGGCCAGCCGGGCCGCGCTGGATGCCGCCCGTGCCGACTACGCCGCGCAGGAGCAGAAGCTGGCGGACTGCCGCGAGAACCCCATGCTGCAGCAGCTCTACCGCGAGGAAGAAGCCCGGGAAGCCGCATGGGAGACTGCCCGCAAGGCCGTGGAGCAGGTGGGCGGCGATATCCGCGTCTGCGAAAAGCAGATCGCATCCTGCGAGGCAGAGCAGGGTAAGGCGGTGGAGACCGCCGCACAGAGCCGGGAGGCGGCAGAGGCATTCTTTGCACAGCATCCGCTGCTGGAGCCTCTGGCACAGGAACGCAAAAAGGGCTTGATGACGGGCGGGCGCACGGCCCGTGCCGCCGCGCAGACTGCCGAAAAGGCACAGACCAGGCTGGACGATGCCCTGCGAGCGTATCTCACTTCCACGCTGGAACCCGCCCAGAGGGAGTACAACGAGCACTACGTCTGCGATTATCCGCTGGGTCTGGCCGGGGTGGAGCAGTACCGCGCCCAGCACGACAGCCTTGTCCGCATTGATCTGGAACGCTACGCCGCCCGGCTGGAGCAGGCACAGCGGGACTGCAAGGATCGCTTCCGCAAGGATATCCTCTTCCGGATGAAGGATGATATCTTCAACGCCCGCCGCCAGTTCCGGGAGCTGAACAAGGTGATGGAGCAGCTGACCTACGGCGAGGAAGTCTACCGCTTTGAGCTGGAGCCCAGCCGTGACCCCCAGCTGGCCGCCTTCTATCAGGTCATCGTGGACAAGGGCAACCAGCAGATGACCGGTGGCGACTCGCTGGACAACCTTGCCGCCACCGCTGACCCCGTCTACGAGCGGCAGGTGGACGCGCTGATGGAAAAGATCATGGCCGATGTGGACGAGAACACCCGGGCCCGGCAGGAGGGCCGCACCACCTCCGGTGCCACCCTCTCGGATTATGTGGACTACCGCACCTATCTGGACTATGACATCAAGGTGACCAACACCGTCTCGGGCCAGCAGGCCTATCTTTCCCGCGTCAGCCGCGATTCCTCCGGCGGCGAGAATCAGGCTCCCTTCTATGTGGCCATCTGCGCCAGCCTGCTGCAGATCTACCAGAAGAGCGAGAACAGCATCCGTCTGGTGCTGCTGGACGAGGCTTTCAGCAAGATGACCAGCGACCGCATCCGCCCCATGATGGAGCTGTTCCGCCGCCTGCAGCTGCAGGTTCTGCTCATCTCCACCGTGGAAAAGAGCACGGCCATCCAGCCCTACTGCGATATTACCTATTCCATCGTGCGCCATGGCGATGCCAACGCCATTGCGCCGTTCTACCGGGCCGGCACCCTTGCCGATGCCCCGGAAAAGGAGACTGAATATGAATAACACCCTTGCAAACATCTGGCTCTTTGCCACCCACTGGACCAAGCTGGATGCTTTTGATACTGAGGAAGAGCTCAACGATGAACTGGAGCTGCTCCAGCGCCAGAGCCTGCCCACCAAAGTCCGTCAGGTCACGGACAAGGAAGGCAGGGAACAGTTCCTCCTTTACGTCAAACAGGCCGACCGCGATTACGCCCGCTACTGCACCGGCTGGCGGCCCGGCGGGATGATGTGATCCACCCCTGCAAAAAGGAGAATCCATGTCAAAACAGAAAATCCAACTTTCGGATCACTTTGATTATTCACGGCTGATCCGTTTTGTGCTGCCCTGCATCGGCACCATGCTGTTCACCTCCATTTACGGCATCGTGGACGGCCTGTGTGTCTCGAATTTTGTGGGCAAAACGGCCTTTGCGGCAGTCAACCTCATCATGCCCGTGCCCATGCTGGTGGGCACAGTGGGCTTTATGCTGGGCACCGGCGGCAGCGCCATTGTGGGCATCACGCTGGGTGAGGGCGATAAAGCCCGTGCCGACCGCTATTTCAGCCTGTTTATGTCAACGGCGCTGATCGCTGGCATCGTGCTGTCCGTGCTGGGGATGCTGCTGCTCCGGCCGGTGGCCCTGATGCTGGGTGCAGAAGGCGAGATGCTGGACTACGCCCTGCGCTATGGCCGGGTGCTGATGCTCAGCCTGCCCACCTTTATCCTGCAGAATATGTTCCAGAGTTTTTTTGTCACCGCCGAAAAGCCGCATCTGGGCTTTTACTTCACAGTGGGCGCGGGCTGCACCAACATGGTGCTGGACGTGCTGCTGGTGGGCATCCTGCACTGGAGCGTGGAGGGTGCCGCCATTGCCACCATGCTCAGCCAGGTGGTGGGCGGCCTGCTGCCGGTGTTCTACTTCCTCAACCGGAAAAACACCAGCCTGCTCCACCTCTGCCGCACGCAGTTTGAGGCCGGTGTGCTGCTGAAAGCCTGTGTGAACGGCTCCTCTGAGCTGATGACCAATCTTTCCATGTCGCTGGTGAACATCCTGTACAACTATCAGCTGCTCCGTTTTGCGGGCGAGGATGGCGTGGCCGCCTATGGTGTGATCATGTACGCGTCCTTCCTGTTCGTGGCGGTGTTTGTGGGCTACGCCGTGGGCAGTGCGCCCATCGTCAGCTACCACTATGGTGCCAATAACCGCAAAGAGGTCAACAACCTCTACCGCAAGAGCCTGAAGCTCATCGGCGTGGTTGCGGTGGTAATGACCATCGGCTCCATGTTCATCATCCCCCATGTGGCCCGCTTCTTTGTGGGCTATGATGAAAACCTGCTCATTCTGACCACCCGGGCCTTCCGGCTCTATGGCCTGAGCTTCCTCATCATGGGGTTCAACGTCTATGCGTCCTCCTTCTTCACGGCCCTGGGCGACGGTGTGACCAGTGCACTCATCTCGTTCCTGCGCACCCTGCTGTTCCAGGTGGCGGCGGTTCTGCTGCTGCCGTTCCTGCTGGGCATTGATGGCATCTGGCTGGCCGTGACAGCCGCCGAGCTGGCCGCTTTGCTGGTCAGCATCGGCCTGTTCATCACCAGAGACCAGCAGTTCCATTACCGCAAGGCAGAATAACCGCAAACAAAGAAAGGACCCTCGGCGGGTCCTTTCTTTGTTCAGAATGTAAACTCCACGAACGCGCAGTTTTTGATGCCTGCCGCCGCGTACTCCTCGTTGGTCATATCGTAAAAATAGGACTGCACCACCCGGGCAATGCCGTTGTGGGCCACCAGCAGGAAAGTCTTGTCGGTGTCGGCCCGGAGCTCGTCCAGCAGGTTGTAGATGCGCTGGGCCAGCTGCATCATGCTCTCGCCGCCGGAGTAGCGGTCGGCAAAGTGGGTCTTGGAAATGCGGAACTCTTCGCCGTCCCGGGGCGTGCCCTCGTATTTGCCAAAGCACTGCTCCCGCAGGCGGGGCTCACAGCGGGCGGGCAGGC
>OIWQ01002792.1_pt1 | contig 16930 bp, 10 predicted proteins | sample 1587571 | NCBI WGS metagenome assembly OIWQ01 (sample SAMEA3888910, study PRJEB22519) | human gut metagenome | biome: human gut; feature: human-associated habitat; material: faeces | place: Denmark | collected 2010 | reverse complement strand
GTACCATATCGGCATCCTGCTCGATGGCTCCGGATTCACGGAGGTCACTCAACTGAGGTCGCTTTCCTTCGAGACCCTCACGACTTTCTACGTTACGCGAGAGCTGAGAGAGGGCGAGTACCGGGATATTCAACTCCTTGGCAAGACCCTTGAGGGAACGCGAGATGGTGGAAACCTCTTCCTGACGGCTGCCAAACTTCATACCGTTGGCATTCATCAGCTGGAGGTAGTCGATCATCAACAGCTTCACTCCCTTCTCGCGTACCAGTCGGCGCGCCTTGGTTCTCAACTCGAAGACGGAAAGACCTGGGGTATCATCTATATAAATAGGTGCACCCGTGAGAGAACGGATTTTCTTGTCCAGTCGCTCCCACTCGCTTGGATCCAACTGACCGTTCAGGATCTTCTTACCCGAAATCTCGCAGACATTCGAGATAAGACGGTTGACCAGCTGAACGTTGTTCATTTCAAGCGAGAAGAATCCAATAGGCACCCCGTGATCTACCGCCACATTCTTAGCGATACTCAGCGCGAAGGAAGTCTTACCCATGGCAGGACGTCCGGCGATGATCACCAGGTCGGAAGGCTGCCAACCGGAAGTCATATCATCCATCTGCTGGTAACCGGTAGGAATACCCGTGAGTCCGCCCTTGTTCTGGGCGGCACGCTGCAGGATATCCACGGCATCCTTGATCACCGGATCAATCTGGGTGTAATCCTGCTTCATGTTACCCTGGGAGAGCTGGAAGAGCTCACCCTCGGCATGCTGCATGAGTTCATCCACATCCACACCATCATCATACGCCTGGGTCTCGATGTCGCCGGCATAATGGATGAGCTGTCGCTGCAGATATTTCTGCGCCAGGATTCGGGCATGATACTCGATGTGGGCAGCCGAAGCCACCTGCGAGGAAATCTCCATCAGGTAACCCGCTCCACCCACCTTCTCGATGGCGCCCATCTTGGTGAGTTCATCCGTAACGGTCATGATATCTACGGGGCGCTCCTCCATATTCATGGTCTGAATCGCCTCGTAGATTTTCTGATGTCTCGGATCATAGAAGGTTTCGGGTTTCAGCATCTCGGATACCACAGAAAAAGCATCGGTATCAATCATCAATGCACCCAAAACCACCTTTTCCAACTCCACCGCCTGCGGTTGCAGGTGGGCATAGTTGGTATCTATCTGTGTCTTGTTATTGTTATTTCTATTCTGATTTATCGGCATACTTCTTTAATTCTTCTTGCGATTGCTGGTGCTCAGCCACTATCTGATTGTAGATAATCATGATATCCGTGAAAGAACACCCATAGTTCTTCAACCATTTATAGTCTTCCCTAAGGACTTCAAAGAATACATCCTGATCCTTATCTTCATAATAGGCATAAGCCCTGAAGAAAGGTCCCACAGCCTTTTTCGGCTGATGTTCAATCAATGCCAGGAGACCGAGCGAATAGTTATTGTATGCTTCGGCAGCCTTATCATTCTTCATCATCTTGAAGAAGAGATCCATCGCCTGCATCATCATATTCTTCGGATCCTTACCTGATTTTTTCATCTTCTCGAAATTACCGAAAAGCTCGTTCACCTCGGCGAAATATTCATCCAGGCGCTGATGAGCCTTCTGGAAGTTCTCTTCCGCATGTTCGCCACCAATCTTGATAAGCAACTGTGTGAGCAAGGCTCCCGCCATCTGACTCTCAGGATGAGTATAATCCAGCTCGTAAGCCAGCGGCATCGCCTCTTCAAGTCTGTTGTTCATGACGATGAACTTCAGCTTTTCCAGTTTCAACTCGAAGAGTTCCTCTTCTGAGAAAGAATCCTTGAACTCCATCAGCTTGTCGAAATTCTCCAGATACTCATCCACTTGGCTGAGTTTACGATAGCAGATGCCCAGCTGCAGATAAACCGGCTTCATGTCAGGCTGCATCTTCAGCATCTCCTTGAAGTGATCGACAGCCATGCGAAGACTATGATCGTCTTCCTTCTGCATACATACCCATCCCTTCATGAAGTGCATCTCCAGCGTGTCGCATGGTACACCTTCCAACATCACATCAACCATGTCTGGGAACTCGCGGCGGAAGGAATAGCGGGCTATAGCCATGCGGTACTTATCGAAGAATTCATCCTGGAAAAGAGGACCTGCCAAGACTGCATAGGCTGGTTTGTCATCATCCAGCTCGTCGAGGATAGTGAAGAGTTCATCCTTCTCTTTATAGAACTTGGAGAAGCGCAGGAGATTGCGGATGTAGTTGATACGGATACGCTTTGCACGATGCTCTTCAGGCTCCTTGAAAAATTCATCAACAATCTCTTCCTCATCTGCAGACTCGCTGTCATCTCCCTCATCCTCAGGGTCATCGTAACAGTCAACTATATTCTCCGGTATCTCATTAGGATGAGAGACGATCAGGTTTGCCAGGGAATAGGCATCGGCAGGACATGATCTTGCAGTAGAACAGAAAGCCTTGCAGAATTTTCTCTTCTCATCTACGAATCCGAGAGCCTCGGTTATATGAGGATTCTTCAGATAGAAAGGCATGAACCAATTGTACAGATGAGTAAAGAACTCTGTCTGGTCTCGTAACATTTTAAACTGCGGCAAGAGGATATCAATGCCCTTATCCATCATTTCATCCATAGAGAGCGGACTATCCACACCCACGTTGAGAGCAGGGTCCCCATCCTCGTCGGTATTGATATCGACAGAACGGATAGGACTTTCCTCTTCCGAAGTTTCCTCGTCATCCTCGACTCCGAAGATATTTCGCATATCTTCATCTGCCTCCAGCAAATCGGCTACCTTATTTTTCAGGTCGCCAAGGAAACGTTTTGACAGCGATGACATGATATCATTGGTATAGTCGATAGACTTCTGCTCGCTGAACACTGTCACGGCAAGCATCTTCTGGGCTTTTAAGATATCAGCAAGCAAGTCTGAATCATTCTTGCAATCCTCGGTCAACTGCTCTGCAAAGCTAAGGAAGTCAGGATGCTGTTCGTAGCAGCTGGAATTCATGGAAACCAGCAGCCATCCCAGGAGGGCACGCACCTTCACCTCATCGTCATCTGCTTGGCGGTAGATATCGTAGAGCAGAGTGAATTTTCCCATATCGAAGACGGTAGCAGCGGAGAGCGTAATGGCACTCACCAGCAGCTGGGAGGTCAAGGAATCAACTGTAGGTGAAAGGATGGTGTCCTTAACAGCAGCACGTTCCTCATCGTTCCAATGTCCAGAAGAGACAAATCTGCCGAAAATCTTTTCGCGACACTCTTCCCACTCCTGATACAGAGTGGCTGAAGCCTGGTCCTGCTCCTCTTTCGAGAGGTCATGGTTCAGGAAAAGCATCGCCTCTCGGGAAACGAATTTCTCGAGGGTTGGCTTCACCTCTTTGATATCAATCTCCTCGCCCTGCTTTTTCAAATCCTTGAAAACACCCAGTTCTGAACGGATATCCATCTCGATATCTACCAGGAGCTGGTCGAGCTCAGAAATTGCATCGGAGATGAGCTCCGCTCTATCCTCAGGTGTCGTTTCCGGAATATCAGTTTGCTCTGATGCTTCGCCATACAGCTTGAGAACGCCGAGAATTTCATTAGGCAACTTCTTGCGCTGGAAGAGACTCATATTGGCGAGAACGGTTGTCTGCAAACCATGCACCAGACGGCGCATATACTGCGAATTGTTCGGACTGTATTTAAAGATGCTCTTGAGCAATGGCTTGCATTCGCTAAAACGCTGCTGATGAATCATTTGACGGATTTCTGCAACATCCTCCAATAACTCCTTCTGGTCCAAAGACTCATTTTCTGGGTTATTAGCCTCATTTTCTGAATTATTAGACTCTTCTGACAAATTTACTTCTTCTGACATAATTGTAGTTGTTTTAATTGTTAATATCTGCCACCTTGAGGTCTCGCTGGCGAGGTTCCATTGCGTGACTGTACTTTAATTTTGGCAGATTGCTAACGGTTTGGGCATCAATACCATAATACTTGGTCAGTAAGGCGGCATAGTGATGTATGCCATTCTTATTGATGCTATCTACAGCGATGTCGTAAGCTTTCACGAATCTGTCGATTTGATCTTTTCTTCGGGGTTCTCTCTTCAGTTTACTGCGGAAGGCGATAACTCCCAACTGAAGGTTCTTGTCTCTGCTATCCGCCAGCGCCACATGCTTTGCCATCCTTGCCTGTGTGGCGTATGGCTCCGGCATCCAGGCTGCATCCATCTCATTGTTGAGAAGCATGCGCAGGCGGATGTTCAGGTCGTTGATCTGCACGCGATATACATCATACTTGGTCTTCACGCTGTCGATGACAAGCGTAGAGAGATAATCGGTGGCAGAATGACGGGTCATGGCAATCATCTTGTCTGACAGCTGCTTCAGCTCCGAGATACGCGCCTTGCGGTTGGTGATGAGCTGCCAGTACAGATTGGTAGAGACAGGATAGAAGAGCTGTGTGCCCTGCTTCTGGAGGCGGGCAGCTCTCACCAGGTCGGTCACCGTACCCTCTACCCTCTTTCGGGCGATGGCTGTATCGCAGTCCATCTGCGCATTGTAGCGATAGAGATGTACCGTTACTCCCTGTTTCAGGAAGATGCTGTCCTCGTAAGCCAGATATACCGGAAGGCAATCGAGCGTAGGCATCACACCCACCTTGAGCGAAGCCCGGTCGATGCTGTCGAGTCGGGCCTTCTCCTGTTTGCTCAGTCGCAGTCGCTTCTGCTGAGAATCGCCGCAACTGGCCATTCCCAGCAGAAGTGCTGAAACCAGACATATCATGATTGAAAATTTCTTCATTGTATTACTACTCCTTTAACTTCCTGCTATGCGAAAGTTCAGTTACTCCACATAAAGCACGAGTCCCTTCAGGTATTCGCCTTCAGGATGATAGATGTTGATAGGATGATCGGCTGGCTGATGCAACTGGTGCAGGATGCGAACCTTTCTTCCAGCCTGGGCTGCTGCAGTAAACACAGCGTTGCGGAAATTATCCTTGGTTACCACCTGAGAGCAGCTGAAGGTGAAGAGGATTCCACCCTTCTTGATTCTCTGCAAGCCCTTCACATTCAGACGGGTATATCCCTTCAGCGCATTGCGCAGCGCCGCACGGTGCTTGGCAAAGGCAGGAGGATCGAGGATGATGAGATCATACTGCTGGTCGTGCTCATCCAGATACTTGAAGGCATCCTCGCAGAATGCCTCGTGGCGTGGGTCGCCAGGGAAGTTGAGAGCGATGTTCTCATTGGTCAGCTCGATTGCCTTGGCGCTGCTATCTACGGAGTGAACCGCCTTGGCATTGCCGCGCATGGCATAGACTGAGAAACCGCCGGTATAGCAGAACATGTTGAGCACGCTCTTGCCCTTGGCGTAATGTTCGAGCAGGGAGCGGTTCTCACGCTGATCTACGAAGAAACCGGTCTTCTGACCGCGCAGCCAGTCGATATGGAACTTCAATCCGTTCTCCACAGCCACGTCGTCGGCATCGCCACCCAGGATGAAGCCATTCTCCTGACGCAGATCGGCCTTGAACGGCAGGGTGGTCTCGCTCTTGTAGTAGATGTTCTGCAGCTCGTCGCCCATCACCTGCTTCAGCGCCTTGGCAATCTCCATACGGCATACGTGCATACCCACACTGTGAGCCTGCATCACGGCAGTAGGACCATAGCAGTCGATAACGAGACCCGGCAGGTTATCTCCCTCGCCATGCACCAGTCGATAGGTGTTGTTGTCTGGATTTCCGGCGATACCTACAGCCAGTCGCATCTTGTAAGCCGACTCCAGTCGGGCGCACCAGAACTCGTTGTCGATATCCACATCGCTGAAGGAGAGCACTCTCACGGCGATGGAACCGATCTGATAGTGACCGATGGCGATGAAGTCGCCCGCAGAAGTGAACACCCTTACGGTTTCACCTTCCTCTATATCATTGTCCATGCGCTGGATAGCGCCGGAGAATATCCATGGATGGAATCTCTTGAGAGATTCTTCTTTTCCTTTCTTTAAATATACGTTCTTATACATTATTATATTATATAGTCTTATACATTATTGAACCTAGAACTCTACCAGCTCGTAATCGTCAGCTTTGGCAAGCCGGTTGAACTCCTCGTAGATGTGAATGCAGCACCATGCATCCGTAGCAGCATACCTGCACTGAGCCTCTCTGAGCTCCTGGGCTTCCCAGTTGCTGAGTCGCTGCGCCTTGCTGATTTTCTTATGGAAGAGGTTGGCGTAGATTTTCTGCAGACTCATATCCTTGATGCCGAATTTCTTAGCCACATCCTGCAACTCGATGAAATATCCCGGCTTGAAATCGCATCTGCGATGCAGCTGCAGGAGGTCATCATGCCAAGACAATCCCACTTTAGGCACCCTCTTATCCTCCAGGAATCGGATGATGGCTGGTGTCATACCCGTGAGATGCAAGCGGAAGAGATAGCAGGTATCGCGTGTACTCACCTGCAGCAGAGATACCTGGAAGCGCATACCCTTGGAGAAACTTGGTCGTGTCTCCGTATCCACACCCAGAATATCCTGTCCCAGGAGATATTCTACAGCGGCATCTGTATCTTCAGCCTTATCTATCACTATCATATTGCCAGGAAAGAGAATTCGAGGCAAGCTATTGATAGTTTTCTTTTCGAAATTAGTGAAAATTATCTTCATTACTGCTATTTATTCATTACAAGTTGCAAAATTAGCAAAAAATCCCGAAAAAAAGGAGCGTTTCTCAATCTTTTTTGCTAATTTTGCAGTTAAATATTAAAAAGAAAAAGAAAAATGGCAAAGAAAAGAACATCAGGCAAAACTAAATCATTTAGCGAAGCCATTGGTTTACAATATATTTTCAACAATACGATCACCGATTTCTTCCTCGGACTCGCTCTTCTAGTGGTTGCCGTCGTCATGGTGCTGGCGATGATTTCCTTCCTCAGTACGGGCGCTGCCGACCAGAGCTTGCTGGAGAATCTGCAGCCCGGAGAATGGACCAACACCCAGCAGCAGTTCCAGAACTACTGCGGATCCTTGGGAGCCATCCTCTCCTATTGGCTGATGGCGGTGAACTTCGGTTTCCCAGCCTTCCTGATACCCTGCTTCGTGGTAATGGTGGGTTTCCAGCTGATGAATGTCTATCGCGTGAATCTCTGGAAGTGGTTCTTCTGTCTGATGGTGGTGATGATCTGGTCATCCGTCACCTTCGCCAAGTTCCTCACTCCTATCTTCGGTAGTCTCATCTTCAATCCGGGCGGAAAACACGGCATGTTCGTGGTACAGACCCTAGAGAATGTCATCGGTCCTCCGGGACTCACCGCCATCCTCCTCTTCGTGGCGATTGCATTCCTCACCTATATCACCACCGAGACCATCACCATCGTGAGAAAGGCGCTCAACCCTATCGGTTATATATCAAATAAGGTGAAATTCGAGATTACCAACCACAGGGAGAAGCAGGAGGATGATAATGCCATCGATGAAGCTTACCGGAATGCTGCCCAGGGTGTCGTGGAGGATGAGGAGGAGGAGATGGACAAGAATTCCAAGACTTCTCAGGCTCAGGAGACATCCCAAAACCAGATGGCTGACCAGAACGAGGAAAGTTCTCTGCAGCAGATGGCTGAGAAGCAGAAGGACGAGGATGAGAAGTCAACCTCGCCTATCGACCTCGATGCAGCCGCTGCCGCTGACAGCCAGCAGGCTGATGCCGACAAGAATGTGGCAGCTCCGAGCCTGATTCAGCAGCAGCGTGAACTCAGAGCACAGCGCGCAGAAAGAGAGCGCCAGGAGATGGCTGCAGCCGCTGCCGCTTCGGCTCATATCGGAATGGATATCTCTGTGGCTACCGGAGAAGAGAAGGCTACCAGCAACACCGTAAGCAATGCCGAGGTACTCAATACGCCTATCAACCCGAAGGAGCCGTTCACAAGATACAAGTACCCTACCCTCAACCTGCTGAAGAAATACGACGACCAGGAGGTGTCTATCGACGAAGAGGAGCAGAAGGCCAACAAGAACCGAATCATCGAGGTGCTGGGCAACTTCGGCGTACAGATCAAGACCATCCGTGCCACCGTGGGTCCTACCATCACCCTCTACGAGATTCAGCCTGCCGAGGGTGTGCGCATCTCCAAGATCAAGAACCTGGAGGATGACATCGCCCTGAGCCTCGCTGCCCTGGGTATCCGTATCATCGCTCCTATCCCGGGCAAGGGAACCATCGGTATCGAGGTGCCTAATGCCAAGGCGAACATCGTGAGCATGGAGAGCATCCTCAACTCCAAGAAGTTCCAGGAAACCAAGATGGAACTGCCTATCGCGCTGGGTAAGACCATCACCAACGAGGTGTTCATGGTGGATCTGGCGAAGATTCCTCACCTGCTCGTTGCCGGTGCTACCGGTCAGGGTAAGTCTGTGGGTCTGAACGCCATCATCACTTCCCTGCTCTACAAGAAGCATCCTAACGAGCTGAAGCTGGTACTCATCGACCCTAAGAAGGTGGAGTTCAGCGTATATTCACGCATCACCAACAAGTTTATGGCTGCCGTTCCGGATGAGGAGGAGCCTATCATCACCGACGTTACCAAGGTGGTGAGAACGCTCAACAGTCTCTGTGTGCTGATGGACAGCCGCTACGACCTGCTGAAGAAGGCGGGAGCCAGAAACATCAAGGAGTATAATCAGAAATACGTGAACCATAGACTGAAACTGACTGATGGTCACGAATTTATGCCATACATCGTAGTGATTATCGATGAGTTTGGAGATTTGATCATGACAGCCGGCAAGGAGGTGGAGCTTCCTATCGCCCGCATCGCCCAGCTGGCACGTGCCGTGGGTATCCACATGATCATCGCTACCCAGCGTCCTACCACCAGCATCATCACCGGTAACATCAAGGCGAACTTCCCTGGACGTATCGCCTTCAAGGTAACTTCGGCTATCGACTCCAAGACCATCCTCGACAGAACGGGAGCCAACCAGCTCATCGGTCGTGGTGATATGCTCTATCTCAACGGCAACGAACCGGTGCGTGTACAGTGCGCCTTCGTAGATACACCGGAGATTGAGCGCATCAACGAATACATCTGCGAGCAGCCTGGTCCTATCGAACCGATGGAGTTGCCAGAGCCAGCCAGCGAGGATGGCGGTGCAGGAGGCAACGGCAGCGTAGATGCCCGCAACCTGGATCCATATTTCGAGGAGGCAGCCCACGCCATCGTTCTCTCGCAGCAGGGCAGCACCAGTATGATCCAGCGAAGATTCAGCATCGGCTACAACCGTGCCGGCAGACTGATGGACCAGCTTGAGGCAGCAGGCATCGTAGGAGCCGCTCAGGGCAGTAAGCCTAGAGAGGTGCTCCTGCAGGATGAGAACCAGCTCAATACATTGCTGATGCAGCTGAGAAACTCATAATTTGAATAATACAATAAACAGTAAGGATATGAAAAAGATTTTAGCTATCGCTTTCGCAGCGATGATGAGCCTGGGCACCATGGCGCAGACCGCCCAGCAGGTGCTCGACAAGACCGCTGCCGTTATCGGCAACAAGAAGGGCGCTACCGCCAACTTCAAACTGTCTAGTCCTAAGTACGGCTCGGCAAGCGGTACCATCACCATCAAGGGCAACAAGTTTAATGCCCGCACACCGGAAGCCATCGTATGGTATAACGGCAAGACGCAGTGGACTTATATGAAGAAGACCAACGAGGTGAACGTGAGCAACCCTACCCAGGCCAAGCAGATGTCGATGAATCCTTATACCTTCATCCACATCTACAAGACAGGATATAAGAGCAGTCTCAAGACTGTGGGCAGCAACTATCAGGTGCATCTCGTAGCCAACAACCAGAAGCGCAGCGTGGCAGAGATGTATATCACCATCAACAAGAACACCCACGTGCCATCGCAGGTAAAAATGCGCCAGGGCTCTACCTGGAGCACCATCGATATCTCCGGCTTCAAGGCAAAAGGCGTTTCCAACAATTCCTTCGTCTTCAACAGCAAGGAATTCCCAGGAGCCGAAGTCATCGACCTGAGATAATTTGAAAGCTTTATAAATAATCAATATTAAAACCAAACTAAAATGAAAGATCTCAAACCTATCATCTCACAGTTCGATATCATCGGAACTGTAAATGAGGTAAAGCCTCTCGGTAATGGACTCATCAACGACACCTACAAGGTGACAACAGTAGAAGAAGATGCACCAGACTATGTTCTCCAGCGCATCAACGACTCTATCTTCACCGATGTAGATCTCTTGCAGCACAATATCGAGGAAGTAACTACACACATCCGCCAGCAGCTCGAAAAACAGGGCGCTGACGATATCGACCGCAAGGTTCTCACCTTCGTCAAGGCGAACAATGGCAAAACCTATGTAAAAGACGAAGACCAGCAGTACTGGCGCATCTCCGTCTTCATTCCTCGTGCCATCACCCAGGAGGCAGTCAACCCGGAAAGCTCCTACTACGCAGGCAAGACCTTCGGAGAGTTCGAGGCTCAGCTCACCGACATCACCGACCGCCTCGGCGAAACCATCCCTGATTTCCACAACATGGAACTGCGCCGCGACCAGCTCCGCCAGGCTGTGAAGGAAGACCGTGCCGGACGAGCAGAAGGCGTGAAGGATTTCATCGCCGACATCGAGAGTTATATGGACGAGATGTGTCTCTGCCAGCGCCTATTCCGCGAGGGCAAGCTGCAGAAGCATGTCTGCCACTGCGATACCAAGGTCAACAACATGATGTTTGATGAAGAGGGCCGCGTATTGTGCGTCATCGACCTCGATACCGTGATGCCATCTCTCTTCGTGAGCGATTACGGCGATTTCCTCCGTACGGCAGCGAATACCATCGCCGAGGATTCTCCAGAGTTCGAGAAGATAGATTTCCGCATGGACATCTTCGAGTCGTTCACCCGAGGCTACGTGGAGTCAGCATCAGCCTTCCTTTCTCCATTGGAGATTTCCCTGCTTCCTCATGCAGCCGAGCTCTTCCCATACATGCAGGCAGTACGCTTCCTCTGGGATTACCTCAACGGCGACCACTACTGGAAGTGCAAGTATCCTGAGCACAACCTCGTAAGAGCCCAGAACCAGTGGCATCTCTTCCTCAAGGCGAAGGAACACGAGGCAGAGATGAAGGCTTTCATCGAAAAACTCTCAAAATAATCTATAAATAAAATAATGAGTAATATTTATAAGAAATTATCTGTTGGCAACCTGATGGCAATGGCGGTAACCTTGCCTATGGTTGCCAACACAACCAACACATCATCATCTCCCCTGCTTCCATCCGCTCCCGATGCCCAGAAGGCAGCCCAGACCGTGAAGGCTGGAGATGTACAGATTCTCAGAATCAATCCTACGCTGGTGGAGATTGTCTTCGCCAACCAGCAACGTGTCGCCGTAGATTTCTATGGCGAAAGTGTTTTCCGTATCTTCGAAGATCGTAACGATGGCGTAATGAGAGCACCCGAGGCCAAACCCGAGGCAAGCATCCTGGTGGATAATCCACGCACAGCCCTGAACCACAAGCAGGTGAACGTTGAGGAGAACGACAATTCCATCATCCTTTCTACCACCAAGGCGCAGGTGATTTTCGACAAGACTACCCAGCTCTTCAGAATCGTCAACCTCGAAGACGGAAAGACCGTGGCTGAGCAGAGCGCTCCGGCACAGTTTACTCCCGAAAAGGTAACCCTCAGCCTGCGCGAACAGCCGGATGAGTATTTCTTCGGTGGTGGCGTACAGAACGGAAGATTCTCTCACAAGGGTGAGAAAATCGAAATCGTCAACACCAACAACTGGGTAGATGGCGGAGTGGCTTCCCCTGCCCCATTCTATTGGTCAACCGCAGGCTACGGCTTCATGTGGTACACCTTCAAGCCAGGTCTCTACGACTTCGGTTCTACCCAAAACGGAAAGGTAGAACTCTCTCACGAATCCAAGAACCTAGATGTTTTTTTTATGGTGGGCAAAAAGCCTACCGATCTGCTCGATGGCTATTACCAGCTCACCGGCAACCCTGTCCTGCTCCCTAAGTTCGGCTTCTACGAAGGCCATCTCAATGCCTACAACCGCGACTACTGGAAGGAGTCTGACAAGGGCAGAACCATGGTGTTCGAGGATGGAAAGGCGTATAAGGAGAGTGCCAGCGACAAGACCGGAATCAAGGAATCACTGAATGGCGAGAAGAACAACTACCAGTTCTCGGCACGCGCGGCAATCGACCGATACATCAAGCACGACATGCCGCTGGGATGGTTCCTGCCAAACGATGGATACGGAGCCGGATACGGACAGGAGAGTACCCTGGACGGCAACATCCAGAACCTGAAGAAATTCGGAGATTACGCCCGCAAGCACGGTGTGGAAATCGGACTCTGGACCCAGTCAGACCTGCATCCGAAGGACAGCATCGAGGCACTCCTGCAGCGCGACATCGTGAAGGAGGTGGGACATGCTGGCGTAAGAGTACTCAAGACCGATGTGGCTTGGGTTGGCGATGGCTATTCCTTCGGACTGAACGGTGTGGCTGACGTGGCTCAGATCATGCCTTACTATGGCGATAATGCCCGTCCGTTCATCATCTCGCTCGATGGATGGGCTGGTACACAGCGATATGCATCCGTCTGGTCGGGCGACCAGACCGGTGGCGACTGGGAGTACATCCGCTTCCACATCCCTACCTTCATCGGCGCCGGACTTTCGGGTATCTCCAACATCACATCGGATAATGATGGTATCTTCGGCGGAAAGAATCCGATCGTCAATATGCGAGAGTTCGAATGGAAGGCCTTCACCGCAATGGGTCTGAACATGGATGGCTGGGGCAGCAATGCCAAGTATCCTCATATCCTGGGTGAACCGGTAACTTCCGTCAACCGCTGGTATCTGAAGCTCAAGTCAGAGCTGATGCCATACATCTACACCGCCGCCCGTGAGGCAGTAACCGGCAAGCCACTGGTAAGGGCGATGTTCCTCGACGAAGCCAACCCTTATACCCTGGGCAAGGCAACGCAGTATCAGTTTATGTGCGGTCCGTCGTTCCTCGTGGCTCCTATCTACAAGGAAACCAAGATGGACAAGGAGGGCAACGATATCCGCAACGGCATCTACCTGCCTCAGGGCGAATGGGTGGATTACTTCAGCGGACATATATATAAAGGTGGAAGAATCATCAACGAGTTTGAGGCTCCCTACTGGAAACTGCCTGTCTTCGTGAAGCGAGGCGCCATCATTCCGATGGTAAATCCTAACAACAACGTATCGCAGATAGACAACACCCAGCGCATCTTCGAACTCTATCCATACGGCGAAACCCATTACGCCCTCTATGACGATGACGGCAAGACTGAGCTTTACCGCCTGGGCGAGCACGCCACCACCCACATCACCTCTTCCCTCCAGAAGAACCGTCTCGAAGTACACATCTACAAGACCACGGGCCACTTCCAGGGTCAGGAGAAGAACCAGGCTACAGAGCTGCGCATCAATCTGAGCCAGATGCCTAAGAAGCTGGCGGCGAAGATGGGCGGAAAGAGCGTGAAGCTTTCCCAGGTGAATTCGCTCGAAGAACTCCGCAACACCGAGAATGCGTGGTTCTTCGACGAGGCACCTCAGCTCAACCGCTTCGCCACACCGGGCAGCGACTTCGAGAAGATGGATATCCGCAAGAATCCGATGGTTTATGTGCGACTGGCGAAGACCGACATCACCGCCAACGACATAGAGCTCCGCATGGATGGCTATCAGATGAATGATGCCGATGTGCTGCTCCACTCCAACGGTGCCCTCGCTGCTCCTCAGGTAACGATGAAGGACAGCCAGAGCCCTACCAAGGCGTTCGAACTGGTGGCTACCTGGAACAAGCAGTCCAATGCCGACTACTACGAGGTAAAGGTGGATGGCGTAATTCATTCCACCATCCGCAGCACCGAATTCACCATCGAGAACCTGAAGCCGGAGACCGATTACGAGGTGCAGGTGAGAGCCGTGAACAAGGACGGCGTTTCTGAATGGACTACCCTGCAGGCACATACCATCAAGGATCCTCTGGACGAGGCCATCCACGACATCACAGCCACCAACTCAGTAGAGGACTGGGGAGGACTGGACGTATCGAAGATGTTCGACTTCAACGAGAAGAACTTCTGGCACACCAACTATTATAAGAAAGATGTATTGCCATTCGATGTTACCCTGAACCTCAACGGCATCGCCAAGCTCGACAAGATTCACTATGTGCCAGCTTCAGAACGAGAAACCAACGGACAGATTCAGAAGGGTAAGTTCGCCATCAGTAACGATGGTATCAACTGGACAGAAACAGGAAGCTTCGACTGGAAGAACGAGGATGCCGTAAAGGAATACCAGTTCAAGGGCAACCCAGAAGCTCAGTACATCAAGATGACCGTAGAGGAAGCCAGAGGCGGACAAGGTTCGGGAACCGAGATGTACGTATTCAAGATGCCAGGCAGCAAGATGGAGAAGGCTGGCGATATCAACCACGACGGACGCATCGACGAGAACGACTTCACCTCTTACCTCAACTACTGCGGACTGCGCAGGGGTGACAAGGACTTTGAGGGCTACGTAAGCAAGGGCGATATCAACGGCAACGGTCTCATCGACGCCTATGATATCTCCGTGGTGGCTACCCAGCTCAAGAGCGGAGTAAGCAGCAAGAAGGTGCCAGCCGTAGAGGGCAGCATCAGTCTCGCAGCCGACAAGAAGATGTACCGGGCAGGCGAAACCATCACCCTCACCGTAAAGGGCAAGGATCTCGTATCGCTCAATGCCCTGAGCTTCGCCCTGCCATACAGCGTCACCGAATACGAGTTCATCGGAGTGGATGTGAAGGATATGGGCAAGATGGAGAACCTCACCAAGGACCGTCTGCACTCAGATGGCAGCAAGGTGCTCTACCCTACCTTCGTAAACATCGGCGAGCAGCCGGCCGTAGAGGGCACCCACGAGCTCTTCACCATCAAGCTCAAGGCAAAGAAGGCATGCAAGCCAGCCTTCCAGCTCAGACAGCTGATGATGGTAGATAAATTCCTGGGCGTAAAGACCGGAAAATAGTCGATTTTTCGTGAACAAACATTTAATTCTGTAAATTATCTAAAAATAATATCTATTATTTTGGATATTTTACAGAATTATTTGGTAGATAGAAATAAATTCATTACCTTTGCAGTCGTAAAAATCAATCAAACGAAAGGAATATGAAGAAAACAGAAGCTTATAACAGATTAATGGAGAAAGGCATCCGACTATCAGTACAGAGACTGGCAATCCTGGACTACCTGATCAAGCACCCTACCCACCCTAACATCGAAGACGTTTATACCGCTTTGGAGAATAAGGTACCGACCCTAAGCCGTACCACAGTGTATAACACGCTCCGCAAGCTGAGTGAGGTGAATGCAGCCCAGATGATTACCATCGACGAGCATCACGTATGCTACGATGGCAACATTGAGCCACACGTTCACTTCTACTGCAAGAACTGCGGCAAGATCATCGACCTCTTCGATGAGCCAGCACCGCAGGTTACAGAGGGTAAGGTGATTGATGGCAACATCGTACAGGAGCAGCAACTCTACTACAAGGGCATCTGTTCAGCTTGCGCCAAGAAAATGGAGAAGAAGACGAATTAAGCGGAACAGAAATCCGATTGATTCGCAAAAAAAAAGAGAATTAATAGTAATAAGATAATACAATACAAGAACTTTTTAAAACATTAACATTATGAAGAAGAAATTTATTTGCACCGTTTGTGGTTACATCTACGAGGGTACAGAGGCACCAGAGAAGTGCCCTATTTGCAAGGCTCCAGCCAGCAAGTTCAAGGAGATGGAGGATGCTGTTGACGACGATATGACATTTGCTACTGTTCACGTGTTGGGCCAGGCCTACAAGGACAGCGTTAACGAAGATGTTATCAAGGGTTTGAAAGACCACTTCAACGGTGAGTGTGGCGAGGTAGGTATGTACTTGGCCATGGCACGTCAGGCTGACCGTGAGGGCTATCCTGAAATAGCAGAGGCTTACAAGCGCTATGCTTACGAGGAGGCCGATCATGCTTCACGCTTTGCTGAGTTGCTCGGCGAGGTTTTGGGCGACACAAAGAGCAACCTCGAGGCACGTATTGCTGCCGAGAAGGGTGCATGCGAGGACAAGTTCCGTATCGCCAAGCTGGCTAAGGAGCAGGGTTCTGATGCTATCCACGACACCGTTCACGAGATGGCAAAAGACGAGGCTCGCCACGCTGCAGGATTTGCAGGTCTCTACAAGAGATACTTCAAGTAAGAAAGCCGAGATGAGATCATTCTCATCACGACAACATACAAGAGAATCCTTTCTTTGCAAAGGGTTCTCTTTTTTTCTTGTCTTGGCTACAATAATTTTATCTGCAACAAAGTGCCTGCCTGCTTTTGGTCTTCAACATTATTTTTATTAAAACTCGTAGCATTATGTACACCAGTCCAACGATGGATGGCGCATGGCTCATTATCGTGAGTCTAAAATGGTTCTCGCCTCCACAACCTAATTAGCGAATACCATATATATTCGGGATAACTTTGATTCAGGAGGCGCAAAGCGATAAGACTCCTGTTATCAACGTATTGCATTTTTTGAAATAGATTTAGCAAAAAAAACTTCACCCTTCATCTATTCCTTGGAATCCCCTGTGTTTATAGGGGTTTCAGGGATTGAATGGCTCAAATCCGCCCTTCATCACCCTTCATCGCCTGTCATTTTCTGTCACTTAAATTGTTTTCAGTTCATTATGAACTCACTTCCCTAACTTTCCTATTTGTTAAACTTCTATTATGAATTTGTTTTGCCAATTGTGGCAGGGCGGACGCATCAAAATGCGTTCGCCTCCAAAAGTTTTGACAGGTAATTTTC
>OIWQ01002788.1_pt1 | contig 16944 bp, 15 predicted proteins | sample 1587571 | NCBI WGS metagenome assembly OIWQ01 (sample SAMEA3888910, study PRJEB22519) | human gut metagenome | biome: human gut; feature: human-associated habitat; material: faeces | place: Denmark | collected 2010 | reverse complement strand
GCTCTATGCCGATTTCAAGAAGCAGACGGACGCCGAGCACGACCGCGTGATCGCCTTTACGAGCCAGCTCGCGCACGTCGTCTCTAACGCCTACGTTAAAAGCCCGACTGCCCAGGTTCACCACGGTTTTTCGGCCGGTAGCTACCGCGACCTTACCCGCGTGGCGCACCTCAACCCCCAGATGTGGTCGGAGCTCATGATCGACGACGCCGACGCACTTGCCTTCGAAATCGACCACCTGATCGAGTCGCTTGGCGCCTACAGCCGTGCGCTCAAGGACCGCGACCAGCGTTATCTTGAGAATCTCCTTGCCGAGGGCGACCGCATCAAGCGCGCGCTCGACGACGAGGCCACCCACTAGACCACCTATCACGCCAGGTCGAAAGGACCAAAGCTTATGGCGATTACCATCGATATCGACACCGCACGCCCCTACCAGGTGCACGTCGGCACGTTTTTGCTGGAGCAGGCGGGCCCGCTCGTCCGCGCCACCGCCGGCGGATCGCGCGCCGTCATTGTGACAGACACCAACGTGGGTCCGCTCTACCAGATGCCCGTTAAGCAGAGCCTGGAGGCTGCGGGCTATGCGGTGAGCGTCTGCACCTTCGAGGCCGGCGAGGCCCACAAGCGCGCCGAGACCTACATTGCCATCCTGGAGTTTGTGGCCGAGCACGAGCTTTCCCGCTCCGACGTGATCGTGGCACTCGGCGGCGGCGTCGTGGGCGACGTGGCTGGCTTTGTGGCCGCCACCTACATGCGCGGCTGCAAGTTTGTGCAGATCCCCACGAGCCTGCTCGCCATGGTCGATTCGTCGGTGGGCGGCAAGACTGCCATCGACCTAGCTGCCGGCAAAAACCTGGCCGGCGCCTTTTGGCAGCCGAGTGTTGTTATTGCCGACGTGGGGTGTCTCGCCACCCTCACGCCCGAGCAGTTTGCCGACGGCTGCGGAGAGGTCGTCAAACACGCCGTGATCGCCGACCCCGAGCTTTTCACCGAGTTGGAGAAGACCCCGCTCACGCTGGAGCTCCTCAACCGGGACGTGGCCCGCGTGGCGCTCATCATCGCCCGCAATATCGACATTAAACGCGCCGTGGTTGTCGCCGATGAGCGCGAGACCAACCAGCGCAAGCTGCTCAACTTTGGACACAGCGCTGGACACGCTGTCGAGGCCTGCGAGCACTTTGAACTCGGCCACGGCAACTGCGTGTCGATCGGCATGGGCATCATCACGCGCGCCGCAGCGCTTCATGGCATCTGCGACGCCGAGCTGCCCGGCCGCATCGAGGAGCTCTGCGCACGCCACGGCCTCAAGACCCGCTGCGAGCTTTCGGCCGACGCCGTCTTTGCCGAGGCGCTGCACGACAAAAAACGCGCCGGTGACACCATCGACCTGGTAATTCCGCACGACATTGGCCGCTGCAGCATCGACCGCACGCCGCTTTCCACCTTCCATGATTTAATTGCCGAGGGCCTCGGCCAGAAGGGAGACGCTTCCGCATGCTAGCCCGCATCACTCCGTCCCCACTCAAGGGCACCGTCCCCGCCATCGCGTCCAAGTCGATGGCGCACCGCCTGATCATCTGCGCCGCCCTTGCCAACGGAGAGACGCATGTGACCTGCAACACCACCTGCGCCGATATCGAGGCCACGGTGCGCTGCCTCACGGCGCTCGGCGCCCGCATCGAGACCGTCGAGGATGGCTTCCAAGTCCATCCCACTATGAAGAGTATTGAGTTCGGCCTGCTCAAAGCACTTGCCGGCGGCACGCTCGACTGCGGCGAGAGCGGCTCCACCCTCCGCTTTATGCTACCCGTGGCCTGCGCGCTGGGGGCAGAGGCAACCTTTGTGGGCCAGGGCCGTCTGGGCGCCCGCCCGCTCTCCCCGCTCTCCGACGAGATCATCGCCGCCGGCTGCGACCTGCAGGACCTGGGCGGCTTTCCGCTCAAGACGAGCGGCCGCATGCGCCCGGGCACATTTATCCTGCCGGGCAATGTGAGCTCGCAGTATATCTCGGGCCTGCTGCTGGCGGCCCCGCTGCTGGCCCAGCCCTCCTGTGTGCAGGTGACCGGCCTTATCGAGAGCCGTCCCTACATCAACCTGACGATCCAGGCCATGAAGGCCTTCGGCGTCGAGGTCAACGTCGAGCGCATCCCCGCCAAGAATGGCAAGCCCGAGGTCACGAACTTCCGCGTAAGCAGCGGCTCGTACCGCACGCCTGGCAACGTGGCTGTCGAGGGCGACTGGTCCAACGCCGCCTTTTGGCTGTGTGCCGGCGCCATCGGCTCCGACCCCATCACTGTCGAGGGTGTGTCACTTAGCTCGGCCCAGGGTGATCGCAACGTGCTTGCCGCGCTCTCGCGCTTTGGCGCCCGCATCGTGCGCTCCACCAACGCCGCCACCGTGCAGTCCGACAAGCTCGCCGGCTTTGAGATGAGCGCGCACGACATCCCCGACCTGGTGCCCGTTATCTCGGCCGTAGCATCGCTGGCGCAGGGCCGCACGTTCATCCGCGATTGTGCCCGCCTACGCATCAAAGAATCCGACCGTCTTGCCACTACCACCCGCGAGCTCACCGCGCTGGGCGCACAGGTGCGCATTGCCGGCGACGACCTCATCATCAAGGGCGTCGACGCCTTTACCGGCGGCGAGGTCGATTCGCACAACGACCACCGCATCGCCATGATGGCTGCCATCGCTGCAAGCCGTGCCACCGGCGAGGTCGTGATCCACGGCGCCGAGGCCGTCAACAAGTCCTATCCCGATTTCTTTGACCACTACCGCCTGCTGGGCGGCAAGGTCGCGCTCGAGGAGGAGTAGCATGTCCTCGACCTTTGGCAACGTATTGCACTTAAGCATTTTCGGCCAGTCGCACTCCCCTGCTATCGGCTGCTCGCTCGACGGCATTCCGGCAGGTATCGCCGTTGACCAGGAGGCGTTGCAGGCCTTTTTGGACCGTCGCGCCCCCGGTTGCGACGAGACCGCGACCAAACGCCGCGAGGCCGACGCCGCGCACATCATTGCCGGCGTGGTCGATGGGCACACCACCGGCGCGCCCATCGCTGCGATCATTGAGAACACCAACACGCGCTCCAAGGACTACTCCGAGCTGCGCCGCAAGCCACGTCCGGGCCATGCGGACTACCCCGCGCGCGTGAAGTACCACAACATGCACGATGTCGCCGGCGGCGGACATTTCTCCGGCCGCTTAACGGCCCCCTTATGCATCGCCGGCGGCATTGCGCTGCAGGCGCTCGAGGCCCGCGGCATTCAGGTCATGGCGCACGTCGCGCAGATCGGCGGCATCTCCGACCTGCCCATGGACGACATGGTCTATCGCGAGGCCGACCGCAAGGCGATCCTTACGAACGATCTGCCCTGTATTGATGCCGCGGCCGCCGGTCGCATGCGCGAGGAAATTCTAGCCGCGCGCGATGAGCTCGATAGCATCGGCGGCATCGTGGAGTGCGGCATCTACGGCCTTCCCGCGGGCATCGGCGACCCCATGTTCGACGGCATCGAGAACCGCATCGCGCAGATCGCCTTTGGCATTCCCGCCGTAAAGGGCGTGGAGTTTGGCATGGGCTTTGCCGTGGCCGCTATGCGCGGAAGCGAGAACAACGATCCGTACCGCATAGATGCCGCCGGCGAGATTGCGGTCGAGTCCAATAACGCCGGCGGCATCTTGGGCGGCATTTCAACGGGCGCGCCCGTCATGTGGCGGATGGCCGTAAAGCCGACGCCCTCCATCGGTCGCGAGCAGCAGACCGTGGACATGGATGCCATGGAAAATGCCGAACTCTCGGTCCACGGCCGCCACGATCCCTGCATTGTCCCGCGCGCCGTCCCCGTAGCCGAAGCAGCCGCAGCGCTCGCCATCTGGGACGCCCTCCTGGAGGACGCCGCCCAGCTTTAGCCCACCCACCCCGAGGGTAGCTAATTTGGGACGGGGCTTTTTTAGCTACCCCCATATGCCAGTGAGTATTTGCCCCGGCACCCATCGATTCGCCACCAGTCAAAGGATAGCTAAAAAAGCCCCGTCCCAAATTAACTACCCCAGGCAACGATTCACGAAAGGGGTCTCCATGGACCTTGCCGATATTCGCCAGGCCATCGACGGCATCGATACCACGCTCCTCAATAGCTTTATCGAGCGCATGGATATTGCCACCGAGGTCGCCAAGTCAAAAATCGAGATGGGCAAGGCCGTCTTTGACCCCGCCCGCGAGCGCTCCAAACTCAACAACCTTGCCAGCCGAGCACCCGAGCGCTACGAGGCCCAGACCATTACCCTGTTCCGCCTCCTCATGAGCATGAGCAAGGCCGAGCAGCAGCGCTACATCAACGAGCTCAAGGGCATCACCGTGTCGCAAAAGGCCCATGCCACGGCAGCAGCCTTCGATACGCCCTTTCCCCAGACGGCCAGCGTTGCCTGCCAGGGCGTGGAAGGCGCCTACAGCCAGATAGCCGCGTGCAAGCTCTTCGACGTGCCCGATATTGCGTTCTTTGAGACCTTTGAGGGCGTTATGCGCGCCGTACGCGACGGCTTCTGCGAGTTTGGCGTGCTGCCCATCGAAAACTCAACCGCCGGCTCGGTCAACGCCGTCTACGATCTTCTCGCCCAGTTCGACTTCCACATCGTGCGTTCGCTGCGCCTCAAGATCGATCACAACCTGCTCGTCAAACCCGGCACCAAGCTCGCCGACGTGCGCGAGGTCTACAGCCATGGCCAGGCCATCGCCCAGTGCGCCGGCTTTATCGAGGTCCACGGCCTGCACGCCACCAAGTACCCCAACACCGCCATGTCGGCCGAGATGGTCGCCAACTCCGATCGCACCGACATCGCCGCCATCGCCTCGCGCAGCTGCGCCGCGCTCTACGGTCTGGAGGTGCTGGAGCCCAACATCCAGGACTCGGACAACAACTACACGCGCTTTGTCGTCATCAGCCGCGAGCCGCGCGTCTATCCCGGCGCCAACCGCACTTCGCTCATGATCACCACGGCCAACGAGCCGGGTGCCCTCTACCGCGTGCTCGAGCGCTTCTACGCGCTCAACATCAACCTCATCAAGCTCGAAAGCCGCCCCATCCCCGGGCACGACTTTGAGTTTATGTTCTACTTTGACCTGGACTGCCCCTTTGGCAGCAAGGCCCTCGACGACTTGCTCGATTCCATCGATGACGTGTGCGAGAGTTTCACCTACTTTGGCAGCTACACGGAGGTGCTCTAGATGACCGATACCGCCGCAACCCGTCCCTACGGCGTGCTGGGCCGCGTGCTGGGCCACAGCTACACCCCGACCATCTACAAGGAGCTCGCAGGGCTGGAATACGTGCGCTTTGAGCGCGAGCCCGAGGACCTCGAGGCCTTTATGACGGGCGACGAGTGGGAGGGCACCAACGTGACCATCCCCTACAAGCGCGCCGTCATGGACTACCTGGACGAGCTGAGTCCGCTGGCCAAGCGCATGGGCAACGTCAACACCATCACGCGCCTACCCGACGGCCGCCTGCGCGGCGACAACACCGACTACTTTGGGTTTCAGTGCCTGGTCGAGGAGCTGGGCGTTGAGGTTGCCGGAAAGAAGGTCCTCGTGCTCGGCGCCACCGGTGGTGCCGGCACCACAGCAAGCATGGTACTCGGCGACCTGGGCGCGGTCGTTGTACCTGTCGGCCGCACGAGCGAGGTCAACTACGATAACATCGCACAGCAGTCCGACGCGGCGCTGCTCGTCAACTGCACGCCCGCCGGGATGTTCCCTCACTGCCCCGACGCGCCCTGCACGCTCGAAGGGCTCGATGCGCTCGAGGGTGTCATCGACATTGTCTACAATCCCGCCCGCACGGGACTCATGCTCGAGGCCGAGCGCCGTGGCATCCCCTGCATCGGCGGCCTGCTGATGCTCGTGGCCCAAGCGGCACAGGCTGTCGAGCGTTACACCGGTCAGATTACACCGCGCGAGCGCATCCTGGATGTGACGGAGCGCCTGTCCCGCCACGAGCAAAACATCGCGCTCATCGGCATGCCGGGCTCGGGCAAGACCCGCGTGGGCGAGCAGATCGCCCAGCTCACGGGCCGCGAGCACATCGACTTGGACCGCGCGCTCGAGGAGCGTCTGGGCATGCCCTGTGCCGACTTTATCGTCGAGCGCGGCGAGGCGGCCTTCCGCGAGCAGGAGACGGCGGCGCTGGCCGACATCTCCAAGCGAAGCGGCCTGGTGCTCTCCACCGGCGGCGGCGTGGTCACGCGTGACGAGAACTACCCGCTGCTGCACCAGAACAGCCAGATCGTGATGCTCAACCGCAAGCTCGACGAACTCGCCCACAAGGGCCGCCCCATCACCGCCCGCGATGGCATCGATAAGCTCGCCGAGCAGCGCATGCCGCGCTACCGCGCTTGGGCCGACTACATCATCGACTCACGCGACTGCGCCGCCAACACCGCACGCGCCCTCCTCGGCACCCTCCCACCCGCTCTCTAACAAAAACCACCACAAAGGGGACAGGCACCTTTGTGGTGGTTTTTCATTCCGCCTCACCGCCCGACCAACCGCAAAGGAAGCAACCATGAAAGCACTCGTCATCAACGGTCCCAACCTCAACATGCTCGGCATTCGCGAGCCGGGCATCTACGGCAGCGACAACTACGACCGCCTGGTCCAGATCTGCCAGGAGGCAGGCGCTGCACAGGGTTTTGACGAGGTCGAGGTCTTCCAGTCCAACCACGAGGGCAGCATCGTCGACAAGATCCAGGAGGCCTACGGCAAGGTCGACGGCATCGTCATCAACCCGGCTGCCTACACGCACACCAGCGTGGCGATCCTCGACGCCCTCAAAGCCGTCGCCATCCCCGCCGTCGAGGTCCACATCAGCGCCGTCGAGAAGCGAGAGGACTTCCGCCAGGTAAGCTACGCCCGCCTGGCCTGCTTTGCCACCATCACCGGCGAGGGCCTGAAGGGCTACGTACATGCGCTAGAGCTGTTGAAAGAGCATCTGCTACACTAATCCCTGGGACAAAGACATCAGATATGTTTGTCCCTAAACTAAAGTAACTGTCCAATTGACATACAAAGGAGCATATCCATGTCCCAGTACGATTACCTCGTTGTCGGTGCCGGCCTTTCGGGTGCCGTCTTTGCCAATGCCGCCAGGCGCGCCGGCAAGTCGGTCCTGGTCATCGATCGCCGCGATCACATCGCCGGCAACATCTACACCGAGGACGTCGAGGGCATCCAGGTCCACCGCTACGGCGCGCACATCTTCCACACCTCCATGAAGGACGTCTGGGACTACGTCAACCGCTTCGCCGAGTTCAACAACTACGTCAACTCGCCGGTCGCCAACTTCCACGGCAACATGTACAACATGCCCTTCAACATGAACACCTTCGCCAAGATGTGGCCGGGCGTCGTCACGCCGGCAGACGCCAAGGCCAAGATCGCCGAGCAGGTGGCCGCCGAGAACATCGGCGAGCCGCAGAACCTCGAGGAGCAGGCACTGTCGCTCGTCGGCCGCGACATCTTCGAGACGCTCGTGAAGGGCTACACCGAGAAGCAGTGGGGCCGTGATTGCCGCGACCTGCCCGCGAGCATCATCAAGCGCCTCCCCTGCCGCTTTACCTACGACAACAACTACTTCAACGACCGCTACCAGGGCATCCCCATGGGCGGCTACACCAAGATGGTCGCCAACATGCTCGAGAGCGTCGAGGTGCGCTGCGGCGTGGAGTACAAGGAGCTGGCCGCCGCCGAGCCCGATATCGCCGCCAGGACGATCTACTGCGGCCCCATCGACGCGTTCTACGACTTTAAGCTGGGCACGCTCGAGTACCGCAGCCTGCGCTTCGAGACCGAGACGCTCGACGAGGCCGACCACCAGGGCGTGGCCGTGGTCAACTACACCGAGCGCGAGATCCCCTACACGCGCATCATCGAGCACAAGCACTTTGAGTTCGGCACGCAGGACAAGACCGTCATCACGCGCGAGTACCCGGCCGACTGGAAGCCCGGCGACGAGCCCTACTACCCCATCAACGACGCCAAGAACGAGGCCCTGTACAAGCAGTACGAGGAACTGGCGGCGCAGGAGGGCGACGTGATCTTCGCCGGTCGCCTGGGCGGCTACAAGTACTACGACATGGACAAGGCCATCGCCGCCGCCTTCGAGCTCGTCCGCAACGAGCTGGGCGTGGAGCCCACGGAGGCGTAAGAGCCCAACAGCCAAAGGCTGATAGCCATTCTAGGATGTAGAAAGTCCGGTGCAGCATCGCTGCATCGGACTTATTGTTGAGGGAGCATTGCACGCGCACACGTCCCAAAAAGCAAAGACCCGGCACAATAACCGGGTCTTCAAAAACTCTATTGGTGCTCCATGGCGGATTCGAACCGTCGACCTTGGGATTAGAAGTCCCCTGCTCTATCCAACTGAGCTAATGGAGCATAAGGCCGCGCGTCCAAGCAGGTACAAGTTCACACGGCCAATAAATTATAACCTACTTGAACTGGTCGTGGTATGCCTTGCAGACCTCATCCACGGGGCCATCCATACGCAGGTCGCCCTTCTCGATCCAAACAGCACGCTGGCAAATGCGCTCAACCTGCTCCATGGAGTGAGAAACGAACAAGACCGTGACGTCACCGCTCTCAATAAAATGCTGAATGCGGCGCTCGCACTTCTGCTGGAAAAAGACATCGCCAACAGAAAGCGTCTCATCGACGATGAGAATATCGGGCTCGGTAATCGTGGCGATAGCGAAGGCAATGCGCGCGACCATACCCGAAGAGAAGTTCTTCAGCGGCATGTCAACGAAGTCTTTGAGCTCAGCGAACTCAATGATGCCATCGAAGTTTGCATCAATAAACTCCTTGGTATAACCAAGGAGAGCGCCGTTGAGGTAGATGTTCTCGCGAGCGGAAAGCTCAGGATCAAAACCGGCGCCAAGCTCAATCAACGGCGCAATATTGCCATGAACCTTAACCTCGCCCTCAGAGGGCTCAAGGACACCGGCGATGATTTTGAGCATCGTAGACTTGCCAGAACCATTGGTGCCAACCAGACCAACAACCTCGCCGCGATGAACGTCAAACGAGATGTTCTTAAGCGCACGGAACTCCTCAAAAAAGAGCTTATGGCGCGCCAAAGAAATGAAGTACTCCTTGAGGCTACCCAGAGACTCAGAGGCCATATTGAAGATCATCGTTACATCTTTGACCTCGACGGCCATGGGCTGCTTGCTGTAATCGACAGGAGCAGCGGTATTAGTTTCAGACATGCAAGCTCCTTAGATATACAGGATGAATTTATGCTCAGTCTTGTGGAAAATCGTATAGCCAATGGCAAGCGAAATCAAAGCCCAGGCAACGCAAAGACCAAATACCAGAGGGGTCGGACTTTGCTGAAATAGAAAGATGTCGCGCATAAACGTAAGATAGTTATACATGGGATTGGCGTACATAATCACGCGAAGAATATGCGGCATCTGCGCAATAAAATCCGTGGTCCAGAAAATGGGAGTAAAGTACGTCCAAGCGGTGATAACGACGCTCCAAAGATGCATGACATCGCGGAAGAACACAGATAGTGCCGAAAGCATAAGGCCAAGACCCATACAGAACAGCATAAGAAAGAACAAGCAGACCGGCAAAAGTATCAGATGCCAGCTGGGAACGACGCGAAACCAAATCATAACAAGGGCAACGGCGACCAGCGAAAGTGCAAAGTTCACAAGGGAGAACAGGACTTTCTGAACCGGGAACACCCAGCGGTGAACCTTAACCTTTTTAAGCAGCGAAGAAGCGCCCAAGATAGAAGACATGGCCTGCGTCGTAGAGTCGGACATCACAGAAAAGGTGACGTTACCGACGATGAGGTACAACGGGTACATATCGGGAGTGATGGAACCGTTGCGACCTTGTGCAAAGATAGTCGAAAAGACAATGGCCATGACAACCATCATCAGCAACGGATTAAGCACCGACCATGCGATACCGAGAACGCTGCGGCGATACTTAAGTTTGAAATCCTTGGTTACCAGCTGCTCAAGAATAAACTTATCTTTTTGGAAATCATTTTTGGCGTGCGATGGAGGCATCGAGGCCTTGGGCGCAACCTGAGTCTGCTCTGTCACGAACGCAACTCCTTACATCGTTTCGTTAGCAACTCGAAAGTATAGCCCCCGCGCACATGGAAAATGCGGCGATACGCTGACGATAAAAGGAACCCACAAACTCGGCCGCCCCGAAACTCTATACTATTGGAGTTTTGAGCCCAACCGAGGAGCACCATGGATTACCGCAACGTTGCCGTGCTTATCCCCTGCTACAACGAGGCAGTCACAATCAAAAAGGTCGTCGAGGACTTTAAGCGCGAACTCCCTGGAGCTGCTATCTATGTCTACGACAACAACTCCACAGACGGAACGGCTCGAGTTGCCCGCGACGCCGGGGCAATCGTGCGCCATGAGAGCCGTCAAGGCAAGGGCAATGTCTGCCGCCAGATGTTCCGTGACATCGAGGCAGACTGCTACTTGATGGTCGACGGCGACGATACCTACCCCGCAGAGTCGGCAGCGGCGCTTTGCTTCCCCGTCCTCAATGGCGATGCCGACATGACGGTAGGCGACCGTCTCTCAAACGGCACGTACGCTGAGGAGAACAATCGCGCCTTTCACGGATTTGGCAACAACCTTGTTCGCGCCATGATCAAGTGGATTTACGGCTACAGCTTTGACGACGTGATGACCGGATATCGAGCCATGAGCAAACCTTTCGTCAAGACCTTCCCCGTTTTGAGCGAGGGCTTCCAGATTGAAACCGAGCTCTCCATCCATGCCGTCGACCACCGCTGGCGTATCAAAGACGTGCCCATCGTCTACCGCGACCGCCCCGAAGGATCCGTGTCGAAGCTCAACACAGTCAGTGACGGCATCAAGGTCACCAGCATGATCGGCACGCTCTTTAAGGACTACAGGCCGCTTAAGTTTTTTGGACTCACGGCGGCGATCTTCGCAATCATTGGGCTAATACTGGGCATTCCCGTTATAGCTGAATACGCGCAGACCGGTTTGGTACCGCGCCTCCCCACCGCCATCCTTGCTGCAGCCTTTATGTTCCTATGCGGCCTCTCGCTTGCCACAGGTTTTGTGCTGGACTCAGTAGCCAAAGTCGAACGCAAACAATGGGAGCTTAAGGTCTATGAGGAATATGAACGTGCAGAAAATCGTAAATAGCGTGATCAGACCGCTTAAGAAGTTCAACAGCGCCATACCGGCTACATTCACCGTACCGCAAGTACTCGCTCTACCCTATCTTCTAAAGAAACAGGACTAAATAGGGGTCTGTCGGCATTTCGACAGACCCCTTTACGTTAAAGTCCCAAATATTCAGTCCAAAACTCACGCGAAGTGAGATATGGCCGTGCATCTTTCCAAGCTTTACGAACAGCCCTGCCTTCTTTTCGATAGCGAGCCATAAGTTGTCGCTCGCGCTTTCGAATCGCATGGAATCGGTCCATGTCAAGATGACGCACAGCACCTTTCGTGCGAGTGGGATCAAGGAACACAACGGTCTTATGTCCCATTGAACTACCCTCAATAACGGCAGAGCCATGCTTAACAACATAGCCTGGCTTTTCGGAAAGCAAGAACGGAGCATAGTGCTTGTCATAAGGAAGGGTACGGAAGTACTTCATGAAGAGCGCCCTGCGACCATCGTCAGGAAGTATCTGCTTACCACAAAGGACTTCGTCGTTAATACCGGCACGAGAAAGCAGGTCACTACCAAGTTCCTCAACAGGAACAAGCTTCTCATTGCGCTTGCCATTAGACATCATCAAAGCCGAACCATCAAGGTTCTCCAGATACTCGGGGCCCTTAAGATAATCATCAATACCATCAAGCGTAAGTTCTGCGGCCGCATAATCGTAGTCACGAAGATTCATACGAACATTTCGTTTGGCACGCATGATTGCCCAGCCCTCTTTAGCACAATCATCCATAGCAATCATGGCAAGAAAATTGCGCGTGTACTGATAACAATCTACAGAAGCCCTAAAACGGCCCTCAAAACTGGCGTGCCATACACAGATGCCATCCATGGTCATGTAAACGGGGTTGTTGCGCATGCCAAACTCAACATCATCGCAACGGATAAAGAACGGAACAGGCAAGCCGTTCTTCAAGATCGCCTCAACGGGAATACAGCTATACCACCATGCGCCATAAGCCTTAGAGACCTCGATATCCTGACGCTCATTTAAAAGGATATCTGAAAGCTTGGATACATCAAGGTCCTGTTTAAGGCGAGCATAAACAGCTGTATCAACAACATGCGAAACATCTTCAAACTGCCTTATAGGGTCCTCAAGTGAAAGCATGGCACCATTGATGAAGGCATCCTTATACTTTCCCCGAGCAAGCGATAGCAGGTTGAATGTACGAATAAGGCTCTCAGGCATGATGGACACGTCGTCATCCATAACAATGACATGCGTAAACTCACCGGAATGCTCGGTCGCAGCCATCATGCCACGGGCGAAACCTCCGGAACCGCCCGTGTTGGGGTTAGGGAGCACGGTCACGACATCATCAGAAAGAGCGTCAACGTCGAGCGAACGCCCATTGTCGACGACAAACATGTGAAAATTATCGGCAAACGGAGCACCCTCAGCAGCAATGCCATTTTTAACCAGGGAAATGTTGGGGATGATGTACTTCTCATTTTTGAATGTAGTAGTGCAAAGGGCAATGCGAACGTCATTGACAGCCGATGCATCAACGCAGGTCGAGAAAGAACCCGCAAAGACATCAACAGTCGAAGCCCCCTCAGAAATAACTGAGAATCCGACTAGGTCAAACTTATCCACCTCAACGGGAACAGAAAAATCAGAGATATCCTCAAAATCAAACGAATGATACGAAAGGATTTTAGGCTCATTAGAGTCAACAGGAACACCGCGAAGAACAACGCGGCCAGAACCCTTGAGAGTAAGCGATAACTTTAAATTGTCAATCTGAGCATATTTACGCCATTTGCATACAGAGCAGGCATTTACATATGTGAGAAAGTCCACGTCCCCTTTAATTCGCAGAGCAGATGAACTCTCAGAATAAACAGCCTCACCAGAAATAACGCGATAGTAAATCTCGGGATGATCAGCCGCATGCCCATCGACGCGCAAAACGATATTAGATAGCTTAAAGCCAGACATTAGTTGCTCCATTAAGGCACCTATTACTATTTGAGATGTTTAAGAAGACGGGATTTATACTCGTCCTCCGTCCAAGTTTGCTCTATCCTCTCACGACGCTTGGAACCCGAAGGATAAAGGATAGATAAAGCAGAACCAGCGATATTTGCAGCGACTTGCCTCTTATCAGACCCAACGGGGAGCTTTTCCGCAATCGCCTTCCTCAGACCAGACTTCTGCTCAGCATCTTTGTGAATTCGATATGAGACCATATTGCTAAGAAGAACTTCATAAAAGGAACCCTCTCTAGCGATACGCCAAAAATCAGTAGTAACAGAACTAGGCTCGGGATTTGAAAAAACTAGTGGGTCATATTGCACAATGGATGGATTCGCGACCTCTTTAAACTTACGGAATAGGCTCAGAGGAGCCGCAGGCGCTAAACCCTTTCTCCAATAATCGGCATCGACGGGATATGCCCAAGATAGGTCAAGCGATTCGCAACGACCCTCATAGATAACATTAAACGCTTCACTGGCCCTAAGCTGATAATTGTGCTTAAGATATAGGTTCTTAATAGATTCGAAATCAGCCTCATTTCGAAGTTGATCAAGATCGAGAACCATCACAGACGTATCGAAATAACCGTAGGGATCCTGAATACCTAGCTCATGACGACATCTCTTGTAGAGACGATCAAGCGGCTCATTAATTCTTGCACGGTCAATAACGCTCTCGGCCGCAACGATGGGCTTCTCAGAGGAACGGAAGCGCTGCCACAACTCTGAAGTAAGGCCATAAAACAACGTATGCCACTCAAAAGAAATAACTCGATGATAGTCAGGCAAAAGCCAGGGAAGCAGAATCTCGGGGTCGATCGACTGACGGAATTTCACGTCATTTAACTTTGCCTTAACATATCCGACTCGATCGAAAAGGCCGTAATCGATCTGATCCAAGTCGATAAAACGAACACTAAAATTATCAGCGGCTTCACAGCTACGATTAATTTCAGCTTTAACGAAAGCAGAAAGTTCACGACCCAAAACAATTAAGTCATACAGAACAGCAGAGCCCGAGTTGGCCTTTATGAATGACCTAAGCGTAACATCGATTATCGATGCATCAAAATCACGTTCAACAGCGTTAAAAACAATTGGGATTGCGTTTTCGACAGGCTTCAGGCGAAGACTATCAAGCGGTTCAGTAACATTGAAGTAAACAAGTGGAACATGCTTAACATGTGCACCGTTCTTTTCAATATGAAAAATGAACACACTGTAGAGAATCTCGGCCATAAAGCCAAAGATCCTCGAACGCATCTGGTTGTAATGAGACAAATCGACAAGTGCCTCAAGCCTCGAAAGAACATCGAACTCAAAATGGCACATCTTATTGAATAGGTCCTTCTTCATAACAAAACAGTTATAACCAAGGAACCACTTATCTTCGAGGTACAAATGAAGGTCGTCTGAATACTCGGGATAAAACTCGTCAACGATCTTGATCATCTGGTCAAGATCGTTGACGTTAATCAAGTCTCGATCATGGGCAGCCCAGTGCTTATAAACCGTTTTCTGTTTTCCTTTAGGAGTTGAAAGACCGCTAACATCTTCAAGCAGACCAACCACGCAATCATACTGCTCGATCACCGAGGACATTTCGCTCGCATCTTCAAGGCCAAAGCGATCCATGTTGAATGAATCGAGAAAACCTGCTTCAACTTGATTGCGCTTAGTGAACTCGAAATCTCCATCAGAAAAAGTTAGGAAACGCCGATAGTGACAAAGACCAAGATAGTCGGCGTCAAGATTTTTCCAGGCCCAATACTGAGCAGTTAACTCACAGTACGACCCATTCTTAGCGGAAATATTTTCACCCTCATCATCATGAGCAATGCCCTCCATACGCCGGGGCGCGATAGCAGACCCAACCTGAACGGGAACATAAAGGGGGTTATGCGGAAGCTCGGAAGGTTTATGACAAGCTACGGCAATTTTAATATCAGTCATTCAGTACTCCAGAACGGGTCATGAAACCAAGTCATTAACGTCTATCTTATACAAACACATGTCACCCTGGCTAAGAACGAGTTCAAAACCGGGAGTGTTCTCGGTAATATCAAAAATTCCCGACCAATCTTTTCTATCATGAGGCACATACGGAATGATGGAGCCCGAGGGAGAATTACTATCAAGTATGAGAACGTACTTAGCGTTCAGATTTCGGACACAGTCCGAAACACGCTTGTCTGACGCGAAATTGCACAAACCCATGCGGATAGGCTTATCAGTTAGGTTGCTAGGATTAGCTTTTATGTTTCTATAAACCACATTCATACCAGTTGATCCGTACAACATGCCGCTTCCATCAAAAGGCAAATTAATAACTACATCGTCTTTAACGATAGGAATGCATTTGCCAATAAAATCCCACTCTTCAGCATCAATTCCCTCAAGGTTATTCATTGAATAGGTTCGTTCTACGTTGCTTTTAATAGAGCCGAAAGGCGTATCAAACCAAGAACCGTCTGCCAGCTGGAAACTAGGCAACAAAAGAAAATAAAGGAAAACAAGCGATCCGGCAAAACAAAACGAGACACGAAGGACACGCGCAAAACGTTGAACTAGGCGAATAAAAGCACGCGCAATGGCAGAATAAGCAACACAGAGAAGCGGTGTTGAACACATCGCTGCCATAGCACCCACTCGATAATAATCCGTGTACCAAAAACCGGAAAAAAAGCTTTGAAGCGGGAAGTCCTTAGTATACGAAGCAATAAAAAGTAACGTACAAAAAAGATAAAGCCAGCTGACGTATTTAACCGAAGAACGCGTAAGGGAAAGAAAGAATCCCAGGAGCAGAAGCGGAGCGACTAGATACTGAATTTCAAACATTCCGCCATACTTGAGTTCAAGAGCGGAAACGAAGGCTTGACCCAGAGATGCATCATTGGACCAATAGAAATGAACTATGCCGCTCAAGAAAGGCGATAGATACAGAAGCGTCCAGATAGCAAGAACAAAACTAACTACTAGCAGAAAAGATAAGAGGGATCTAGAGAAATGCGATTTGTGAAGGCTCGGATTCATAACTAAAATCCGGTCACGAACAAAACAAAAAATGATTGGAATACAGAAAATTCCGCCCGTAAATACAGCATTTGGTTGAGCAATCGCCATAGCAAAAAACACAACAGATAATGAGACGAATACCTTGGCAAAGGACCGATTCTCGAGAGGGAAAAGAAGTTCCCAAAATAGAAAAACAAATGCAGGAACCAAAGCAAAAGCCAGCAAGTTTGATGCGAGCTGGCCCCAAACCAAAAAGGCCCACGGAAAACCAACGTTTCCGACACAAGCAAGGGCCCCCGCACGTGTCTCAAGGGCTCTAGAACCAAAAAGACGCGAACAGACTAGAAGTGATCCAAGGGGATAAACCGCTCCACAAATAACAACAACAGCAATGTTAGATGCCATAGTAACCGTGCAACCAGGTAACGCGGTAAGAGCTGCGCAAAAGACATGGTAAGCCGCAGGATAAAATCCGGAAAGCGGTACAAGATTTACATCTTGTGACACATGCAGAGTCGAATAGGTACCAGATTCGACAAATACCCTAATAAAATCTAGATGAGCGCTCGAATCATTTGACGTTGAAAAAGAGTAAGGACCATCGATCGGAAGTATGAAGAGCACCGTGACAAATATTGCTGCGATGAGCAAATAAAGCGCAATAAGAGAGAAAGTTGGCCCGTTTTGA